>Ga0182738_1000178_pt1 | contig 102210 bp, 64 predicted proteins | sample eDN5th30CBELigMG_FD_128876 | JGI IMG/M metagenome (GOLD analysis project Ga0182738, IMG submission 128876) | Enriched Miracle-Growth compost microbial communities from Emeryville, California, USA - eDNA 5th pass 30_C BE-Lig MG (version 2)... ... | reverse complement strand
TCTGCCGCTCACTCACAGGTGTCAGGAACCGGCCGGTTCCTGACACCTGTTTTGGTTTTCTAATGAAAACCACGGTCACCTGTAAGATACAAGGGTGCGGTCAGGGTCGACGAATTGGAAACCAGCGTCATTGTCAGGAAATTGCCCCCCCAGAGAAGATCCCGTCCGCAGACCCACCGGAAGGGGAGCGTCCCCCGTTCGGTGGGTCAGCGGCCCGATGAATTTCTAGATGAAACTGCATTCCGGCAGAGCGTCTGACTTGCAGCAGCGCTCTCTTTCCGGCCTCGACCACACCCTACAAAACGACATGACCTATGTCACTTGGAATCACGTGATTTCATCGCTTCATGTCTTCCATCGTCATGCGGTGCATGACCTATGACGCAAGTTCAATCCGCCATCAGATGTGACTTCAGTTGTTCGACAACCAATTGGCCTCGCTGATAGACTGCCTCAGCATCGGTTCCCCGGTTGAGGGGGGTGATCGTCAGTTGCAGGATCAGTCGGCGCGGTCCGGTGAGGCCATCGCCTGTATTTGCGTCTTTCATCTCCAGCATGATTTTTACTGGAAGCCGTTCGGCACTGCTGCGGGTCCAGTTGGCAAACAGGTTTGCGGAACCGATCTGCATGAGGACGCGGCCTGGTTCCACGGAGAGCAGTTTTGCTTTCTGCTCTTCAATAAACCCGGTGAGTTTGAGTTGCAGCATTTCCGGAGCGACATAAGTTTGAATGGTGGCGGTATACCCGGATTCATTTCCACCGGCGGGCTGGGCGGAGGCGGATTGCCGGACGGCTTTATCACATTGGCACAGACAACTTCGATTTCGTCCCTGGCGTTTTGCTTCATAGAGAGACTGATCGGCCCGCGTCACCACGGATTCAATGCTTTCTCCAGGATGAATTTCAGCGATGCCGAAAGAAGCGGTGACCCGCAGATCATCGCGGCCGGCGAATTGCGTGGAGGACAACAGCCGCCGCAGACGTTCGGCCCGTTCCAGGGCTGCGCTGCCGGTGGTTTCGGGGCACAGGATCAGGAACTCTTCTCCTCCATAGCGGCCAATCACTTCTCCCGAATACAGTTCGTCTTGCAACAGCCGGGAGCATTCGATCAGCACCCGATCCCCCACGGCATGGGAGATTCGATCGTTAATCGCTTTGAAGTGATCCAGGTCCATGAACACAATTGAAAATGCTCCGGAGTTCTGGTTTTCCCAGGCGTCATGAACTTCGCTTAATCGGCGTTCCAGTTCGCCCCGATTAAAGACCCCCGTCAGGGCATCGCGGGTGGCGGCCATCTGCAATGACCGGAACTGTCCTCGATGACGTTTTGATTCCTTGCAATTACAGACCAGTTCCACCACCCCCACAACCTGCCGCTGTTCATCCAGGACGGGGATGCTTTGCACATCCACGTCCACGAATGTTCCTTCGGGACTTTGGAGGGTCATCCCATGGCAGACCGGTTGTCCGGTCAGGAAGACGGTTTCGAGGGGATCGGTATTGGCAGCGGTATTGCAGATCAGCATCCGGCTCCATTTTTTTCCCAGCGTATCATGCGCGGTTCGATTGGACAGGGCTGAAGCGCCGCTGCTCCAGATCGCCACCCGGCGATTATTGTCGACGACGTAAAAGGCATCGTACAGGCTTTCCAGCAGGTACAGGTGATTCACGATCTGGCACAGCTGCGCGGCGTTCATCCGGGTATCGGAGTCGATGGGAGCGTTCACCTGGATAGAGACTTCCGCTGCCCGTTCATCCGCGAGTGCGGCTGCATCCGGTCCGTCCAGCCAGCGACCCAGAGCGGCCACCACGTTCCGGTCGAATTGCTTTCCCGATTGTTCCTCAAGAATCTGCAAGGCTTCCCAGCGATCATAGGGATCGCGGAAACACTGTCGCGTGGTGAGAGAATCATAGGCATCGGCCACGGCTAGAATGCGAGAGCCCAGTCCAAGTGATGTTCTTCCCAGACTGGTTTCCTCATCCACTCCATGAGACTGCGAAATGATTTCGGTCACGTGCGGATGGATCCGGCAGGCCTGAAGCAAAGCCAGGGCGACCCGATGATACATCGCGATGTATTCCGCTTCATCCGGACTGAGCTTGCCCGGTTTTCTGAGGATATGATCGGGAATGCCGATTTTTCCGATATCATGCATCAGGGCGGCAATTTCGATAATCCGCAGATCGTCTTCTTCCCAGCCCAACCGGGCGGCAATCCCCACACTGATCAGCCCCACCCGGCGGGAATGTTTCAGCGTGCCGGCATCCCGGAAGTGAATGGCCGATAACAGCCGGCGGAGCACGGGAACGGCAATGATGCTTTTCAGAGACTCGGCATTCGTCCCGTCTTCACTTTCCTTCACCAGTGATAATAATGTCATGAATAACTGTGAAGAATCCATCGGATGAGCCGCCGGAAGGGTGTTCATCCGAATCCCAGGTTGGGGTGCCGACAATACAGCCATGAGGGTCCATTCCTCGTTCGAAGCAGAGAGAGACGCAATTCGCACCGCCGAAACAGCCATGCGTTTCTAAAAGCAGGTGCCCTGATGACCGGGATTCGGATGATGGAACGTCAATTCCGCGCGAACCATGCCGAGTTCGACGCTCACGCCATCCGTCTCCTTCGAATTTCAGCCATCAAAGCAACCCTAGGTCATTCCCGGGGCGAGTCAAATGGGGAACGGAAACCTGAATCATTTGTGCATGAAAACAACGCACATGGTAGAATCCATCCGGAAATCTCCTGCAGAATTGCCGTGAAAGACTCACGTTCACGGTTTTTGCAGCAGTTTTGAAGCGCACGCCAGCGACAATTCCCGGTCCAAGCAGCCGGGATCAATGACTTTCCGATGCTGCGCGCGTTTCGTGAAAGCTGGTCTTCGCGGGATAGAACGCGGACGTTGCTAGCATTGATTTATTGCGGAAAATGATCACATTTTTGTTGTGAATTTCTTCAGCGAATGGCGGACTCAATCTGATCCACTTGCAACACAACGCGGGTTCGGACGAATTTCTCCGGATTCGCCTTGAAGGCTCGCCGATTCTCTTCGCTGGTAAACAAAAAGAGTTGCTGATCGTAATAAGCACCCCATTCGATACTTCCGGGCACTGCCCGATCGGCGGTGAAGATCAGCACGGCGTCGCATCCCAGAAACTGCGGCACATATTTTTCTGGGGTTTTGAGAAATTCCTGTCTGGCTTCCGTGCTGACAAACTGATACAGCTGGCTTTTGTGTTCCGCCTGAAGTTGTGGACTTCCCTTCTTCCAGGTTCGGGACTTCTGCAACGTGACCGGGCAATAGCCTTCCAGCATTAGTTCGGCGGGGGCCTGTTTGGCGAGTTGGGTCGAACCGCTTCCCTGATCGGGAGCAGCTGTCACGGGGGGAGCCGGACGAGGCTGCCGCGATGCCAACAGAACGGAATATCGCCGGGCCGCCCGATCGACCATGGCCCGGTATTCATCCGGTGTCTGGTAGCCGGTTGCTTCCATCAGCCGCTGTCCATTCGGTTCGAGAAAGACGTCCGTCGGAAAGCGTTCCACTCCAAACCGCTGGGCCAGTTCGGGATGCTGGTCGACATCAATTTTCAGGCAGACCGCGGACGCTTTGAGCTGATCGATCACCACCCGCTGATTGAAAACCGTCCGCTCCATCTTCTGGCATGGGGCACACCACACAGCCCCGAAATGACACAACAGCGGGCGATTCAATTTCTCCGCTTCTTTGCGAGCTTCTGTCAAATCAGTATGCCAGATGGACCGGGGAGTTGCCGGCTGGGCCATGGCAGCAGGGGCCAGCAACAGGAAACAGATCAATCCAGCCAGTCCAATTTGCAGACGGTTCATTTCGCAACTTCCCATTGAAGGGGCGGTTCCGTCGCCACCTGGAGCAGTTTTACTCCCTTGTTCATTCCGATTTGACGCGACAACAGTTCAAGAATGAATCTTCTTCGGATATCGGCATGTCTCACGAATGTTCATGCCCTGGATTTTTCTCCGCACGCAAACTTCAATCTTTTAATCCGGTTGCGGATCGAGTTTTGACATGTCGGGGACTGGGACCGTGAGTTTCGGAGATAAGGATTTTGACGCTCAGGGCGGATGTGCCGAGACCCCAGTTGTATTCCCGCTCAGCCACGACGAATGCCGATATTTCAGAACACTCAAGCAGCCGGCGCAGTCAGTCCATAAGCCCCTGCCGACAATCGGTTCCCGCTGTGATTCCGGAGAACAATGGCCATGGGCCGGGTTGAATCTTTTTCCCCGATCACCATAACGGCCTCACAGAAATTTCCAGCCGGAGAGGACGTTGCCACCGGCCTCTTTATTACATGTGCAGGAATGTTGCTGGCGCTGGGGCTGCTGATGGTTTACAGTTCCAGCATGACTTCCGTTCCGAGTCAGGAAGAACAAACGTTTCTGATCCGCCAGATGATGTTTCTTCTGCTGTCAGGACTGGCGGGGATTGCGGTTTCGAGAATTCCGGGTGCGTTTTGGAAACTGCTGGCACCAATCTTGTATTTCACCACACTTTCCTTGTTGGTCCTGGTGCTGATGCCGGGAATTGGTCGATCGGTTAACGGAGCCCAGCGATGGATCCGTCTGGGGCCATTGTCTTTTCAACCTTCGGAGACCGCCAAACTCACGCTGCCGCTGGCTGTGTGCATGGCCATTTTTCGTCAGCGGTTACGCACACGCTGGCAGGCGAACAATCTGTTCGCCTATGCCGGCCTGGCTCTGCTTCCCATGGGTCTGATTGTCATTGAGCCCGATCTGGGAACGGCCCTGTTTGTCGGTCTGGCCGCGATTGTGGCCCTGTGGTTGAGCGGATGCCCGGCGCGATACTTTCTGCGCATTGGAATTGCAGCTTCGCCGCTGGGATTGATGGTCTTTGCACTCAGGCCCTATCAGATCGCCCGCCTTCGCGGATTTATCGATACCTGGACCCACCCTGAAGCAGCCCCGTACCAGATTCAACAATCCCTGACGACTCTGGGAGTGGGGGGAACTTACGGGGTTGGCCTGGGGCGGGGTTGGCAGAAGCTGAGTTTCCTTCCGGAAGCAAATACCGATTTCGTCGTCGCGGTCATTGGCGAAGAGCTGGGGCTGATGGGGACGCTGACCATTGTCGGACTCTGGATGGGGTTATATCTGTGTGGTCTGCGACTCGTTCGCCGGGTTCCCGAAGCCACGTTCGAACGGACACTCTCCATGACCCTGCTCACCATGCTCGTACTTCAGGCAGCCATCAACATGGCGGTCATTACGGCGCTGGTTCCTCCCAAAGGGATTTCTCACCCTTTTATCAGCTATGGAGGAAGCAATCTCGGAATGAGTATTCTCTGTCTGGGGGTGATCGTCAGCCTCACCCGCGCGCCTGCAAGTTTGCAGGGAACATGTTCAGCATCGCCACACCAGTGATTGAGTTCTGGAACAATCATGCCGCAAATTCCTGAATGGAGCCTGGTCGTCTGTGGTGGCGGAAGCGGCGGCCATCTTTTTCCGGCACTGGCTGTCGTCGAGAGGCTCAAAGCCCAGGGAACCAGTCCAAACCGCGTTATTTTTCTGACGGCCGATCGTCCGATTGACCAGCAGGTGCTGCTGGAACAGGGAGTCGAACAACACTCGCTGAACACCATCAACAGCCAGCAACTTCTCCGAAAACCTGTGCTCTCCGTACAGACAATGATCCAGGCCATCTGGCAGGCCCGTCAACTTCTGAAAACTCTCCCTCATTCCGTAATTCTTGGAACCGGGGGATTCAGCAGCATTCCAGGAGTTCTGGCAGCCCGGTGGAAGAAGCGGCCCGTCATTCTCCTGGAACAGAACGTCATTCCTGGCCGGGCGACATCCTCGCTGGCCCGTTTTGCCCATCATCTTTGCCTGAGTTTTACCGAGACGCAACCATTTTTTGCCACCCGTACCCCCATGACGGTTACCGGAAATCCAGTGCGCCAGGCGATTGCCGGTTTACACGGCCAGCAGCGTCTTCCCGCGAAGCAACTGCTGGTTCTGGGCGGAAGCCAGGGAGCTGCTGCCGTGAATGAAGCCGTGCTCCGCTTTGTCAAAGCGCATCGCGGCACATTGTCCAACTGGACATTACTGCATCAGACCGGAATTGTGGATGAAGACCGAATCCGGACTGCTTATCAGGCCTTGGGCCAATCCGCGGAAGTCTCGGCATTCTTTCAAAATATGCCGGAGATCTATCAGCGGGCCGGGATCGTCGTCACGCGCGCCGGTGGAACGTCCCTGGCGGAAATCGCCTGCGCAGGGATCCCCGCCATTGTGATTCCTTACCCGCGTTCGCTCCGCAATCATCAGATGATCAATGCCCGCCACTTTTCGAGTCAGCAGGCCGCCTTGCTGGTCGAACAGGGACCGCCCGAGCAATTCGACGCTGATTTGAAAAAAGCCCTTCACACATTAATTGACGATGAGCCGCGGCGATGTTCCATGGCAGCAGCCATGTCGCAACTTGCCCGTCCCATGGCCACACAACAGGTCTGCGACCGGATCCTGCAAGAAGTGGAAATGCAGTAGGACAGATAACGGCCCGATAATGTTCGGTGCGACATTTGACTCTCCTCCTTGTTTTTCTGCAGAGAGACGTCATGCCATCAGGCGTCCGAACAGGTTTTTGATCCGGACCACAGCTTCTTCCACATTGGCACGGCTGTTAAAGGCACTGATTCGGAAATACCCTTCCCCGCTGGCGCCAAAGCCGCTTCCCGGTGTTCCCACCAGATGCCCTTTCTGGAGCAGCAGATCGAAAAAGTCCCAGCTTCCCTGGCCGTCAGGGGTTTTCAGCCAGAGATATGGGGCATTGATTCCGCCATAAACTTCAAAGCCGACTGATTCCAGACCGTTTCGCAGCAACTGCGCATTTTCCAGATAAAAACGGACCAGTTCCGCAATCTGCCGTTTCCCTTCCGGGCTGTAAACAGCTTCCGCTCCCCGCTGAACGATATAAGACACTCCGTTGAACTTGGTGGTATGCCGCCGATTCCACAAAGGATGAATCGCCTGCGGTTTTCCATCGGCGGTCGTTCCCATCACTCCCTTGGGAACGACCGTGAAGGCGCACCGCGTTCCTGTAAAACCGGCATTTTTACTGAAGCTGCGGAATTCAATGGCCACATCCCGGGCTCCGGGAATTTCATAAATGGAATGCGGAATGGCATCATCGGTAATATAGGCCTCATAGGCTGCGTCAAAGAGAATTAATGCTCCGGTCTTTTTTGCATAGTCCACCCACTTCGTCAGTGTTTCCCGAGAAGCAACCGCGCCAGTGGGATTATTAGGATAGCATAAATAAACAATATCGACCGGCGTTGACGGGATTTCCGGATTGAAATTGTTTTCCGCGGTACAGGGAAGATAAGTCAGTCCGGCATAACGCCCCTGATCGTCCGCTGCTCCGGTCCGGCCCGCCATGACATTCGTATCCACATAGACCGGATAGACCGGGTCCTGCATCGCCACGCGATTATTCAGCCCGAAAATATCCAGGATATTGCCGGTGTCGCATTTCGACCCGTCGGAGATAAAAACCTCATCGGCGGCAATTTCGCAACCCCGAGATTTGTAATCATTCTCTGCAATGGCATTCCGAAGGAAATCGTATCCCTGTTCCGGTCCGTATCCCCGAAAAGTTTCCCGGGAAGCCATTTCGTCCACTGCTTGATGCATGGCGTTGATGATGGCGGGCGGCAATGGTTCGGTCACGTCCCCGATTCCCAGGCGAATGACTTTTGCCTCGGGATGCTCGTTGCAGAAAGCAGCGACACGGCGGCCGATTTCCGGAAAAAGATAACCGGCTTTGAGTTTCAGATAGCTGTCGTTGATTTGCGGCATGAGTAAATTCAATCGTTAAAGAATCAGGGGTGTTGCACAGTCAAAGAGGAATGAAGCGATGAATTCCCTGTGTTTCATCAGGAGCCGCGTGAGACATCATTTGCAACTCCGCTCTCGTAATTCAATTTGATCAATGGACTCGCATTCCAGGCTTTGCCCCGTCATCGGGATTGAGCAGGAAAATCTCTTTTCCACCGGGGCCGCAGGCGAGCACCATCCCTTCACTGACTCCGAACCGCATCTTCCGCGGCGCCAGGTTCGAGCAGCAGATTACCAGCCGGCCAACCAAATCTTCCGGTTTATAACAACTCTTGATTCCCGCAAACACGTTCCGGGTTTCATTCCCTCCCAAAGAGAGCTTGAGCTGAATCAGTTTATCAGCCCCTTCCACATGTCCCGCTTCGACCACCCGGGCAACCCGCATATCAATTTTCACAAAATCATCGATGGTGCAGTGTTCGCCGACAAGCGGTTCCTTGATGATTGGCTCGGGGCCGTCATTGTAAGCCGTTGCGGCAGTCTCCGGCGCTGTTGGAGTTTCGGGAGCGCGGGAATCTTTGGAATCTTCAATCATATTGGCAACCTGTTTCATATCGACCCGCTTGAGCATGTGCTGATAGTCATTGACGGCAGTTCCCGCCAGCGGTTTCTGGGCATTTTCCCAGTCCGTGATGGTGGTATGGAGCAGTTCTTCGGTCTGTTGTTTGAGACGAGGCAGCACGGGTGAGAGATAGATCACCAGTTGCCGGAATAAATTCAGACCGACGCTGCAAATGTCCCGAAGTTCTTCGTTTCGATCGGGAAGTTTGGCAATTTTCCAGGGTTCGCGGGCATCAATAAATTGATTGGCCCGGTCCGCGAGGGCCATGATTTCCCGCATGGCAGCCCCATAATCGCAATTCTCATAACTGGCGGCAATCCGCTCACCGGCCCGCGCGCCCTCTTCGAACAGACCACCGTCATCGGGATAGCTTGCCGCCAGGGAATGCCCGGCCAGAAACTTCGCGCAACGACTGGCAATGTTCACCACTTTCCCCACCAGATCCGCGTCGACCTTGGTTTTCAGTTCTTCAAAATTCAGATCGATATCATCAACCCGGCTACTGAGTTTCGAAGCAAAAAAGTAGCGCAGATAGGAAGGATCGAGATGTTTGGCGAAGGTTGCGGCCTGAATGAAAGTCCCTTTTGACTTGGACATCTTCTCGCCGTCCACGGTCAGGAATCCGTGAATATGAACTTTTTCCGGAAGATTGAACCCGGCGGTTTTCAGCATGGCCGGCCAGAACAATGTGTGGAAATAGGTGATGTCTTTGCCAATAAAGTGATGAATTTCTGAATTGGCGTTTTTCCACCATTCCAGCAGATCTTCTCCATTCTTCTGACACCACTCCCAGGTACTGGCGATGTAGCCGATTGGAGCATCAAACCAGACATACCAATAGTTGCCGGGGAAATCGGGAATTTCAAAACCAAAATAAGGAGCAGGTCGGGAAACGTCCCAGTCACGCAGCGGCTCTCCCAGAAAATGCCCCTTTAAATAGTTGGCAACTTCTGGTTGCAGGTGGTCTCCAGACTGCGTCCACTCCGCCAGAAATGAGTGCAATTGTTCGATTTCCACAAACAGATGCGGGGAAGTGCGAAGTTCCGGAGTGGCCCCGCTGAGTGCGCTGCGGGGATCGATCAGGTCGGTGGGTGAATACGTGCTGCCGCATTGATCGCAACTATCGCCATTCTGATGGGGAGATTTGCACTTCGGACAGGTCCCCTTCACGAATCGGTCCGCCAGAAATGTTTTGGCGACGGGATCGTAGAGTTGTTCGATGTCTTTTTCGCGAACCAGTCCCGCGCCGCGAATGGCGGCCCAGATTTGATGGCAGAGTTCCCGATTTTCCTCGCTGTTGGTCGATCCATAGTTGTCGAACTCGATCTCAAATTTTGAGAAGTCTTCGACATGGGCTGCCCGCATATCGGCGATGAGTTCTCTCTCCGTACGCCCTTCCTGGCGGGCGCGGATCATGATGGCTGTGCCATGCGTATCGTCGGCACAGAAATACCGGCAATTGTTCCCTCGCAATTTCTGGAACCGGACCCAGATATCGGTCTGAAGGTATTCCACCAGATGCCCGATGTGAATGTGTCCATTCGCATAGGGAAGAGCGGCGGTCACGAGAATGCGGCGCTGAGACATGGTGATGCTGGGGGCAAGAGGGCAGAGATCAGGGAACAGAAACCAGGGATAACATGTTGCGTCTTGATTTCATCCTTCAAATCTCATTCTTCGTTTTCAAACCTGTCCGCGCTGTTTCTGAAGGGCAGCCCCAATAAAATCGCGGAACAGCGGATGCGGTTCCAATGGAGACGACTTGAATTCCGGATGATACTGGACCGCGACAAACCAGGGATGGTTCGGAATTTCGACGATTTCCACCAGAGTGTCCGCAGGATTTGTTCCCGAGGGCAACATCCCTTTTTCCATCAGGCGGTCGCGGTAATGAGGATTGAATTCGTACCGGTGCCGGTGGCGTTCCATGATTTCCGTCACGCCATATGCCTGATGCGCCCGTGAACCTTCCTTCAAAATTGCCGGCTGGGCTCCCAGCCGCATCGTTCCCCCTTTGTCGGTCACGGTTTTCTGTTCTTCCAGCAGGCAGATGACCGGGTCGGGAGTCTCCGATTCGAATTCCGTGCTGTTCGCTTCCGGACATCCCAGAACATGACGGGCATATTCGACCACTGCGCATTGCATTCCCAGACAAATGCCAAAAAACGGGATTTTCCGTTCGCGGGCATATTGGATGGCTTTGATCTTTCCCTCGACTCCGCGATATCCAAACCCTCCCGGCACCAGGATGCCGTGAACGCTTCCCAGCAATTGATCCAGGTCTCCGGAATCGCACTCTTCAGCTTCAATCCGCTTGATCAGCACTCGTGCCGTGTGGGCAAACCCGGCATGGCTGAGCGATTCATAAATGGATTTATAGGCATCGCGATGCTCAATATATTTCCCCACCACAGCGATTGTTATTTCGTGTTGCGGGTTCCGGATGTTGTTGAGCAGGCTGTACCAGTCATCCAGCTTCGGTTCTCCCTTGGGAAGATGGAGTTTTTCGCAGATCAACTTGTCCAGGCCGTGCTCTGCCAGTCCGACGGGAACCTCGTAGATCGAAAATTCCTTGTCCGATTCTTCGATCACCGCCTCTTTCTCGACATTGCAGAACAGGGCGATTTTTTCGGCATTTTCCCGCCCCAGCGGACGTTCGGTGCGGACGATCAGAATATCCGGCTGAATCCCGATGGTCCGAAGTTGCCCCACGCTGTGCTGGGTCGGTTTTGTTTTGGCCTCCCGGGCCGCTTTCAGATAGGGAATCAGCGTCAGGTGAATGAACAGGCAGTTCTGTTTTCCGATGTCCAGGGGAATCTGGCGAATGGCTTCCAGAAATGGAAGCCCTTCGATATCCCCGACGGTTCCCCCCAGTTCGGTGATCACCACGTCAACATCCGGTCCCGCCAGTTGCATGACGTGCGACTTGATTTCATCCGTGATATGCGGAATCACCTGGACTGTCGCCCCGAGATATTTCCCTTGCCGTTCTTTCTGAATCACGCTCCGATAGATTCGCCCGGTCGTGAAATTGGACAGGGACGATAATGGGCTTTGGGTAAACCGCTCATAATGTCCCAGGTCGAGATCCGTTTCCGAGCCATCGTCAAGCACATAAACTTCGCCATGCTGATAGGGGCTCATGGTCCCGGGATCGATATTCAGGTACGGATCCATTTTCTGCATCCGGACCCGCAATCCGCGACGTTCCAGCAACAGCCCAATCGACGCCGACGTCAAGCCTTTTCCCAGTGAACTGACCACGCCTCCGGTGACGAAGATGTGTTTCGCCATTCTTGCCAACTCCTCCCAATGTCCGCCGATTGCCTGCTGGCAGTTCCACTGCCGTCTGATTTCTGATCCGTGGTGATGCAGCCTTGTCATTCCGCTGGCAAGGCTTTCCACTTCACTCCGTTCCTTTCAGAACGTGAGTTATTTTGACACGCTTGAACAAAAAAATCTGTTCAAACAAAAAATCGTTCCTGACCCGGAAAGCGACCGGAATCGTCTGAATGTTCCCGGATTTCACATGATTTCGCCCCGGACAAATGGACAGCCCCCGACTTTACGCCGGGGGCTGATTTCTCTTTGTTGTTCTTGAAAGCAACGTCATCACCGGGAAATCAGGAACGCTGTTTCAACCGTTCCAGGAACGCAGCATAATCCGCAGCGGTGTCGATGCCAACGGAACGATGCGAAACGACTTTGACCAGAATTGAGGCTCCTGCTTCCAGCGCCCGAAGTTGTTCCAGGCTTTCCAGTTGCTCCAGTTTCGAACGAGGCATCCCAGTCAGCGCCAGCAGAAACTCCGGACGATAGGCATAAATGCCCAGATGCAGTAGCCAGGGACTTTGCTGAAATCGGGCCTGTCCTTCATCCGGATGCAGCAGATCGGTGGGGTTTCCGTCCCGGTAGAAGGGAATGGGACACCGGCTGAAATAGAGCGCCCGGTTGTCCGCGGCACAGACCACCTTCACGCAACTGGTGTCCTGCAAAATCGCCAGACTCGTAATCGGGGTTGCCAGCGTCCCCATTTCCACATCGGGGCGTGACTGCATACAGGCCACCAGCTCGTCGATCACGGCTGGTTCCAGTTCCGGTTCGTCTCCTTGAATATTGACAACCAGCGATGCCTCCCCGCATTGTTTTTGAACCACTTCCGCAATCCGGTCGCTTCCGCTGGGATGATCTCCCGTCAGAACAATTTCTGCTCCGAATGCTTGTGCGACTTCAGCAATTTCCGGACTATCCGTGGCAATCAGCACTCTGCCAAGGCGGCGGGAACGGCAGGCGGCTTCCCAGGCGTATTGCAGCAGTGGTTTCCCTGATTCACGAAGCAACATTTTTCCCGGCAATCGCGAGGATTGCAGCCGGGCCGGAATAATCCCGACAACGGACGTTTTTGATGCGTGCTGAAGATCGAACGGTGGCGACATCTCTCATCCAGGTTCAGGAAACGGTCGGTCGCCACCGGGAGGAAAAACTTCCGACGGGCCAGGCCAAAGGGCATCTTCTCTGAAACGGCAATTTCAGATCAATCCTGAATCGCCCGGATTTTATGGTTCGCAATGGGGAATCTCTTCCAGCATCGTCGCTGGCAATTGGAATTTCTGCTATGCTGCCGGATTCGTTTCCCGGTCCGCTGTTGTGAATAAAATTCTGATTTTGCAACAGAGTCGTTCCGCCTGACCAATTTCCTGACACCCCTGCGAAACCCGTGATGGGTCCCGCCGAACAGACAGAACTCCGATGTCTCTGCCTCGCGATTCCGAACCACTTCCCTTCAAGCCGATTCGGCTGCAACGTTTTCTGGCCCAGTGTGGACTGGGTTCGCGTCGCGACTGTGAAGACTTTATCACCGCCGGTCGCGTGGAAGTGGATGGGCGTGTCGTCAACGAACTGGGCTCGACCGTTGACCCTGGCCGCCAGACAGTCAGCCTCGATGGAGAACGCCTGAAAGTTGAGCGGAAAAAATATTTCCTGCTCAATAAGCCGTCCGGCTATCTCTGCACATCGGAAGATCCGCAAGGGAGGCGTGTCGTCTTCGACCTCTTTCCCCAGGAAGGTCCCCGGCTCTTCACCGTGGGGCGACTGGACGAAAACACGACCGGATTACTGGTTGTGACCAACGACGGCGATCTGGCCCAGCGGCTGGCCCATCCCCGTTATCGCATTTTTCGGGTCTATCGAGCCCAGATTGCCGGGCAGCCCAAGCGGGAAATTTTCGATCAGCTCAAAGAAGGATTGTTCTTCACGGAGGGAAAATTTCGCGTTTACAACGTCAGGCCGATCAAGAAACAGAAGGACAGCACCTGGGTCGAAATTACGATGACCGAAGGGCAGAACCGGGAAATCCGGCGGCTCTTTGCACGGGTCGGCCATAAAGTGATGAAACTGGAACGCATTGGTTATGGCCCCTTACGACTGGGACGACTCGCGGCGGGAGAATTTCGGGATTTGACCCGCGATGAACTGGCTGCTCTTCACAGCGTACTGGAACGGAATCAGAAAGCTCCTCCACTCAGTGCTCCCCCTCAGGGAACCCTGTCCCCCACGCGAACCGGCAAACCGGATGCGCGGTCGGAACACCATGCTGTCCGTAAAAATCCCTCGTCCACCGGTTCCCAGCGTCCGGTGAAAGGCCGGAACAGCAAACGGGCAGAGGGGGAACATTCACGCGGTCCTGGCGGGAGTACAAAAACAACGGGAAAATGGTCCGCTCGAACCGCTGCGCCGCGCAACACCACCCATTCTCCCTCCGCTGAGCGGAATGCTCGTCCCGGCCGTCCCGGCAAGTCTAGATCACGCCCTCCCGGCCGCAGGCCGCCCAAAGGAAAAGGCCGCTGAGCCGGCTCCATTTCCATTGATCGTGATCCGGGGAGCACAGCATCTATTTGAGATGCCCCTGGCCGGATTGGACGATAATGGAGTTTCCGGCGAATTCGGCCGCCTCGGAGGCAGGAACTCTTCTGCGTTCTCCTTATTTCTTCACTTCGAATTCACCAGGTCCCAGTCCGCATAGTCGTTCAGACGTTTTCGAAGCCCTTGAATCACGTCCGCATAGGCGGGATCGCGCGCAAGGTTATGGAGTTCGCCAGGGTCGTTTCGCATTTCATAGAGTTGCTCGCCCTGGTCGCCGTTATTCCATAACGTATAGCGATAATCGGCAGTGCGGATGCTGTAGCCGTGGAGTGTTTTTCCACGCAGGATCTGCGTAAATGCGGCATCTTTTGCTGACTGCGAAGGATCGTCAAGCACTTTCCGCAAGCTGGTGCCATCGAGATAGTCGGGAGCTTTCAGGCCGGCCAGATCGGCCAGCGTGGGATAAATATCGACCATCTCCGCCATTGTGGAAGCTGCTTTCCCCTGTTCTGTTGTTCCGGGGGCGACAATCAGCAACGGGACCCGGGCGGAGTTTTCAAACAGGCTCATCTTCTGCCACAACCCATGTTCATACATATGATAGCCGTGATCGCTGGTGAACACGATCACCGTGTTCTTCGCCAGATCCAGACGATCCAGCGCATCGAGGATCCGGCCCACCTGGGCGTCCATATGTGAAATGGATGCCCAGTAGGCACGGATCGCTTCTCTCCGCAGATCGTCGCTCATTGTTTCCTGTTCCTTTTTCGCACTTCGAAATGCTGCGGCGGGAACTCGTTTTTTATCTTCCGGGGATAGCGCCGGGAGAGCGATCTTTTCCGGAGGGTACAGATCGAAATATTTTTGAGGAGAGACATATGGCGTATGTGGGCGAAAAAATCCGACCGCCAGAAAGAATGGCTTCTCCTTGTATTCTTCCAACAGGCTGATGGCTCCCGTGGCAATTAATCCGTCGGTCATTTCGTGATCGGTCCCCCGCGATGCCAGCCAACTGAGACTGCCGCCGAATCGTCCGGGTGTCAGCGAAAAAACCTGATTCTCTTCAGCTTTATCACGTCCAGCGGGATTCGCGACATAATTCCACGAAGGAATATCATCCAGGCCACTGGTTCCGATCTGTCCGGGAACTCCATAATGATACAACTTCCCGACACGGGCCACCTGGTACCCATTGTTCATAAACAATTGAGGCAGTGTGACCGTATCCGGGATGAATTCACGAAAATGAGGGGTATTGCCATAGTCTGTTGAAAACCGTCCCGATTTGGGAAGAGTGAAAATCCGTGTCACATTCGGACGTCGCCCGGTCAAAAAAGAGGATCGGCTCGGGCTGCATAGCGGGAACTGGCAATAGGCATGTTCAAACCGGATTCCGCGGGCTGCCAACCGGTCGATATTCGGAGACTGCACGTGGGGATGTCCATAACAGTGCAGGTCACAATTCAAGTCATCCGCGATCAGAAACAGCACATTCGGTCTTTCCGCTGCCCGTCCGATAAGCGGAGTCAGCGACAATCCCAGACACATCGCAGCAACGAAGCTGATTTTCATGAAAGCGTCCTGTTGATGAGTATCCTTTTGTCCCAATCAAGCCGTCAAACTGAATGAGACCCGTTAATGCCTTGCGATTGTCCTGCTCCCGGGGGAGCGGCAGCGATCATGAGCGACCGGCCTGCATGACTCTCTCCACTTCCATCAGTTGTTCCTGTGTGTTGACCCCCAATGCTTCCTGAATCTCCAGCGTGCAGGCCGCCAGCACCTTCTTCCCCTGCTGTCTTAAAATCTCCGGACAGTCGGTCAGGTAGTATTCGCCCTGTGCATTTTCAGGCCGCACCTGCTCGAGGGCGGCGAATAAATCACGGGAATGAAAAGCGAAACATCCGGTGTTGATTTCGGTAATCCGCAGTTCTTCGGGAGAGGCGTCCCGTTGTTCCACGATCCGCACGAATTCCCCCCCGGCATCGCGAATGATCCGCCCTAATCCAGCGTTGTTTTCCGTGCGGGCTGTTCCCACCACGCAGGCAGCTTCCGCCTTGTCCCGCTCCAGCAGCAACCGGGCCAGAGACTTGCCCTGCAACAGGGGCGTATCTCCCGCCAGAATCAGGACCGGCCCCTCGAAATCCCGTAACTGGTCCCGGCAGCACATCACCGCGTGTCCGGTCCCCAGTTGTTCGGACTGGAGTGCGAATTCCACGTCCACGTGATGTTGCAGTTCTGTTTTCACGAGATCGGCTTTATGCCCGACAACCAGTAGCAACCGGGTTGCTCCAGCAGCCCGGGCCGCATCAAGGACATAGTCAATGATCGGACGTCCACAGGCGGGGTGCAGAACCTTGGGAAGCTCCGATTTCATCCGTTTACTCTGACCGGCAGCGAGAATAATGGCGGCGATTTCTGGCATCGTTGAATTTCTGCTGATGGGGCTGCGAAAAATAAATGGAGAAAAACGCGGCTGAAGCTGAAGAAGTTGACCGCATCTGCCGCAATACAGGGCCACGAATGCACTGCGCTGCTGGAAAGACCTCTGGAAACAGACATGATGATCCTATCACGATGATCTCCGAATGGCGACCGCGAGCGGCAGAGATGACGTGTTGGAGAACGAGCCTTTCAGAAGGAGGCACAATCAAGTTGCGTTTCGAAAAGCGATCGGGTAAACCCTGTTTTTCAGCGCTGCCCAAAGGGATCCGATGAAATGGACACGATGCGTGGCAGCTGGGAAAATTTGATTGGGGACCGTAGCTCAATTGGTTAGAGCAGGGGACTTAACGGAAATCACCTAAACAGCAATGCATGGTGATTTTTCAATGGGTTGCCGCTTGATCCTGTCGGCAGGAAGAGCGGTAGAATCTGTCAAACTCGGGGAACGCTAACTCTTTGAAAGCCCGCTGTAGAGGCGGGTTTTCGGAGACAGGCCAATCCCGAGCCAAGCTGCCGCAAGGCAGAAGGTGTAGAGGCCAGACGGCAGACACAATGGCGATCTCCTCCTGGAAAACGCTTTTGTGAAGGGATGGTCCAGACCACAAACCCGAAAGGGGCTGTGAAAGCAGAAGTGGTACGCATAATCCCTTGGTTCTCGGTTCAAGTCCGAGCGGTCCACTCCGGAGAAATTCCAGAGAAATTTCCCCTGGAGAAGACAAAAGTGGAGAAGGCAGAAGCGGGAGCAGGCCGCACAACGCGGGCCGCTCCCGCTTCCATTTTGACACTCTTTTGCTGCGATGCCTTTTCGCATGCGGGCTTGACGATTCCGGACTGCCAGCTGGTCAGGTCAGCCGGCTGGGATTGTTCAGGATGGCTTCCACCACGCGGGCTTCGCGCTTGTTGGTGATCTGCTGTTCCTGTCCGTTATAGCGGAAACTGAGTTGCCGGTAGTCGAGGCCGAACTGGTGCAGCAGCGTCGCCTGGAAATCGTTTGGAGTGACCTTGTCTTTGGCAACATGATGGCCAAATTCGTCCGATTCTCCATAGGTCATCCCCCCCCGGATTCCGCCTCCCGCCAGCCAGATGCTGAATCCCTGACCATTGTGATCGCGGCCTGGAGCGGTCTTGCCATCCCCTTCCGTGACTGGAAGCCGTCCAATTTCACCTCCCCAGTGGACGAGTGTGGAATCGAGGAGTCCCCGCTGCTTGAGATCGATCACCAGTGCCGCCGAAGGACGATCGGTTTTGCGGCAGATTCCGGGAAGTCCTTTTTCGATGTTCTGATGGTTATCCCAAGGCTGGCCACCGTGAAACAGCTGAACGAAACGGACCCCCCGTTCCACCAGTCGGCGGGCGATCAGGCAGCGGGTTCCATAGTCCCGGGTTGCCGATTCATGGATGCCATACAGTTCCTGCGTGGCTTTCGTTTCCTGGGAAATATCCAGGGCTTCGCGAGCGGCGGTCTGCATTGCGGCTGCCAGTTCATAACTGGCGATCCGGGCTTCCAGATCCGCTTCTCCGGGATTACGTTCCAGGTGCCGCTGGTTGAGGGCCCGTAAAAAATCCAGATTTTGCGATTGCAGGTTTCCCTTGAGATGCGGAGGAGGATCGAGATTCAAAATGCGGGGCTCTTTTGCCCGCAGTACCGTTCCCTGAAACAGTGGCGGCATGAATCCGTTGGACCAGTTTGTGACGCCATCCACGGGAAGCCCCGAAGGATCGGTCAGAACCATGTACGCGGGCAGATTCTGACTTTCGGAACCGAGCCCATAGACGATCCATGACCCCAGTGTGGGACGGCCCAGCACGCCTGGAATCCCGCCATGAAAATACCGGATGGAGACTTCGTGGCCATTGGCGCCGGTGTGCATGGAACGAATGATGCAGACATCGTCGACAATACTGGCCAGATGCGGAAGCAGTTCGGAAATTTCTGTTCCGCATTCGCCATGCTTCGCGAATTTCCAAGGGGAACCAAACAGTTTTTTGCTGGCCCGCTGCACAAAGCTGAAATGGACGTCGCCGGGATAATCCGTTCCGTTGAGGCGGGAGAGTTCCGGCTTGGGATCCATCAGATCCATGTGGGAGGGGCCCCCATGCTGGAACAGGGAGATCATGGCCCGTACCTGTGCGGGAAACCGGGGCTGGCGGCTGGCGAGCGTCCGATGCTCCGTCTCATGCGAGAGCAGACTCGGATTCGCCTGGCCCTGTTCCTGCTGCATCAGCCAGGCCAGTGCCACTCCACCGATACCCATGGCACTTTCAGCCAACAACTGCCGGCGGGTCAGAATGCGTGACATGATTTCTCTCCACTGGGGGACAGGAATTGGGGGCTGGGGAGGCTTTGAACAAAAGGTGCGGGGCCATGATGGACTCCGGATGGTCCGCACAGCGGACCCCGCATTTTTGTGCAAAGCCGGTCAGGGATCAGGAAAAATGTCACGTCGACAACACTTCCCGAACTCCTGTCCCCTGCTCTGCTATTCGATGTACAGGAATTCATTCGATGTCAGTAACGCCTGACACAAATCCGCAAGCGCCTGGTGTGACTCGGAAACGCCCTGGGGCAGTTGCACAGCGTGAAGTTGCAATTCCGCCAGTTGCCGGTTGAGAAACTCAATGGAGAGTTGCAGTTCGTCCGCATTCGGAAGACGGCAATAGGCCAGCGACCACGCCTGCGCGATATGGTCCGCGGTAATCTGTGTTGAAGGAGCCATCGGACCGCCGAATGCGGAGACGGTATCCATCGTCAGTGTTCGGCCATCTTCCAGAATCAAGTTCAGCGTGGCCTCCCATTGGAAGGAGTCGGAGTTGACGTCGCCACGAGAGTCCGTAATCAGATCGATCGTCTCTCCCGGTTCCACTAAAAATCCTGGTGTTGTCGTGGCCGTTTCCTGATGTTCGGCGATCCATTCCCCTAGTTTTCCGCTTCGTGAGGAGACCAGTCGTCCCCGAATTCCATTTCCATTGGGGCTGGGATGTTTCAACGTTCCGGAAAGGGTGACTTGTCCGCGAACGGGTGCGGTCCATCGGCGAATCGGAGATTTATCGAGCGTGTTTCCCGCGTGTCCTCCATGAGCGTTCAGGAGTGCCCAGCCGACTTTCGGATCCGGACGTTTTGCACCGGCACTCCACGTTCCTTGATTGAAATGAGCAAACGGCGTGAATGATACCGGTCCGGAAGATGCTTCGTCATAGCCCCCGTATCCATACTGCCAGACGGGAGCCGAGGGAACCATGATTGCGGGCAAGTTTGCTTTTTGCCCGCTGGCCAGCAACGGTCCGGAAAACTTCATCACCCGTTCCGCCAGCCGTTGGGCTTGTGTCGTTGCGAACGGGCTGTTCATCAGCATGAGGGATTGAGTCGCCACTGTTGAGGAGGGACGTTTTTCGCAATTCACCGTCATAACGGGAGCATCAAACGCCTGGAGCATGGAGATCGGCTGGCTGCGGCGCTGCTGAATATACAGGCTCCGCCGTTGGTCATTGCTGTCGACAATGGCCTGTCCATTCGTATCTTCTTTGACGGGAAGCGGCGGTCCGAATTGCGCCCGATCAAGTTGTCCAGTGGTTGCCAGAACACGATCGCGAAGAATTTCCGCGTCCAGCCGGAGGAGATTCTGGTGACCGTAATAACGATTCGCATCGTCCAGCTTCACTTGTTGTGGATCCCGCCGGGAAGACTGCCGATATGCTGTCGAAAGGAGAATCAGGCGATGAAGTTTTTTCAAGTCCCATCCGCTGTTCATGAATTCCGCAGCCAGCCAGTCAAGAAGTTCCGGATGCGAAGGCAGGGAGCCGAGTCTTCCAAAGTCCGCGGGTGTTTCCACAAGTCCGCGTCCAAAATGATGCAGCCAGATGCGGTTCACGAGCACCCGGGCGGTGATGGGATTTTCCGGACTGGTGAGCCAGCGGGCGAACGCGGTGCGACGACCGGAAGTGGGGACCGAATCCGGTTTCTCCGTGAAAGAGACGAGCTGGTTTTCCTGGCACAGAACCTTGGGAGCAGCCGGTTCCACAACCTGCTTCGGCTGCCGGTAATCCCCCCGGTAAAACAGGTGGGATTGCGGAACTTTTCCGGGAGTTTCCGTTAATGCCCGAACGAATTGTTCTTCCGGCTTTTGGGAGCGAATTTTTTCCGCCCGCTCGTTGTAGGATTTCAGATCGTCCGCGGCAGCCTGGTTGTATTGATAGAGATGTCCCGGGGTGATATTCACACTCGGATTCTGGCTGAGAATCGCTTTTTGTTCTTCAGTCCGTTTGGCGGCTGTGGTGTGAAAAGCCACCCGCAACTTTTCTCGAAGCGGTTCCTCATACTTGGAGAGCTCTTTCTCCAGGGCTTCTGCGAGATACTGCTTCTGTTTTTCTTCCCGTTCTTTCAGGACGGCCTGGGCTTGGGCTTCAAATTTCGCGGCGGCGTCCCGGTCGGCCTGCGTTGCCAGAGAAACATCCCGTTGCCGGGGAGTTTTCCAGTTTTGCCAGTCCAGTGCAGGATCAAAAATGGCTCGCAAGGCAAAATAATCTGTATGTGAAATGGGATCGTAACGGTGGTCGTGACATTGGGCGCAGGCGACGGTCAGTCCCAGGAGTGATGTGCTGACAATCTGAATGGTATCCGCAATGACAAAGTTCCGGGCCTCGGCGGAATTGTCCCCGCTGCCGGTTCCATCCGCTGCCATTCGCAAGAATCCCGTGGCGGTGAGGAGTTCGATCTGCTCGGGAGTCCAGTCTCCCTGTCTGGGGCCCGCGAGTTCATCTCCTGCGAGTTGTTCGTGGAGGAAGCGGTCGAATGGTTTGTTCGTACTGAACGACCGGATGACATAGTCCCGGTACTTATAGGACCATGTCCGAACTTCATCTTTCTGGGTGCGGCCTTCGGAGTCGGCATAACCCGCAATGTCCAGCCAGTGGCGGCCCCATCGCTCTCCATAATGCGGGGAGGCCAGTAATTCATCGATCAGTTGTTCATAGGCGGACTCAGCAGGGTTGTTGAGAAATTGCTGAAGTTGCTCCGAACTGGGAGGAAGTCCCGTCAAATCGAAGCAGAGCCGCAGCATCTGGACGCGGCGATCGGCATCTGGCGAGAACCGGAGCCCTTCGGGCATGGCTGCCTGGAGAAATGCGTCGATCGGAGTGCGGACCCGAGAGGCATCTTTCGCCACGGGAACGGTCGGGCGGACGATGGGACGAAAGGACCACCAGCTTCGTTCTTCCGGCAAGAGTGGCAGTCCCGGGCCGATGGTTTCCGGCTCAGCGCGTGCGGTGGGAGCCCCGGCAGAAATCCACCGTTCCAGCAGTTTCAATTCCTCAGCGGAAACTTTTCCCTGACCGGGAGGCATTTCTCCGCTGCGAATCCTCTCAATAAGCAGGCTTTCGTCGGGTTTTCCGGAGACAATTGCTGCGCCGGTGTCGCCCCCTTTCTGCATGAACCGGACGAGGCGCAGGTCGAGGTTCCCTTCGCGGGTCTCGGTGGCCCCGTGGCAATCGTAACAATGCGTCCGGAAGATGGGCCGGATATCCCGCTCAAACACCGGAACGGGATCCGCCGCCAGGCAGATGGTTCGATGATTCCACGAAAGCCCGTCGATCACCATCAGGCCGACAACCATGAAAACGAAGTGTTTTGTCATGCAGTCGAAAGAACGGCGTTGAGGAAACATCGTTCACCTGGCTCTTCTGGGGCGGGCAGGCAGGCAGGCGCCGTGATACTAAAGTTGTTTCATGACAACAGATGAAACCGGCGCGGCGGGAAAGATTCCATTCTCTTGATTTGATCCCCCGAATGCAACAGGATCTCCGCTGCACCTTCTCATTTCCATGGAAGTCCGCGCCATGATTTTCGAAAAAAGTGATGCTCATCTGGTGTCAGATGCGTGATATGCTGGAGTCAGACGGTTTCCCCCCAAGGAGAGAGCCATGATTGAGATTCAGAAAATTCTGGTTCCAACTGATTTCAGCGATTTCAGCCAGTGCGCCCTGCGTTACGGTTGCGAGCTGGCGAAACGATTCTCTGCCCAGTTGCACCTGCTGAATGTCGTCGAAGATATCTATCCGCTGATTCCCGATCCGGGAATGACGTTTCCTCCCGTGGAAACCTATGTTGTGGAAATGCAGGAAGCGGCCCGGGGAGCGATTTTGAAAATGCCCCCCACCGACATGGCGGGAGAGATTTCCGTGGTGCGGGAAGTTCTCTCCGGCATTCCCTTTCTGGAAATCGTGCGTTATGCCCGTGAGCAGGACATGGATATGATCGTGATTGGAACGCATGGACGGTCCGGGCTGGTTCATGCGCTGATGGGAAGTGTGGCTGAAAAAATTGTCCGCAAGGCCCCGTGTCCGGTTCTGACCGTTCGCCCCGAAGGACACAGCTTCGTCATGCCGTAAGATTCAGAAAAAAACAGGACGCCTTTCCAGCCAGGAACGATTCAGAAATCGTTCCATGTTTTTTCAAAGGGGATTGAAATGATGCCCTGGCTCCTTATCGCCGGCGCGGTGCTCGTCCCGTCAAGTATTCTCGTCGGCTTGCTTTTCTGGGGACAAAAGCGCAATGAAACGCTCCGAGCCATGCGGCTTTTCAAGCTCAGACGCGAATTGTTGGAAGCGAAATTCCTGGACCTGGCGATGGCCCGCGGCATTCCCCGCGGATTAAACTGGACCGCCTGCGACTGGAAGCCGGAAGTTTCCTTTGCCCGCGATCTCGAAGCGGGGCTGCTCACCGCATTCGTCCGGGTGCAGATTCATTTTGAAGCCGTCCCCGGTGGAGAAATGGAAGACGTGGAAGCCGTCGGTCATTTTCGCGAAGCCTCGGCTGTATTTCACTATCAGAATGGAATCTGGGGAACGGGAGGCAAAGCCCTCTTCAATATGGCCCCCGCCGAAGCTGTCGTGCGGCTCACCGGACAGTACGAACCGATCCAGTGCCATTTGCTTTAGAGCGGAGTTGCGAATGGTGTATTACGTCAATCCTGATGAAATACAGGGAATTCAAGGCCGAGCGTGATCGAACAATGACCAAACAGGTCTCAACCCGGGCAGACCCCTTCTGTCGGATTCCGCAAATGGGTTGGCCGACCGGAGCGCGGGGCTCACTCTTTCATGGACTTGAAAGTTGATGCTCCTATCAGGGCTGCCGTCCGGGCCGGGCGTATTTGACTTCTCCTCCCACGATGGTGTATTCCACCCGCCCATGGGCGGCCCGTCCGTTGAAGGGGGTATTATGACTCCGCGAATGAAACTGGCGTGCATCGATCTGCCACCGGGCTTCCGGATCGATCAGCGTCACGTCCGCTGGGCGACCTGCCTGTAATGTCCCGGTGGAAAGTCCCAGGAGCCGGGCGGGTCCGAAAGTGATTTTCTCCAGAAACTGCAACCACGTCAGGTGCCCGGGGAGAATCAGAGCTTCCACGCACAGCGGCAGCAGTGTTTCCAGTCCCACGATGCCAAACGGGGCGTGATCGATTTCCAGATTTTTCTTCTCTTCGGCATAGGGCTGATGATCTGAAGCAATCAGCCCGATCGTTCCGTCCTTAAGCCCTTCAATCAGGGCGTCGCGATGATCGCTGCTGCGGAAGGGAGGATCGACCTTGAAATGGGTATTGTATCCCGCCAGGCATTCATCGGTGAGGAGCAGATGATGGGGCGTGACGTCAGCGGTGACAGCCATTCCCCGGCCAATCGCCTGCCGGACTTCTTCCACGCTTCTCCGCGAGGAAAGGCTCATGAGATGGATCCGTCCCCCGGTTGTTTCGACGAGGGCAATATCCCGCCGCACCATGATTTCTTCGGCGGCCGCGGGCATTCCTTGCAGCCCGAAAACAGTGGATTGATAGCCTTCGTGCATGATCCCCCCCTGCACCAGTTCCGGGACCTGCGCGTGATGCAGGATAGGGCGGTTCCACATGCGGGTGTACTGCAAGGCCCGCCGCATGATTTCGGCATTGGCGATGGGCTGTTTGCCGTCGGAAAACCCCACGGCGCCTCCCTCGATCAATTGGCCGATTTCGGAAAGCTCCTTCCCTTCGCGATTCTTTGTCACGGCTCCGATGGGAAGCACCCGGCAGCGGCTGGCCCGTTCCCCCTGCCGGGCAATAAATTCCGCTGAAGCCCGGCTGTCGGTCACAGGCATCGTTTCCGGAAGGCAGGCCACGGTGGTGAAGCCTCCCGCGAGTGCGGCGCTCGCCCCGGAAGCGATTGTTTCGTCTTCATCCGATCCCGGTTCCCGGAACGACACATGGCTATCGATGAATCCAGGCGCCACGATCAGTCCCGTTGCATCGATGGTCCGGTCGACTGTCCCGGAAACCGGTCCCGGTTTTGCAATGGCGCCATCCACGAGCAATAGATCACCCAGAGTGTCCTGTCCGCGGGAAGGGTCGATCAACCGGCCGTTTTTGATCAGCAACGTGCCCATCAGCCAACATGCTCCTGCATTTGTCGACGGGCCAGCAGATCGAGGCAGGCCATGCGTACGAACAGGCCATTCGTCACCTGATGCAGTATCTGGGAATGCGGGCCGTCGGCCACATCCGAACTGATTTCCACGCCACGGTTAATCGGGCCGGGAGCCAGAATCAACACGTCCTTTCTGGCCCGCCGGACCCGGTCCCGATTCATTCCGAACAGGTGAGCATATTCCGCAATGGAAGGGAAATATGTTCCCCGTTGCCGCTCGAACTGGACTCGCAATAGATTGATGACATCCGCTTCGGGAAGAACATCGTCCAGGCGATTTGCCACGCGAACACCGAGTTGTTCGATGCCTGGAGGAATCAGCGTGGCGGGACCGCACACGACGACCCGCGCTCCAAGTTTCGTCAACCCCCAGATATTCGATCGGGCCACGCGGGAATGCTTGATGTCGCCCACCAGGGCAACGGTCTTTCCTTCCAGCGTTCCAAGTCTGTCACGAATTGTGAAAATATCCAGCAGCCCCTGGGTGGGATGTTCGTGAGTTCCATCGCCGGCATTGAGAATCCCACACTTGAGATACCGGGACAGCATTTCCGGTGCTCCCGAGGAACTGTGCCGCACAACCATCAGATCGACTCCCATCGACTCGATGGTCAATGCGGTATCGATGAATGTTTCCCCCTTGGAAAGACTGCTTCCCGAAGCGGTGAAATCGACCGTGTCGGCACTCAGGCGTTTGGCGGCGAGGCTGAAACTGGTCCGGGTCCGGGTACTCGGTTCGAAGAATAAATTGGCCACCACCACGCCCCGCAAGTGCTCGAGGCGGGTTCGGGAATGAGAGAGTTGCTTGAACCGGGCCGCATGATCGAGAATCTGCTCGATTTCATTTCGTTCGAGCGTTTGCAGGCCGAGTAAATGACGACGCTTCCAGGAATCGGGCGCGACCGGTTCAGCGGATTTCAGTGACATGCGCGGCAGGTGTCCAGCAACGGGCCATGAACAATTTTTCGCATGGTAATCCGCAGTCTCCCGCTGAGCAATCAACCTGCCCGGAGAGACTGCTTCTCCACATTTTTATAAAGTGCATTTTCATAAATGCGAATCTCCTTGAAACCATGGGAATTTGAGGCAAAGCATCATGGAACAACAAGGAAACTGTTTTAGAATCTCTTCCGAGGGAGTTTTATCGCTTTCCCAAGTCCTCTTCTTCTGAATCGATCCATCCCATGTCCACCATGAATTTCGCCGCCGCATTCGAAACCGCACTTCCGTATCAGGAATTTCTGACGAGATATGGAACCGCTGAGCAACAACGGCGCTGGCAGGAATTTCATGATTCGATCCATCTGACGGACGAACAACAGAACCTGCTGGGGCACTTCAAGCGGGAGATGAAAGTGCTGGTCATGGCGGGAGCGTGGTGCGGAGACTGCGTGAACCAGTGTCCGATGTTCGAACATTTCGCTGCGGCCAGCCCTCAAATCCAGGTGCGCTATGCCGATCGCGACGACAATCCCGAACTGGCAGCCGCGCTCAGCACCTGCGGGGGGGCCCGGGTTCCCGCAGTTGTCTTTCTCAGCGAAGATGGCCAGTTTTGCGGGCGATACGGCGATAAAACCCTGTCCCGATATCGGCAGGCGGTCAACAGACTGGACGGCGTTTCCTGCTCGACGGGATTGGCCGGCCCCGATGACGTCACCGCCAGCGTTCTTCAGGACTGGCTCAACGAGTTCGAACGAATCCAATGGATGCTGCGAACATCCAGCCGGCTTCGCCAACTGCACGGTGATTGAATTGCAGGGATCACCGCATTCTCGGACGGACCCCTGGTTCCTGGTCATGCATGGGGTTCGGTCATGCTCATCGGGTCCAGGGCTTTGTTCAGAACATCGATCGGAAGAATCTGCTGTTCAACACACAGTTCCCGGATGGTTTTCCCGGTCTTGAAGGCTTCCTTGGCCAATTGGGCTGCTTTTTCGTAGCCGATTAACGGGTTCAAGCTGGTACACATGGACAAGCTCTTTTCAACGCCTGCTTCACAGGCCTGTTCATTTGCTTCCAGTCCCGTGGCGCACAGATCGACGAACGCATTGGTTCCCCTGGAAAGCAGCATGATCGATTCCAGGGTGGTCTGCCCCATGACCGGCATCATGATGTTGAGCTGAAAGTTTCCGCCCAGGGATCCGCTCAGAGTCAGGCAGCCATCGTTTCCGATCACGCGGGCAGCCACCTGGATCAGGCTTTCACACATCACCGGATTCACTTTGCCGGGCATGATCGAACTTCCCGGTTGCAGGTCGGGGATCATGATTTCATAAAATCCGCAACGGGGGCCCGAGCCCAGCCAGCGGATATTATTCGCCACATTCAGCAGCGTGGTGGCAATCGTCTTGAGCAGGCCATGGCATTCCACGAGGCCATCCCGCTGGGCGTTGGCTTCGAAATGATTTCGGGCTTCCACAAAAGAAATGCTGGTCGTTTCCGCCAGCACATCCGCCACCCGTCTGCCGAATTCCGGATGGGTATTGATTCCCGATCCAACAGCGGTCCCCCCCACCGGCAACTCACAAACGGCACTGAGTGCCTGGCGAGCCCGTTCGATGGAGAGTTCCAGCTGGCGGGCAAAACCGCCGAATTCCTGTCCCAGACGCAAAGGAGTGGCATCGGCCAGATGGGTCCGGCCAATCTTGATGATCTTGTCCCAGGCGGCTGCTTTTTCAGCAAGCACTTTCTGGAACTTTTCCAATGCCGGAATGAGTTGTGAATGAATGCTCATCGCCACCGCGACATGAATGGCGGTGGGGAAGGTGTCGTTGGTACTTTGCCCCATGTTGACATGGTCGTTGGGGTGGATGGGTTTCTTCGCAGCGAACCGGTCTCCTTTCATCAGTTCAATAGCCCGATTAGAGATGACTTCATTACAGTTCATGTTGCTGCTGGTTCCCGATCCCGTCTGAAAAACGTCGATCGGAAACTGATCGTCGAATTTTCCGTCAGCAACTTCCTGGGCGGCCTTAAGCATTGCCCCCACCTGATCGGCGTTGAGCGGTTCTTTCCCGGTGCCTGTCAGCTTGTCCAGATCCCGGTTTGCAACCCCGCACGCATACTTCACAAGCCCCATGGCGTGAATCAGGTCCGTGTGCAATGTCCATCCGGAAACCGGAAAATTTTCCACGGCCCGCTGAGTCTGAGCCCCATAATATGCCTGGGCGGGCACCTTCACTTCGCCCATGGAATCTTTTTCGATGCGGTATTCTGACATGGCAGTTTCTTTTCAACGCGGATGTTCGACAAAGTCCGGCAGAAGTCTCTCTTCCGCCAGCCCGGACAGCATAGCAGCTTCCAGCCGTGACCGGGATGATCCCTTTACATATTGTGAGGATTGAAAATAACGGTTTCCTTCAAGCCAACGGGGAAAGGCTTTGCCCCACAGGATCCGTGGAAAAGGTAAGGGATTGGCATGGAGTCCCCATTTCTAGAGCGGAGTTGCAAATGGTATATCACGCAGTTCCTGGTGAAATACAAGGGATTCAAGGCCGAGCGTGATCGAACAAAGACCAGACTGGTCTAGCGGGACCTGGGTGGTTTGCACTGGGCCAGCGTCATCAGTGCGTAAGCTGTGACCAGATTAGGATCTCCCTCCATCCATCGAGCGGTTCCATTGATCCAGCTGCCATTGGGTTTCTGCCGGGCCAGAAGCTGGGAAGCGAGTTCAATACGCCACAGATGGCTGCTTCCCGTGGAATCGAGAAATTGTTCGCGCCCCAGGGCATCCATGGCGCGGGCCACGGTCTGGTAATAATAGTAAAGACCCTGCTGGCCCATCCCCGGATTCTCTTCCAGCGTGTAGAACTTTCGCAGCCATTCTTCCGCAGCTTTGACGCGGGGATCATCTTCGGTGAGCCCGGCGTAGATCATGCTTTTCAGCCCGGCATAGGTCATGCTGCCGTAAGACCGGAGTCCTCCTTCAGGAGTTTTTCCGGCAGGAGAAGAACCACCGGCAGCCGGTGTGTAATAAAATCCGCCGTCATTGATTTTGTCGGCGAAGGGGGTGTCGTTATGGGGGCCTTTGAGATTCTGGCACCGGGAGACAAAGACCATGGCGTTCTGCATGGCGGGTTCGTGGGCAGAGATCCCGGCTGCTTTTAAGGCATCCATGAAGAATGCCGTGTTGGACAGATCGGGCCGGGCGCTCTTTCCATAGCCCGCCCCGCCGAAAGCAGGAGCTTCTTTCGCGGTTTGTTCACTATCGTCCCACTGGATGTTTTTGAGGTAATTGACGGCATTCTGAATGATTTTGGAATAGCGTCCATCGGGATTGGCCGCCACCAGCGCCTGGATGACAATTGCGGTTTCGTAGTTTTTGTGCGTTGATTCCGGATGATAAATTCCACCATCGGGATGAATGTTGGCTTCGATCTTTTTCAAGGCCGTACTCACATGCGGTTCATCCACGGAAACTCCATTGACCAGCATGGAGTAGGTGACCAGTCCGGTAACCCCCAGAGACGTCGGCGACGTCCAGGTGCCATCATCGGCCTGGGTGATCTTGAGAAAATCAATTCCTTTCTCAATAGCTGCCTGAATCTGCTTTTCATCAGGCGCTCCCTGGGCCAGGCAAGGCAGTGTCAGGCAGAATTCTGAAAAACCGAGCAAACAGGTGGCCAAACCGAGCAGACACAGGCGAATTTTGGACATGATCGACTTCCTTTGAGATGATGATACGGACCACGCCACACTCCATGGACCGCTGTTCAAACAGCCGTTGCTAGACCTGTCAGACCTTGGTTGCGGGGACCACATCGTTTCAGTGGGTCAGGCAACCCCCGGATCCTGGCAATTCGTGGACTCAGGTTGGAAATTTCTCCATTCAGGACTTGCTCGAACATACTTCAAACCGGTCTACGGAACAATATGGCAGACGGAAGAACTGAAGGCGCCGCTATTTCCCGGCTGGATGAATTTTCAGGAGGCGAAGCGTCTGCTCAAGCGGCATAACAATGGCGTTTTCTGGATTTTATGGCGAACTTCGGTCGGGGCGGCGGCACCGAAAAATGGATTCCTACGACTGCGAAGACAAGGAACCAGAAATTACGGACACCCTGCCACGCTCAATTCCCCAACTTCGGGCGATCGTAAATTCGGATTGTGACGACCGCGTGAATTGGGGTAATCTTCCCGCCCCTGGAGGACCGATGTCTCCAGGGAGATCCCGAAACGTCGGGGAAATTCGCGGAAGCAAAAATCCAGCCATCCCCTGACGTTCAGGATGTCATGGAAACGGACCTGGTGGTCGTACCACGATTCTGTCCTGATGGAACTCGAACAATGGCCGCTTCCGGTTCAAATGCTCGTGGGCCGACTGACGACAGATTGATCAACCTGTCCATATTCAGGTTCGAAGCTTTCACAAGGATGACTGAAATCGAGAATCTCACTTTGAGATTGAGATCCATGATGCGTTACTGGACATTCCTGTTGTGCCTTGGCGTTCTGACAAGGGTTGCCGGCGCCGATCCGGAATTTTCGCTCCCGGAGGATCCCACTGTTCCTGTCGTGGAATTATGGTACGTCCATCAGGGGGTCTTGCAGGCTCCGGAAGTCGCTGTTTTCTCCAACGGACGGGTTCAGATTCGGGTTGGCGAAGGCTCATTATGGGGAGAACTCCCCCGGGACCAGGTTCTTTCACTTGTTCAATCCCTGTTGGCGACAGATCGGCTCGCTCGGATAACGACCGGAGAAATCGATCGGGCGATTGCGGAAGAATCACAACGGACGCGATTAAGCGCGACAATTCAAGGAGCCGGCGACACCATCATCCGCATTCGGACAGCCACCGCCGTTTACCGGGTCGACGGTCATGCGGTCGGTCTGTTAAGCACCCGGTTTCCGCAGGTTCACAGTTTGCGTTGTCTTTATTCGGCGCAGTCCCGTCTGGAAAATGTCCGGGCAGTGGTGATGGTGGGGGGAATTCCTGCCGCGGAACGCCTGGCCCATCTGGCTCAACTGCAACTGCAATCGGAGCTGGGCGAACAAATTCCGGTTGGGCAGGAAAACCTGTCCTGCGTCCATTCTCTGACCGATGGCACCCGCTGTTGCCAGTTCCTCGTTCCCGCTCCCGCTGGAAGTGAAGCGTCTCCCCGGATTATCTCGTTGTTTGAAAGTCCGGGAGAAGCCCCGCGGATCAGCGTGCTTCCCGAGGGTCCCAGCTTGCGATGAGCACGGAACCGACGGCTGTCGATCCCACCGCAAGAAACTGGATCTGGAGAGCATTTCAGCTCTTCATGCAGAACCTGTTTGTGTTTGTCTTCCGTTATCGTATCCGGGGAGCCGAACAGTTGCCTCCCGGGGGAGCGCTGTTGTTGATCAACCATCAGAGTTTTATCGATCCGCTGGTGGTGGCAGTCAGTTTTCATCGTCCCGTGAGTTATCTGGCCCGCCATAACCTTTTTGCCGTTCCTTTGATCGGAACGATCTTGCGAAATACGTATGTCATGCCCATCCGTCGCAATTCCGCTGCAACGGAAAGCATTCGCATGGCGATCAATCGCTTGCAGCAGGGGTATTATGTCGGCATCTTCCCGGAAGGGACACGAAGTACCGATGGGCGCCTGCATGAAATGAAACCGGGCTTTCTGGCGATCGTGCGACGGGCCAATGTTCCGGTGGTTCCGATTGGAGTGGCCGGTGCGGGAAACGCACTGCCGCGGGGAGCCGTGATGATTCGCCCCCGCGTTGTCCGGGTTGTTGTGGGAACTCCCTACAGTGCGGATGATGTCCGTGAATTTCTTGATCAAGGACGCGCAGCGGAATTCATGGAATCGCTTCAAGTGCGGTTGCAGGATGCCATGGACGAGGCCGCAGCCTGGACGAGCGGGGAACTCCCTTCTCCCCCGCTATCCTGACGGAATTCTGTCCCTTCGCGGGCTCCTGTCCATGAATTGACAGTTCTTGAATCCGTTTCACTGCGAAGATTCGAAAATCCTGCTACCATCTGGAAAAGAGCCCTTCCAGGCTCCCTTGTTGTTGGACTGCACCGGCACAAGATTTCCTCCCTGCGAGAAGGTTTTGTATCGTGTCCATGAGACTGTCCGGCAAGTGGTCCAGCCTGGGGAATCCATTGCCGGATTACGGCTCAATGCACAACTTCCGATGAACTTTTCCCGATGAACTTTCAAAGGATTCTTAAGATGAAGCAATTCAGGTTGGAAACGCTCCTGGTCGTCGCCTTGCTGGCGTTCAATTCCGCCGTTGCCAATGCCGAAGATGGATTCGTTTCCTTATTTAACGGCAAGAACCTGGATGGCTGGACGCAACGGGGAGGGAAGGCGACGTACGCCATTGAAGGGGATGAAATCGTCGGCACTTCGGTTCCGAATACCGGCAACAGTTTTCTGTGTACCGACAAGAATTACGCCAACTTTATCCTGGAAGTTGATTACAAGGTCGATCCGCTGTTGAACTCCGGAATTCAGATTCGCTCGAATCAGTTCGATGAAGAAAAAGTCTGGACAGGGACTGGAAAAGACGGGAAAGAAATCAAGGCCCGTGTCGCTCCCGGGCGGGTCCATGGATATCAGGTGGAAATCGATCCTTCTGCCCGGGCGTGGTCAGCGGGAATCTATGATGAAGGCCGTCGCGGTTGGCTGTATGATCTGACCGGAGACAAAAACGCTGCTGCCCGGGCCGCCTTCAAACAGAATGAATGGAACCATTATCGTATTGAAGCAAACGGTCCCCATATCCGGACATGGATCAACGGAGTCCCCGCGGCCGATTTAACCGATGACATGACCGCCACCGGATTCATTGCGTTGCAGGTCCATGGAATCGGAAAAGATCAGACCAAAATCGGCAAGCAGATTCGCTGGAAAAACATCCGGTTGAAAGAACTTCCCGCGACCGCTGCCGCTGTTCCCGTTGGAGAACAGATGCTTCATTTTGCGGGGAAAAATGGACCGGGCGTAAAAAAAAAATCGTCCTGATCTCGGGAGATGAAGAATATCGTTCGGAACAAGCCCTTCCGCAACTGGCGAAAATCCTCTCCCAGCATCACGGATTTGATTGCACCGTTCTGTTTGCGACAGATCCCGAAACGGGCGTGATCAATCCGAATGTGTTGACGAATATTCCCGGACTGGAAGCCCTGGACCATGCCAATCTGTTGATCCTGTTCACTCGATTTCGAAATCTTCCCGATGACCAGATGGCTCATATTGATGCCTATCTGAAAAGCGGCCGCCCGGTTCTCGGGATCCGGACGGCCACACATGCGTTCAATCTTTCGGGGAATTCGAAATATGCCCATTACAGCAACGGGTACAAAGGGGAATTGAAGGAATGGGAAGACGGTTTCGGGAGACTTGTGCTGGGGGAACGCTGGTATATGCATCACGGCCATCACCGGCATCAGAGTACCGTGGGCCGGATTGCTTCCGGAGAAGAACAGCATCCGATTCTGCGGGGGATTAAAGATGGGGACATCTGGGGTTCGACGGACGTTTATGGCGTCCGCCTTCCCCTGCCCGGAGATGCCCGGCCGCTCGTCCTGGGGCAGGTGACAAATCGCACTGGCGAGTACGATGCTGATGACATCTTTTTCGGACTGCGACCGACGGACGCGGAACCGGACGCGGCCAAGAATTCCCCGATGATGCCGATTGTCTGGTTGAAGTCCTATCAACTTCCCGGCGGACAGGCGGGACAGTCGATGACTTCCACCATCGGGGCGGCAACCGACCTGCTGAACGAGGGAGTTCGTCGAGAACTCGTGAATGGAGTTTATTTTTTAGTGGGTCTGGCGGACAAAATTCCCGCTTCCGGAACGAATGTCGATCTCGTCGGTGACTACCAGCCGCAGGCTTATGGCAACCAGCCGGACAAGATCTGGAAGCAAAAAAGTTTGCGCCCGGATTCGTTCCGAAAGTAAGATTTGTGATGCTGGGGAGTCTTCGTCAACAGGCAGGGAGTGCCCGAACCGCCGACATCTTCGTCGGTTCAGTAAAGTCGTTCAGCAGCCCAGGGACTGTCCGGCGCCTTCTCAGCATGGCTCTCAATTTTTGCAAATGAGTGTCAGGCGGCGGCTGTTCTTGCGGGGCGGCAGGCTCCCGGGATTTCGTTCAAGGAGGATACAAACGCAATGAACTTTTCCTTTAAGAACCGGATTCTGTTTCGATCACTTGTGGTTGGACTGGGATGTGGCAGCATTGTTGCCGGGACTGCCTGCGCGGATGATCCCCCGGTGTCTCTCGCAATTTCGACCGCTGCCGATGGAGAGGCGCTTCAAAAATCGTTGTCTGAGCAACTGCTGATCTTGAACGTCCGGGTTTCCCAGCGGGCTCCGGCGGTCGATCTGTTTTCCCAGCGGGGAGACATTCATGTCTTCATGGGAAATTTTCCCCGGGCCATAACGGATTATCGAAAGATGGTGGAAATCGATCCCTCGCAGGCAGCAGGCCATTGGCGGCTGGGGATTGCCCTGTTTTATGATCATCAGTTCAAAGAAGCGGCTGCCCAGTTCGACAGCAATCACGCTTCCGTTCCGACAGATCGCGACAATGAGTTCTGGCGCTACTTTGCCCATGGGCATGCGTTTGGAAAAGAAGAGGCTCGTGGCCTGTTGCCCGAATGCGATGGAACGGATGGGGATCTGGTCCGGTATTTTCGTGGCGAACTTTCAGCCAGGAACGTCCTGGAACGAATTCAGACAACGGACGTTCCGGAACAGGATCATCCGGGACAACGGTTCCATGTTCACTTCTATGTGGGAATGAACAGCGTTCTGAATGGAGACCCGGAGACCGGTCTCCGGGAGTTCAAACTCGCGGTGGAAGATTCCTGGCCGCGAAAGGCGGGGTATCGTTCGAACTACCTGTGGCATCTGGCCCGCCTTCAGCTCCGTTTATTGCAGACATCGCACTGAAGCGCCCTTGCATCCATGACGTTTCTCAATTCCGCACTGCTTCTGGGACTCGGCCTGACGGTGATTCCGGTTCTGCTTCATTTCCTGATGAAGCAGAAGCCGAAGAAGCTCCTTTTCCCAGCCTTGAAATTGCTGCAACAAGTACAACGGCAAAGCGTCCGCCGGCTTCGGTTGCGGCACATTGCCTTGTTGCTGCTGAGAATTCTGGTGCTGGCGATGATCGTTCTCGCGCTGGCCCGCCCGTCGGTTCCTCCCGCGAATTACAACTTGAACCGGATGGAACTGGCCATACTGGCAATGGTGATCGGCCTGGGCATTCTGGTCTTCGTACTTGGACGCCGGCGACTGCAACGTCGATTTACCAATTCCCATCAGTTGCAGCAGCAGACCAGTTCGCTCCGAAATCGAACGACTCTGGCGACGTTCGCAGCCATTCTGCTTTTTGTGGGCTGGCCCTATGAGCGGCGGATTGCTGCGGAAATGACCCGGCCAAAACCGACAGGTGCCCTTCATCTTCCGGTCGCTGGCGTGATGCTTTTCGACAACAGCCTGAGCATGACTTATCTTCAGGCGGGAATCGATTCACTGGGACAGGCTCAGGAAATTGCCCGGGCTCATTTGCAGTCACTCCCCGCTGGCAGCCGCATCGCCATTGGCGATACCGGCAGCGAGCGGCCAATCCCGTTTCAATCGACCATCAATTCCGCAGTCTCACGAATTGATGCACTGGAAAGCTCGGCGGTCGCCTTGCCCGTGGAAGACCGGTTGCGGGAAGCCTTGAAAACGCATGACGATGATCGGAAACGAACGTTGTCCGATCAGTCAGACCGCCCCGAGCAGGAACGGCGGGATCGCTATATCCGCAGGATCTATCTCTTCACCGACCTGGCGAAATCGGCCTGGAGACCCGCTGGCAGTTCTCTCCTGAAAGCCGATCTGGAAAAGCAGAAACAGGTGAATGTCTATGTCATCGACGTGGGGGAGCCGTCGGGACGAAATCAGGCGATTACCGGCATTCACCTGTCGCGAGAACAGATTCCACTGGGGGGAGAACTGATCGTTTCCGCGGACGTGCGGTCGCAAGGGCAGGACATGACTGAACAGGGGATCGAACTGTTCATCGAGAATCAGACGGGAGAATTGCTGAAACAGGGACAGACCAACGTTCGTCTCGATAAAAATCTTCCCGTGCAGACGCAGTTTCCCGTGCTTACCGGAATCACCAATCGATGGATCCAGGGGGAAACCCGGCTGATTGGTTCGGATCCGCTGTCATTCGACAATGTCCGCTCTTTCACTGTGGAGGTGAGTGAACCGCCGGAAATTCTCGTGGTGGCCCCCACCCGGCAGGTGGCCCAGGCCTGGATGACCGCACTGGCGCCGCACGAGCGGAGGAGTTCTTCACCCAATAAATTCAAGCCGCATTTCGAGCGGTCCGATCGTCTGAAAGATTTGACGTTGTCGAAGTATCCGAACATCACGCTGATCGATTGTCCCCGGCTGAGCGATGATGTCTGGTTTCAACTCGGGAAATACGTGGAAGAAGGGGGAGGATTGATTGTCATTCTGGGGAGCGCGGACATTGCTGCTGCCAGCTACAACCGGGCTCCGGCACAATCCTTTCTTCCCGGCATTCTCGATGCCTGGCATCCATTGGGGGAATGGAGTTTTTCGCTGGATGCCCGCAATCATCCCCTGTTCACGATTTATCGGCGGCTGGAGAATTTCGGATCGTTTTCGATGTTCGAAAACCTGGTCTATGTCACCCGTTTCTGGAAAGTCACCCCGGCACAGGGCGCCAATGTCCTGGCGACCTATGCGGACACACGCTGGCCCGCCATTCTCGAACGGTCTCATGGCAAAGGCCGCACGCTCATGCTGACCACCGATGCCAGCCTGCCGGAAAACCCGAATGACCGCTGGAATAACTTGCCCAGCCCTCTGCTGGACGTGTGGCTGTTTCTGGCGTTTGTCGAACAGGCGACGGACTATGTTTCGCGGTTCAGCGATGACACTCATGCTTTTCTGACCGGGCAATCTCCCGTGGTTCGACTGGCTCCCTCGGGAGAGGAACGGACGTTTCTTCTCAAGACACCGGACCTGAAGCAATTCCGGCACCCACTTCCCGCCCACGAAACCCGGCTGGTCTTCAAGGACTTGCGGACTCCCGGCCATTATGCGGTCATGCCGGTGGATTCCCGGGACATTGCGGGGGCATTCAGCCTGAATGTCCCTCCGGAAGAGAGCGACCTGACCCGGCTGACTCAGGCCGATCTCGATGATCATTTAGGGCCGGAACGGTACCAGGTGGCCGCCAGCCTGGAAACGCTCAAGGATGACATCAATGCCGCCGATCTCGGCCAGGAAATTTTCCCGCTGTTGCTGGTCCTGGTCGTTGTTCTGTTCTGTGGCGAACATCTTGTTGCGAATCGGTTTTACGACGCAGCCGGAGTTCCCTAGACCAGTTTGGTCATTGTTCGATCACGCTCGGTCTTGAATTCCCTGTCATTCATTAAGATCGACGTGAGACATCATTTGCAACTCCGCGCTAGAAGCGGCCCGGAGTTCCAGTCTCATCATGTTGTCCAAGCAGATTCTCGAACTGAACCTGGGCGTTCTTGCCGTCTGTTGAAACAACCGCGTTTCGGTCAGGCTGGAATGCCTGGCCCATTTTTCCCAATAAATCAGAAATATTGTGGAAGCACAGGCATTTCGGTTGGGACGATTTTCAGCCGGCTGCTTATGGGACTGAAGCCATGTCAATCGGCGCGAGTTTGTCTGCTGGTCGTTCGCGGCCTGCGGCCCGCTGGTCGTTCGGAGAATAATACGATCCATAGGCCGCATAGTCGTATCCTGCTTCGGCGGCATTACTGGCATGGAAATCATTGGCAATCACGCCGAAGACGTGAACGCCATGTGCGGTCAACATTTCCTGCATCCGTTCAGCGGCGGCCTGCTTCGTCTTGTTCATGCGGAGCACAACGAGCATTCCATCCGTATGCGGCACGATGATGCATGGATCGCTGACCGCCAGCACCGGCGGGGAGTCGAGGATCACCACGTCGTATTCTTCCCGGATGCGATGCAGGATTTCCGGCAATGCTGCGGTGGAGAGGAGTTCGGCGGGATTTTCCGGACACAGCCCCGCCGTCATCAGCGAGAGTCCGTCCACGGGGGTTGAGCGCACGGCGTTCTGCCAGTCGATTTCCCCCATCAACACGTCGGTCAGGCCGACATCCTGCGGGACATGAAACAGGGCATGTTGTGTTGGACGGCGCAAATCGCCGTCAACCAGCAAGACCCGTTTTCCGGACTGGGCCATTGCAATTGCCAGATTGGCAGCAGCAGTGCTCTTGCCGTCCCCCGGTTCAGGACTGCTGACTTGAATAATTTTCTGGCCGGGCTGCATTGAGACAAATAATGTTGTTCGAACGGATCGGAACGCCTCCGCTTCGCGAGAGCCGGGGCGATGGAAATAACACAGTGCCGCGGAGAGTCCCCGTTCCCGAGCCAGCCGGTCCGCGTCGGCACTGGCCGCAAAACCCGGGACAGCTCCCAAGAGCTGGGTCCCGGTAAAGGCCCGGACATCGTCCAGAGTCTTCAGTGTGGTATCAAACCATTCCCGCAGATAGGTCAGACAGAAAACGATGACCACGCCCAGCATTCCACATGTTCCGACGAGCTTAATGACCCGCTTGAGCGAGCGTTCCAGCCGGACCTGGGAGATCTGCTGCAAGCGATATCCTTCCTGTTCGCGGCTGATATCATATTCGGCGATCTGGTCGAAGAGCCGTTCCCGCTGCTCTTTCTTCTGGGCAATCTCATCTTTGCGGCGCTGGTCCTCGACTTCAAACATTTCGGCCCGCTTGGCTTTCTTTTCCGCGTCCTGATGCAGCAGCTTCAGGTTCTGATTGTCGACTTCCAGTTCCTTCAACTGGCCTTGCAGGGTTTCCTGGTAGACGGTCACGATATCCATTCCGAGTGCGGCCGAACGGGAAGAAAGCGGAGTCTTGGCTCCATGATTCAAGTCTGGAGCCCGCAGACCCTGGCGCGTATAGAAGTCCAGAAGGGTGCTGATCTGCCGCCGGACGTTCCGTACCTGCGTATGTTCTTCTCCCAGCGTATGCAGGAGTCGTTCTTCCAGAAGCCGGGCCGTGAGAAGCTGCTGATCGAGTTGTGCTTTTTCCGGCGGTCCGGCAATCGAGATCCCTCCTCCGCCGGAGCCGGTCCCCCCCCCGCTGCCGGAGGTGCCCGTGGAAAGGGAGTGGACGACCCAGAATTCCAGCACTTCGCGGGACGCATTCTCCTTGATCTTCCGATCGAGCGTGGCGAGCCGGGCTTGAATGCTCGAGCGTTTGCGAAGATTTTCGTTCTGCGCGGTTTCAATAGCGGCCAGTTCAACTTCATACTGATTCTGAGCCGGAGCAGGCATCCCGTTGATGGAGACGACCGGGCTGGCTTTCAGGAAAACGGGGGCATCGTTGCGGAACTTCTGATAAGCCAGCTCTTCCGTTTTGATCTCCGCATCGAGTTCATTCAGCCGTTCGATCAGTGTTTTGTAAAGCTCGCGTGCATTTTCATCGCGGGTGTCGTTGAGGTAATCGCGATACGCTTCCACCATGGCCTGCACAACCGCGCGGGCGATCCGTTTGTCGGGATGCAGATAAGTGAGCGTCAACACGTTATCAAAGGAGTTTTCCTGTCCCGCGCTGCGCGTGACAGCGAGCCCCTCGGTGACTTCCTTGAGCCGGTCGTAGGCATTGGCCAGTTCCGGAATCTCGTTCAGACCGTGATCCTTGAAGGCCCGTTCCACGATTAAATCGGTGCGGATCAACTGGACGTGATCGCCCCGTTCTCCATAACGGTTGGCTTCCCCATTGCCCGTGGGAACGGTGGCTTTCTTCGAGACCAGGACCTGGGTGGAAGCGGAATAAACCGGCCCCAGCATCAGGTACACGCCGACTCCCGCCAGCAGTCCCAGGCACAGTCCCATGGCCAGCGGTTTCCATCGCGACAGGACAAACTTGATGATATCGATGGACCGCCCGCTGCTCCCCTGTCCGTGAAATCCGAACGGAGCGAAATCGAATTCGGCGGCGGGACCATTTTTCTGATCGGAAACTGTCACGACTCTGACTCCGTTGCGGATGTGCCCGAGGAACGGGAACAACTGAGCGGTTGGGGAACGAGAAAATCAAAACAATGTTTCTGGGAACTTTCCATCTGATCCGGAAAACGTTTCAGCAGCGAACCAGTCGTTTCGATGATGTCATCTGCTGCTGGTAGAATTCGAGCGTTTCGCGAAGTCCTTCTTCCAGGGAGACCTGCGGCGCGTAACCCAGATCGTTCCGGATTGCGGAAATATCGGCCCACGAGTGAAGGACATCTCCAGTGCGGGGAGGATGAAACTCCGGAGCGAAGGGACATCCCAGTCCCTCACAGATCAGCTTGAGCAGTTCGAGAATGCTGATGGAACTCCCTCCCGCGACGTTATAAACCCGGCCGGAAATTCCCGGCACTCTGGCTGCCAGCAGGTTGGCATGGACCACGCTGGCCACATTCACAAAATCCCGCGACTGCTCTCCGGTTCCATAAATTCGCGGAGTGCGGCCGTCCAGCAGGGCGGTGGCGAACAGCGGAATCACCGCGGAATAAGGGCTCTTTGGATCCTGTCGCGGACCAAAGACGTTGAAATAGCGGAGGCGGACCACTTCCAGTTCATACGATGCGGCGAAAGACTGGCAGTACAATTCGCCCGCGAGCTTGGCGGCAGCATACGGGGAGAGAACTTCCGGAACCTGATCTTCCCGTTTCGGCATGATGGGGGAATCCCCGTAAGCACTGCTGGAACCGGCATAAACGACACGGCGGATACCGTGAAGTCGGGCCGCGTTCAATACATTAACGGTTCCAGTGACACAGACATCATGCGTGGCGACCGGATTTTCAATACTCATGGGAACCGACGCCAGTGCTGCCTGATGGAAGATGACTTCCGTTCCCAGGACGGCCCGGGTCACTGTGTCCGCGTCCCGAACATCTCCCTGAATGAACTCGAAGTCCCCTTGGACGTGATTCAAATTTTCCAGCGAACCGGTCAGCAGATTATCCAGAACACGGACCCGAACTCCTTTTTGGACAAGCTGGGTCACCAGATGGGACCCGATAAAACCTGCTCCGCCGGTGACAAGGCAACTTGAGAATGAATTCGACACGAGGATTCGCTTCCTGTTGGCGGTTTGAGTATTGCTGATGCCCTGCCCGGGCTTGATTGCAGTGGAACCTTCATGCTCCAGACTGCAAATGTTCTGTCTTTTTCGCGGCTGGCGAGAGTTTTGTCCCGCGTGAATGGCTTTGGTCGCGGTCAGAACAAACCGGCCGCGTCGGGGCATACTGCTTCTCAAAAAACCTAGCTCGCAATTTGTGGAAAGTGGAAAAGATGGGGGCAGTCTGCCGCATTTTGGCAACATTCTGTTCCGATTAAGCAACTCCTGTTGGCCAGAGCATGGTAAAATCGTTCCGACCGGTGCATTCAGCACAAGAAATTCTCCCGGAAATTCATGGCTGAAAAACCCTCATGTCGCTTGCGTTTTCAGCAGTGGTTCCCAGAGAATCCGGCCAGACACGGAAGAACCGTTGAAACCGGTTGATTCGGGTCGTTTCAAAACCAGCCATAGAGATTGCAACGGGATGGGGTACTCGGCAACAACGGTCGCCATCTTCCATCCGGAATCTCGTCAATGGATTCAGATGCACAGCGCTGAACCCGTTGTTTTGAAATTCATGGGAGGAGCACATCCATGGGGACGTGGCTCCGTATTTATTCACCGATTGTCAGGGTCGAGCGCTTCGGCGGGCCATCCTGACACAGCAGATGATGTTGCAGGTCCACGCGGCATGAGTACAGAAAAGCCCTCGGCTCAAGACGAAAATACGCCTTCTCTCCCCGAAAATCAGGCCATTGTTTCACAGGCGGAAATTCCTCCCGCCTCCGAACCGGAGGTAACGGAATCGGCTGCCGCTCTCCCGGCCCCTGAGCCGTCCGCAATGATAGAAGCCTCCCCCCCGGTGGCTTCCGTGCCTGCTGCTGCACCCGCCATGGCAGACCAACCCGCAGCGGAGCCCGCTTCGGATCTTGGTCCAGCCACAACAGGCAATGCCGATCAGGGAGAACCGAAACGGAAATTGCAATTGCGGCCCATTCCGCTGGGAGAGACCATTAAACCTGTCCCTTCTCTCGGCGAGTCTTCCACACCCTCTTCCGTGGATGCATCCGCAACAGCTTCTGCTGTTGCGGATGACACAGCCATGGGTGTGCCGGCCACTGCCGAGTCTCCGCGTCCGCTTCCTCCCCCACCTCCGCGGAGTGCCGTACCGCTGCCGGAAAATGAAGTGATTGACGATTCGCTGGCCGCTGACATCGAAGCCGCCATGGCTGATGAGGGAACCGCCACAGTCCCTGTCCCCGCCAGTCCCGCTGAAGCGCTGACGCTGGAAAGTTTGCAGGCCGGACACAAGCTCAAGGGAGTCATCCAGGCAATCACGGGAGACAGCGTCTTTCTCGATGTCAATTTGCGAATGACGGCGGTCGTTCCCTTTCGGCAGTTCGATTCGAAGAAACCGCCGCAAGTGGGAGATGAAGTTGAAGCCGCCTTCGATAAAGTGGATGAAGCCGAAGGGTTGATTCTCTGCAATCTCCCCCGCGGCACCACGGTGGTCAAGGGAGGCGACTGGTCCGCAATCGCTCCCGATCAGGTTGTGGAATGCGTGGTGACGAAGACGAACAAAGGGGGACTGGAGGCAACGGTTGGTTCGTTGCACGGGTTCATTCCCGCCAGTCAGGTTGAACTGGGATACGTCGCTGATCTGCAACCTTATGTTGGCCAGAAACTCCGGGTCCGGGTGACGGAAGTCAAACCGGCCAAGCGGAAGCTGGTTCTCAGCCGTCGGGCTCTGCTGGCCGAAGAACGCGAAGTTTCCAAGGCGCAGTTGCTGGAAGAGATCAAACCGGATCAGACCCGGACCGGCCGGGTCAAGACAATCAAGGACTATGGCGCCTTTGTGGACCTGGGAGGGCTTGACGGCTTCCTGCCGATCAGCCAGTTGAGCTGGGTCCGCATTGGTCATCCTTCCGAAGTTCTTCAAGAAGGCCAGGAGATCGAAGTCAAAATTCTCTCCATCGACCGGGAAAAAAACCGCGTCAGCCTGGGAATGCGGCAACTGGCTCCCAATCCCTGGAGGACGGCGGAAGCCAAATACGCCAAGGGAACCACAGTGACCGGCCGCGTGACGCGGGTGGAGGCATTCGGTGCCTTCGTCGAACTGGAACCAGGGGTCGAAGGCTTGGTGCATATCAGCGAACTCGAGCACCGCCGTGTCAAACGGGTGGAAGAAGTCCTCAACGTCGGGGACATGCCCGAAGTGCAGATCATTGAAGTCGATCCCAAAAAGAAACGGATCAGCCTTTCCGCGAAAGCTCTGAAGGCGAAACCCGAACCGGTCGCCCAGCCCAAAGACGAAGACCTGGCCCCTGGAAAAGGAGAGCCCTATCAGCGGAAGCGAAAGGAAGGGCTCAAGGGGGGAACCGGAAGCGGTCGTTCCGGGGGCCTGTTCGGCAATCCAACAGACTACTGAAGCCCGGTCCCCGGACTGCGAATTTTGGTTTGGGTGGAAGAAAATTTTGGGTGGAAAAATCTTTCAGGACAACGTGAATTCATCCCTGTTGTTCGTCCTTGAACATGCCAGTCAGGTGTCGCCATGACAAATCTGAATCGACGCAATTTCCATCAGTTGGCCGCCGCTGCGGTCGGGGGACTGGTGACGGGTTCCCTGCTGGGCTGCCCGGCGGAATCCACGTCCATCCCCGAAGGGGGCAGCACGACAACGCCTCCCGCAAAGACTCCTCCCGCGGAAAGCGGTGCGGAAGGGGCTGTTTCCGCCAGCCTCCTCATGCAGGAGAAGCATGTCTGTCGCGGACTGAACATGTGTAAGAATCAAGGTAAAAGCAAAGAAAACTCGTGTGCCGGGCAAGGGGCATGCGCGACCTTCGCCGACCATGCCTGCGCCCAGCAGAATGACTGCAAAGGCCAGGGAGGATGTGGCGAAAATCCGGGAGAAAACAGCTGCAAGGGAATGGGAAGCTGCCATGTCCCGTTAATGGATCATGCCTGGGACACAGCCCGTAAAAACTTTGAATCCGCCATGAAAGCCGCCGGAAAGACCGTCGGCCCCGCCCCTGCTCCTGCCAAGGCCTGATAACGGTTCACCCAATGGAACCTGCGGAATGTCCGGGGAAATCGAACGGAAACGGGAATTACCCTTACCCCGACTGGGATATCCTGATCTGGGGCTGGGGATCGGGCTCCGCCCTCAGCACTATCAGTACATTCTGAAACAGACGCCGGCAATTGACTGGTTCGAAGTCATTTCCGAAAACTTCATGGATTCGCGGGGACGGCCCCGGGCAGTTCTCGAAGAGATTGCCACGCATTATCCGATTGTCATGCATGGCGTCTCGTTGTCGATTGGCAGTACCGATCCGGTGCCGATGGACTACCTTTGCCGCTTGAAAAAACTCGCTGAAGATGTGCGGGCTCGTTGGATTTCAGATCACGTTTGCTGGACCGGTGTGGCTGGACAGAATTCCCACGATCTGCTTCCCGTCCCATTGAACGAACAGGTTCTCCGGCATGTTGTCGAACGCATTCGCATTGTGCAGGATTTCCTGGAACGTCCGCTGGTGCTTGAGAATCCCAGTACGTATCTCACCTTTGCCGCGTCCACGATGCCTGAATGGGAGTTTCTGGCCCGGATGTCCGAGGAAGCGGATTGCGGGTTGCTGCTGGATGTGAACAACGTCTATGTCTCCAGCGTGAATCACCAGTTCGATCCACAGGAATATGTGGCCCGGCTGCCTCATCAGCGGATCGTCCAGATTCACCTTGCAGGTCATACGCGGATGGGAACTTACTGTATCGACACTCATGACGGTCCGGTCATCGACCCCGTCTGGGAGTTGTATCGGCAGGCACATCGCCTCACGGGAGGTGTCTCCACCCTTCTGGAGTGGGACGCCAATATCCCTCCCTTTCCGGTCGTTCATGAGGAAGTTTTGAAAGCCAGATGCCACATGCGGGATCAGTTCCCGCCAGTGGATGTCAACCCGCATGAAAAACGTTCATCGGGAATTGCTCCCCGGCTTTGTGTGCCGCAACCGGCAATTTTCATGACCGCGGAGGCGGAATGATGCCTTCCGTGTCACGGGATCCAGGGGCGGATCGGCATCCGGAAGCAGAAAAGCTGATCTCGCCCGATCTCAGCACGTTACAGCGATGGATGCTGTCCGTCATCACGCATCCCGGAGGAGTGACTGCCGGGATCCATTCCGATGCCGCCCGTGAACATCTCAATCTGACTCTTCATCAGGTCGTTCAAGAGACACAGGACTTTACATCTTTGGAACGGCTGGCCGTTTACGGAAATGCCTATTTCGCAAGGCTCACAGAATGCCTGGAAGCGGAATTTCCAGCAGTTGCCCATGCTGCCGGGAAAGAAGCCTTTCGAGCGTTTGGGGTGGGATATCTTCAGATGTTTCCCTCGACCAGCGATACCCTCAATCTACTCGGACAGAAATTTCCGGCCTATCTCAGACAGACATCTCCTCGATCGGAATCAGGGGAGACGAAGGACTGGACCGGTTTTCTCATTCAGCTGGCGGAACTCGAACACATCTACATGGACGTGTTCGATGGCCCGGGTGAAGAACGCCTGCCTCCCTTTTCCATGACAGCCATTCAGTCCATTCCGGCGGATCGGTGGGGGAAGCTTCGACTGGAAGTCTCCGCATCGTTGCGACTCTGCCGATTTGAATTTCCGGTCCACGATTATATTACCGCTGTGAGAGAAAACACGGACCCCGTTCCGCCCGGACCGGAAACAACCTGGCTGGCGGTGCATCGGCGAGACTACATTGTCCGGCGTGAAGCTCTTTCCGAACTTCAATGGCGACTGCTGGACGCAATTCAACGACAACTCACACTCGAAGCGGCGCTGGAAAAAGCATTAGGCGAAGTGTCCGATTCGGAACAGGAAGAGGTCCGGCATCTGGGCCGCTGGTTTGAGCATTGGGCTGCGGCGGGCTTCTTTCGTGCGGCCTGGCTGGAATAAATTTCCTTCGTACTCAATCGTTCAGAGTCCTTGCATCCGGCTCGCACGCGCGATGAGTTCACAACTGAACACGGGTTCCCCGCCATAACAAATCGGTTGTGGTGGGGAATTTGTTCTATTTCTTTTTTTCCAGGGTCACTTGCGCGAGCTTGAGAAAAATTGTTTCGAGCGCGGCATAGTAGTCCTCCTCCGAAAGCTGCGATTTTCGTTCCCGAAGTGCCGCGAGCTCCAGTTCGAGTTTCCGCCGCTCAGCGATTTTTTCGGGAGTGAATTGCAAGTCCTGCTGGCCGGGAATCAGAGCCCATTGATGGGCGAGTACTCCGTCAGGAAGCAACTTGTCGGATTGTTTCCGATGAATGGGACGAATGCCGTCGAATCCGGTGGCGGTTACAGGCCGGCCATCGCCGTTATCGTCCAGACAGGCATGTTCCGTCGCCAGGCGGCCATCCGCGACATAAAACGCTTCCGTCCGCCGGGCCGCCTGAAGAAAGGCCTCGAGCAAGGAAACCTGCTCGTCTTTGTCGAGGTCCGACCGGGAATCCCGGATAGACTCCGCGAGAAAGTTTCCAAATCGGGAGAAATTGATTTCGTTTCCGCTGGTGGTGGCCGCGATCACAACCCGGTCCGGAGCGGACAACATCGAAACAAATGGTCCGCTTGCAGCCGCACAGAGAATGACCGCCAGAGGACGCTGAATTGGTTTCAGCAATTCAGCAAGCATGTGCGGTTCAAGATCTTCTCCGGCCAGATTGAACTTCGCTGTCTTTCCATCAAAGGTGCCATGTCCCATCAGCACAATCCATAGTGGCAGTGCGCCGGCGGAATCCTGCGTTTTCAATGTCTTGCGAAGCTGATCAAGCGTGGCTCCCTGGTCATTTTTGCCGAGTGTGAGGACCCGGCATTTTCCTTGGCCGGCAGCCTGGGACCAATTGACCTCCCATTGATGAAACTGATCGCGATACGCTTCCGTTCCGGGCGCTCCGATGACCACGATCAGGTCGCCTCGCGGGGGGCCGGGGTTCTCCTCCGCGAATCCTGCTTCAAATCCAGTCATTATCATTATCAGAGCAGCCAGAAAAGAGACCGGCTTCCCGAGTCGAGACATGACTGACGGGAACTCACTCATGGCAATCCCTTCCAGCGGCGAAGGCCCCACTCACTGACAAGCAACAGGATCACTCCCAGTAACATCCAGGGAGATTGCCAGAATGGATGCGAAACGGTTTCCATCACCGGCATCGGGCGGGCGGGAAGCGAAGCGGCAAATTGTTCCAGTTGAGAACTCGGAATCAGTTTGCCTCCTGTCCGCGCGGCCAGTTCCGCAAGCTGGTCCTGTTTCCAATGAGGCGACTGGAATTCCATGGTTGCCGGTTCATGTACCCAGGCAACGTCGCGGAATTCGGTCCCGGGAAGTTGTTCTCCAGATAGAGAGACCCGTGCCACATGCCGGCCCGGTTGATGGGCGAAGAACCGGCTCTCGTAAAGTCCCGCTTCATCCAGATCCGGCGCCGCCTGCATATCGACACGGCTCCCGTCGGGCTGAGTCACCTGGACGGTGACATGCCGGGTCTCATCCGGGAGATATTCGGCATCTTTGACTCGTGTTTGAATGAGCGTGACGACGGGAGCAGCCCCGGCAAGCTGGGCTGTGGTGACGTGCAGCCGTTGGGGAACGTCTCCAGTCAGCCAACGGACAATCTGCCGCCAGGATTTTGCTTCATCGGCTTGTCCCGGAGGAGTTGCTTCCATGGCCAGCCGCCAGAAATCACCAACGAGAATCGCTGCGGTCCGTCCCTGGCCATATTGTTGTGTGACGAGTGCCGGAAGCCGCGTCCCCTGATCCGCCACGATATCGGCCAGCAATCGTGCTCCCGGTTTGATTTGCGGGATTGGATTCACCACGGCAATGGGAGGCCGTTCCCGGAGCCGTTTCAGTTCATCGGCTTCCGTGGAACGCAATCTCAGCCACGGTTCCAGCCATCCTTCCCGGGAGAGTTCCCAGGTGTATTCAAGCCCGGAATGTTCGGCATGGCGATTGAGATAAACAGGGAGTGCGTCGGCGACAGGAGTCCGGTCCCACTTTCCATTCTGAAAGGAATGGATCCCCCCGAGCATCAGCAGTCCCCCCCCGCGTTCCGAGACAAACCGGTCGAGCAGCGACAACTGATCATGCGTGAAGAAGTTCGACTCCACATCGTCCAGGATAATGGCGTCGTACGCATACAAAGCCTGTTTGTTCTGTGGGAACCCACCACTCAATTCAGAGGATTCCTGCAAGTTCATCCTGACGAGCACCGGCTGGGAATAATCTTCCGTTTCTTCATCGGCTGCGGATTTGAAGCCGCGAAACAGGGAATTGCTGCTCTCTCCCGCCCGGCCCCGGAAGTCGAATTTCGCTTCCTTGCGGGCAATTCGAATCAGACCGGTGAGGTGCACCTGCGGATCGGACTGTACTGCCCGGTTCAGAAATTTGTATTCCCAGTTCGGGCGTCCACCCACATAAAGGATGCGGGACACGTGCGAATCGCGCTGTACCGGAAACCACCGTTCGTTATTCGCCAACGTCGCTTCCCGGGATGATGAAGGAGAGGAAAACGGATCCGCTTCCGCAGCATCCCTGACGCGGACACGATAAAACAGAATTCCGCGCCGCCGGGGCTTGAGTTGAAACCGCGCCGTCAGGTGATTCTCTTTGGAAACGGGCAAGGTCTGTTCCCAAAGCTGGTTTTCCGGAGCTTCATCCTGATCCTGAAGAGAGAGGCTGACGACGACACGTTCCGGACGAAGACCGGAAAAATGAATCGGAATCTGCACCGTGACCGGAACATCTTCAAAATGTGTCTGGCTGACAGTGACGGTCCCCAGTCCGATATCCGCGGGGGCATCCAGGGCAGCATCAACAATCGGAAAAACGGGAACGCCGAGTTTTTCCAGTTCCTCCGAGAGCCCGTCCGTGCTGCTGCCGTCGGAAACGAGTAGAATGGCTGCCAGCGGTTGAGATCGGTACAACCCGTGCAGTTCGTTCAAGGCTGCGGCCAGCCGTGAGGCCCCTCCATCAAAATTCAATGTTTCGAAGGCATCCACACGACCCAGACGGTCGCTGAAACGAAATCGCCGCAGATCGAATTGTTGTTCGATCTGTTTCAACCAGGCGTTGTGTTCGTACAGGGTCTCTTTCGCCCAATGGCCGCGCGTCCGTGAGGGATTCTCCGCGGTGCGGATGGTCATGCTGGCGCTGTCGTCCGCGAGAAGAACGACGATATTCTCGCCCGGTTTCGCACGGCCGGAGACGAGTTGCGGGTCGAGCAGAAAAAAGCCCAGCAGGCTCACGGCCAGAAATTTCAATCCGAACAGTCCCCATTTCAGCGGGGACGGAACAGCGGAACGGAGGGTGCCTATCAGGAGGAGGAACACCAGAAAGCAGATCACCGCCAGGGTGAGTCCGCTCCATTGGGGCGCTCCCAGAAGGAATGAATGAGTTGCCGCGAGCATCTTCACAGTCCCGCTCCTGCACATCCGCACAAGAACAGCGTACGGAACCCGAGCGAAATACAAAAGCGTTTGGGCACTTGAGCGGAAAAGATGAGAGCTGAACGAGAAAATCGAGGATTTTTCTCTGACTTCTGTTTCCGACCTCTTTTGAACGGAGCGGGCAAACGGTGAAGCACTCTCATTGCGACTTCAGCAGTGCCAGCAGATCGGCCATCTGACCGGGGGGAATTGTTTTGTTCAACCCAACCGGCATCAGTGATTTTCCGGTATTCTGGAATTCATCAATGTCTTCGCGGAAAATGACAGCTTCGCTCTGATCAGTTCCTCGGAGTGTGAGATTCGCATCTGATTCCGCGCTCACCACGCCGGTTCGCAGGACACCGTCTTTCGTCATGACGAGATAGGCAAGAAAGTTTGGGGCAATTTCCTTGTTTGGATCGAGAATACTTACGAGGAGTTCTTCGCGGCTGCGGTTTTTGACTGTGGCCAGATGCGGCCCGACATCGAAACCGTGTTCTCCCAGCCGATGACAGTTTGAACAATTTTTTTGATAGACCGCCAGGCCGCGAGTGGCATCTCCGGTAGAAGGCATCTGTTGTTGAAATTCACGAATGGTCGCTGCGAGATCCACATTTTCGGGAGCCTGGAAAATCCGGACTGCCCGGGACCGAATTTTTTCGTCCGGGCTCAGCATGTAAATTTCCTGGCGCACGACGGGAATTCGCCCCGGTTCCACGGTCTTTGCTTCCAGGGCATCAAAAAGCAGGGGAACCCAGTTGGAATGGGCCATCAACTGATCGACGACAAGTTGCTGGCTGGAGGTCAGCGAACGATAGCGGGTCAACAGAAACTCGGGAACACGCGGATCGGAAAACGTTCCCAGAAGGCGAATGGCCTGTTGCTGGAGCGGCGTGGCCGTCTGGGGGCTGACCAGTGGTTGGAGAATTCGAAACACTGTTTCGAAATCGGCATACTCGAGGATTGGCATGGCTGCCAACCGCTGCCCGAGTGGGAGTTGGGCATTTTCCATTTGTGCAACGGATGTTACCAGGAGCTGCCGCACCAGCCCGGAACCGGAGGACATTTTCCTTTGAACGAATGATTCCAGCGAGATCCGTTGACGTTTCAATCCTTTCGCCAAAGCGGCCACCAGATGTGCCTGAAATCTGGAGAGAGAGGAATCGTTCGAGCCGATATCAGCCAGATCGTCAAGGATTTCGTGGACCTGCTCCAGCGGGCAACTGGCCCCCACGGTGGCAGCGATCTGCAAGGCGATTGCCTGGCCGGATGGGGTTTGAATGAATTCCGGTTTCTGGAGCAATTCCCTGAGCAATGGCTGCTCCTGACCGGCCATCGAGGACTGGACTGCTGAACAGATCCAGGGATCCTGCCCGTCAGTAAGCAGCAGTTGAACCAACACCGATCGGACTTCCGCTGCGGGAGCTTCGCCCAGCGAAAGGGCCAGTTGAAAACGGAGCGGCGGAAACGGACTCACAACAAGTGATTTGACCTGGGACAGGACGGCCGGATTGCCGGCAAAAAATGATTCCGACAGGCGAACCGCATGAGCCTGAACACGCGGCTCCGCATCGTGCAGCCCGCATAACACATCTTCCGCCGACAAGGCATTGAGTCCCGAGAGTGACCACAGGGCGTGTAATCGTCCCAGTGGGGAAGGACTGTTGCTTAATAACCTTCGCAGCAAAGGAACAGCAGTCTGGTCCTGGCGTTCGTAAACGAGACGATGAGCGGTCTCGCGCCACCAGCTGTTTGGGTTTTCGAGTTCCGCCACCAGTTCGTGAATGGAAGCGGTGCCCAACCTGGGGCGGGGAGGGGGAACAAATCCCGGGGCATATTCCGGCGGCACCAGCCGGTAAATTCGTCCCCGATCGCGACCGGCGGTCAGATCGAGTCGTTTTTTCAGATCCTCGGGCATCGACCACGGATGTTCGACCGTTTGTCGGGACATGTCCAGCAGATGCAATGTTCCGTCCGGAGCATTGACGAAATTGACCGCTCGAAACCAGTTGTCCGTAGAGGCCAGGAAATCCTTCTCCACATAGGGCCGCCGTCCTTCAAAAGTGACTCCCATCGGATCGAGAATGTAGCGGATGACAAGATTCCCCGCGACTTCTCCGACAAAGGCATTTCCGTAAAACTCGTGAGGATAAGCGGCGCCACGGTAGATGGTGACTCCGCTGGAAGAGGTGACATATCCGGTTGCCGTTGCGGTATCTCGTAAAGCCGGAGAGGATTCGCGGGCAGCCCGTTCAGCATGAATGACGCGCCACGATTCCGGAGGGCTGATCCGGTAAACCGGAACGGCATCCCCAGAAGGAGCAACATCCTGCAGGGGGCTCGTCAACTGCAGATGCCGGTTCCGCCGCAGATACCGGCTGGGAAACAGCAACTGTTGAACCGGGTTGCGGATATTCGTCGTGAAGCGATTCCCCCAGTCATCCATGGAATTTCCAAACCGTCCGCTCCCGGTGAGAATCTCCAGCCGTTCCTGATTTGGGTTGAAGCAGAAATCGTTTCTTCCCAGGGGCTGGGATTGGGAATCGTGTCCGCTGGTGATCTGTCCACCATTGCTGGATCCCGCCACATAGAGCAGATGATCCAGACCCCATTCCGGATTATTCATAATGGCCTGAACGTTGTATTTTCGGAAACCGCTGAAAACAACCCGGCGGACATCGGCTTTGCGGTCTCCATCGGTATCTTTCAGATAAAGCAGATCGGGCGTGGCAGCCACATAGACTCCTCCTTTCCAGCAGGCGATTCCCGCTGGCCAGGACAAGTTTTCCGCAAAGAGATCGGACCGATCGAATTTGCCGTCCCCGTCGGTATCCTCCAGAATGCGAATCCGGCCGATCGGAGCGGACTGCTGGTCCGCCCAGGGGCGGTCATCATTGGCATTGGTGTAAGGGTAGTCCCGCATCTCCACGACATAGGCGCGTCCATTCTCGTCGTAAACCATGTCGACCGGATCTGTGACCAGGGGCTCGGCGGCGATCAACTCCGCATGAAAGCCGCTTTGCATCTGAATCGTGGCAGCGGCGCGCGCGGGTTCCGTGGCCGGAACGACCGGAAGCGGATCCGCAGCGTTCGCTATCATTCCGGATCCCAGCAGTCCCATGACAGCCAGCAGGAAATCAATCCGTTTCATGATGTCTCCAGCCATGGTCTTCCCGAAATTCCGGTTCGACATTATCCATCGATCCGCTGTAAAAGTTGTTCCGCATTCTGAAAAGCAACGCGGTCCAGTCCCTGCTGCCCGAGTGCCTCTTCATTTTCCCGGAGCTTCAGCAACGAGGCTTCGAAATAGAAGAAGGGGAAATGCGATCCAAACACAAGCCGTTCTTGAGAAACAGCGTGTGCATACGCGGCAACGCCCCCGGTCTGCTCGATCATTCCCAGATCAAAGTAGACGTGGCCTGCTTTCGACAACCGGGCAGCAACCCCTTGGCTGATCTCCCGGCCCGGATTCGAAAAGAGAATGCGAAGACGCGGATATTTTGGAATCAGTTCCAGTGCCGGTTTCAGTTCCATGAGCCTGGATGCGAACTGCGGATGCTCCGTGCGGGAATCTTCGAGTCCCGCGACAATTTGCAGAATCAGATTTTTCTCCTGACAAAATTCACACAGCGCCGAAAACCGGCCGTCATCCAGATCGGACAGATGGTATCCCGGATAAATTCGGACGCCATGCATTCCCGATTTCCAGCAGTATTCCGCGTCCAACTCCCAACCGGATAATGTCAGGTTAACCGCCCCGACCGGTTTGAGAATGTCTTGTCCTGATTTTCCGCAGCTTTCCAGAAGGCGCTCGTTGACGGCTTTCAGGTCACGATGCAGCAAGGCGTCATAGCTGCAAACCCAGGCAGCGGTCACATTCTGTTTGCGAAGTTTGGAAAGCAGGGCAGCGGTGGTGTCGTGCGGCAGCCGTCGAAATGGCCATTGATCGAGATGGACATGGACGTCGATCAGACGAGAAAGCGGAGGGACGGCAAATGGCGGCATCAGGAAAGCATCCCTTTCTGACGGAGAATGGGAGTCAGCAACCGGCGGATATTTCCCCCGAGAATCAGGGCTTTCTCCGTATCGGAGATTTCCGCGCCGAGAATTTTGGAGAGTTGTGTTGCCAATGACCGTCCGCCGGCATCGCTGCCATAAATGATTCGTTCCGCTCCCAGTTCCCGGACCGCCCGTTCGGTGATTCCCGCTGTTGGATCGCTGCCGGCAATCTCAAACTGGAGATACGGCGGAGCGGTCCGCATGGCCCGCAACCCCAGTTCCCAGTTGCCGCCGGAATGTCCACAGATGCTGCTGCTGCCGGGATGCCGCCGGGCCAGTTCCACCAGTTCCGCGGGAGTCGATTCTCCCGGCTGGTTTCCGGTCGACTTGATCCATGTATGTTGGTAGACAACCGCATTCAATCGGGCGGCCTGGGAAAGGATCGGGTCCAGAAGTTTCTGATCACATCGTTCCGCCACCCAGAGCTTGATCCCGACCATCGGACCATCCACGATGCAGCGCTGAATCTCGTCCAGACTTCCCGGGCCGTCCGCGGGGTTGAGATAGACATAGCCCAGAAGCCGTTTGGGAGCATGGCGGAGGGCCTGAAGCACCTGATCGTTCTGGCTGCGGACATTTTCCGGTGTGGGACGTGCCGCCCAGGGCCAGCCCATGAACGTGATCAATCGCGAAATTCCCATGACATCCGCATAGGCCAGCAGAGAGTCAACTTTGGCTTCGGGGGTGGTTCCCGCGAAGCTGGAGAGATGGATATGGCTGTCCCAGATTTCCGGTTCGTCGAGATCCGACGATTTCCCCGCGATTGCGTCCTGGACATGTTCCAGCGACAGGGATATTCCCGCCAGAACCGCTGACTTGAGCAGTGTTCGCCGCTGGACCTTCTCCTGACCCGGAGGATCCGACGAAGAGAAGCAGTGCCGGGAGATTGCTCGCATCCTCGGATCCTCTTCCGATAGAAATTTCGACGGGCATTGTGACCGGGAATTCAGATGAGAATTTCTTTGACGATCTTCCCCGCCTGCCCGTCCGTCAGGGACTGTTCCCGGCGGGCGTATTCGTACGTCAGCTTGTCGGGATCGAGTCCAAACAGATGCAGCAATGTTGTGTGGTAGTCGAAATGATTGACGACATTTTCCACAGCATGGTGCCCCCATTCATCGGTGGCGCCATGAACATGCCCCGCTTTGAAGCCTCCTCCCGCCACCCACATGCTGAATCCGAAGGTGTTATGATCGCGTCCAACTTTTTCGCGTCCGGCATCGTTCTGAATGACGGGGAGGCGTCCCATCTCGCCCCCCCAGTGAACGACGGTGGTGTCGAGCAGACCGCGGGCTTTGAGGTCTTTCACCAGCGCGGCCGATGGCTGATCGACTTTGGCGCAGGCTGCCGGCAGCCGGGTAATAATCGAACCATGGCTGTCCCACATCTGGTCGGGCGTGTAAACCTGAATGAAGCGGACGCCCCGTTCCACCAGTCTGCGGGCCAGGAGACAACGCGCTCCGTATTCCTGGGTTGCCGGATTGGGAGAATGCATTCCATACATCTCCTGCATGCTTTTCGTTTCCTTGGAAAGATCGAGTGCCTCGGTCGCGGCAATCTGCATTTTGGCAGCCAACTCATAGGAAGCAATCCGGGCTTCCAGGTCGAGTTGGCGGGGATGGGATTTCAGATGCTGCCGGTTCAGTTCTTCCAGAAAGCCGAGCGCGTTTTTCTGGGGTGAACCTGCCAGCATGGGAGCTGGTGAGAGATCAAGAATCCGTGGTTCTTTCGGACGGACGACCGTTCCCTGAAACAGCGACGGCAGAAAGCCGCATTGCCAGTTTTCGATTCCGAGGACCGGCAAGGGGCCCGGATCGACCAGGGCCAGGAAGGCGGGAAGATTATCTGCTTCACAGCCCAGGGCATATGTCAACCACGCTCCGATTGAGGGTCTTCCAGCAGCCACACGCCCACTTTGCAGGGCCTGAATGGACTGCCCATGATTGTTCACTCCCGTGTGCATGGAGCGGATCAGGCAGAGATCATCCGCCACCTGGCTGGTGTAGGGGAGCAGATCCGACAGTTCCATCCCGCATTCGCCGCGCGGAGCGAATTTCCATGGAGAAGCAAGCACTTTGGAACTGGCCTGGGCGGCATTGTCATACTTGATTTCCCCCGGAAACGGTTTCCCGTCGAACCGGTCCAGCATCGGCTTGGGATCGAACAGATCGTGATGGCTGGGACCTCCCTGCATCCAGAGAGAAATCATCGCGGTGGCCCGCGCCGGTTTCAGCGGAGGCTTGGGCTGAAGATTGTACGTCACCGGTTCCGTTTCGGGCCGGGCGGTGATCGGAGCTGCTTCCGCCAGTTCGCGATGCAGCATCCATTCCAGGGCCAGCGTGCTCAGGCTCAAGGCACTTCCCGCCAGGAAATGTCGGCGGTTATGAACGGAAAAACGATTCATGAGAACTATTCCACATAGAGAAATTCGTTCGAACTCAGGAGAATCTGGCACAGGTTTTCCAGCCCGCGTTGCCGGGCTGTGAGGACCGGAGTTCCCTTGGGAGGAGCCGGTGCCTTTTTCAGCCGTTCTGTCAGCAATGTTGTCTGCTCGGCAAGAAAATCGTTCGCGGCCTTCAACTCTTCGGGGCGAGGAGACCGTCCATAGGTCAGGCTCCAGGCCGTGGAAATCTGATCATTCGTTTTTTCTCCAGCGAGGCTTTCGATCCGGCGGGCGAACTTCGCGGCATATTCCAGCACGAAGTCACTGTTCATCAGCATGAGTGATTGCGGCGTTCCGGTCGATGTCCGCCGCGCATCGCAATTCGGATTCATGATGGGCCAGTCGAATGTATCGAGAACCGCCAGCGGGCGGCTGCGGCGCACCTGCACGTAAAGACTCCGCATCCGATCACGGCCATGGAGCGGAAGGACCGGTCCCGGACGCCCGACAACCAGATTTTCAATTCCCAGGATCCACCGACCGGAATTGTCCGACATCACCGGCACTGGCGGACCATCCATCTCGGTATTCAATTCTCCGCTGACAGAGAGAATCGAATCGCGAATCGCTTCCGCATCCAGACGTTGCAGGCGGAAGCCGCCATAGAGCAGGTTTTCCGGGTCCACCTGATCTTGTTCCAGGCTGGCCCGCAGGGCCTGGCGATAAGCGGTGGAATTCAGGATCAGCCGGTGAATGTGTTTCACGCTCCAGCCGGAATCGATGAATTCCCGAGCCAACCAGTCCAGCAGTTCAGGATGAGTTGGCGGAGCGCCCAGGGCTCCGAAATCGGAGGGAGTCGTCACCAGTCCCTGCCCGAAGTGATTCATCCAGATCCGGTTCACCAGTACGCGGGCCGTTAACGGATGTTCCGGGCTGGTCAATTGCCGGGCGAGTGCGGAACGGCGGCCGGTCGTCGGGAGTTTCGGATCATCATTGGGAATCTCCGGCACCTTTGCGTTCATGGAGACAATGGAGAGTCCAGCCGGATGGACTTCGTCTTTCGGCTGCTCAAAATCGCCACGATAAAAAACGAAACTCTGGGGAATCTTCCCCTTCACTTCCGTCAGCGGGCTGACAAATTCCTCGACCGGTTTCGTGTCGCGGACCGCTTTGGCGGCATCGGCCATCTCTTTCAGAATTTTGGCGGCCTTGGAATCGTACAGGTATAATGACCCCGCACTCACGTTCAGGCTGGGATACTTCTTGATCAGTTTCTTTTGGGCATCGGTGCGATCTTTGACAGCCACTCCCTTGATCTTCCCTGCTTCTTCCCGAATTTCCTCCGGTAATTTGGCCAGTTCCTTGTCAAATGTTGCGGAAATGAACTCCGCCTGTTTTTTCAGACGATCCTGGTCGATCACCTTGGCTTTGGCCTCGATTTCCGCAGCCAGCTTCCGGTCTGAGTCCGTATACAGAGAGACCAGGCGCTGCTGCGGATTTCGCCACTGTTTCCAGTTGAATGCCGGTTCAAAGACGGCCCGCAACCGGTAGTAATCGGCGGTCGGAATCGGATCGTAGCGGTGGTCATGGCACTGGGCACATCCGACAGTCAGCCCCATTAATGACGATGAGACGATTTTGATCGTTTCGGCAATGGTGTCGTTGCGGGCCACGTTGGGATCGTCGACCGCACCGCTGGTTCCGTCCGGAGCCATGCGGAGGAACCCCGTCGCGACCAGCAACTCGGCATCTTCGGGGGTGAGATTATTCATCGGAGACTTGATCAACTCGTCTCCGGCAAGCTGTTCCAGAATAAACCGGTCAAACGGTTTGTCCTCATTGAATGCCTTGACGACATAATCCCGATAGCGCCAGGCATGTTTGCGGGGTGTATCTTGAATGCTGTAGCCGTCGGAATCGGCATAGCCGGCGACGTCCAGCCAGTGGCGTCCCCAGCGTTGTCCATAATGCGGCGAAGCCAGCAGTTCCTCCACCAGACGCTCCACGGCATCCGGCCGCTGATCCATCTGGAACGACCGGATCTCTTCGGGCGTTGGCGGCAGCCCCACCAGGTCCATCCGCAATCGGCGCACGAAAATCGCGGGCGTTGCTTCGGGCGAAAAAGCGAATCCGGCGGCTTCGAGCTTCGCGAGCAGAAACGCATCGATCGGCGTCCGCACCTGATCGGCATGTTTGACGGTTGGAATGGGAGGACGCTGAATCGGCTGATATGACCAGTGCGCACGCTCTTCTTCGGTAATGAGCATTCCCTGGACCGTTTCCGGTTCCGGCCGTGCGGTCTTCGCTCCCGCATCGATCCACCGGCCAATGGTCTCGACCTGTCGAGCCGTCAGCCGATGGGCCTTGTCCGGCGGCATTTCGCCATCACGGACCCGTTGGAACAGCAGCGATTCATCCCGTTTTCCCCTCATAATCGCTGGCCCGGAATCGCCCCCCTTGACAAGGAAACGGGCCAGACGAAGATCAAGTTCCGCTTCCAGTTGCCCGGATTCTCCATGGCACTGAAAACAGGACGCTTTCAAAATCGGTCGGACATCTTTTTCGAAAACGACTTCGTCCGCATCGGGAACGGATTTCAGGTCCCCGGCAATTGTGCCGGCAGTGCTCACCAGAAACAGACAGATCAATCCGGAAAGATATCGCCTCATGGGCAGGGTCCCTCGGATGCGGCTGGCGGGAAAATATCGTGGGGAGCGAAACAAAACCCTCGTCCATGGATGACGAATCGCTTCATCATTCGTTATCTGGGGCGAAGGCTGTGGTTTCGCGTGACATCAGCGGATATCAGTCTATTTTATGTTTGGAAATTGCGATCATGCAAGCACGTTTCCCCCCAACATCTCTAAAAATCGTAATCTGTTGATGTTTCAGCCCGGGGGGGGGGGAACTCCGCGCGGCGGGATGATTCCAACTCCAATCAAAGTCATTCATCCTGGCAGACTCTTCGCCAATTGCATCAATTCTGAACGTTTGCTGTGCGGGAGAGTCTTCAATTTCGCTTTCGACAATTAATCCGGCAAAATGAAGCCTTTTTTTCTCAGGCCGGATTGTCCCGATCAGCAATGACGTCGACCTCAAACTTCAATTCGCATCCGTGTTGACGAATGATCCTCATTTGCGAGGGCGTGCCGCCTTCGTTTTCCCGGCGGCTTGAGCTTGCTTTGCGGTTGGCTTTTTGACAGCCGGCTTGCCTGCGGACTTCTTCTTTGCGACCGGTTTCCTGGCAGAACGACGATGGGGGCGCGCAACGGCGGCCTTTTGGGGCGGCTTCGTTTCGGGCGAGACGGCGCCGGCGATTTCGATGTCGAAGATGGCTTCCAGATCTGTCGCGGCAATCGTGGGGGCTGTTCGTTTCGCCTTGCGCGGAGTAGCGGGGAGCGCTTGCTCGATCAATTCCGTGTGATCCACTCCACGCAGCAGAAACAGCAATTCCGGTGACGCATCCAGGCGGTGGCCGATCCCGTACATGACTGCGGCCAGATGCTTGCACATCCCGGCATAATCCGGACAACTGCATTTCATCCGGATTTCCCGGGGGCTGGGGAACAGGCCTTTCTGGCGATTGCTCACCCGTTCCATGACATCCTTCGACAGCTTTCCCTGTAACAGTTCGACGAGCGAACCAATCTTGCCTGCACATTCTTTTTTGACGGCCTGCCATTTGGCTTTCGAAAGCGTTTCGATATCAATTTGAATCTGATACAAATCCGATCCGCTGACGAAAGCGGTGACATGTCCCTTTTCGATCGCCAGATGCACAATAGAGCCGTTGCGTGCATATGTCCGGCCACGTGGCAAACGATTGGAGTAGTCGCTGTAACTTTCCAGGTTCGTACACCAGGCCTGCCCCCAAAACGTCGTCGTGATGGCACGCCCCGAAATCTGAATTGGAGCGGCTTTCATCCCTTTTTTCAGAAGTCTGGGCAGTTTCTTTGCCGCTTTCGCACGACGCTGGGCCACCGGCACATACGGTGCATCCCCATAACCCCATCCCATTTTCGCCTCCCTGCAATTCGAAGCCGGCCTTGAATTCGTTTCACCTGCCAGCGACTTGCCTTAAGTCCAGGCTGATGAATTTCAATAAGCTATCATCGTCCATTTCTGTTAACAATACTTCCGTGCTTTCTTGACCAATCACCTCGCCGGCAATCGACTTCTTTTGCGCGATCATCTCATCGATCCGTTCCTCAATCGTCCCTTGGCAGATGAACTTATGCACAAGGACATTCCTGCGCTGCCCGATCCGAAATGCCCGGTCGGTCGCCTGGTTTTCGATTGCCGGGTTCCACCAGCGGTCGAAATGGAGAACGTGGGACGCAGCCGTCAGGTTCAATCCGGTTCCACCCGCTTTAAGAGACAGTACAAAAAACGGGGGACCGTCTTCACGCTGAAATGCTTCAACCAGTTCCTTTCGCTTCTTGACACTCGTTCCCCCGTGAAGCGCCAGTCCGGGACGTTCGAATCGAGTGCCCAGAAACGTGGCCAAAGGCTCGGTCATCTCCCGGAACTGCGTGAACACCAGTACTTTTTCCTGGCGCGAGGCAATCTCATCAACAAGTTCCCCCAGACGACGGAACTTGCCGCTGCGATCGGGGTCATATGCGCCGTGACCGGTCGCCTGGACAGGATGATTGCAAATTTGCTTCAGCCGCATCAGTTGGGACAGGACGATTCCCCGCCGGGCGATTCCGTCCGCGTTCTTGAGTTGCGCGGCCAGATCATCGACGGCATTCTGATAGAGAGCCGCCTGATGTCTGGTCAGCGCACAATAGGTGTTCACTTCCGTCTTGTCGGGGAGATCGGCAATGACGCGCTTGTCGGTCTTGAGTCTTCTTAAAAGATAGGGCTGCACAAGGTTTCTCAACGGTTCGAACGACGGGTTCGGAGCGTCCCGCAGGCGTTTCACGAATGTGCTGAATTGTTTGGCAGTCCCCAGCAGACCCGGATTCAGGAAATCGAACACAGACCAGAGGTCGGACAGGCGGTTCTCGACGGGAGTTCCGGTCAATGCGATGCGGGCACCGGCCATCAATTCCTTCACCGCTTTGGTCTGGCGGGTGCCGGAGTTTTTGATCGCCTGTGCTTCATCGAGAATTGCCAGGCGCCACGCATGGCGCCTGAGCCATTCCGTTCGCGTGAGCATGCCGTAAGTTGTCACGACCAGATCGAACGAATCCGCATTCGTCTTCTCGATCGGCACTCCATTCCGGCTGGATTCCGAAGGATGCACGACCGCGATCGAAAGCGAAGGAGCGAACTTAGCCAGTTCCGATTTCCAGTTGGCGATCAAAGATGCAGGCACGACCAGCACACTCGCGGCCCGCTGTTTGTCCCGTTTCAAAGCCAGCAGCAACGAGATCACCTGAATCGTTTTGCCGAGGCCCATGTCGTCGGCCAGACAGGCTCCCAGCCCCAGCGATGTGAGGAAACGCAACCAGCGATAACCCGTCTGCTGATAGGCACGCAGGTTCGCTTTCAACCCGGGCGGAACTTTCTCCTGCAACGTTTCCGGAGACCGTAATCGGCTCAGCACGGCATCCAGCTTTGGACCGGCTTCCAGAGATGTCCACTCGCGAACCGTTCCCCCGGTTTCCTCTGCGCCCGGCTTCATCAGGTTAGCCCCGGACAACAGTCGCATCCCTTCGAAGAAGGAAATCCCGTCCTGACGGACATCCCGTTCAACCTGCTTCCAATGATCCAGAGCTTGCTGAAGTTTTTCGGGATCAACTTCCACCCATTGCCCTTTGAGTGGAATCAGGCCGCCGCTGCTGGCCAGCAATTCCGCGATTTCGCCGGGCGAGAGCGCTTCGCCATTCAGACTCACACTCGTCGAGAATTTCAGCATTGCATCAATGCCGATTGTCGCCGCCTGCTTCGAATCCACTTTCACACTGACCGCAGGTCTGGGCGGCTTGCGGGCATTCCACCAGTTGGGGACCCGCACAATCAGTCCGGCCGCTTCAAAAACGGGAATGTCCTTGAGGAATTCATAGGCCGTGCGCGGCGTCCATGCGAGAGGATGGTAGATTTCCTCAGAATCGACGAGTTCATGAATCAGTTTCGAAGACTCGGCAGCTTTTGAAATCGGGAGCAGCAAGTTCAGCAGCGCTGCCCGATTCCGCTCTCCGGCATATTCCCGCAAAGCGTTTGCCAATGGTTCGTGCTTGACCTTTCCTTGAGGCGTCAGTCCATTGGCAAATGTGGCCAGAAAAGCGAACGGATATTCGGCATCACGTTTATTTTCAGCCAGATGCAACGTCACGCGACCGACAGATCGCCATTGAGGATTGTGCTCGCGGAGATATCCTTGCGCCCCGCCGGAATGCCGCTTCATTTCAACGCGGACAAGTTCATCAAGACCGTGCCACCACTGATCGAGAACCTCCAGGGTCAGATATTCCAGACCCGGCATTGGCGGAGCCCCCACGATGGCTCGTTCCAAATCAGGAGAAGGAGGCGGAATGTCCGGAACATCCGGACTTCCCTCCACGAGCACGGCGCGGCAGAGACTGGCCAGATAGAACTGGGCAATAGACCGGGCAAACTCAAATGATGCAGGCATTACCACCAGGTTCTCTCGAGTGGCGGACACCAACATCCCCCGCGACGGACTTTCGAGATATGCCTCGATCACCCTCCTCGACACGGGCTGATGGGCTGTATCCACAGCAACGTCTCGAACGAGCAGATGCCCTCGAGGAGTGATGGTTAATTCAAACATCTTCCATTCCAAACTTCACTCAGAGCCACAGACAGGCCTGCAGGAATTCCGATTTCGACAAAGAGCACGAGCGCCTCCATGAGAACGCTGCGATCGCCCGACCCGCTTCACTTCCATGAACCGTCCGTCTTGCCAACCGAAGTTCCGCTGAGAGTGTCCCCCATTGGCTGTGCTTTCCGGTGCGTCGTTCGTTCGCATTCCATGAGATCCCCGGAAACACACATCTCCTGATTGCCGCGAACAGGGGCATCCCACTCCTGTCCGCTTTGTAACTGGCTCGATCACACGTTGTCGATAGAGACAACGTCTTCTTGAGTTCTTTCGAGCAGCTTCAAAACGATAACTCGAAAAGTCCGGAGACGACCTGCTCGAGTACTGTCAGGGGGGGCGTCCGGTTCATCCCGTAAACAGTTTTTTCATCACTGTCCCCTCATTGACGGTTGGCCGTTCCGGGCGTCCTTTGAAGAGATAGGTCAGCCCCATGTGATCGAGCCCGAGAGCATACAGAATGCTGGAGTGAATGTCGTGGACATGCATGCGGTCATCAATGGCACGCAGTCCGAGTTCATCGGTTGCCCCGATCGTCTGCCCTCCTTTGACCCCGCCCCCCGCCATCCACATGGAAAAACCGGTCGGGTTGTGGTCGCGACCGTCCCCCTGTTCGGACATGGGAGTTCGGCCGAATTCCCCTCCCCAGACAACCAGCGTTTCGTCGAGGAGTCCGCGTTGTTTCAGGTCTTTGAGTAATCCCGCCACGGGTTTGTCCATCGCGCGGCAGAGTTGGGCATGATTCGCTTCAATTCCGTTGTGCGCATCCCATTGACTTCCCGCCCCGTGATAGAGTTGAATGAATCGGACACCCCGTTCAACGAGCCGGCGTGCCATCAGGCAGAGCCGCCCGTAGGCTTCCGTTTCTTTTTCATCCATCCCATATAGCTCTTTTGTCGCCACTGTTTCCTGGGCGAGATCGATGGCTTCCGGAGCAGCAGTCTGCATCCGGAATGCGAGTTCATAGCTGCGGATTCTCGCTTCAAGTTCTGATTGTTGCGGGTACTCCATCGCGAATTTCCGATTCATGGAATTCAGGTAATGGAGTTTCCCCAGTTGGGTGCTGGGGCTCAGGCCTTCCGGAGCGTTGAGATAAGGGATGGGCTGTGTTCCTTCGGAGAATTGCGTCCCCTGATAGCTGGCCGGCATGAATCCCGCCCCCCAGTTGCGGGGACCGTTCACGACCGACCTCCGGTTGTCCTGCATGACGACGAAGGCCGGCAGATTCTGGTTCTCCGTGCCGAGGCCGTAGGAAACCCAACTGCCCAGAGAGGGCCTCCCCCCAATCATCGAACAGGTATTCATCTGGCAGACGCCGGCGGAGTGGCTGTTTCCATCGGTCCAGCAAGAGCGAAGGACCGCGATCTCATCGACACACTGTGCGGTGAACGGCAGCCAGTCGGAAACCCAGGTCCCGCTTTCTCCATACTGTTTCCACTTCCGGTGTGATGCGAGTAGCGGAGCATGAAACTCTCCCATCGCTGTCAGGACGGTCCCAAAACTTTCCGGCAAATGTTGTCCAGCCAGCCGGTTCAATTCCGGCTTCGGGTCGAAGGTGTCGAGATGGCTGGGGCCTCCTTCCATGAACAGGAAGATCACATTCTTCGCCCGGGCCGGGATATGCGGTGTGAGCGGCCCCTCCTGGCTGGCGAGCGCCTGGGCCGGGCTCCATGGCTGAATTGCCGCAAGCGCCACTGCTCCCATTCCAGCACCGCTATGCAGGAGAAAATCCCGCCGAGTCAAAAATGAGCGAACCTGGTGAGGCATGATCAGTCCCTGGTTTTTGTCAATTGTTCCGGTCTGTTCCGATGGAGGACCGGGACGGGAAAGACGGAAAATTCATAACGGTCGAGTCAATCGTCGGATCAGTCCACATACAGGAATTCATTGGAATTCAGCAGGACATGACACAGATCGATCAAGGCTCCTTTTTTTGGCGAGATCCTCAATTCCTGCCGTCCGGGCACGATGGTCATCCCGTTCGGGAGTGTGTCATTGAGCAGGCCGGGATGTGGTTCGAACTGCCAGAAGCCGACAGTGGTTGCGTTGGTTCCTTCAACGTTGAGCAGCAGTTGGTTTTGTGGCAGCGATTTGTTCGATAAACGAACGTCATCGATCAAGCCGTCAAAGCGTCCTTCCGTCCCCTGCCGGTTTCCGAAGATTAATGGAGCTGTATTTGCCGTGACAGACGCCAGGGCCAGCGGACGTTCATAGACAATGACCGGCTCATCATCGTTGGAAAGATCCTTCAGATAAAAAGTCACCTTTCCTGCTTTTCCCGCCTGGGCAAGTTGTATTGTCGCAGCAGTATAATAGGGTTTGTTAATGAAGACGTGATGATCGGAGAAAAGCACGGCTTCCTGATCCCGACCGTTGAAATCTTTTCCGAAGAGTTGCAGGACAAGTGTCTGCGGTTTGCGGCGGGAACCTTTGCCGGTAATGGCCAGCAGCCAGCCGGAGTGGGCATCAGGGCTTCCTATTTTTGCCGCTAATGTCCGCACTGCTCCACCGCTATAGATGGAGCGTAACTGGAAGAACATTTCGATCGTGAAGTTATTGAGCTGCAGCCGTTCGTTAGACGGAATCAGGAAATGTTCGCTGTCCCGATTCGCCTGAAAGAGGACTGCCTGACCGTCACGATAGGGAACTTTGCCCGTTGCGATGTCCGGCAGCGTCGCGGGTTCCTGCTGTCGATTTGCACGGATCTGCTGCTGTTCCTCAAGAAACGCGACAGCCTGGTCCAGTTCTTCCGGTTGGGGGCCGCGACCGAACATTGTCCACCAGAGTGTTACGATTCGGGTTTTCGAATCGTCTCCGTCCGCGCCACAGAAGGCGATCACGCGGTCGGCGAGTTGCGTGGAATATGCCAGCATGGCCTGGCTGTTGATCAGTAACAGCGATTGTATTGGAGATGTCGTCGTGTTTCGATTGGATGTACTGGAGATGAACAGCGGCAGGTCAAAAACCTGCAATAGCGGATCGTGGCTGTTCCGCATCATGCGGGTATAGATGGAACGACGAGGCTGGTCCGCCAGGACACTCGGTCCGCCTCGGGTGGAATCCAGGCGTCCGGTCACTGCTAATATCGCGTCTCGAATCTGTTCGGCATCCAACCGGTGGACATCTCCCCGCCAATGGTAACGATTGGCGGGATCGATGAGTTGATAATCAGCGAGTTCTGGATGATAAGCACTCTGTCGATAGGTGGCGGAGGTGACGATCAGGCGATGCAGGTTTTTCAGTTTCCAGTCGTTCTCAAGAAACCGGCTGGTCAGCCAGTCGAGTAATTCCGGATGGCTGGGCAGATCGCCCAGATGGCCCAGGTCGCTGCTGTTGGCGGCGAGTCCGTGGCCAAAGTGATGCTGCCACACTCTGTTGACCATCACGCGCGGCGTGAGCGGATTGTCCGGTTGTGTCATCCATTTTGCGAGAAAGGCGCGGCGCCCGGTGGTGTCCGGACGACCGGGGATCATGGGAATCACGGAGTCCCGCGGATTCAGGATCGATAATAGCCCCGGTTGTACCTCGGTGTTCTTCTTGGGAATCAGTGTGACGGGAGCAACAGGCCCCACGTCGCGGACAGACAACGGCTGTGGCAACGGAGCGGGTTTCCGGGCATCAAACCTGGCCAGTTCCCGCCGCAACGCCAACACTTGATCTTTCTCTTCTCCACTGATCCGTCCGTCGACTCTGTCTTGTTCATACTTGACCAGACGCATGATGAACTGCATGAATTGCCGTTCCACAGGGGTTCTCGCGGCAGGGGCTTTTTGGATGACTTCCTGGAGATCATCGGGATACCGCTTAATGGCGCCTTCAAAGATTCGTGCCAGATGAGGCTTAAGTTTCTGGTCGAGCTTCTGCTGAATGTCTCGAGTCTGTTCCTCATAAAGACGCCACTGCTGATCGTATTCTGCAAGTTTCTCCGGAGTGGCAGCAGGGAGATCGTCACATGGAAGGACTGCTTCAAAGAAGGCGCGAAGCCGGTAATAGTCTTTCTGCAGGATCGGATCAAATTTATGGTCGTGGCAACGGGCGCACTGAAACCCCAGCCCCAGGAACACATCGGCTGTGACATCGGTCATCTCGTTGAGGATGTTATCCCGCTGCCCGCGAACATCGGGAACGTTATATTCATACATGCCATGACGCAGGAAACCAGTAGCGACCAGAGCTGCGGGATCTTCGGGAAACAGTTCATCTCCGGCAATCTGTTCCTGAATAAAACGGTGATATGGTTTGTCTTTATTGAGTGACTCAATCACATAATCCCGATATCGCCAGGCCTGGCTCCGGAAGATGTCCGCACGATAACCGTCCGACTCCGCATAGCGCACCAGATCCAGCCAGTGCCGCGCCCAGCGTTCTCCGTACTCCGGACGAGAGAGCAACTCGTCAACAATTTTTTCATATGCTTGCGGATCGGCATCCTGCTCGAATTTTTGAATCTCGGCGGGAGTTGGAGGAAGTCCAATCAGGTCAAAGTACACACGCCAAAGCAGTGTTTTTCGATCGGCTTCCGGCGCAGGAGTGAGATGCTCTGCTTCGAGTTTGGCGGCAATCCACTTGTCGATCCCATTCCGTCCCCAGCTTTGAAACGACTGTCGTTGCGGAAACGCCGGATCCTTCACCGGCTGAAAAGACCACCAGGCCCGGTCTGCCTCGGAGAATCCGGCTTCTTTGTCCCGCTGGGCAATGGTGTCGTCGCTTCCGGGCCAGGGCGCTCCCATCTCAATCCAGCGTGCCAGAATCTCAATCTGCTCATCCCTCAGCTTTTTGCTGGGGGGCATCTGGTAAGACTCGTACCGGACGGCCTCCATCAGAAGACTTTCATCCGGCTTTCCGGCGACAATTGCCGGTCCCGATTCACCACCCAGCAGGAGGCGCCCCAATGAATCCATGCGCAAGCCCCCTTTCCTGGTCTTCTCCGAATGGCACTTGAAGCAATTGTCCATCAGCAGCGGCCGGACATGTTTTTCGAAGAACTGCACCTGCTCCGCGGTAGGCTGATCTCCGGCAATTGTCATCTTCCGGGAAGGCGATGCGATCGACCAGATGAATGCTATCGACAGAAGAAATGTTGCTTGAAATCGACTCATGCTTCCTCCATTCTGCAGCTCGCCATGAATGCCCTTGAAAGCGGATAACATCAGGATGAAATTTAAGAAGCTGGTCTAATGCCTGCTATTTCAGATCAAAATCAATTTTATTCTCTGCGGCATCGGCGGTGACATCGGCGCCGAGGCCGCTGTTCGCCAATTCGCCATACTTTGCAGGGATGCGTGAGATCAGCTTGGGCGGATTGTCCGAGTCAATCACCGTTCCCGCAGGAAGCGGCTCGAACGCCTGTATTGTCACTTGATGAACTCCAATAGCTGCGCCCGGCCTTCCCTGAGTGGACAGGCTGAAATGACCGGTGGCATCTGTCTGCCCAATGGCCACGGGCCCCGATGTCGGCGTAAATGCCACGCCCGCGTTGGTCAGCGGTTTCCCCTGCCAAGTGACAGTTCCTTCAACCTCAGCCATCTGCGGCGCATCGCTGGCCCCGCCACATCCGCAAAGAATAGCCCCCAGAATCATTAATGACAGGCCAGCGGAATTCTTCATCTCTCTCTCCTTTTCTGAAAAATGTCGTCATCAGGTTGACAGACCCATTTTATGGATACCGGCTCAGCAGAGTATTTATCCTTGTCTTCAGTGCATCGACCTCGAATGCGCCAAAAAATCGTAACGGCAGAATGCTCCCTGCAATGAGGCAGGGCTTTCGCTTTATTGAAACATAAAATGGGAGGGCGAGGCTCCGGCCGAGCCGCAAGCCATGGAAAGCGTGATCTTCCCTGCGGCTCAGCAGGAGCTTCGCCCTCCCGAAAATCACCCATCTGGAAACAAGCAGAAGCCCTGGCAACAAGCCAGAGGCGCCCTTGGCCCATTGCAGGGTTTTAATGCTATCGAAGCTTTCCGGATAGGAATTTCGTTAGAACTCGCCCAGCACTTTCCCATCCGCCCGACCACCCAGTCGCTGGTATGTTCCGGCGTGGTCAATGTTTTCGCTGAGAAATCGTACGGAGCCATCCGCCAGCAGAAATTGGGCTCCTCCCACGTGGGAAGATCGAAATCCCAGTGAGTAATTCCATTGATCATGAGAAGTGCAGGCGGAGTTTGTGATACGTCGACTTGATCCCAGCAGATCACAAGTCGTAAATTCGTTAATAGGGGTCAGCGTCATGGTTTCGGCGTTGCAGGTAGACTGGGAGAATGACCAACTGGCTCGCAGGGCATCCAGACATCCAGGCAATGTTTCTCCAACCTGGATCGTATTCGAAGTGCCATCGGAAACATCTCCGATACGGATGCTCACGCCATTTCGGGAAATCATTCCGGAGATATCACTTCTTGAAAGTGATTTACCATATCCCAAGGCTTTTTCCTTGTAAGTTTCATAAGGATTACAACTCCCGCTGGTACTGGGTGCAGACTGCGATCCCATTGAACCGGCATAGTTGCATTGAGCATATAATACTCCAGCGGATTGTTCCCGGGGCTGGTTGTTGGGATCGCTGGGGCATTGAAACATGGTCATGACGACTGCCCTCACCCGACGGCCGTCCGGAAGAGTACCCTCCACGGCATTGGTTGTTATATTCCCAGACATATCGATTTGATTATAGAGTGTCGCCTGTTCCAGAAACGGCAAGACCCGCACATGCCAGCTGACACGGGGGGCATTGTCGCGATCTCCGGTACCGCCCAGCGGATACATCCCAAAAGTGTCATGATAATTGTGGAGTGCCAGCCCGATCTGTTTCAGATTGTTCTTGCACTGGCTGCGACGCGCAGCCTCGCGGGCCTGTTGAACGGCCGGCAGCAGTAAGGCGATCAGGACCGCGATAATGGCGATCACCACCAGCAACTCGATGAGTGTGAACGCGGTGCGACCAGAGCGATGTGATAAATTCATGAAAGCCCCTTGGTTGCCGGAAAATATTTGGTCAAAAACGGTCCGATAAAGAAGGGGACTGCACCAGGAAAATTTCGCTTTCCCTATGGCAGCCCTCCGATAAACACTAAATCGACTGCAATATCTTCCCTGTCGTCAGCGTCCTCAATAAACACCCCCGGAGCGCTGCCGCCTTCCGGATAGCCCAGATCAGAGAGGTCGACCCCCACGGCCAATGCATGGAATGGCACATGCAGCCGGCTCGCACTGATCACTTTTGCCTCCAGGAGCTGATCCAGAGACCGTGGCGCTTGATCGAATGTATAAGTAAATAAAGGAGCCACCTGCATTGCATCCTTGCTATACATCGTGATGTCGAATTGCTTCACGTGATGGGTCTTTAGACCGGGAAGATCTTCGATGGGGCTGACGTAAAACGGATCTCCTCCCGGTGGATAAGCGGCCGACTGCAACTCAAAGAACACGAGATCCGGGCCTGGCCCGTTCTTCACGGGTTGCCGAAATTGCACGGCCAGTCCATGGCGTTCTCGAAAGTTTCGGAAGTGAGCGGGGGGATGATAAGGGCCCGGAGCGCAATCAAAATTCGTCAGTCCGGCATTCAACGCGACGCTTTCGGTCAGGACCTGATCAACCCGTTCTGGCAGCGGTTCCGAGGAGCAGGCACTGTTTCGTCTGTCGTAAGCAGAGAAATGCAGCACATCAATCCCGATCAGGTCCTCCACCGGGAATGTCTGAATCAAATTTCCCCGTTGAAGAGTCACGCTGGTGAGATCCCGGACTCCGCCACCGTCCGGCGAGAGCGCCGCCTGATACGAGATCACGCGATCTGGAAACTCACTTTGATATTCATGGGGATTAAATGGAATTGCCTCGGTTTGGGACCCCTTTGAGGGCAGGCGGACCGCTTCCCCTTCCAGAAGCATTGAACCCGCAGTCCCTGCGGATGGAGGGTGATATTCCACAGCCCCTTCAAGGACTTGAACGTCGGAGACTCCCACATCATCAGCCACCACGGAAAATCGCGTTCCCAGGTCGACGACACGCCCTTGGGGGGTCACCACTTCAAATCCATGAGCGGAATCCGGAGCGTGCACCGAACAACGTCCGATCTTCATCTCAATGCGCATCGCGGAGACCACCGTGAAAATTGCCGGGGATTTGACGACAGCACTCGCCCCATTTTCGAATTCCAGCTCCATGAGCCCCCTGGACAGGACATACTCATGCCCCAGCTGAATTGCGGAGCCAACACCAGGAATCTGTTCAAGAAACAGTTCCGCGTGCGCTGCCTGAGAGAGTCGTACAACCGGGTTCGCAGGCAAGATTTCCGGCAGAGTTTCCGGAGAAAAACTTTGCAAGGCGTGATCCAAGGGGTCCGTGGCGGCAACCGGAAGATGACCGGGAGCCATGGAACGCCACATCCACACATAAACCAGCAGCAATGCCGAGGCCATTGTGGCACTGATCAGTGCTGCCGGAATCCAGCCGGGCTTGTGGACGGGTTGTTCCTTCAACTTGCCTGTCGATGCCGTCGCGGAAGACACGGGCACGGGAGAGGGGGAAGATACTAAATTGCTCAGACGAAGCTCTTCTTCGCTTCGCCCTTCCAGTTCTTTAAAACCGATATGAAGATCGATATAGATCAGATATTCATTGATGGCGTCCTGATTGCCCCGTAAATGTTCGCTGAGTTGCAGGTGCTCCGCAGGAGTGATGGTCTCATTGAGCAGCTTGTTCAGCAGGACAATGAATTCCGGAGAATGCGATGACATGGCTCGGATCATCCCGTCACTAATTTTTGCCGGACGCATTCCCGCACCAGGCGGCGGATGCGGGCAAGGTTGTTATAGATCGTTTGCGTCGCGGAGCTGGTCGATTCAGCAAAGTTTTTAATTGTTCCGCTGTTCCCATAAGCCTTGCGAACCAGGCTTCTATCCTGGCGAGACAGCCGCTTCAAACAGTCCGCGATATGGGCGAGAACATCCTCGGCATCGTCATCATGTGTCCGCCGGACCTTGGAAATCTCAGCGATCAGCTCCGTATCGAACATGAGCCGCCGACTCCGATTGGTTCGCATGAAATAGCGGACTTCATTGAAAGCGATTCCACAGGCCCAGGCGAAGAAGCTGCGCTCGCTGTCGAATTCGGAGAACTTTTGCCACAGCACCAGGCTGCAACGCTGAAAGACATCCTCAGCATCAGCATGGTTGGGCAACAGCGAAAAGATATATCGAAACAGTTTGGAACGGTCTTGGGAGAACTCCTTAAGGAAGATCTCGTAATGCTGATCGGTATTTTGTAATGTCGTCATCGTCTGATTTCCACATCCGATCCTGATCCTGGCGCAAGCTTTGGAGTTGCAGCAATAAGAATTGATTCATGCGTGCAGGTTTTACCGGATCCAATACCGCCCCCATGGCTATTCCGCGAGAGAAAAGTGACATTAAGTATTTATCAAAGAGGGGTTTAAGCTTTTTTGATTTTTTTGTTAGGGAAGCTCTTTTTTGACAGACGGCCGTTTGTCGACGTGCTGTTGCCCCGGGGGAATGGCTGGAAAAGCCTGCCTGTTATTTGTGGAACAAGTTGGAGAGATGCGGAAACCGCAACCGGCTGCCGAGCTTATGTGAGCGGGGAGAGATCGCTTGCGTTAGAGAATCGCAAGAGGATTGTTCCACCGGCATCACCCCCGGCACAATCGGCGTGGGGTTTTCCGGGACGATCATTTCGGTCGAAGGTGACGGGGAAAGGCCTCGGACATTCTCCGGGGGAAGTTCAATTGTCCGCAATGGGCGTTGACCACGAGGAGGAAGCGCTGATTCAGGAATGGGATCGAGCCGCAGATCAGATGCGGTTACAATCTCGCGTTTTGCCCCGGAAGTCTCTGAAACAGACTGTTCGACCGTTTGTTTGGGATGTCCCATCCGGAAGCGTTTCCAGAACTGTCGCGGAGAGGGAAAGGATTCATTGGCGGTCTGCTTTCCCGATGCCGAAGAGGTTGCAAGACGGCCGTTTTCGCTCATGCGGGCGGAGTCTTCCAATTCTTCAATCTGCGGCAGCAAAACGACAATCGGCCCTTCCGACCGGAGGGGACGAGGAGATTCCGCACGGGCACAGACCGGCAGGCTGCACAGCAATAACAGAAATGCCGGAATGATTCTCTGCTGGAACATATCACCGCACAATTGCATGGCCTGGCCCGGAAAAGCGACTCTTCTTTTCCTGTCCGCTCTTTCAAGGCAAATTCTCCACTGGAGGAGCGGCCTCTCCATGCAGACAATCGGAAAAGGAGGACAGCAGCCTGCATGGTGGAACAGGAAATGTCGGTTTTCTCACGGAACAACTTGTCGCTGTTCCCTAGAGCCGTTCCAGATAGACTGGACAAAGGGAATTTTCCCTCGCGAATAGCCCCGATCAGCACTCTTCAGCTTGCCTGATCATCATAACCGGTACAGCTGATAGAATTCTCACCACCCTGTCCTGACAGGTTTCTGAACAGCTTCCACAGATTCATTGGCCTGTCCATTCAGATGGGAAGTTCCAAATCAGAGGCAGGGACTGGAAGATTCATCTCGCCTCAACTTGCTGCCCACAAAACCGACCGGTCCCTCTCCATTCCGATTCATAGACTGGGAAAGCGAGAGGAATTCTGAGTTTCGGAAGAATTATCGGGATAATGCGTTTTCTGAGGATCCTGAGTGTTGCGTGCAATTCGTCAACACGCTGTTCATGGCTCTTTGAATTCCTTCGGAGAAGTGGGAAATTCCCCTGCGCCCGTCAGGAAGCAAGGTAAATCTCCGATGCGGCATCATCCTTGGTCGGGATCGAATGAATGACTCTTCTGACAGATACAACTTTCTCTCGCGGCAATCCGGAATCACAACTCGTCAGCGTCACCTCGCTGCAACGGACGCTGGATTCTGCGATTTCCCGTAAGGCGATGTGTACGAAATCGTCACGGATCGTCATTGTCGACGACGAAGCGACACACATCCGGACGCTGAAACATTATCTTACCGAAGCCGGCTATACCAACTTCCTGACGACGTCCGATTCTTCGGAAGCAGCCGACCTGATCCGGCAAAACCGTCCCGATCTCGTTCTGCTGGATATTGCCATGCCGGAGATCAGCGGGATTGATATCCTGCATGTGCTGAGTGTGGATCAGTCGCTAAGCCATGTTCCGTTTATCGTGCTGACGGAAACCGCCGATCGCGATGTCAAGCAGGTCTGTCTGGAACTGGGAGTTTCGGACTTTTTATCCAAACCGATCGATCCGATAGACCTGCTCCCCCGGGTTCGGAATCTGTTGCTGAACAAACATTACAGCGATCAGCAGGCAAGCCATGCGGAATGGCTCGAAGAACAGGTCCGCAAACGGACCGCGGAATTGGCAGCCTCGCGGGAAGAGGTGGTGCATTGTCTCGCGCGGGCAGGGGAATTTCGTGACGATGACACCGGGCAGCACGTTGTTCGCGTTGGGAAATATGTAGGCGTGATCGCCAAGGGGCTGGGGTTCAGCCAGTCTCGGATCGAAATTCTGGAACTTGCGGCGCAGTTGCACGATATTGGGAAAATTGGAATTCCGGATGCCATTCTCCACAAGCCGGGCAAGCTCGATCCGGATCAATACGCGGTGATGAAGACGCACTGTGCCATCGCCAAGGAAATTATTCAGCCGCATCCGCCGCAGGATGCAACGTTGCTTCGCTCTCATGCCCGGCTGGGAGCCAGCCTGTTGCACGTTCCCAGTTCTCCGCTATTGATGCTGGCAGCCCGCATTGCCCAGACGCATCACGAATGGTGGAACGGCAATGGATATCCATTGGGACTCAAAGGGGAAGACATTCCGATCGAAGGCCGGATGACGGCTGTCGCGGATGTTTATGACGCTCTCAGCACCAAACGTTCTTACAAGGAACCGTTCTCCCGGGAAAAATGCTTTCAAATTCTGGAAGAAGGTCGCGGAACACATTTCGATCCGAAAATCCTGGATGCGTTCTTTGCCCGTTCGGAAGAAATTGTGCAGGTCCAACTCGATTACATGGACAGGTAGACGTTTCCCGTTATTTCATGGCCGAAAATTCTGTAATTCGGCAACCATTCAGCAGCCGCAATTCAGCCGAAAAGTCGCAATATGGCCTCTATGACCACCATTTGAATAGAGAGATGAGAAACCTGCCAACCTGAAACCAAGACACCGCTCCACAATTCATCATGCCAAAAACCTTTTTCCGGGACGACTGGGCGACTCGGGAGACGGGAAAAACGGGTGCGGCTGTCCCTGAGACACATTCATAAAATTGACGATTTCCCAGTCGTCCCAACATTGAAACGCCTGCGGTCGTTTTCGATAATTGCATCCATCCATTGGCAGAATTCCTTGTGGCAACCGATCATCTGGGCAAAGAGCGGTATGCAACCATCGACTTCCATCAGTCTGTTGAAGCGGCTCCATGGTCCGGAATATGCGGGCGCCTGGGGGCGATTCGTCGATCTTTATACCCCGCTGCTCTATGCGTGGGCGCTGCGTATCGAAGAGGAAAGCCATGCGGCCGCCGATCTGGTGCAGGACGTGTTCCTGGTACTGGTGCGGGAAATGCAGCATTTTTCCTATCAGGAACAAGGGAGTTTTCGGGCCTGGCTGAAAACGGTGATGCTCAACCACTGGCGAGCTGGATTACGCCGCCGGAAATTGCCGTCTCCGCTGATGGGATCTGATCAGCTGGCCGGAACTCCCGATCCCCGGGAACCCGCTGATTTTGCGGAGGAGGATTACCGCCGGCACCTGGTCGCCCGGGCGATGGATCTGATGCAATGCGAATTTCAGCCGCAAACCTGGAAAGCCTGCTGGGAATCTGTTGTGGAGGACCGGAGCGTGGAGGACGTGGCCCGTGAATTCGGGATGACCCCTAATGCGGTTTATCTCGCCAAGTCCCGAGTGCTCCGCCGGCTCCGCCAGGAACTGGAGGGGCTGTTGTAGTGGTCTCCCCCCCTGGGAAAGCCACGTTCACACTTTCAAAAGAGAACAGCGCTGCGGGGACCCTGCATATTATGTAACACCCGCTGGAGCTTAGGATTTTGACTGGTCTCGTCAAAAATATCCTCCATTCTCCGTTTTTTGGAAAATCAGGAACGATTCCCTGACAGAATTTTTTATCCAGCGCATACCTCTTAAAGATGATTCTCGTATGGGCGGAACGATCCGAGGCGGGATTTGATGCGTTCAAAAAATGGGAATGCAAACTGTCAGAATCCTCTCAGTGCGTGAGGATTTTGGGAAAACGTGACTCTCTCTTTGGTTATGGCCGGAATAATCCGGTCGCACCGGGGTGCTCTATGGTCGATTCCTTCGCTTGCCCGGATAACGTCACTCTGGCGAAGCTGCTGATGGGAAAGCTCGATGACTCCGAAGCAGAGCAATTGGAGAGCCATTTTGCCGGTTGCTCCCATTGTGGTGACACGGTGCGGGGATTGAAGCTGAACGACACCCTGATGGACGCGCTGCGTTCCTTAACCGATCGAGACGGAATTCCTTCGCCGGAAGAAGTGGCGCCGTTAATCGAACGGGGCAAGTCGCTGTCCATTGAGTCGGCCTCTCGAACCATCAGGAAGGAGGGTCGGGAAGCCTCCGCGGTTTCCTCGCCGCCTCTCCTGGGACAGTTGGGGCATTACGAACTCCTCAGCCTGCTGGGGCGGGGAGGAATGGGAGCGGTCTATCGGGCACGACACGAAAAACTGGACCGGATCGTGGCCCTGAAGGTGCTCCCGGCCGATCGGCTGAAGGAATCCCAGGCGGTGGGCCGCTTTGAACGGGAAATGCGGGCGGTCGGCAAGTTGCAGCATCCACATATCGTGGCCGCGCATGACGCTGGGGAGATTGACGGCACGCATTATCTGGTCATGGAGCTGATTGATGGCGTCGATCTGGGAGCGATGGTCAAGTCCCTGGGGGCGCTGCCGATTCCCGAAGCATGTGAACTGGTCCGGCAAGCGGCACTCGGCCTGCAACATGCCCACGAGCACAATCTGATTCACCGGGACATTAAACCTTCGAACCTGATGTTGACCCGACCGACAGCGAATCATCCGCCACTGGTCAAAATTCTGGATATGGGACTGGCGCTGCTGGACGAGGGGCAGATTGATGGACAGGAGGAACTGACTTCCACCGGACAAGTCATGGGGACGGTTGATTACATGGCCCCCGAGCAGGGGAGCGACACCCATAGCGTTGATATCCGGGCCGACATCTATAGCCTGGGGGCCACGCTCTTCAAGTTGCTGACCGGTCGGGCTCCCTTCGCCAGCGATCGAAACGACACCGTCGTCAAAAAACTGGTGGCTTTGACCACCCAACCGGCACCGGATGTCCGCACATTACGTCCCGATTGCCCTCCGAAACTGGCCCAGCTGATCCAGCGTTTGCTGTCCAAAAATCCACAGGAACGTCCCACTCCTCCCGGCGCCCTCGCGGATCTGCTCGCTCCTTTCGCCCGCGGCGCCGACCTGGTCGCCTTGCAGGTCGCAACGACTGGCGGAGCACCCATCATTTCCTCTCCGTCCCAGACGCATACAGCACGCAGCATCAGCCCTCACGAACCGACCATCATCCTGGGAGCGGAAACACAGGAGTCGCCGCCGCCTCGTTTCCCATACCGCTGGGGGCTGATTGCCAGCGGCTTTCTGGGAGCGGCGGCGCTCCTGGCGGGATTTTTGCTCAGGCTGGAAACTTCCGCTGGAACAATTGTCATTCGTTCAGACAGTCCCGATATCGCGGGCGCGATGGTCACGATCGATGGCCACCAGCAAATCACGATCTCGACCGCTGGCGAGAGCGAACCGATTCAAATCAAAGCGGATAAAACACAGCATTCGTTGAGGGTGACCAAAGGAGGCTTTGAAACGTTCACAAAAGCGTTTCGGATCAAGTCCGGCCAGCGGGAAGTGATCGAGGTGGCATTGGTCCCTGCTGTCGAGAAGGCCAAATCCGTCGGGAAAGCTGTCCCGGTCCCGCGGGAAAAACCCGTTTCCGGCCCGAACCAGTTGACTCTTCGTGAGCAGCAAGCGGGCTGGAAACTGTTGTTTGACGGGAAATCGACTGCGGGCTGGCGGAACTATCAGAAGCAGACGGTCAGCCCCAAGTGGATCGTCAAGGACGGAGCCCTGACTCTTCAGACCAGCAAAAGCGATCTGGCCGGAGACATTGTCACCACGGATGAGTACGAGAACTTCGAACTGCTGTTGGATTATAACGTCACCCCGGGAGCCAACAGCGGGGTAATGTTCCATGTCACGGAAACGCAGCCGCGGGCGTCGATGTCCAGTGCGGAAGTGCAGATTATCGACAACGCGGTTGCCGGTGGTTCCCCGAAATCGGGCTGGCTCTGGTCTCTGTATCAACCGGACAATGACCCCAGGACAGGCCAGCCAGTGGATGCCACCCGTCCGCCGGGAGAATGGAACCGACTCTATCTGCGAATCGCTCCGGGAAATTGCGAAGTCCGGCTGAACGGAGTGCATTACCTGTCGTTTGTTCCGGGGGGTGAGGATTGGAATCAGCGCGTGGCCAAGACCAGATTCGCAAAGCTGCCCGATTTCGGCAAGGCGACCAGGGGACCGATCCTGTTGCAGGATTATGGTGACGTCATCTCTTTCCGGAATATCAAGATTCGTGAACTCAAACCGGGCCAGCCATTCTGGACGCCGGAAGAGGAGCGATTGATTTCAAATTCCGCTTCCGCCCCGGTTCGCGCGATTCCGGCCGGTGCGGTCCAGTATGGGGAGCGATATTACAAGGCGTTTCCAGAGGTGCTCTCCTGGCACGATGCGAAAAAACGCTGCGCGGATCTGGGAGGCCAGATGGTGACCATCCGGTCCGCTCCGGAGAATCAGTTTGTAGCCCATCTGGTGAAAAATGCCGGTCTGGACGCCACCTGGCTGGGGGCCACGGACGAAGCGCAGGAAGGGAACTGGCACTGGATCGACGGCAAACCATTGACATTCGCCAACTGGTATCAGGGGCAACCGAATAACAAGCAGAACCAGGAACATTATGCCCTGTTATGGGTTTCACAGAATGCGCTTTGGTGTGATCAGCCGGACAAGTCGGTGGAACACCGTCCGGGATTTGTCTGCACCTGGGATGGGAATCGGCCGGCCGCCTCGTCGTCAGCCTCCGACCCCAATCGTACCCTGGCGACGGCCGTTCTGAACACGGGCGGATGGGTGGATATTGTGGCCACAGGTGACTCCGCATTTAATCGCGTCAACAAAATTGAAAATCTCGGACCGGAACCGTTTGTTGTGAGGATTGTGAATATCAGCAAGCTTCGCGGGTCACAATCCGCTCTGGCAAAAACCTTTGATTTTCCCTCGTCGGTTTCATGTATTGACATCTCCCAGTCGGAACTGACGGATGCCGATCTGATGCATTTCGCAGCGATTGACGCCCATCACTTCTATCTCGCCAGCCCTTACATTACGGATGCTTCCGCGCCTCTATTCGCCGGATGGCGGCGGGTAAGGCAATTTGCCCTGTGGAATGCACAAGTCGGGGAGGAGATTTGCAAAGCCATCGCCAGCTGGCCGGTCCTCAATACGCTGGATCTGGCACATTCTTCAGTGACGGATACCGGGCTGGCAGCCCTGTCCCGGTCTCCTAGTCTCTGCCAGCTGAACCTGAGAGAATGCAACCAGGTGACTGCCAAAGGCCTGGAGGCACTCCAGCAACTGCCATGCTTGCGCTGGCTGATCCTTTCGACGACAAACCTGGGCGATGAAGTCGTTGCCCCGTTGTCTCGGATCAAGCAGCTTCAGATCATCGAACTCGGGGGAACGAAGGTGACTGACGAGGGTGCTCGGCGGCTCCAGGCAGCCCTGCCTGATGCGTTCATTCTCCATCCCGCCACCAAGAATGTTTCCACCGAACGGGAAGTCATCGAATGGGCACTTCGGAAGCAGGCAAAAGTCTCCTACATCTGGAACGATCCAGACAAGAGCGCGGCGCGGGAAATCGAGTTCGAAAATAATTCCCCCCCCGCTGCTGAAGCCGAATACCTGTCTCAGGCGCGATGTGTGTACAGGCTCAGATGGAAGGGACTGAAGGATGCTGATGCCGCGACCGAAAACATTGCCAGGATGCGTTCTTTGTGGAGCCTTGAACTCCTTTCCTCGGACCTCACCGGCAAAGGGCTCGCCCGCCTGGCACCGTTGTCCCGCCAGCTCCAGACCCTCACTCTTTCCGGGAGCCAGAATGTCAATGACGATGCACTGAAACAGCTCCCATATCTGCCGTTATTGTCGGAACTGAGACTGGACAGTTGCCCCATCACAGGGGCTGGGCTGGAGGGCCTGCAACAGTGTCCCAATCTCCAGGGACTGGTTCTGCATCACGGTCAAGTCAAGTCCGTAAATCTTCATTTTCTGAACCGGCTCCCCTATCTCCGATATCTGGACCTTTCCGGGAGCAAGGACATCCATGATGCTGCTCTGGAAGCTCTGGCCGGCTGCCGGGGAATGCAGCATCTCATTCTCAGCCATACCAGTGTCACGAAGGAAGGGATCCGAAAACTGGCGGCAGTTCTTCCTGGCTGTCTCATAACATGGGACGGCGGTACGGTCACTCCCTCCGCCAACGCGATCATTGAAACGAATTCCCCGTCCGGCACCATCACGAATGCTGCCCCCCCAGCATCTCAGACCGTTGATGTTGATCGTGAAGTGGCGAAGAAAATTCTTGATGCCGGAGGAGGCTGCGGTGTCTTCTTCCGAGATGAGAAGCGCGGACAAGGGAACTTGTCGCCCCAGGATCCCCTGTCTGATCGCCCATTCCTGATTTATGCCCTCTCGCTGCCAGGGCAGGCGCTGACGTCCGAACTGCTGGAGCAGTTGCCGCGACTGCGCACGTTATACATTCTGAATCTGGGCGGAGAATTATCCGATCCGGCACTCCTCACGCACCTCTCCCGACTGCCACTCCTTAAAGATCTTCATCTCGCCGCTGCCCAACTCCAGGACAGGGACGTGGCGCCGCTCGAAAAAATGTCCCGCCTCCCCTGGCTGCTCTTGTCCCACGATGTCGTTCAGCGGACAACCGTTCTGCCAAAATTGAAATCTCTGGAAACGTTACAAATCGTCCACGGGGATGATACCGATTTGAAACGGCTGGCCGATTGCCCTCAATTGCGAACGATCGTACTTCTCGATGGAACTGTCAGCGAAGCGGCGGTGGCAGAACTGCAATCAAAAAATCCCCGTGTTCGGGTGATTTTGCATTCGGGAACAACGGTCCGGGGAGTCGGCCGTGATCCGACGCATGACGCGGTTCGGCATCTGTTGACGAAAGGAGTTCAATTTGTCGGAACTCCCTGGCCGTTCGGTCACGAACCGAAGCATCTTTTGACCGTGGAAGCACTCGAAACAGCCCCGCCAATGACAATCTCGAGTGTTCGCATTTCTCCCGGAGTGGAACTCAGCGATGAGGATCTGGTCCAGTTCAAGACCATTCGAATCGTCAATGGATGGTTCCTCCAGTCCCTTCCGAACGTGGACCGATTTCTTGATGTCTTTCTCCGGACCAGACAGACGCGATGCGAGAGTTTGTATCTGGAACGCAGCCATCTCACTCCAGCAAACCTTCAGCAGTTGAAGGAGATGTCCTGGTTGTCAGGCATGAATCTCTTTGAAACGGGCCTGTCGCGCGAGCAGGTGGACTCGCTGCGAAAATCGCTGCCATATACGGAAATCCGTTGTGATTACGGCAATTTTGCCCCGCGGGGAGGCGAGTTGCCGGCGGAAGTCTCTCATTCCGTCGATCCTGATCGTGCCGCAGCGGAATGGGTGCTATCCCGGGGAGACGCAGTTGAAGCCAGGCTCGGTGATGGGAAACTCATTTCACTGAAGAAGGGTGAACTTCCCAACGAATCATTTTTCATCGAGTCTGTCACTTTACAGGGGACTTGCGCTGATGAAGACCTGGCCCGGTTGTCTCTGTTGACCAAGATCAAACGACTCTACCTGAGTCATGCCAGCCAGGTCAGCGACGAAGGGGTCAAGAGTCTGGTCCGGCTGAAAAGTCTGGAGGTTCTCTCGCTGGGGCAGATGGAACGCTGCACGGAAGCGGGTTGGGCGACGTTGAATCAACTTGACAAACTTCAGTTTCTGGATCTGTATCCCTGCCAGTTGCCGCTGCCGCAAATTTTCCATGCGATCGGCACAGTGCCGCCTCAACTGAAGATGCTTAGTATTTATCAGCCGCTGGACGACAAAGCCCTGTTGGAAATGGGACTCTGGCCCCGGCTTGAGGAACTTCTCCTATTTGCCCCCACCACAGATTCCGCAACCCTTTCATCGAAAGGATTGAGTCATCTGGCAAAAGCTGCGCCGAATTTGAAAAATCTCCATCTTCCCCTGGGAGACGCCGCCGCGGCCCGCACGATCCAAGAGTTTCCTTCCCTGGAGCGATTGTCATGGAATGCCGATCAGCTGACGCCGCCGGTCGTTGCCGAGTTGGCCCAATGCCAGCCGTTACGAGAATTGAATCTGGGAGATTTTCCTCCGCTGGATTGTCCGTTTCAGGAACTCACACAGCTCAAGATAATCGGCTGGTGGAATGGCACAAAAAATGAAAATCGTCATCTCGTCAGGTTTTCTCATCCAGGGATCGAGAGAGTCACCCTCCAGAACTGCCAGATCGACGGATCGATCAGCCCATTTCTTAAGGGGTTTCCCAATGTGAAAGAGGTGTTTTTCTGGAATGTGGTTGCTTTTTCTTCAACGGACGTTGAGACACTCGTCCACCAGAAATCGTTAAAGAGCCTTATTCTCGCGGGACCGTCTGAACCCATCGCTCCCTATTTGAACCAGATCCGCACCCGTCGGCCGGACATCAAGATCGCTGGCCCTGGCGTGCCGAAAACGCCGGCATTTCCTGCGATCAGCCCAATGCCCTCCGCGCTGCCTATCGACGTCGACCGCGAGGTGGCCAGATTCCTTCAATCCTTGGGTGGAAACGGCGGCCTGATTATCGAGAATTCCAACGGAAGCCATGAAGAGGGCAACTTTTCGCCCGACAGCCTGCTTCCTGAAAAACCTTTCTTCATCTATCTGGCGCGCATTCCAGGGCAGAAGTTCACAGAAAGCGTCATTGCCCAACTCGTCCGGCTGAAGCATTTGAGCATACTGCAAGTGAAAGACAACCTGGCTGATCCGGACGCTCTCTCACTGCTCTCCCGGCTCCCGAACGTCAGGTATGTCTCATTCTATGGGACACGACTGGAAGGAGTGGATCTGACCCCGCTCTGGCAGTTGCCCTATCTCTATCTGCTGACGCTTCCACACGACGCCCTTCAGAAAATGCAATCGTTTCCCGAGTTGAAATTCTTGAACACGATCCGCATTTCAAACGGGAATGATGACGATCTCCGTCTCCTGGCAAATTGTTCCTCGTTACGCGATGTCGCCTTGATCAATGGTGTGGCCAGCGAAGCGGCGGTGGCGGAGTTACAGGTGAAGAATCCGCACGTCCGGGTGATCATCGAGGAAAACAACGCCAGTCACGGAATCGGCCGGGACCCCACCCACGAGGCCGTCCAGCGTCTGTTGAAGAAAGGGGTCAGAATCGAGGGAGGACAATGGCCGCAAGGACATCACCCATTCCACTTCCTGACTCTCCAGGAACTGGAAACGGCCCCGCCGATGGTTATGGGAAATGTCACGATTCCAGCCGGAGTAACATTGGATCAGGACGACCTGGCTGCCCTGGAGAATACGTCTGCCATGGGCTTGCGGATTGATTCCTCGACTCAACTCAAGGAGGAACTCGACTGCCTGATCCGGGGAGGCCGGATCCATAATGATTTATTCCTCAATATTGCCTTGACCGCTGATCATGTCGAACAACTCCGGCAATTGCCCTGGCTGTTGGATTTGAATATCGCCGGAACCGGTCTCTCTCGCGAACAGGTGGACTCGCTGCGAAAATCATTGCCATATGCGGAAATTCGCTGTGATTACGGTAATTTTGCCCCGCGGGGAGGCGAGTTGCCGGCGGAAGCATCTCATTCCGTCGATCCTGATCGTGCCGCAGCGGAATGGGTGCTTTCGATGGGCGGAAGCATTTCCCTGACGGTGAACCGGACGACGGAGAACCTCGCCTTGGCTGGAAACGAGTCTGATCGGCTTCCCACGGAACAGTTCCAGGTGACATCCGTCTCTCTGGCGAAGAGACACTCCCTTCAAAACAGTGACCTGCAACGACTGATCGGTCTGCCGAAGCTCGCCACGCTGTTTCTGGATGCAACGCCGATCGACAAGGACGCGCTTCCATTTCTGGCCCGGATGACGTCGCTGCGAACGCTTTATATCGCTTCGACGCAAATCCGGTCCTCCGAACTGGAGCAACTCGCCAATCTGAAAGCCCTGTCATCGCTGAGCATGAATTCCGGACAAATCGACGATGGAGGACAAAGCCTGCGGGAAATTCCCGGAATCAGCACTTTGTTTATGAGCGCCTGGCCGGATGAACTGCGAAAGATCGGTCCCCTGCCTCATATCAGGCGTTTTTTCCTGTGGAAAGCACCGGATCCGGAACTCGAAATTGCCCTGGACGTCTTCATGAAATTGAATCCGCAAGCCAGGATCCTCTTTCTCAAGCCGAACGGCTGGTGGTACCCCTATGGACGGGATGTCACTCTTGAACTGGCTCAGCGTCTGGAATCCAGCCAGATCAAGATGGAACTGAGGCTTCTAAGCGGTGGGGGAGAACCTCAAATTCCCTCTGTCGAATCTGCTGCCGGACGGGCGTTTCTGATTCGTGAAATTGCGGTTCCCCCGGGAACGGCTCTGAATCAGCAGGATCGTGATCTGCTCTCCGGAATTTCGCAGCTTCACATCTTTCGAGCCCCCAGTCTGAAACAGGCCGACCTTCTCGCGACGTCCCTGTCTCAGTACTCCGATCTGCGATTGTTCGATGTCCCGGGTTCAGATCTGACCGATGCCGGGTTATTGCATCTCGCTCAAATTCCGAGTCTGACCATGTTGAATGTCCCTAAAACGGCAATCACGCGAGCAGGAGTCGAAAGTTTCCGCAAATCTGTTCCGACGTGTTCAATCAATGCGGACTTCGGCAAATTTCCGCCGCGAGTGGAGGAACAGCCGACAACAAGTCTTGTTCCGACGGACAAAGACAGTGGCCTGCCATCACCCGGAGGCGAGCAGTCCGCAACGTCTCTTCTGTTACCAGTGGCTCCTTCAAGTTTGCCTGCAATCTCCGTCTGGCCGGAGATGAATGAGCCGCCGCTGGAAGAGTGGCTCAAAGGCCGCGAAGTCCTGACCGTCAAACAGGACGGGACAGCGATGTTCAAAAACATCCAGACAGCACTCAACGCCCAGAAGCCGGGACAAGTGGTTCGTATTCTGGACAAGGGGCCCTACCGGGAATCATTGCACTGGAAAGAGAAAACGAACTGCGGGCTGGTGACCGATCAACGGACGGTTGTGGAAGTCGATCGTTGGTCAAAAGCAGATCCCAATACACCTGAGCAGATCGGTCATCTCTTCGAAAGACTGGTGAACTGCCGCCTGGCGGGATTCACGTTTCTGTTTCAGTTAAGGAATCCCGATGAACGAAATCCGGTACAATTCTGGGCAACGCCCGGCATGTGCTGCGAAGACTGTGTCGTGGCCCCGGTCGGACCGCAGTTGGATTCGCTCATCCCCAAAGTCGGAATTTATCCACGGGCCAATCTCTCGACAGCGGCCCCCATGACGGTGCGCCGCTGCCTGTTCCTGATTCCGGCGATGATTACTGTCCGACCGACAGACCGCGTCCTCTTCACCCGCAATTGGCTTCATGTTCGGCGGACACGTGGATGGGGAACAATGACGATTGCTGGCAGCAGCGCAGCGAATACGGAGAACATTTGTCTTGAGCAGAATGTTTTCACATCCAAAGAAGCATCAGCTCTGGTGAAACTGCTCGAACAGGATGGTGCGTTGCGATTACAATTGAAGCACAACACCTTTTCTGGTGAATTCAAATCTCCAGTCCAGATCGTCGGTCCTCTCCAGCATCTGGCGGTGGAAGACACATTGAATCTCACTCCCCGGAATTCCATTGTCTTTTCGAGCGAAGCCCAGACATCGATTGCGAGCGCCCGTCAATCCTGGACGTTCCATCGGAATTATGGCATCGGAACCCCGCTCGACAGCATGAGCGAAATTCCCCTGGGAGAAGTCAACACGACACAGAATATCCGCGTTCTCTCCAGCAACCCGTTCGATCGAAACTATCTCCGGGTCGATCCTGCTTCAATCACCCTTCCCGAGGGAAGCCCCTTTCCCGGTGCCCTTCCTCCCGGCCCGGCACCAGCGGAAGGGGATTGGCTGACCCGCCTGCAGGATCGTTGGAGTGAAATCCGGAAAGACCTGCAATGAAGAGTGCCTTTCATCTCCGGGCCAAACCGCTCCGAGGCATGAAACAATGGAATAAATACTTCGAAGCCGCGGACAAAACCTCTTGACCGATAAGAATTCTCTTGCCGCAAGTGGATCCAGAATCATTTCGTGAGGCGTTCTCAAGAATTCACGGGCCGTGGTTTCATTCGAATGTCAGTTCGCCATGCTGGGTTCCAACGTGAATGGTGGTCCCTTCTTCGAATTCACCCGTCAGGATGGCATTGGCCAGCGCATTCTGCAGACGGTTTTGCAGCACTCGCTTGAGCGGCCGGGCTCCATAGACCGGATCATAACCTTCGTTCGCCAGAAGCGTTTTCGCATCCTCGGAGACTTCCAGTTGATAGTCATGGGCAGCCAGTTGCTGTTGCAACTTCTGGATCTGCAATTCGATGATTTTACGAATATCGTGGCGTTCCAGCGGGTGAAAGACGATCACTTCGTCGATCCGGTTCAGGAATTCGGGGCGAAATTCCCGTTTCAGAGCCTCCATGCAGACTTCGCGAATCTTCTCGTCGTCTCCTTCTTCCGCCAGTTCGAGGATCAGCTGGGAACCAATATTTGACGTCATCACGACGATCGTATTGGTGAAATCGACCGTCCGCCCCTGGCCATCGGTCAGTCGGCCATCGTCGAGCACCTGTAACAGGACATTGAACACATCCCGGTGTGCTTTTTCGATTTCATCAAACAAAACAACGGAATATGGCTGACGCCGGACCGCTTCGGTCAGTCGCCCCCCTTCTTCGTATCCGACATATCCGGGAGGCGCTCCGATCAGACGGGCCACGGAATGCTGTTCCATGAACTCGCTCATATCGATGCGGATCATGTTCTTTTCGTCATCAAACAGAAATTCGGCCAGTGCTTTGCACAGTTCCGTCTTTCCGACCCCCGTCGGTCCCAGGAAGATGAACGAGCCAATCGGGCGGTTCTTGTCCTGCAAGCCGGACCGGGAACGGCGGACAGCGTTCGCCACCGCGGAAACCGCTTCTTCCTGATTGATCATGCGCTGATGGATCAGGTCTTCCATCTGGAGCAGTTTTTCACGTTCCGTCTTCAGCATCCGGCTGACGGGAACTCCTGTCCAGGCGGAAACCACCTGGGCGATTTCTTCCGGTCCGACCTCGGTCCGGAGCAGACGGGTCCGTTGCTGGGTGTCGTCACGGGCCTGCTTTTCCGCTTCCTCTTCCTGCGACTGCACTTGCTGGCGGAGTTTGTTCCGTTGCTGGTCCAGCTTGAAGAGATTCTGATAATCGGCTTCATCGATTAATCGGCCGCTGGCCTGCTTTTCTCGCATGGAGGCTTCCGCCTGCGAATATTCCAGTTCGACCTGTTCGAGCTTTTCGCGGATTCCCTTCACATCCCCCAGCCCGAGTTTTTCCGATTCCCACTGCTCTTTGAGGCTGGCCAGCTTCTGCTTGAGCGTGTCGGTTTCTGCCTGAATTTCCTGCCGTTCTTTCGTAGCGTGCTCTTCATCTTCTTCCGCGAGTTGTCGCGCGGCAATTTCCAGTCGCGTTAATCGCCGCTGAACTTCGTCGATTTCGGTCGGCACCGAATTGAGTTCCATAGCGACACGGGAGGCGGCTTCGTCGACCAGGTCGATCGCCTTGTCCGGAAGAAACCGGTCGCTGATGTAGCGGTCCGACAATGTGGCGGCGGCTTCCAGGGCTGCGTCGCGAATGCGAATTCCGTGATGTTTTTCGTAGCGTTCTTTCAATCCGCGCAAAATGGCGATGGTGTCTTCCACCGACGGTTCGCGAACCATGACCGGTTGAAACCGGCGTTCCAGCGCCGGATCTTTTTCGATGTATTTGCGGTATTCATCGAGCGTGGTGGCGCCGATGCAGTGCAACTCACCGCGTGCCAGGGCCGGCTTCAGCAGGTTGGAAGCATCCATCGTCCCGTCCGATTTGCCTGCGCCCACAACGGTATGCAGTTCGTCGATGAACAGAATGATTTTCCCCCCGGCCTGCTCCACCTCGTTGAGCACGGCTTTCAGGCGATCTTCGAATTCACCGCGATATTTCGCTCCCGCGATCAGGGCCCCCATATCGAGGGCAATGACCCGTTTGTCCTTGAGAATCTGCGGGACGTCTCCCAGCACGATCCGGTGCGCCAGCCCTTCAACAATGGCGGTTTTCCCAACGCCGGGATCGCCAATCAGAACCGGGTTGTTTTTTCGGCGCCGCGCCAGCACCTGGACCACGCGGCGAATTTCATGGTCCCGCCCGATCACCGGGTCGATCTTCCCAGCCCGGGCCAGTTCTACCAGGTCCTTTCCGTACTTTTCCAATGACTGGTACTTGTCTTCCGGATGGGCGTCCGTCACGTGCTGTCCTCCCCGCACCTGCTTCATGGCGTCGACGATCTCTTTCTCTTCAATCCCATTGAGCTTCAGCAACCGTCGGGCGGCATCTTCCACGCGGGTGAGAGCCACGAACAGATGTTCCGTGGAGACAAACTGATCCTGCAACGTCGCGGCGAATTTCTGGGCCTCGTCAAAGACCTGCATCAGCTCTCGCGAAGCGGTGATTTCAACATTCGAGCCCGTCGAAGAGGGAAGGCGTTTGAGTTCACCATCCACCATCGTCTGCAACTGCGAAACGTTCGCTCCCAGCTTCGTCAGGATGGCCCGGGGAATGCCGTCAGACTCCTGTAACAGCGATTTGAGAAGATGCAGCGGAGTCAACTGCCGGTGATTCATTTCCTGAGCAAGCTGATGCGTGTTCTGGATTGCTTCTTGTGATTTCGCGGTCAATTTGTCCATCTGGAACGCCATGGAGTTCGATCCTTTCTATGGAAAGCTCAACACCAGAAAGCAATCTCCGTGCCTAACCACTCGCGAACAATCAAGTGTCATAAGTCATTCAATGAAATGCATTTAACAAACATACACCTTTTGTGAACAAATAGTTGAATGCCATATTGACACAAACACTGAGGGGTGCTTCCTCATAATGGCTATGCCAAAATGGCACTGCATTCCAAAAGAAATTCCCATTGGAGAAAAACCACCTATTCGTGGTCCTGCTTTTTCTCCATTCGCTCGGCAATCATTCCTTTGGTCCATTTCGACAGTTGAGGCACTGATCAGGCTTCAAAGATGCCCGTCGGCGGCAAAAATTTTCTCCTATCCCGCCGAACCGTTGTGCGACTTCTGATAGGAAGTGACCAGTTTCTGCTGCTCATTGGGGGGGACCGGTTCGTAATGGGCAAATTCCATGGTGAATGAGCCTTGTCCGCCGGTCAGGCCGGAAAGTGTCCGGGCGTACGTCATCACGTCCGCTAGCGGAATCTTGGCATGAATCAGCGAGAATCCCCCGGGGATTTCTTCAATGCCTTCCATCCGTCCGCGGCGCGTATTCAGGTCGCTGCTGATGTCGCCAATGCGATCGCTGGGGATGGTGATCTCCACCTGCATCACCGGTTCCAGCAGCATCGGCCGGGCCTGTTGAAAAATCTCCTTCAGGCACTGGCTGCCGGCGGTTCGAAAAGCCGTTTCGTTACTGTCGACCGGATGGTCTTTTCCGAAAAAGAGTTCGACAACCAGATCCTGGACCTGACAGCCCGCGAGAATTCCCTGCGACATCCGTTCCCGCACCCCTTTTTCGACAGCGGGAATGAACTGGTTGGGAACCGATCCGCCGCTGACCCGATCCACGAAACAGAAGTTCAGATCGGGATCGTAGTGATAAGTCCGCAGGCTCTCGAACCGCTGTTTCACGAAGTATTCTTCTGGATTTACTTCCGGGGGACAGGGGGAAACCCGGAGATGGACTTCGGCAAACTGTCCGGAGCCGCCGGATTGTTTTTTGTGTCGATAACTCCCTTCGGCTGTTCCGTGGACAGTTTCCCGGTAAGGAATGCGCGGCTGGTGCGTCACGACGTCCACTTTTTCCCGCTGATGCAGACGGTTCTGAATGAGTTGCAGATGCAGTTCGCTCATTCCTTCCATGACCATTTCATGCGTCTGTTCTTCACGATGGACTTTGAAGGTTGGATCCTCCTCTTCGATTTTATGGAGCGCGCTGGAGATCCTGGCCTGGTCGGCGCGGCTCCTGGGTTCCACCGCCAGTCCGATCATCGGTCGGGGAAATGCCATGGGGGGCATGGTGATGTGATCGGCCCCATCGGAAATCACGTCCCCGGTGTGCAGGTCGTCAATCCGTGAAACAGCCACAATGTTTCCGGCAATCGCTTCGTCGACAACTTCGTGCTGGCCTCCTTGCACGTCCATCAGCTGATGGATTTTGATCGCCCGATCCGTGCCCACGACATGCACGGTCGAATCCCTTTTGAGCGTTCCGGAATAAATGCGAAGATAGTTCACCTTGGAGACAAACGGATCGATTCGTGTTTTGATCACCTGTGCGACCAGCGGCCCGGACGGGTCGGGGGGAATCAGCATGTCTTCCCCATCCTTGAGCACGTGCCGGTCAACCTGCGCGGGCGAAGGGGCATAACGGGCAAGGGCATCCATTAATTCAGAAACGCCGATATCCGATTTCACAGCGGTGCAGAAAACGGGAATCAACGTTCCCGCCACGATGGCCTTGGCAATCGCCCGATCCAGTTCCGCTCCCGCGATGACCTCTCCATCGAAGTATCGCGTCATCAGATCATCATCCGCTTCCACAACGGCTTCAATCAGCTCCTGATGGGCTGTTGCGGGATCCAGCACCGCGTCGCCGGGAAGTCTCTCCGGCAGATGGACCGTGCTGATCACGCCATGAATCTCCGGACCTGCTCCCAGCGGAATGGTGAACGGAACACAGGCCTGGCCAAACTGCTCCCGGAGCGATTTCATCAACTCCGGCAGCAAGACATTTTCCCCGTCGCACTTGTTCAGAATAATGCACCGGGCCAGCCCCCGGTTGCCGGCATGTTGAAACGATTTGCGGGTGTTGACTTCGATTCCGTGCGGAGCATTGACGGTAATCAGCACCGTTTCCGCGGCGCGATAAGCTCCAATCACTTGTCCGACAAAATCCGGCATTCCGGGAGCATCGATCAGATTGATGCGAGAGCCGCCATGTTCGAAGTGGCAGACGTGTGATGTAATCGAATGATGACGCTGCCGTTCATCATCATCCACGTCCAGCAGGCTCGTCCCTTCATCCGGAGACCCGACTCGGCGATTCACCCCCGATTTATAAAGCATCAGGTCCGCGAGCGATGTTTTTCCAGATGCTCCATGGCCCACGAGCACAATGTTTCTGAGTTCTTCCACCGGATGATGAGGCATGATCGACTCCTGCAAAAGGTGTGAAACAGAACGGCGCAGCATGCGCCCCGGGAAACCCTGATCCGTTGGTGGTCAACGACGGAAAAACAACGTGGAAAACAATGCGAAAAAGACAAGTGAGCGGAGGAACGCCGCACATCGGAGAATGGTCCAGCAAAGGATTCGGCAGACTGTACAGAAAATTACCGCGGCCGAATCGGCGACACACGCATCGGGGATGTGACGGGAAGAACAGCAGACAGCGAAGTACCGGATCGGCCCGGCACCAGAGAGAAATGACGGCCCACAGCGAAAAGAGACATGCTCGCTGTGGGCAACATCTGCCGCCGGCAGTCGGACTCCCGGAAACTGGTCCAGAGATGTCGGCCAACGGGCTCATGACATTCCTCCGACGCGACGGTTGGAGAGCGCGATGCCGGTCAAGCGGCCCGCACCCGTGATGCCTCCTCCTTGAGCAGGTAACCGTTCGTGATTCGCCCGGGCCATCATGGCTGAACGGGGAATCCGGATTCATCCGTCAATTCAAAATGAATGCAACATCATGACCGACTCTCGCATATCCCGGCAGATTCGTCCAGCATGGAGTTAAAAAAACAGGGGGCTTTGTCCAATGATGTTCGCCGGAAAGAGCGCCGGCTAGGCCAGTTTGGTCTTTGTTCGATCACGCTCGGCCTTGAATTCCCTGCATTTCATCAGGATCGACGTGAGACACCATTTGCAACTCCGCTCTCGTGCAGATTAACTCCGAACAGTCCGCGTTCCGCCATGCGGCGAGTTGCGTTTCATCAGATAAACCGCGCGCTGCGCGGGCCCTGGCAAGAGCAACTTGCCCTTGCCAGGGAGGGGATTTGCGGAATGCTTCAAGAAATTCGTCATCGGCCCAGCCATCATTTCAGTTCCAGGCTCCGCCATAAATACCAGCAGGCAACCGTGGCATAGGGACGCCACGGAGCAGCGATCTCGTGGCACTGATCCCGCCCCGGACGTTGTGATAATTGATAGAGCTTCATGATGGCGGACTGAATTCCCAGATCACCATGTGGGATCACGTCCGGACGCCCCAGGGAAAACATCAGGAACATCTGAGCTGTCCACAATCCAATCCCCTTCACGGCCATGAGTGCTTCAATCACCTCGTCATCCGTCTGCCGGTGCAGGCTGGAAAGTTTCAATTCCCGCGCATGAACCCGTGAGGTCAGGTCACGGACGTAGCGAAGTTTCTGCGGGGAAAGACCTGCTGTTCGCAATAACTCGTCGGGCAACGGATGAATATGGGCGGCCTGAACGCGGGATGTGCCGGTGAGTGTTTCGATGCGCATCCAGATCGAACGGGCCGCTGCGGTGGAAATCTGCTGAGAAATAATCGCCTTTAACAGCGACTGATACCGGTTGGTCTGTCGCTTCATGCGAAATGGTCCGACCTTGCGGATTAACTGCCGGAGTTGTGGGTCACGCCGCGAAAGATGCCTTACGGCAGACTCTGTGACATCCAGTGTCCAGATTGACATCGCCATGAATTCCGTGATGAAGACCGCAGTTTCTCCATTCAGGATGAACACTCATTCAGGATAACTCAAGTGAATGACATTCTTTCCCGGTTTCACGTCCACTGTTTTTTTGATATCGACATACCCTTCAGGGAGATCTCCTTTCGAATCGGGCATAACCGGAATTGCGGCGTTCTGATCGATTTCGTTGTACTTTGCAATTGTGACGGTGTGCTTGCCGCACTTCGCGCCCATGGCGCTGGTACTGTAAACCAGTTCATATTCCCCATCCTGTTTGGACAAACCGGTTGACGGGCGTCCGCCGTCTGCGGGAGTGAAATAGATCAGGATATCTTCTCGAGGCTGGCCATCAATTGTGATGGTGCCTCTCACCGTTCCCAGGTCCGGTTGATCTCCCGGCGCGCCGCTACAACCGTTCAGGCTGAGACACATCCCCAGGACGAAAGATGTTCCTGCAAAAAAACGAAGAGACCAGTTCATTTATTGATTTTCCTGCCATGGGGCTGACAAAAGAACCGGGGACGATCACGTCTCTCCCCAATTCATGGCGAATCCCGCGCGACATGTGGCAGCAGATTCATCCGAAATCTGATGATCCTCAGCAAATAGCATTTTCTGCCGGATGAGGCTGTATTTCTGCTCAGAATTCTCCAATGACCTGCCCATCGTCGCGTGCGATTAATCGTTCGAGGGTACTATCGACAACATAAATTAATGAGGCATTGGTTCGTTGAGGATAGCTTAGTCTCTGGTCAATATTTTCCGAGATAAAATGGACGCTTCCATCCGCAAAGACGAATTGCACGCCGCCGGTGTGCCGGCTGGAGAAGCCCCGGTTGCAATTTGCGTTTTGGAAATTGAGTGGTCCAGCCGTGGAGCCAAGACTTCCGTGGGGGCTGGATTGCTCGTTGTAGGTGCTTGTTCCAAAGACATTTCCCGCAGCGCAGGCATATGCTGTCCCGACCGGGTTCGGAAGTTCCCATGCCCGTTCGCCCACGAGCATTGTATTGCTCGATCCATCGGTGATGTCCCTGAAGCCGACGCTGGAGTTTCTCCAGAAGATCCCGTTTGGCCCGCTGCTGGAAGAAGGGCTGCCGCTCCATTCAGAAATTTCTCCGATGCCAATTCCGTTAATCCAGGCACCATCGCTGCTGTGCCATTGGCGGCTTGAATTACAACCGACATAATTCGACGTGGCTGTTGCTCTCGTCGAGCCCCCGTTGACAACTTTCGAGAGATTGAGTGCGGGAGCTGTGTCGGAAGGACAACGATACCCCGCAAGTGGCTGCCGCATCGCTTGCAGGAGAGTTGCGTTATCGAGGCTCTGTTTGATTTTGTAAACTCCGGGAGAAATGGTGTTGTACAGTGCCGCCTGTTCCATGAATGGCAGGACACAGGCCCCCCAGCCCCAGCCGGAGCTTCCATTGGCACTGGTGATCTGCGCTTTCCAATCCGCTGTTGTCGTCGCGGGCGTGTCGAATTGAAGAGCATATCCGGGAGGAAACACTTTGTGGGCGTCCACATAATTATGGAGTGCCAGCCCCAGTTGTTTGAGATTATTTTTACACTGAGAGCGCCGGGCCGCTTCCCGGGCCTGCTGAACAGCTGGCAGCAACAGGGCAATCAGCACCGCGATAATGGCAATGACGACAAGTAACTCAATCAGCGTGAACCCGGAACGAAAAAAGAGAAGAGAAGATGAAGAATCTTTTTGTGTTGATCTGGAAATGCTCAGGGAAGGGAACATGTCTTTCTCCTTCAATCATTCAGTTGGATGCTTGGGATCAAGGAAGGGAAATCAGGAATCGGTCCGGCTTGCATCAGAACGAAAAGGACCTTCGCGGACAGGCCCCCATAAGAGTGAAATCAGGATAAAATAACCATGCAACCAGAACTGTCTTCCTTCTTTTCAGTCGCATAGACGCAAACTGATCAATCTGTTCTGATATCAGAGTCATTCCTTCTTTGTCAAGACTTGGCCTCTTCTTCCGGAAGTGACAATAAGGCCGGTCGTTCGTAGGGTGTGATCGAGGCCGGAAGAAAAGCGCTGCTGCAAGTCAGACGTTCTGCCGGAATGCGGCTTCATCTGGAATCAGAACGGCCGCTGACCCACCGAACGGGGGACTTGCCTTTCAGGGGACGCTCCACTCCTGGTGGGTCTGCGGACGGTCAAACAGGGTGGAGTTCTCCGTTTGGAATGACATTCCTCTTGCAAGGAGGAGCTTTCATCCCGTCCTTGACCGCCCCCTGCGGACTGCTTCACGAGATCGCAAGAGAGCCGCCAATAGACAGCGCCGCGGGGACTTGAAAACCTGGCCAAGAAAGGTGAACGTGAAAGCCACTGTTACGCTCCTTCGTGTCGTGTGTTGTTCCAAACGAAACGAATACGTCGGGGCATAACAGTTTTGAACCCCCAATCCTCGCGAAATCACCCAACTTCCGAACTTTTCGCCTCGCCACCCTCGATCTCCCGAGTGAAATTCGTAGGCTGCCCGACAATTCTCCAGAATCGATTCCCGAATCGGAATTTTGTTCAGTTCCACATGCTGGCGGGAACGATTTGCCCTCATTCATGGTCTCGTCAGCAGTTCATCGCGGATGGCCTGGATATGTCGCTGCAGGGCGGGTTTGGTTTCCAGGTCTCGGGCAATTTTCTGACAGGCATGGATCACCGTGCTGTGGTTTCCGCGATGAAAATATGCTCCGATCTGGGCGTAGTGCATCGCTGCCAGTTCACGGGCCAGATACATGGCGGTCTGCCGGGCCTGTGAGAGCGACTGGCCCCGGTGGGGGCCTTTCATGTCGGCGACATTGACACCGAAACGTTCGGCTGTCACCCGGGCAATTTCGGCAACGCTCACCAATGGCGAGCGTTGCCGATCCGCCAGAACCGCTTCCACGTTCACTCGCACCGGCTGCCGCTTTCCTGTCCGCAAAACGGTTTCCGCCTGTAACTGATGAATCAGTCCCAGTAACTCCCGCGGCGAAACCGATGCCGTCGAAATCATTCCTTCAATCTGCACGTGCGAAAGAGGGAGCGATTCCCCGCTGAGAAATTCCTCAATCAGTTTTCGTTGTGAAGCTGGACCGGGAAGCTCGATCTCAGCACATACCCCGCCATGCATCCGATTGACCAGCCGGCGGTTGAGTCCCGGTATCGAAGCCGGCATCCGAGTGGAAGTGAGCAGGACGACCCCTCCGCTGGAAGTGACGTCATCCATCGTTGCCAGCAGTTGTGCCTGCGATTCCTGGCGTGGCCCCAGGATCTGGATGTCTTCGCAAATCAGTAATTGAGTGTCATGCCGAAAACGCGACTGGAATTGAGCGATGGTTTTCGAAGCGGCCGCCTCTGCCAGTTGAGCAGCAAATTGTGATGCGGTGATGTAGACCGTCCTGGCGTCGGGACGTTCCGCTTCCCAACCTTGAATCAGTTCCCGGGCCAGTCGCGATTTTCCGCATCCAGCCGGTCCAATCAGCGTGACCAGCCAAATTCGCCGTCGTTTGACTCCGGGAGCCAGTTTCTTGACCGCAGCAACAGCAAATTCATTCTCGGGAAGAACGAGGAATGCGTGCGGGTCGGACTGTCGGGGCAACTGGGGCACAGGGCGATTGAAGTCAATGCGTAACCAGTTCGGAACGAAAACAACTCTTCCACTGTTCACCGGTGTCAACGTTCCAAGGAGAATGTTGACGAACGAAAAATGCCCCCGGCAGGAGTCGAACCTGCGGCCTGAGCTTTAGGAAAGCTCCGCTCTATCCTGCTGAGCTACGAGGGCTTGCCAACATCGACAATGATCGTAGTTCTAGCTCTTTTTCCTCAAAAACGCTATCCCGACCATCAATTCAAGTCCTCACGGGTGTAGGAGCGGATTTCGATAATTGGATCTTCACAGTATTTGCCAGTAGGTTCGCCATTGGTTTTGTGTGTGGATGAAAAGACCAGCCTGCAACCCCGCACACGCAAGTCGCCAACGCTGGCGGCACGTCCCGGACAACCGGTTCGTGTGGAACACGAGCACGAACGCAAAGGAGCTTTAAACCTGTTCGCAGCCTTCGATACCCGGACCGGACATGTCGATGTCCATACCGCCGAGCGGAAACGGCAGCAGGAGTTCATCGAGTTCCTGGAGAAACTGGATCAGGACATTCCGCCCGAAATCACAACGGTCCACCTGGTGATGGACAACCTGTGAATGCATACGGGAAAGCAGGTGCAGGCTTGGCTGGAACTCCATCTGAAACTGTCGTTTTCGAGCACTGGCTATCAGCGCAAGACGATGTTAAAAGTGAAATGAAAACCGTCCCTGCGAGGTCTGGTAGACGACGCAACAGGCATAAAATCGACCGCCCATCTTCGGCGAGCCGATGATCACCTCTGCCACCCGGAAAAGCAGCGATAGTCCGTTCGAGAATATGAAGCAGCTGTTTCACCGAGTATTGAATGTTTGGTGGGGGCCGGGAGCGGACTGTCTCCAAGAGTGCAGCATCTCCCAAAGGCGTAATCAGAAAAAGAAGACTGCCTCGGAAAATTGTTTCGGGAACATAGAACATAAAAGTTGAAACGGAACGAGTTCCCGTTCACAACAGTTGCGGCACATCGTTGGTCTGGTTTGGCGTTGTCGGCGCGCAAAAAAAGCCGCCACCTTGCGGTTGCGACTTTGGATGCCCCGTAGGGCAGTGCCTGCGAATGTTTTGTCTTTGTTGCGGAAAGACTCGCGGGCACGGATCTGTTACACTGGTCTTCTTTTATCAGATCTCTATCATAGGTCAAGCAGAGATCAATGTATTTTTGGAGAACAGTGGGCAAAAAATAATGAGTTACACTCTCGGACTGGATCTTGGTTCCAATTCCATCGGCTGGGCTGCGATTGATCTGGAAGGGGGCCAATTTCACGGAGCGGGTGTTCGGGTCTTCCCGGAAGGGGTTGATCGCGATACGACCGGAACCGAAAAGTCCAAAAATCTCCAGCGACGTACCGCCCGAGGGCATCGCCGACAGATCGCACGCCGGGCCAGACGCAAAGCTCTGCTGCGGCAGGCGATTCGGGAATGTGGCTGGTGGGGTGACGACTCCCACGAACAACTGGTCGGCGTCGATCCCTACTTTCTCCGAGCGAAAGCACTGGATGAACAACTGACGCTGCCGGAACTGGCCCGAGTTTTCATGCACCTGAATCAGCGGCGAGGCTTTCTTTCCAATCGGAAGGCTGATCGGGGACGCGCCAAGGAGAATTCCGAAACCCTGCAAGAGATCAGCCAGTTGCAGGATGACATTGTCAAATCGGGAGCACGCACCCTTGGTGAGTACTTCCATCATCTCCGGGAGCAGGATCCCGAGCAAGGTCGCAGTCTGCGCGTGCGGGGACGCCATACCCACCGCCTGATGTTCTTACAGGAATTCGAGCGGATCTGGGAATCACAGCAACGGTTCTATCCCGACATTCTGACTGAGAAACTCCGCTTTGGACGACATGGTCGGCAGGATTATCCCAAAGAGCCGATTCCCCGCAAACGGACTGGAGGAGCGACGTTTCTTCAGGAGTTTGGCTTTCACGGTCTGCTGTTCTTTCAGCGATCGCTGTACTGGCCCAAGTCTGTCATTGGGCGCTGTGAACTGGAACCACGCGAAAAACGCTGCGAACGGGCAGACCGCGCTGCACAAAAATTCCGTCTGCTGAACGAAGTCAACAACCTGCGGGTGATCCCCCAATCCGGAGAGCCGCGTGATCTGAATCCGGAGGAACGGAAGAAGTTGATTGCCTATTTGTCTTCAGTCAAAGAAGCCTCCTTCGATGCTATCCGCAAACAATTGAAACTGCTCGAAGGAGACGGTTTCAATCTCGAAGCAGGCAAGCGGACAAAACTCGATGGAATGCCCATCGACACAGCACTCTCCAGCAAAAAACTGTTCGATAAGAAGGCATGGCAGAAAAAGTCCGAGGAGGAAAAAGATGCCATTGTCCGTTCACTGATCGATGACGAGGAACCGGAGATCCTTCACAAAGCCACTTCAGAATGGGGAGTCAGTGAAGAGATTGCCCATGAACTGGCCAACATCGATTTGACCGCCATCGTGCGCGGATACGCGTCTTACAGTCGTGCGGCCATTCTGAAACTGTTGCCACACCTGGAAGCGGGATATCGAATGATGTCCAAGGATGGACTCCCCAGCGCACTGGCCCAGGCCGGTTATTTGAGGCCGGATCAACAGAAGGGAGCCAAGGGGAAAAAGATCCCGCTCCCCTCAGAGAAGGTCGTTAACCCGCTTGTTAAGCAGGCGCTCTATGAAGTTCGAAAAGTTGTTCATGCAGTGATCAAGGAATGGGGGATACCGAAAGCGATTCATATCGAACTTGCCCGCGAAGTCCAGGGTACGGCGACAAAACGACAGGAACAAATCGAAAAGATGCGACGGCAAGAGGCACGGCGGCAGGAAGCGGCCGAGTTCGCCCGGGAACGTGGTGTGGCTCCGACCCGTAATGCCATCGAACGCTATCTGCTCTGGAGAGAACAGGGAGAAGACTGCGCCTATTCGTATCCTCCCAGAACGATTTCTCCGAACCAGCTTTTCAGCAGTGAAGTGGATGTCGATCACATTTTGCCGTACTCACGAAGCCTTGACGACTCCCTCATGAACAAGGTTCTGGTCTTTCGGTCCGAAAACCATGACAAGACGAATCAAACTGTCTGGGAATGGGTCGGCACGTCCAACCCGGAGAAATACGAGTCAATCCTGCAACGGGCGAGAAACCTGCCGGTCGACATCCGGAATCGAAAACGAAGCAAACTTCAAACAAAAGATGTGGTGCTGGAACAGTTCCTCAACCGCCAGTTGACTGATACCGCCTATATCACCACTCAGGTCGTTGATCTCCTGAAACACCTGGAGGGAGTCGATGTTGTTCCCGTCAAAGGGCAATGCACGGCCGAACTGCGGCACATGTGGGGCCTGAACGCTGTTCTTCGAGATGATGGCTTGAACCTGAAAAAGAATCGTGACGATCACCGCCATCACGCCGTTGACGCCATTGTGATCGCCTTGACGAGCCGATCGACCCTGCAAACTCTGGCTCGCGTTCGCGGAACAAAGGAGCAACTCGCTCCCCCCTGGGCCAACTTCCGCAATGACGTCGAAACAGTCATCGACGGCATCAAGGTCTCTCACAAGGCTGTGCGGGACATCTCAGGGGCGCTGCACGAAGAGACAATTTACGGCCCCACTTCCAAACCACATCGCGCGAATACGGAACAAGACGAACGCCCTCACGCCAGTGGGTGGATCGAAGAAGAAGGAGTGTTCGTCTTTCGAAAACCGATCGAGGCCCTCACGCTTTCGATGGTCAATGACATTCGTGATCCGCAGGTGAAAGCGGTGATTATCGAACGACTCGCCGAATTCGGTCTTGATCCCAGCCAGAAGAAGCCCATACCGAAAGAAGTCTGGAAAACGCCGTTGTTCCTCACCCGCAAATCTGGACGGACGAGTTCCAATCCGTCTCCAATCCGCCACGTCCGCGTGATTAAGCGTGATCTCACAATTCAAACGATTCGAGGAGGCTCCGCCTGTGTGAAACCGGGAAACACCCACCATATCACGATTTTCGAACTTCCTGCAAAAGAAGGCAAGAAGCCGAAACGGGAACTGGTTGCGGTGACGATGCTGGAGGCCACGCAACGTGCTCGCAACGGAGAAACGCTTGTTTCACGGCGCCATCCGACAATTCCAGACGCCAAATTTTTGTTTTCACTCAGTTGGGGTGAAATGATCTCTGCTGAAATCAATGGGAGAGATGATTTGTATGTCTTCCGTACAGCAGCATCAACAACAGGCCAAATGGCCTTCGTTTCCCACACAGACGCACGTCCTAGCAAGGATGTAACCCTTTTTCGTCCCAGAGCAAACACACTGGAAGCTCAGAAAGTGATCGTCGATCCATTGGGGCGAATTCGTAACGCTAATGACTGAAAACTGAATTTACCAAAAAAATCCGTGCAAACTGTCAGTGATTCATTCATACTTAAAGGGCGTTGGGGAAACAACGCCATTGCGGCAGGGAGGCAATCCTGGGGCCTTCATGATTTCCTGCCGTCATGCTGAAACGCATCCTCGAAATTTCGCGTGAACCGGCGCATCTCAGTGCGTCTCTCGGACAGCTGTTGCTGAAACGCGATGGAGCTTTGCTGGCGAGTGTTCCCTGTGAAGATCTCGGAGTCGTCGTCGTTGATCATCCGCAAACAACCTATTCCCATGCCGCCCTTGCGGAACTCACGCAAAACGACACCGTTCTCGTGATTTGCGGACAAAACCACCTCCCTTGCGGAATTCTCCTTCCAATCAGTGATCATTCTCTGATTGTGACGCGGTTGAATGCTCAGTTGTCAATGACGCTTCCTACGAAGAAGCGGCTCTGGCAGCAAATTATCAAAGCGAAAATTCTTGCACAGGCGGAAAATCTTCCCGACGATTCGAAAACATCAAAGCGGCTACGACAATTGGCCACCCGCGTCCGATCCGGCGATCCGGATAATCGCGAAGCCATTGCGGCCCGATTTTACTGGTCAGCATGGCTTATGGAGTCAGCGGAAGCAGCAGAAGAATGGACAGGGTTCCGTCGCGATCCTGATGGGAAGGGAATCAATTCGCTGTTGAATTATGGATATGCGATTCTTCGAGCCTCACTGGCTCGTGCCATCAGTTCCTCAGGGTTTCATCCGGCGCTTGGACTACAACATTCGAACCGTTCCAATGCCTTTTGCCTGGCAGATGATCTGATCGAGCCATTACGCCCCTTGGTGGACGCCCAGGTCCGGTCGCTGGTTTTCTCTGGAGAATCTGAAATGACTCAGTCAGTCAAGGCGGTGCTCCTGGGACTCCTGAATGAAGAAGTGATGACAGGGAACAATACCGGCCCTTTGTCAATTGCCATTCAGCGATACGTGTCCTCGCTCGTGGCTGTGGCCAATCAGGAATCCAGAGACCTTACAATTCCCGTACGATGCAAATCAGCAGCTATCGCAGCATGTGGTTAGTCACGATGTTTG
>Ga0182738_1000177_pt1 | contig 102220 bp, 74 predicted proteins | sample eDN5th30CBELigMG_FD_128876 | JGI IMG/M metagenome (GOLD analysis project Ga0182738, IMG submission 128876) | Enriched Miracle-Growth compost microbial communities from Emeryville, California, USA - eDNA 5th pass 30_C BE-Lig MG (version 2)... ... | reverse complement strand
TCGGTGAGCTCGATTTCGAGATAGCGCGCTTCCAGGCCGGTCTCCGCGAGCACGTCGGCGACGATTTGCACGAAATTCTCCTGCCGAAACTGGCGGGCCGATACGTTCACCGAGATCACGAACGGCGCGAATCCCGCGTCCTGCCAGGCTTTGTTCTGTTCGCAGGCGGTGCGCAGCACCCACTTGCCGATGGGCGCGATCAGCCCGATCTCCTCCGCGACCGGAATGAAGCGTGAAGGCGGCACGATCTCCAGCTCCGACACCTGCCAGCGGATCAGCGCCTCGGCACCGACGATGCGACGCGTCTGCAAGTCGACTCGCGGCTGATAGTGCAGCGTGAACTGCTGGCGCTCGAGTGCGCGGCGCAGCTTGTTCTCCAGCTCCAGCCGCTCGGTGATGAGCGCATTGAGCTCGGCGGTGAAGAACTGGAAATTGTTGCGACCCTTCTCCTTGGCGCGATACATCGCCGAGTCGGCGTGCTTGAGCAGGGTTTCGGCGGTATCGCCATCATCCGGGTAGAGCGCCACTCCGATGCTGCACGTGGTGTTGAAGTCGCCCTGCGCAATGGTCCAGGGCTGCGAGATATCCAGCAGCATCCGCTCCAGCACCACCGCCACCGACTCCGGATCGCCGTAACCGTTGATGAGCAGGACGAACTCGTCGCCACCCAGGCGTGCCACCGTGTCGCTCTCGCGCACGCTGCCCTTGAGGCGCTCGGCCATCGCCCGCAGCAGCTCGTCGCCGACGTGGTGGCCGAGACTGTCGTTGATGAACTTGAAACGGTCGAGGTCGACAAACACGACGGCCAGGCGCGTGCCGTAGCTCGCGGCCGCAAGGATCGCCTGCTGCAACCGGTCGTGCAGCAGCGAACGGTTCGCCAGGCCGGTCAGCGTGTCGTAGCTCGCCTGTTGCTCGATCCGCGCCTGATAGAGCTTGCGTTCGGTGATGTCCTCGACCGTGCCTTCGTAGCACACCAGCACGCCGGTGCGGCTGATCACGCGCGCGTTTTCGGAAATCCAGATGATCTCGCCGTTCTTGCGGTAGACCTCGGACTCGAAGCCGGCGACCACGCCCTCGGCATCGATCAGCCGGATGAATTCGTCGCGCCGCAACGGATCGACATAGAGCTGGTTGCGGATATCGCGCAGCTGCCCCATGAGTTCGGCAGGCGATTCGAAGCCGTAGATGCGAGCCAGCGCTGGATTGGCATCCAGATACCGGCCATCCGGCGTGGTGCGGAAGATGCCTTCGAGGGCGTTCTCGAACAGATCGTAGTAGCGCTGCTCGGCTTCGTGCAGTGCCTGGGTGGAGTGCTTGCGCTCGCTGATGTCCTGAATGAGGCCTTCGATGGCCAACAGGTCGCCCCGCGCACCGTAGATACCGGCGCCGCGCTCCCACACCCAGCGGATGCTGCCGTCGGCGTGGATGATGCGATATTCCGTGTCGAAGCGCTGGCCCGAGGTCAGGCCAGCATGAATTTCCTCGCGCACGCGCCGGCGGTCGTCCGGATGCGTGATCGATTCGTAGCTCAGGCGGTTGTTGAGCAGCAGGTCGCCCGCGTCATAGCCCGTCAGCCGGCGGCAGCCTTCGCTGATGAACTCCATGGTCCAGTCCTGGTCGTCGCGACAGCGATAAACCATGCCGTCGAGATTGCCCAGCAGCGTCTTGAACATGCGCGCGGTGTCGACACTGATCACGGTGGTGTCGAACGCCGGGAGCTCGGCATGACTTTCCAGCCGCAGCGCCACGGCCGCGCCATCGCTGGCGGGCGAGAGCTCGTGCTCGAGCGGCGGCGGTCGCGCCGGCGATGGTTCCCTGGGCCAGGCCGAAGATGTCATGCGTATCGGGTCCGTTGCGAGGGCGCACTTGATAGCAGTTGCCGGCGCCTCGTCGCCAGTTTTTTTTCACAGAATGAAGCGAAGGTGCGGTGCCGGGAGCGGCGGCCCGCATCTGGCCACGTGGCGTCAAGGATTCGGATCACGACAACGGCCTGAAGCGCCGCCGGTCGAGAACCCGACGCCACGGGCACCGCTACCAGGCGATTCCATAGTCTTCGCCGTGATAAGCCGCTGCGCCCCACATCGAGCCGTGCTTGCGATCCAGGTAGATGGCAGTGATCGGGCCGGAGTTGTTGTCCGTGAACTCGAGCTTGTAGCCCTTGCGCACCAGCTCGCTGCGCACCCAGGCGGGAATGGAATTGGTCAGCGTCAACCGGCCCGGAAACGATTCGTGCGCGCCGAAGGAATCGCGCATCTGGTAACTGGTGATGTTGGCCGCCTCGGCCGCCTCCTGTACGTTCATGCCGAACTCGACCACGTTGAGGAAGAACTGCAGCAGGTTCTGATCCTGGGTATCGCCGCCCTGGACCGCGAACGCCAGGAACGGCTTGCCGTCCTTCATCGCCAGCGACGGCGTCAGCGTGGCGCGCGGCCGCTTGCCGGGCGCGACGACGTTGAAGGGGTTGTCGTTGGCATCCAGCACGAAGCTCTGCATGCGTTGGCTCATGCCGATGCCGGTCCGGCCGGCGATCACCGCCGGAATCCAGCCGCCGCTGGGCGTGACGGAGACGACCCAGCCTTCCTTGTCCGCCGCCTCGACGCTAGTGGTGCCGAGGCGGAAATGCCGGTCGAACTCGGCCATCGCGGTCGGATTGGTCGGGCTCCACTGCGCCGGCGGCGTCTTGCCCGGCACCGCCTTGACCGTGTGCCATTGCGCCAGCACGTCCTTGAACGGATTGGTGTCTTTCTGGAACGGATACGGATCGCCGGGACGGATATCGGGATCGTTGCGATCTTCGCGGATGAGTTTCGCCCGCTCGCGCGCATAGTCCTTCGACAGCAGTCCTCGAATCGGCTCCTCCGGCGGGAATCGTGAATCGCCGTAATAGAAGTCGCGATCGGCGAACGCGAGATTCATGGATTGATACAGCGTGTGAATGTAGCGCGCGCTGTTGTAGCCCATGGATTGCAGGTCGAAGTTCTCCAGGATGTTCAGCGCCTGCAACATCACCGGGCCCTGCACCCAGTGCGTCAGCTTGTAGACTTCGATGCCCTTGTAGTTGGTGCTGACCGGCTCTTCCAGGTAGACGCGCCAGTTGGCGAGATCTTCCGGCGTGTGCAATCCGCCGAGCTCGCGCGAGCCGCGCGAAAATTCCTGGGCGATATCGCCTTTATAGAAACGATCGTAGGCGGCCATGATCGCCTGCTTGCGATTCTTGCCCGCTTTCAACGCCTGCGCCTCGGCCTCGACCAGCTTGCGCAAGGTGGCCGCAAGATCGGGCTGGCGGAAGATCTCGCCGGCTTCCGGCGCGGCACGGCCCTTGAACTCCGGCTGGTTCTCATGAACCAGGAAGGTACGACGCGACTGCGGCCACTTGCGCAGTTCATCCTTCCAGCGCTCGATGGTGTCGGCCGCCTGCGCTTCGATGGGATAGCCGTCCGCCATCTCGATGGCCGGCGCGAGCACTTCGGCCAGGCTCAGTTTTCCATACTCGGCGAGCATGGTCATGATGCCGCCGGGCGTGCCGGGCGTAACTGCAGCCAGCGGTCCGAACTCCGGCGGATACTCGTAGCCTTTGCTCTTGAAGAATTCCGGCGTTGCCCCGGTCGGCGCAGCACCGAGCGCGTTCACGCCGATGACCTTGCCGGTGTGCGGGTTGTAGATGAGCGCCTGCGTCTCGCCACCCCAGCTGAGCGTATCCCACATGGTCGCGGTCGCGGCGATCATGGCGCAGGCCGCGTCCACGGCATTGCCGCCCTTCAGGAATATTTTCGCGCCGGCGGTTGCCGCCAGCGGCTTGCCGGTCACCGCGACCCAGTTCTGGCCATGCAGGACGGGCTTGACGGTTTTGGCGTTCACGATTCCTCCCATACCGCAGGTCAGCGCAGCCACGGCGACGAAGGCGGTGTGTCTGAGACGGTTTCCCATGGGCACTCCAGCGAGCGGAAGGGATGACGGCCGGTCCCGAGTTTAGTCGCTCACGGCACCTTGAACGCAAGCCCGTTCTTGATCACCACGGCGACATTCTGCAGAACCGAGATGTCCTGCAGCGGATCGCCCTGGACCGCAATCACATCGCCGAACTTGCCCGGCGCGATCGCGCCGACGCGATCAGCCCAGCCCATGTAGCTGGCAGCGACCGAGGTCGCGGACTTGATCGCCTCCATGGGCGTCATACCGCGCTGAACCATGATCGGGAACTGCCGGGCGTTGAGGCCGTGCGGATACACACCAGCATCCGTGCCGTACACAATGGGCACGCCGGCTGCGTGCGCGCGCGTGAAAGCCTGCCGCTGAACCTCGGTGGTCTCCAGGTTCTTGCGCAGAAATTCTTCCGGCCAGCCCTGCTTGCGGCCTTCGGTATCGATGTAGTCGCCGTTGTACACATCCATCGACAGCGCTACATGGCGCTGGCGCGCCAGCTCGATGCCCTCGTCGTCGATCAGCGAGGCGTGCTCGATGGTATCGGCACCGGCCAGGATGGCTTCCTTGATGGAACGGGCGCCGTGCGCATGCGCGGCCACCTTCTTACCGGCAGCGTGCGCCACCTGCACGACGGCGCTCAGCTCCGCGGGCGTCATTTCCGGCTCGCCCGGCACACCGCCATATGCAAGCACTGCACCGGAGGCGATCACCTTCAGCAGATCGGCTCCGCCATCGATGGCGTTCTGCGCCTTCTCACGGAACTGCTCGGGACCGCGCGCAACACCGGCGTGGAATCTCTCGGGAATCTGCGACGCCGGGACGTTCGGCACGATCAGGTCGCCGCCACCGCCCGGAATGGTCAGATAGAAACCCGTCACCTGCATTCTCGGCCCGGCGACTTCGCCGCGATTGATGGCATCGCGCAGATCGCGGTCGGACCACGCCCGGTACTCGCCGAGATTGCGCACCGTCGTGAATCCGGCGAGCAGCGTAGCCTCGGCTTGCTTGCGCGACAGCGCGTCCTGCTCCTGCGCCGTGCGGCGCAGATAGACGCTCATGTCGTTGTTGTCCACGGACGTTTCCGTGATGTGATCGTGCATGTCGATCAGCCCGGGCAGGCAGGTGTACGTCTTCAGATCGAGCAACGGCAGATTCGCCGGCTGTCGCCGCTCGACCGAAACGATGCGTCCGTCGCGGATGACCAGGGTGACATCGCGCAGGGGCTGGTCGGCTACGCCATCGATCAGGGTTCCGCATCGGATGGCCAGCAAGCCCGCTTTGTACGGTGCCGTTGCGAGCGCCACAGTGCCAGCAGGCGGCGTTGGCCGCTTTGCAGTTCCGCTGCAGCCGGCGATGGCCAGAATCAAGATCGCTACGATCGGCGTGCCAGGACGTGTCATGGATGGAATCCCCGGCCCACGAAGGCCCAAGAATACCGGGACGCCACCGATCATCGAACGGAAGACATGGAGTGTGCAATGGCCGGACTGATCGCGCCGACCGGAGATTCGCCGCTCAGGTCGCCGGCACCAGTCGGATACGCGTGATCTCCGAAGGCGCACCGAAGCGCTTGGGCGGCCCCCAATAGCCGGTGCCGCGGCTGGTATACACCCATAGACGATTCAGGCGATGCAGTCCCGCAACGAAGGGCTGCTGGAAACGCACGAACAGGTTCCAGGGCCAGAACTGGCCGCCGTGCGTATGGCCGGAGAGCTGCAGATCGAAGCCCGCCGAGGCGGCGGCCGGAGCCGAGCGCGGCTGGTGAGCAAGCAGTATTCGTGCGCCCGCCTCGGACGGCGCGCCTTTCAAAGCCGCGGAAGGATCACTGCGCTGCCGTGGATCGAACTGATGCGCGCTGAAATCGGTTACACCAGCCACGACCAGCTTCGCGCCGTCGTGCGTCAGTACTACGTGCTCGTTCTCCAGCACCCGCATTCCCAAACGCCGCAACTCCGCGCTCCATTCGCGCTCGCCAGAGTAGTACTCGTGGTTGCCGTTGACGAAGTACGCGCCGTGCCGGGCTTTCAATCTTCCCAATGGGGCAACATGCGAAGCGAGCTGCCGCACGCTGCCGTCGACCAGATCTCCGGTCACTGCGATGAGATCGGGGGCCAGGACGTTGACAGCGTCGACGATGGCATCCACGTAGCCGCGCTTGATCGTCGGCCCGACATGCACGTCGCTGATCTGCACGATGGAGAAGCCGTGCAGCGGCGCCGGCAGATTGCTCAACGGAATCTCGACTTCGACGACACGCGCTCGCCGCCGCGCATTGGCGAAACCAATCAACGTCACCAGGAGCGCAACGGCGATCACTAACATGGCAGAAGCCGGCACAACGGCTGTCACCACTTCGGCCGGCGCCAGCAGCGTCGTCGGCAGCAGCGCGATGTCCCGCAACAGGGTCAGCACCAGCAGCGACGAGAAAAAGCCCATCATCACCAGCCCGGCCCAGGCAATGCGGTCCGCCCAGGGCTGAACCATGCCGCGCGTCATCATGGAAAGCGGCATCGTCACCCAGGAAAACATCAGTATCGCTACGCCTGCGATCCAGCCGCCGGCACCGATAGGCAGGCCCGGCAGCAGGCGCGCGCCGATATACAGGTGCAGCGACGCGAGGACGGCGACGGCGATGACGAAAGAGCGACTGAGCCGCACGACAGGAATTCCGCGATAGATCAGGGATGGAGCTGGATTGGCAAGTGCATCGACCGACGCCCGGAAGGTATGGGGCCGCCGGCAGCCCGGTTCAATCGCAGGCGCGAAGATTGGACGAATAATCTGGCCAGACCGCATGAAAAAAGGCTCCGGCCGCGAACGGCCGGAGCCTTGTGCTCATCGCACTGCAGGTCTGGGCGTTACTCTTTGACGCCCGCCGCCGCCAGCGCCTGCTTGCGCGCTTCCTCGAACTCATCGCCCGGAACCCAGGTGGGCATGGCATCGGCGTTGGCGATGTCCAGCCCGGCCCAGAAGCCCAGCTCCGAATCCTGGATCATGCCGTCGTAGTTCCAGCTGTCGTTGATCTCGTCCGAGGGCTGGTGATAGTTCTTGGCCTCGTAGTTCTCACGCTGCTCCTTGCCCCAGCCTTCCGGGCGACCCACGAAGTCGATGCCGCCGCCGACGTACAGCGCCGGCACGCCGATCTTGGCGAAGTTGAACTGGTCCGAACGATAGAAGCTGCCGCGATCCGGGAACTCATCGCCCTTCACTACGCGATCCTGCGTTGCCGCCACCGCCTCGACCACGGCGTCCAGCGAGGACTTGCCCTTGCCGATGTAGGTCACATCGCGGGTCTTGCCCCAGATGTTGCCGCTGTCGAAGTTGATGTTGGCGGCGATCTTGCCGGCGGGCATGGTCGGATGCGTCGCGAAATACTGCGAGCCCAGCAGACCCTGCTCTTCAGCTGCCACGAACAGCAACATGATCGAGCGCCGCGGCGGCGTGGGCATTGCCTTGAACGCCTTACCCATCGCCAGCAGCATCGCGACGCCGGAGGCGTTGTCCATCGCACCGTTGTAGATCTTGTCGCCGGTGGCGTCCGGCGCACCGATGCCGAGATGGTCGTGATGCGCGCTGTAGATCACGTACTCGTCTGCCAGCTTCGGATCCGAGCCGCGCAGCACGCCGTACACGTTGCCGGTGGTAGAACGGGTGATCTTGTTGGTGAAGTCCAGCGAAGTGTTGACGCCCAGCGGCAGCGGCTTGAAGTCCTTCGACTTGGCCGATTCGACCAGCTTGTCCAGATCGTTGCCGGAGAGCTTCACCAGATCGCGCGCCGCATCTTCAGTGAGCCAGCCCCGCACCTGCAGGCGCGGCTCGTTCTCCGCCGGCAGCTCGACCTGCTCGCCGCTCCAGGAAGTCTGCACGACCTGGAACGGATAGCCCGCCGACGGCGTGGTGTGAATGATGATCGCGCCGACGGCTCCCTGTCGTGCCGCACTCTCATACTTGTAAGTCCAGCGGCCGTAGTACAGCCGCGTGTTGCCGGCGAACAGATTCGGATCCCAGTCCGGATCGTTGTTCAGCATCAGCAGCACTTTGCCCTTGACGTCCTGGCCCTTGAAATCGTCCCAGCCGTACTCGGGCGCCTGGATGCCGTAGCCGACGAAGACCACTTCGGCATTCTTGATGGAGGCCTTCTCGCTCTGCACGCCGCTGCCGGCGATGTACTGGTCCCACCACTTGAAGCCGACGTTCTTGCCGCCCTTGCTGAACTTCCAGGTCTTGGGCATGTGCGCCTGCACGCCGACCACGTCGAACGTCTGCTGCCAGGTGCCTTCCGGGCCGCCCGGCGCGAAGCCGATCTGCTTGAGCTGTTCGACCAGGTAGTCGCGCGTCTTGGTGTCAGCCGGCGTGGCCGGGCCGCGGCCTTCGAAATCGTCTGCGGAGAGGGTCGTGATCTGCGTGCGCAGATAATCCGCGGTGATCTGTTCAGCCGCTTTCTTCGCCTCGGCGCTGACCACTGGCGGCGGTTCGGCGGCCTTCGGTGCCGGAGTCGGCTCCTGGCGTTTGCAGGCAGCGAAAGAAACGGCGACGCCGAGCAGCGCGGCAATCAATGCCCCACGCTGCAGAGTTGGATGAGCAGCTGTATACATGGAAGCTCCGATCTCGCTGATTTCAGCGGCAAATTGCGAGGCGCAGCACTCTACCACCGCACGCTGACCGCGCAACCCTGCGGCTTTTTTCATGAGGCGGATTTAATCTTCTCGTCACCGCATCCGGCCGGAAGTGACGGATTTTTCGCGGTTTTGCTGCGAGCGGCCCGAGCTGGCGCTGCATGCGCATACGAACCTGCAAGTGCTACGCGCGCCCTTCGTCGTACTCGACATTCGCAATCCAGTTGCGCTTGCGTCGCGCCAGCCGAGCCTCACCGTCAACTAGCCGCCTGACTTCATACGTCGATGCACACGCCACAGATCTCTCGCGAGATGCCAAGCCCGCAACAACGATGACCGCATCGGATCGGACAACAAAGAATATTGCGCATGGAAAGCGATGAACCAACGCGCGACGCAACGCGCGGAATGTTGCGGGGAAGCGCAGTGGCGCTGAATGAACCGCCTCGATGGTGGCAGAGATCTCTTCCAGAAATTCTGCACCGAGCCCAACCCGCTGCCGTTCGTACCAGTCGTGCGCTTGCGCGATATCGGCTTCCGCATCCGTGCGGATGATGAGTCGCAACTCAACTCCTTTTGAGAATTCTCGCTTTTACCTCTGTCCAGGAAGAGCCGGCATCCGGGTGCTTTGCATAGTCCGCCAGCCGCCGATCCAGCTCAGCTCGCTGGGCTTCGGTCAGCTCCAGCTCCTGCGCTGACCCGGCGATGCTGCCCCCGATTACTTCACTCATCTGAGGCGCCTCCACTGGCAGTTCCAGCACACCGGACAGGCGAGTGGCTTTCATGGAGCGAATCTAGCACCGCAATCGAGGATCGCAAGCCGCTTTTTCCAGCGTCCTGCTCCCGTAACCGGCACGCCCAACCGCGCATCCCGCGCGCAGTCCGAGCGCGTTTGTCCGCGTCAGCGTGGCCCAAACAGTGACGCAGTCGACGGGGTCTGAACGCCGGGATCGGACACACTCGCAGCGTCCGTCGAATCCGGCCGATTTCGTTTGAAAATCAGGCATCGGTCACATCGTTTTCCGGCGACGGCGGCCGATAACTGCGAAGGAATGGACACGACTTACACACTGCTTGCCGATCTGCCCCGCCTGGTGGCCCTGGCCATCTCGGTTACGGCGGCATTGGTTGCGCTCGGCGCTTACCTGCGGCGGCGCCCTTCAGAATTCGCCGCCGTGCAGCGCCGGCCGGCGCCGCCGGTCGAAGGGATCATCTACCGCGATGCTCCGACGGTGCGGGTGGTCGATTCGCAGCGGGTCGACCGGCTGCGCAAGGTGGTGCGTCTGGCGCCCGGCAAACACGTCGACATCCTGGAAAGCCGGATCGGGATGACGCCGCGCTTCCGCATCACGCTCAAGCGAATCGTGCGCATGGAAGAAGCCACGGTGGCGCACATCGCGGTCGATTTCGGCGGCACTACCGTCAGCTGCGGGCCGCTGGTCGAAGAAATTGCCTTCAACGAATTCGTGCTGCCACGGGCTTCACGCGACGAACCGCGAAACTGCGTATTCCACTACCAGGAAAGCGGTGACGCACTGGACTTCATGCGCATCAAACTGCGCGGCGTGGATACGGACGCCGACATCGCCGAGCTCGATGTGCTGCAGGTCTCTGGACACTGGCCGGCGAGCTGAACGCTCCAACCCGGGCACGGCGGGCATAATCCCCGCATGTCCGACCGCAAGCTCCCTCGTTCTTTCTACGCCCGCGAAGCGCTCACCGTCGCCCGCGAGCTGATCGGTCAGCACCTGGTGCATGTGAATGCGCATGGCCGACAGGTCGGGCGCATCGTCGAGACCGAGGCGTACAAGGGGCCGACGGATCTCGCGGCACACTCATCCCGCGGCCGGACCAAGCGTACCGAGGTGATGTTCGGCCCAGCCGGCCACGCCTACGTCTACCTTATATATGGCTTCTGGGACTGCCTGAACGTAGTCTGCGCCACCGAAGGCGTGCCGCACGCCGTCCTGATCCGTGCGGTTGAACCGGTCGCAGGCGTGACCAACACCACCCACGGGCCCGGGCTGTTGTGCCGGGCGTTGCACGTCGATCGCAGCCTGAACGGCGCCGATGTGACCGGCGACGTGCTCTGGATCGAGCAACCTGTCGATTACCGCAAGCCCCGCATCGAGCGCAGCCCTCGCATCGGCGTGGACTACGCGGGTCTGTGGGCGGCAAAACCGTGGCGATTCTTCGACGCGAACTCAGCCTATGTCTCGACGGTGACAGCGGCCCGACGACGCAGAATGCTCCATGAGACCGCAACCCAGTCGCCCGCGGCCAAAACGGGCGGCACGGCGAAATCGCCGCGGAAACGCCTGCCGAGGAAGTAACCGCGGCCTGTCCGAGAACGCGGGTAGCAAGGAGCCGTTCAACAGGTGTGTCCGCCTCGGTGTCAGCCTTGCCGCGGCCCGGACGAGCGTATTCGTGGCGAGCATTCGCCGCATACACGGCTGTAGGGCATTGCCGCCGCCGGCTTTGAGCTTTTGACCGGGCGCCTGCGGCGCTACTATTCGCCCCCTTCTTCCGCCCGCCCGGACCCGAGCCGGCCGCTTCGAGTGACCGTTTCCATGCTTCCCGCCCGCGACCTGTTCTCCTACCGCAAATACTGGGCTGCCCGCTTCGGCACGGCCCCGTTCCTGCCCATGTCGCGGCCGGAGATGGAGGCGCTCGGCTGGGACAGCTGCGACATCATCATCGTGACCGGCGACGCCTACGTCGATCACCCCAGCTTCGGCATGGCCATCATCGGCCGGGTGCTGGAGGCGCAGGGCTTCCGGGTCGGCCTGATCGCGCAGCCCGACTGGCGTTCCCGGGCGGATTTCGAGCGGCTGGGCCGGCCCAACCTGTTCTTCGGCATCACCGGCGGCAACATGGATTCGATGGTGAACCGCTACACCTCGGATCGCCGCGTCCGCAGCGACGATGCCTACACGGCGGGCGGCCAGGGCGGCGCCCGGCCGGATCGCTCGGTCATCGTCTATTCGCAGCGGGTGCGCGAAGCCTTCAGCGACGTGCCGGTCGTCATCGGCGGCATCGAAGCCAGCCTGCGGCGCATCGCGCATTTCGATTACTGGTCGGAGAAGGTGCGGCGCTCGCTGCTGCTCGACTCCAAGGCCGACGTGCTGGTGTACGGCAATGGCGAGCGTCAGATCGTGGAGATCGCGCATCGGCTCGCCAAGGGCGAGAAGATCGGGGACATCACCGATCTGCGCGGCACCGCGTTCGTGCGCAATGCCCTGCCGGAAGGCTGGACCGAGATCGATTCGACCAGCATCGATGAGCCCGGCAGGCTCAATCCGCCGCAGGATCCTTATCTCGATACGACCCAGCACAATCGGCCGGGATCTCAGCAGACTGCCAGTAATCAGAACTCCGGCGCGACGCCGCAGGATTCAGCATCCAACGGCGCTTCAGATGCCGTAGCAGCATCCGCAGCTTCACAACCGGGCGCTCCGACAGCGCAAGCTGACTCTGCGAATCACGTATCTGCTACCAAATCTGCGTCCGCTGCTTGCAGCGCATCGCAGCCTGCGACTCGCGTGGTCAAGTTCTATCGCCAGGTGCCTAGCTCCGACCGCGCGCAGTCCGTCATCCGCATGCCGGCGTTCGAGCAGGTCGCCAACGATCCGGTGTTGTACGCACACGCCTCGCGCATCCTGCACATGGAAGCGAATCCAGGTAACGCGCGCGCACTGGTGCAGCGTCATGGCAACGTGGACGTGTGGCTGAATCCGCCGCCGCTGCCGCTCACCATGAAGGAAATGGATGCGATCTATGAGCTGCCGTATCGGCGCGTGCCGCATCCGTTCTACGGCAAGGACAAGATCCCCGCGTACGAGATGATCCGCTTCTCGATCTCGATCCAGCGCGGCTGTTTCGGCGGCTGCACCTTCTGCTCGATCACCGAGCACGAGGGTCGCGTCATCCAGAACCGCTCGGAAAATTCCATCATTCGCGAGATCGAGACCATTCGCGACAGCGTGCCGGGTTTCACCGGCGTGGTCTCGGATCTCGGTGGACCGACCGCCAACATGTACCGGCTGGCGTGCAAGTCACCCAAGATCGAGTCGGCCTGCCGCCGGCCGTCGTGCGTGTATCCGGCAATCTGCCCGAACCTCAATACCGATCACACGCCGTTGATCAAGCTGTACCAGCGCGCCCGCGCGCTGCCGGGCATCAAGAAGATCCTGATCGGCTCCGGCGTGCGCTACGACCTGGCGGTGGAATCGCCCGAATACGTGAAGGAGCTGGTGCAGCACCATGTCGGCGGCTACCTGAAGATCGCACCGGAGGCGATCGGCGAAGGGCCGCTGTCGAAAATGATGAAGCCCGGCGTCGGCACCTACTATCGCTTCAAGGAGCTGTTCGACAAGTACTCCAAGGAAGCCGGCAAGGAGCAGTACCTGATTCCTTACTTCATCGCCGCGCACCCAGGCACCACCGACGAGGACATGCTGGAGCTGGCGCTGTGGCTGAAGAAGAACGGCTTTCGCGCCGACCAGGTACAGGCGTTCCTGCCTTCGCCGATGGCGACGGCCACCGCCATGTGGCACTCGGGCAAGAATCCGCTCAAGAAGGTCACGCACGCGAGCGAGAACGTGGCGATCCCGAAGGGACTCAAGATCCGGCGTCTGCACAAGGCGTTCCTGCGCTATCACGACGCCAACAACTGGCCCATCCTGCGCGACGCGCTGCGTCGCATGGGACGCGCCGATCTCATCGGCGCCGGCAAACATCACCTGGTGCCGATCTGGCAACCCAAGGGCACCGGCGATGCGCCGGAAGGCCGACGTTCCGCGGCGTACGCGAAGCGCGCTCCCTCGGCCACCACCTCAAAGCCAGACACTGCAAAGAAGCCGATGCGCTTTCGGACCCAGCACACGGGCCTGAAAGGCGTGAAGATGCCGAAGGGGAAGTGACCCCAGTCAACCAGCGGAGCGCTCTGCGTCTCAGCGCAGGAAAGACTATCGGCTGACATGAACTGCCGCCGGCTGCGAGGATTCCCGCACCGGCACATCAGTCCTCGTCCAGACTCTTGAAGCGATCCGCGAGAAAGTCGAGCAGCGCTCTGACTGACGGCAGCAACCCACGGCGTGATGCGAACACGGCGTGAATGATCTCGCGCCGCGGCATCCATTCCGGCACCACGCGCACCAACTCTCCGCGAGCGAACTGGTCGACGATCATCATGGTGGGCAGCTGCACGACGCCCGCTCCGGCAATCGCTGCAGAGCGCAAGGCCGGCATGCTGTGCGTGATCAAGCGTGGGCGATGATGGATCAATGCCTGCGCGCCGTCGGGGCCGCGCAGGTTCCAGACATGCTCATTCTGTGGAGTTCCCAGGTCGAGACTGGGCAGGCGCGCCAGATCCGCCGGAGCCTGCGGCGTGCCGAACTGCTGCAGCAGCGCAGGACTCGCAACCAGGCACTGTCCGCGATCCGCCAGCACACGCATCACCAGATCGGTGCCCTGCAAGGGCGGCGGCCGAACACGAATCGCGACATCGATGCCTTCGCCCACGACGTCGACGCGGCGATCGGTGGCTTCCAGATGCACTTCGACGCGCGAATTCTCCACCATGAACTGCGCCAGCATCTCGCCGATGCGCATATCGAGCAGAGCGACGGGACAAGTCATGCGAACGATGCCGCGCGGCTCGCTGCGGGTGACATCGATGGCTTCCTGCGCCGCTTCGGCTTCGACCAGCACGGCCTTGCAATGGGCGTAGTACGTCTGGCCGATCTCGGTGACGGAGAAACGCCGGGTGGAACGCTGGATCAATCGCACGCCCAGCCGTTCTTCGAGCAGCGCAATGCGCCGGCTCAGCTTGGATTTCGGCATCCCCAGCGCCCGTCCCGCCGGTGCGAAGCCGCCGTGGTCGACCACCTCGGCGAAATAATAGAGATCGTTCAGATCCTGCATGGGCGCGGCGTTCTTCGAATAGGACGCTGAGGATAAATCCCGGCGTCTACTGGTGCCATCGTTGCTGCGGTCCGCTGATTCCCGAAATCCACGAAATCCTGCCGCAGGCCCAGTACGTTGCCCGTCGCGGCGAGATCAATGCCTGGGACAATCCCGAATTCGTCGCCGCGGTGAAGGCCACGGGCCGCAAGACGCTGATCATCGCCGGCACCATCACCAGCGTGTGCCTGGCGTTCCCGAGCATCGCGGCCGCCTACGATGGCTACAAGGTCTTTGCGGTCGTCGATGCCTCCGGCACGGTCTCGCCGCTGGCCACCGACATCACGATCGCGCGGCTCGCCCAGGCGGGCGTGGTGCCGATCGATACCATGGCCACCTTGTCCGAATTGCAGAAGAGCTGGGCCGGCTCGGATGCGGCGCGTTGGGCGGGCGTCTACTCAGGCGCGATGCCGCACTACCAGCTGCTGATCGAGAGCTACATGAAGGCCCAGGAAGTGGTGAGAAAGCATGAAGAGCTGGATTCGATGCGCAAGTAGCGATCGATGACTTGCCCCGGTCCTCTGCTGGAGCGTCTGGCAGAGGATCGGCGCGATCCAGCGAACAGCTCGGGCTGCCCGGCCCGGCGCAAAAAAAAGCCCGCCTTGCGGCGGGCAGATCAGGGGTCGAGGATCAGCGAAACGAAATCAGAAACTGTGCGTCAGTTGTACGGCGCCCCAGAGCGAGTCGCGCGACGCGTCGCCATCGCGAATCTCAGCGGTCTGGTAGTTCACGGTGTAACTCAGCTGGGTCTGCTCGAAGAGCTGGGTGACGAAACCCGCCCACACCTCGAACACCATCGGCTCCAAGTCCGAAGCCGAATACTCCACCGGGCTGTCACGGAACTGGCCCTGCAGAAAGGCGTTGTAGGCACGCGCCTTGACCCCGGCGCCGGTAAAGAAATAGATCTCCGGCTGGCCATGCGGGCGCCCGACCACCGGCAGCGGTGCGCCGATGTAGTCGGTCAGCTCCGGTGCAAAGCCCCACCAGGGAGAATCGAAACGTCCCACCCGCATCGAGATCGACGCGCTGGCCTCGGTCAGATAACCGACGCTGCCCTGCACCGTCGTCTTCACGTCGAGCGTGCCGCTCGGATTCGCAACCAGCAGATGATGACGCGCCAGCGTGTAACGGGCAGTCGGTTCGCCGCCGGCAGAAATCTGGTTGTCGTAACCGCGCGGCTGGTCCGAACCGGTCAGCTTGTGGACTTCCGAATGAATGCGTCCCGACAGGGCCAGACCGAGCACGCCCACCGTCAGGTTGCTGGACCAGGCGTTGCGGCCGTCGGCATCGACGCTGACCCGGCCGTTGGCCAGGAACAGCAGGCTGGCATAGGGCCGGTCGGCACGCAGCGGCGCGGCCGACTCGATGTCGGCCGGCGTGAACGCCATCAATCCGACCTGGCGCGCATGATGCACTTCACCGCGAGCCGACTCGGGTACGAGCCAGCCGTCGATCTTGCCGAGCCAGGGATCGAGCGAGGCAAAGCCGTCGCGCGCTTCCCGCCCGGAGATGGTGATCGCCATGCCGCCGGTGTAGTCGCGATCGCGCTCACCGCCGCCCGCGAACAGATCGTTGTCGACCTGGATGCGCATGCCGCTGATGTCCCGCGAGTCGTCGGCGGAAGACACGGTTTGTGCCTGTACGGAGGACGCGAGCAGAGACACAACCGCCAGCGCCAGTATTGAAACCTTCTTTGTTCGAGCTTGCTTCGCCATGACCGCATTCCCTATCGCGCGTTGGCTGTATCGCGCGTCACACGTCATCGCCTTTGACTTGTGCGCTACTTTCGCCAACTCGCCCGCGCAGATAAACGAGGGCGCGGGAATGACATTCATGAATGGCGCAGCGGGAATGCCTCGGAATGACCAGCCTTCGCCGAACACGGATGCACGCAACGCGTCTGACGATGAAGGGTGCCGTGCAGCGCGGGCGTGCAAACCGTACAAGGAAGGGCCCGACTCGTATCCGAGGCCGGGCAACGGCGGCAGGTCGGAGGGCGCGGCTTGCTGTCTGGGCCGGACCGTATAGGATTCTGCGGCGCGCAACGGCTTAAGGAAGACATAAGAATGGACAAATTCACATGCATGCAGGCGCTGGTGCGGGTGGTCGAATCCGGCAGCTTTGCCGAGGCGGCGCGCCGCATGGGGGTCTCCGCCCCGATGGTGACCAAGTACATCAGCCACCTGGAGCATTCGCTGGGCTCGCGGCTGCTGAACCGCTCCACGCATTCGCTGAGCCTGACGGACCCGGGCCACGCCTATTACCAGCGTTGCGTCCAGTTGCTGGAGGATCTGGACGAAGCGGAGGCCATCGCCGGCGCGCAGAGCAGCAGCCCGCGCGGTTCGCTGCGCATGAGCGTGTCGACTGATTTCGGCGTCGATCACCTCGGACCGGTGTTGCTGGAGTATTCCCGGCAGTACCCGGACGTGCGCATCGAAGTGTCAGTGAGCAATCACCTGGTCGACCTGATCGAGGAAGGCTTCGATCTGGCCGTGCGCATCACTGACCAGCTGCGTACCAACTTGGTCGCACGCAAGCTCGCCACCGCAAATCTGGTGGCGTGCGCAGCGCCTGCGTACCTGGAGCAGCACGGCGTGCCACAGATTCCCGAGAACCTGGCACATCACAACTGCCTGTCCTTCAGCGACGTCAGTCTCTCGGCCGAGCAGTGGCGCTTCACGCGCGAGGGCCGCACGTCCGTCGTCAAGGCGGCCGGAACGCTGCGTGCCAGCAGCAACGAGTTGCTGAAGCTGGCGGCATTGCAGGGCCAGGGAGTGGTGCTGCAGCCGAGCTTCAACGTCAGCACCGAGCTGCGCAACAAGCGCCTGGTGCCGCTGCTGACCGACTACGATGCCGGCGCCCTGGGGATCTACATCGTCTATCCGCACCGCAAGCATCAGACCGCCAAGGTCCGCAGCTTCATCGACACGCTCACCGGCCGCTGGGGCGACGACTCCAACCGCGATCCGTTCTGGCGCGGCGACGGCAGCGCCGCCAGCTAGGACCAGGCTCGTTCCAGCTCCCACTGCGCGAAAGGGACGCCGCGACGCACATGCACGCCGAATCCGACGTGATGGAAATATCGCGACAGCCGCGTGCGATACCAGTCAGCATCTCTCAGGTGGATGTCACCATCGCTGCATGAGCGGTCGGCGTTACCGCGCCAGTCCTCGCGCGTAGGGGCATGAAAGTACAGCGCTCCCCGACATAGCTTGCCCAGGTTCACCAGCGCGCGGGCCGCGTCCCGGTCGGTCAGGTACTGCAGCACGTCGTAACAGAGGATGAGGTCGAAGCGGGCGCGCGGCCGATACGTTGCAAGCGACGCCTGTGTCCAGTCGTAGCGCTTGCAAAGGTGCTCGCTGACCTCAATACCTGTGTAGTTCGCTCCAGCGAACGCCTTGAGCGTTGCGGTCCGCATCAAGCCGAGCCCGCAACCGGCGTCGAGGATTCGTCGCACGGGTAGCTCGAGTTGCTTCACCAACGCCGCCACTGCGCCGGCGCGTCTCGTCATCTCTTCCCGTGTGGTCACCCGGGTACGCGGATTCACATAGAACCGTTGGTAGAAAGCAGCATCGAATTGGTTATCAGGCATGTGAGACAACGGCTCGGGCGCGTGGCGAACGGGAGCGTAGCGGACCAGATCCGGAGCCCGAGTTCAACAACTTGGGTTTGCCGCTGCGTCGATCGACGGCACCGTCATTCGCAACGTTCGCACCGGCCCTGCCTCAGTCGCGCTTCCTTGTGCCGGCCACAGGCCCCCTTGATTGGGTGGGGGGCGTCCCAAAGTAGCTTGCATGTCGTTCACAGGTTCCAGACATGGCTATCCGTAATCCGCGTTCATGGATGTGGGCTGAAGCCTGCGAAATGCTGGAACAGGCGCAGCGGCTGCAGCGGCAGTTCTTCCGGTTCGGCCATGCGGTCGAAGCGCAGCCGCGCTGGGAGCCGCCGGTCGACATCGTTGCGGACGATCGCAGCGTGGAAATCCTGGTGGCCTTGCCCGGCGTCGCGCCGGAGCACGTCCAGGTGCAGATCGATCACGGAGCCTTGAGCGTCACCGCGCGCCGTGCGGTGCCGATGAACGAATACACCACGGCGGTCCATCGGCTGGAAATTCCCTATGGACGTTTCGAAAGGCGCATCGCGCTGCCTGCCGGCCGTTATGAGCTGGCGGAACAGGCCTGTGTCAACGGCTGTTTGGTAATACGACTCGCACGACGCTGAGCGGGAGCTTACATGACCGACCCGAATCGACAGAACGCTTCGACCGTGACGGATGACATGCTGATCATCCTGCCGGTGCGCAATCTGGTGCTGTTCCCCGGCACCGTGTTGCCCGTCGCGATCAATCGCGAGCGCTCGCTGGCGGCCGCACAGGAAGCAGTGCGCGCGCACGGCAAGATCGGCTTCCTGCTGCAGCATGATCCGGAAACCCAGAATCCCGGCCCCGGCGACCTGCATCGCATCGGCACGGTGGCGAGCATCGTTCGCTACGTGACCGGGCAGGACGGCGCGCATCACTTGGTCGTGCAGGGCGAGAAGCGCTTCCGCGTGCTCGACTTCCAGGAAGGCATGCCTTTCATGATGGCGCGTGTGGAGTACATCGCGGACGCCGCGACGGCTTCCAATGAAGTCGAGGCGCGCGCGCTGAATCTGAAGCGACTGGCCTCCGAGGCCGTTTCGCTCCTGCCGCAGGCACCAGCCGAGCTGGCGAATGCCATCCAGGCGGTGGAATCGCCCTCGGCGCTGGTCGACCTGGTCGCCAGTTTCATGGACATCAAGGCGCTGTAGAAGCAGCAGCTGCTGGAGACGCTGAATCTCAGGAATCGGCTCGACCGCGTCGCCGAGCTGATGCAGAAGCGCATCGAGGTGCTGCGCCTGCAGCGCCAGCTCGAGGAGCAGACGCGCGAAGCCATCGACGAGCGCCAGAAAGAAGTGCTGCTGCGTGAGCAGATGCGCCAGATCCGCAAGGAGCTGGGCGAAGACGGCGAGTCGGGCGAAGAGATCAAGGAGCTGCGCGAGTCGGTCGAGAAGGCCGGCATGCCCGAGGAAGCCCTCGAGCAGGCCCGCAAGGAGCTCAAGCGTCTGGAGAAGATGCCGGATGCCAGCGCCGAGTACTCGATGCTGCGCACCTGGATCGATCTGATGATCGGCCTGCCCTGGTCCAAGCTCGACAACGAGTCCATCGACATCGAGCACGCCCGCCGCGTGCTGGACGAGGACCACTATGGCCTGGACAAGATCAAGCGCCGGATCATCGAGTACCTGGCGGTGCGCAAGCTCAATCCGCAGGGCCGCAGCCCGATCCTGTGCTTCGTCGGTCCGCCCGGCGTGGGCAAGACCTCGCTGGGCCAGAGCATCGCGCGTGCCGTGGGCATCAAGTTCGCGCGCGTGAGCCTCGGCGGCGTGCATGACGAAGCCGAGATCCGTGGCCACCGGCGTACATATATAGGAGCGCTGCCGGGCAACATCGTGCAGGCCATTCGCAAGGCCGGCACCCGCAACCCGGTGCTGATGCTGGACGAGATCGACAAGCTCGGCGCCGGCATCCAGGGCGATCCGTCGTCGGCGCTGCTGGAGGTGCTGGATCCGGAACAGAACAATACGTTCCGGGACAACTACCTGGGCCTGCCCTTCGACCTGTCGAAGGTCATGTTCATCGCCACCGCCAACATGCTCGACACCATTCCGGGGCCGTTGCGCGACCGCATGGAGATCATCGAACTGACCGGCTACACGGAGGAAGAGAAGATCGAGATCGCCAAGCGCTATCTGGTCAAGCGGCAGCTGGAGCTGAACGGCCTCAAGCCCGAGCAGGCGCAGATCACGGATGCCGCCCTGCATAAGATCGCGCGCGATTACACGCGCGAGGCTGGCGTGCGGAATCTGGAGCGGACGATCGGTGGCGTGCTGCGTCACGTAGCGGTCCGTATTGCCGATGGCAGCATCACGGAACAGACCGTCGACGTGGACGATATCCAGCCCATCCTCGGCGCGCAGCGCTTCGAGAGCGAAGTGGCGATGCGCACCAGCGTGCCAGGTGTAGCGACGGGGCTGGCGTGGACGCCGGTGGGCGGTGACATCCTGTTCATCGAGGCCACCCGCATCCCCGGCAACGGCCATCTGATCCTTACCGGTCAGCTCGGCGACGTGATGAAGGAGAGCGCGCAGGCGGCGCTGTCGCTGGTGAAGTCGCAGGCCGAGCGCCTCGGCGTCGATCCAGCGATATTCAAGCACAGCGACGTGCACATTCACGTGCCGGCCGGTGCCATCCCCAAGGACGGCCCGAGCGCGGGCGTGGCGATGTTCACGGCGCTGGTATCGCTGCTCACCGGCAAGACGGTGGGCAACGATCTGGCGATGACCGGCGAGATCAGCCTGCGCGGCTTGGTGCTGCCGATCGGCGGCGTCAAGGAAAAGACCGTAGCGGCGCATCGCGCGGGTATCCGCAAGGTGCTGTTGCCGGCGCGTAACCGCAAGGATCTGGAGGACGTACCGCAGAGCGTGCGCGACGATATGAAGTTCGTGTTCTGCGAACGCGTCGACGACGTGATCCGCGAGGCGCTCGGCATCGGCCTCAATCCGATCACGGCAGCGGCCTGATCGTCCAGGCGGGGGAAGCGCTCGCTTCCCTCGCCGGTTCGTTACCAGACAAGACGGATCTCAATCCGCCATTCGTGGCACACGCCGCGAAGCCGCGCAGATCATCGCCCTACTCACGGCACGATGTGAGTTGAATCACAGACAGTTGTGCCCATCACGCGCTGAATCAGCACTGAATATGCGCGCACTCATTTATACGTGGATATGCAACGATGCGCGCACATCGAGATGTGCGTGTGCCATGCAACACACTCAGCAATGATCGCATTGCAAGATCGATGAGAAGAGAGTAATCAGAGAGCTATGTTTCGCAGGCACATTCGCGGCATGCGCAACGTTGCGCGATCCAGCTCCAAGCGTCGGGAGTCGCGATCACCCTCTTACATTGCAAATCCCTGTCAGCCGCGGTTCGTTCCGCTTGCATTGCAAGCGATGCGACGACCGACGCACCGCGCAGGCAGCATGACTCATGGAACCTGTGCCCTGATGGATCAGTCTTGCTTAATGAGCTGAGGATTTCTCACACGTTTGGAGGGCGGTTCGATGTCAGACAGCCCGATGGCGAACTCACAGCGCGGTGCAAGCTCGCAACGCGGAGAGAACTTCGTCGAGTCCCTGAGCGCCTATAGCCGGTTCCACCGCGCGCAACACTGGTCCGGCACCTTCGGTGAGTTCCTCCGCACCGTCGTCCCCGGCAACGCCAAGCAACTGGCCCGCACCAGCCATGAGTACCTGTGGGACATGCTCAACTGGTACGGTCGGGAAGGCGGCAACGGCAACTCCTCCGGCAACGGCACCGAGAGTGCAGGCAGCAAGGAGCTGTTCAAGCGCGAGCTCTTCGGCATCGACGAGGCGCTGGGCCGTGTCGTCGACTACTTCAAGGCCGCGGCTGCGGGCTCCGATGTCGGACGCCGGCTGTTGCTGCTGCTGGGCCCGCCGTCCGGCGGCAAGTCCACCATGGCCATCCTGCTCAAGCGCGGACTGGAGGAGTACAGCCTGACCGACGAGGGCGCGATGTACGCGCTGCAGGGCTCGCCCATGCATGAATCGCCCCTCAATCTCGTTCCGGCGAGCCTGCGCGGCGAATTCCGCGATACCTACGGCGTGGAGATTCGCGGCGAACTCAGCCCCTGGGCGCGAGACCGGCTGGAACGCGACTTCGAGGGCGACTTCCTGCGCATGCCGGTGGAGCGCGTCTTCCTGTCAGAAGCCTCGCGGGTCGGTGTTGGTACCTATGCGCCGCACGATCCCACCACCGCGGACCTGGCCGACCTGGTGGGCTCGGTTGACCTGTCCAAGGTGGCGCAATTCGGCGACGAAGGCGACCCGCGCGCCTGGTCGTGGTCCGGTGCAGTTTACGCGGCCAGCCGCGGCGTGCTGGAGATGATCGAGATCCTCAAAGTCAAGCGCGAGTTCCTGTACCTGCTGCTGACCCTGACCCAGGAAAAGAACGTCAAGGTCTCGCGCTTCCCGCTGATCTACCTGGACGAGACCATCCTGGCGCACACCAACCTGGCGGAGTTCCACAAGTTCCTGCAGGAGAAGGAGAACGAGGCGCTGCTGGACCGCATGGTCATCGTGAAAGTGCCGTATACGCTGTCGTACAACGAGGAGGCCCGCATTTACACCAAGTTGGTGTCAGCCGCGCCGGCCTTCCGCGACGTGCATCTGGACCCGCACGCGCTGCGGCTCGCGTCAGTGTTTGCAGTTCTTACAAGATTGTTCAAGCCCGAACGCGAAGGCTTGGATCTGTCGAAGAAAGTCCGCCTCTACGCGGGCGAAAGCGTCGAGGGCTTCCCCGAGAACGAGGTCACGAGACTGCGCGCCGAGGCGCCCGAAGAAGGCCTGACCGGTGTCAGCCCGCGCTTCATCGTCAACTCGATCTCCAACGCCATCACGCGCAGCGACAAGAAGAGCCTGACCAGCATGGAGGTGCTGCTCGCGCTCAAGGACTCGATCGAGACCGATGCGCGCATGGACGCCAAGTCCAAGAAGCTGTGGATCGATTACCTGGTGCTGGCACGCAAGGACTTCTACAACCGCTGGGTGAAGGAGGACGTGCACCGCGCCCTGTTCGCTTCGTTCGAGGACGAGGCGCAGCAGCTGCTGGACAAATACCTGGACGAAGTGGAGGCCTCGCTCGATCACCGCGAGGTCACCGACCCGATCACCGGCGAGTCGCGTCCGGCCGACGAGCGCTTCCTGCGTTCGGTGGAGGACAAGATCAAGGTATCGGACTCGGGCAAGCTCACCTTCCGCCAGGAAGTGGTCCGCAAGGCCATGGTGGCGTACAAGGTAGGCGAGAAGTTCACACTCAATAGTCATTCGCGCATGCGTGAAGCCATCGAGCAGTATCTGTTCGAGGAGCGGCGCGACGTGCTGCGGCTGGTGACCTCGGCGGCGCGGCCCGACGACGAGGCCCGCAAGAAGATTTCCGCAGTTCAGGAACGATTGACAGGCGAGTATGGTTATGACGAACACAGCGCCAAGGAGGCTTTGAGCTACGTGACCACGCTGCTGGCGCAGGAGTAGTGGTCTCGAAGACCTGGAGGGGTGTCGAAGCGTCATGAGCGACCCCACATCGAATGGCGGTGGCGGTCCGGAAGGAACAGGCCCGAACGCCGGCGAAGCCGGCTGGTACGACCTGTTCTCGCGCGGCGCGCGCGACTGGTTGCGTCACAATGAAAAGGTCCGCGAAGCGGTCCGGCAACACCTGCCGCAGATCGTCGCGGGCGCGGACGTCTTGAGCGGCGGCGCGAGCACCGTGCGCGTGCCGGTACGGATGCTCGAGCATTATCGTTTCAAGCTGCGCCCCCCCAATGAGCAGCAGGGCGTAGGCCAGGGACAGGCCAAGCCGGGCGATCGCATCGGCCGGCCGCAGCAGGAGGGCGACGAGCGCGGCCAGGGCGGCAACGAGGAAGGCGGCATCCAGTACACGCTGGAGTTCCGCATCGACGACATTGTCGACTGGCTCTGGGAAGAAATGCAGCTGCCCAATCTCGAGGCCAAAGCAGGCAAGTCGCGCGAGGATGATTGGACGCGCGAAGGTTGGGACCGCCGCGGCGCGCGTTCGCGCCTTGATCGGCGCCGTTCAATGAAAGAATCCATCAAGCGCCGCGGCGTGCAAAGTGCCGGCGGCGCGGAGTCGCCTTCGTTCACCGATGAAGACCTGCGCTTCCGTCAGCTGGCCAAGCGCGAGCAGCCGGCCATGCAGGCGGTGGTGATGTTGCTGCTGGACGTCTCCGGCAGCATGGGCGAGCGCGAGCGGCAGATCTCCAAGACGTTCTTCTTCTGGGCCATCCAGGGCTTGCGGCGCCAATACCGGCACCTGGAGCTGGTGTTCGTGGCCCACACCTCCGAAGCCTGGGAATTCCAGGAAGAAGAGTTCTTCCGCGTCAGCGGCACCGGTGGCACGGTCGCCTCCGCGGGCCTGAAGAAGGTGCGCGAGATCATCGACGAACGCTTCAGCCCGGCACAGTACAACGTGTACCTGTTCTACGCCTCGGACGGCGAGAACTTCCCCTCCGACCAGCCGCAGGCACAGGAGGCGTTGGAGGATCTGGCGCTGGACTGCAACTACGCAGGCTTCCTGGAAGTCGCCCCGCTGGCCGGCAGCGTGCCCGACAGCGAGATCGGCAAACTGTTCATCGAGCTGGCCGACGAAGAATCCAATGTCGGCGCCTACCGGGTGAACAGTACCGACGACATCTGGAGCGCCGTGCGTCACTTCTTCGGTCAGCAGGCGGGGGCGTGATGGAAGACTGGCGGCAGCAAATCGCGAACATCGAGCAGCTGGCCCGCAGCCAGGGCCTGAACTACAAGCCGGTCGAGTTCGAGGTCGTTCCCGAAAGCTTCATGACCGAGATCGCCATCTACGGTCTGCCGGTGCGCATGCCGCACTGGTCCTTCGGCGTGCGCTACATCTACCAGCTGATCCAGCACCGCATGGGCCTGTCGCGTCTGTTCGAAGTAGTGTTCCCCGGCAATCCGGGCCGCGCGTACCTGGCGAAGTCCAACAGTGCGGCAGAGAACGTACTGGTCACGGCGCACGTGCTCGGTCACGCGGATTTCTCGACCAACAACATGCTGTTCCGCCGTAGCCAGGATCAGATCGGCGAGCACATCGTCGAGCAGGCCGCGGCCCACGCACGCCAGATCGGCATGGCGATCCAGGAACACGGACTGGAGCGGGTCGAGTCGGTGCTCGATGCGGCCCTGTCGCTGGAGCAACACATCGACATCGACCAGGGCGTGCGCCGGGAACTGTACCCGGAACTATTGGCGGAGCCGACGCAGCCGCCGGACACGGAGTTTGCACGCCGCTTCGCCGCGCTCGGGCCCGATACCGCCCGGCCGAAGCCCACTGGAACACCCAAGCGCGCGCCCATTCCGCCGCATCCTGAGAAGGATCTGCTCTGGTTCATCGCACACTACGCACCGGAGCTCGAACCCTGGGAGCGCGACATCTTCCTCGCCGTGCGCGAAGAGTCCTTCTATTTCTATCCCGTGTTCGCCTGCCAGATCATGAACGAGGGCTGGGCCTCGTACTGGCATGCGCGACTGCTGCGCGAGGCGGACTTCCTGCCGCAATCCGCCTATGTCGACGCCATCAAGTGTCATTCGGATGTGGTACGCCCGACTGCCACCGGCGAGAACGTGGCGTTGTCGACCAACCCGTACCACCTCGGATTCTCGATCTGGGAAAACATCGTCGCGGCGCAGGGGCTGGAGCAGGCTCGCAAGATCATGTGCGAGGACGACGATTTCGCCTTCGTGCGCAATCACCTGACCCTGGATCTGGCCAAGGAGCTGCAGCTGTTCCAGTACAAGGGCCCGGCCAACGGCACGCTGACGGTGCAGGAGATCGATCTGCCGATGCTGCATGACTCGCTGCTGGCGCCGAAATACGGCTTCGGCGCACCGACCGTGAGCGCTGCGCGCGTACATGTCGATGGCAAGCTGGAGCTGGTTCACGACCACGTGACCGATGGCCGCGGGCTGGACACGGAGCGCGGCCGTAAAGTGCTGGAATACATTGCGCGCGTATGGCGCCGGCCGGTGGTCCTCAATACCGTCGACAACGACAAGCGTTCGATCGAAATCTCGGTCTCGCCGCCGCCGGTCAACTAGCCGGCCTGCAGCAACTGGTTCTACTTACGTCATTTCCGCGAAAGCGGGAATCCAGGCCGGTGGATGCCCGCCTGCGCGGGCCTGACGAAATCAGGATCGGCACTCGCCGGAATGACGCCGTACAGAATGAGTGGCGGGTAGCAGTCAGGCAGGAAAATCGAACGGGAACGATTATCGGCTGCGATGCGGTTCATCGATGACCGCATGTCGATCGGACAGCCGGGCGGCGCTCAGGTGAAAGCGGCGCGGTGATCGCGGATGAAATCGTCGAAGGTGCGGGGTTCGCGGCCGGTGACTTCCTTGACCACCTGGGTCGGGGCCACGTTGATCAGGTTCGAAGCACAGGCATCCCACAGTTCCAGGGTTGCCTCGATCATCACCGGCGCGGCTCCCGCCGCCTGCAGGCGGCCGCGGGCCTCATTGGCGGTGATGTCCATGTAGCGGACCGGTTTGTCGAGCACGCGGCTCAGGCGCGCGGCGACTTCGGAATAACTGATCGATTCGCTGCCGGTGACAGTGTACGTATAGCCAGCATGCGCAGGGTTCATCAGCGCCACGGCGCCGACCGCACCAACATCGCGCGCATCCACGAACGTCCATTTGCCGGAGCGGAACGGCCCGGCAATCACGTTCTGCTGTGCCACGGCCGGGGCAAACTGCAGCAGGTTCTGCATGAAGAAGGTCGGCCGCAAATGCGTGACCTGCAGGCCGCTGCCCTGCGAGCTGCCCTCGATCTGACCCAGCCAGCGCAGGGCCCGGGCGCAGCACAGGCCGGAGTTCGCACCGACGCCGGAGAGTTGTACGATCCGGCGCACGCCGGCTTTCTTCGCTGCCCCGACGAAGCGGGCGTGCAGTTCGGCCATTCTGGGAGAAAATGCCGAGGCCAGGAACGCGGCCTCCACCCCGGCGAGCGCCGACTGGAGACTGTTTTCGTCGGCCAGATCGCCGCGCACGACTTCGATATTGGACGCGGAAACACGCAACTTGGCGGGGTCGCGGACGAAGGCGCGAACGGCGACGGGCTGATCCGCAAGGCCGGCGAGCACCGCCTGGCCTACATTTCCCGTCGCACCGGTCACAAGAAGCATCGTTTCTCCGTCAAGCCGTTTAAGGGACAGTTGTGTCCCACCCGTGGTTGGGCGATACATTAAGGGCGCGGATTGTCCGGGTAAACCGGGACCTAAGCAAAGAGTCTGATGCACACTGGTCATGAATCCCCCGCCTACAATGCGCCTGCAACAAACGAACCTGGAAGATTGGGGAACGGGCTGATTGAATAATTTCAGCGATATCGTCGCGTACGTGCGCGTGGTCGAGGCACACAGCTTCGTCGCAGCCGCGCAAACACTGGGAATGTCGCCCTCGGCGATCAGCAAGGCGGTCAGCCGCCTGGAGGAGCGCCTGGGCGCACGGCTGCTCAATCGCACCACCCGCTCGTTGAGCCTCACGGATGTGGGCAGCAGCTTCTATGAACGCTGCCGGGATGCGTTAGGTCAACTGGATCACGCGGAAAGCGAGGTATCTGAGTCCCGCGGCGTTCCGCGCGGGCGGCTGCGCGTGGACGTTCCTGTATCGCTCGGCCGTCGTCTCATCGTGCCCGCCCTGCCGCGTTTCATCGCGCAGTATCCGGAAATCAGCGTGCAGATGAGCATGAACGATCGCGTCGTAGACCTGGTCCAGGAAGGCATCGACGCCGCTTTGCGCGTCGGGAATCTCAGCGACTCCAGCCTCATCGCGCGACGCATAGCTCAGTTGCGCGGAGTAACCTGCGCCTCGCCGGAGTTCATCGAGCGTTATGGCGAACCGCGCGATCCGACCGAGCTGAAGCCCGAACACTGCATCACCATGTTCAAGCTCGGCAACAACCAGACGCGCGACTGGCTGTTCCGCAAAGGCGCGGTCGAGCATCAGGTCACGCCGGCGGCGCGGCTGTCATTCAGCGATCCCGAATCGGCAGTGCAGGCCGCGGTGAGTGGCGCAGGATTCGTCCGCGCGCTGGACTTCACGGTCGAAGCGCAGGTCGCCGCGGGCCTGTTACGCCCGGTGCTGCAGGACTGGAACGATGGCGCCTGGTGGCCCGTCTCGGTGGTGTATCCGCAGCATCGTCAGCCCACGGCGAAAATCCGCGCCTTCATCGACTTCGTGTCGGGCCTGTTCCCGCAGATCAACGGCGCCAACGGTCCGTAGCTGCGCTCGTTCTTACCCTCCTCTCCTGGCAGGAGAGGAGGGTTGCTCTAGGCACCAACCTCAATCCGATCCGGCGTGTCGACTCGCGTTGAACGTGACTGTCATCCGTTCGCACCGCGGCTCGGCGCCACGTTGGCGTTCAGCCGGAACAGGTTGGTCGGATCGTACTTATCCTTGAGCGCGACCAGGCGCCCGAGATTCGCGCCATAGTTGTCCATCACGCGCTGCTGCGGGATATCGCCGCTGACGTTGGTGTAGAAGCCCTTGGTGAAGGGCTCTACTTCTTTCCAGATCGAGCGCACGCGTTGTGCATGTTCATCGGTCTGCGTCCGGTCATTCCAGACCGTCATCACGATCAATCCATGACGGGCCTCGCGCTGCAAGTACGCGGTCGCATCCGGCCGGACACGACCGATGGCGCCACCGCAGTGGAAAATCATCGCGATGGTCGGTATCGGATTCGGCTCCTGCGTACGTTCGATCAACGTTTCCAACAAGGCCGGCTCCAGCCGCTTCACGAAGCCGGTGCGGGTGTAATAACACTGGCCGTGCCGTTCCGCCTCGTCGCTGGCCCGTTGCAGCATGACGTAAGGCGTGGGACGAACCGCATCCACCAGCGGCTTCTGGAACTGCCGCAGCGGCTCGAGCAGCCGTTGACCGGTTTCGATCGGGCCGCAGTAGCAGATGTCGAACAACAGCAGTCGCTTGCCGTCTGGCGCCGGCCGCAGCGCGGCCGCCATGTAGAGCTCATCCGGGGCGTCGGCGACGTAGCCGGCAAAGAACTCCAGCATCTTGCGCGCCTGCTCGCCCGGATAGGCGAGATGGCCGCCGAGCAGGATCGGGCTGAGGCCGTGGAGCTCGAACTCGAACGAGGTGGCCACGCCGAAATTTCCGCCGCCGCCACGCAATCCCCAGAACAGGTCGGGATTGCGATCGGCACCGGCCTGGATGAATCGGCCGTTGGCCGTAATCAAGTCCACGGAGCGCAGATTGTCGCAGGCCAGTCCGTACTTGCGGCCGATGCGACCGAAGCCGCCGCCAAGCGTCAGGCCCGCAACGCCCGTGTGCGACACCGTTCCGGCAGTCGTGGCAAGGCCGAATGCCTGCGACTCTCGATCCAGAGATCCAAGCAAGGCCCCTGCTTCCACTCGCGCCGTTCGCGTTATCGGATCGACACGCACGCCATTCATCGGCGACAGATCGATCATCAACCCGCCATCACACACCGACTGACCTGACAGACTGTGTCCACCACCGCGCACCGCCACGAGCAGATCGTTGGAGCGCGCGAACTGCACCGCCTGCCTGACATCGGCTGGGCCGCTACAGCGAGCGATCAGTGCCGGCTTGCGATCGAACGCCCCGTTCCAGACCCGGCGCGCCTGGTCGTAGCCGTCATTGCTGGCGAGTAGCAGATCGCCGCGCAGTGCAGCACGAAAGTCACCAACTTGTGCGCCGGTAAGCACGATCTGCTTCCCGGAGCCCGAGATCGCCGGCAGATCATCTGCGGTAGCCAGGGTGTCCGCCAGAGTCCGTCCGACCTGCGTTGATGCAGCAACCAGAGTGGCCAGCGCAGAGCCACAGAATTCTCTTCGCTTCATGGCAAGCCCTCCCCAAAAACTGGCGATTGTCACGAGGTGGGCGGCGAAAACAATACGGCGAAGGTGTAATGGCCGGCGGCTCGCGCTGCTCTCGCAAGCAACCAGCACCGGCTGGGTGCAGAGCCGCAGGATGGACTCGGTCTGCGCGGCGCAAGGCACACGCTCTTCAGCGCGTCTTTTGCGCCGAAGAGCTTACGTATCCAGTGGAATCGATATCGGAACTACAACCCGTCGCTCTTGTTCGGCGAGTGCCGACCTTGCGCTGCAGTAACCACGTCGGCGTCGTGCTGAATGAAAACCTGCACCATCTGCACCGTCAGCGCCGAGGAGATCGCCGTCATGGCGCCGGACTCGTCGGGATAGCCATCGGCCAGGCGCCGCAGCACCGGATAGAGCGAAGGCTGCGACAACCCGCCGTAGCTCGAATGATGCGTCGACCAGGATCGAACCAGTTGTTCGTACCAGGAATCGACATCGGCGTAGCCACCCACCAGGCCTTCACCCTTCTGCGAATCCAGCTTCACGTCGAAGCGCAAGCCGCGAATCGTGTAGGCGCCGGGCCGACCGAGGAACACCGCCCACGGCCAGTACACGTCCGCCGGCTGCGTGGTCAACACGCCGTCGACGATCTTTCCCTTGAGGTGGTGAATGAACTTCGCGCCGAAGCGCTCGTCCACGCGGTTGGAGCCGCCCGGCATGATGTTGGCGCCGGTTGCATCCGTCATCAGGCGATCCAGGCCACGGTACAGCGACACGCTTACGGCATCGTCATTGACCAGGCTGTCCACGCCGGTCAGCTCGATCAGGATCCGGTTGAAGCCCAGCTCGCGCACCCACATGTTGGTGAAGTGCGCGAACGTGCCATCGGGCGCACGAAACAGGCGAGTGCAGCCGATGGCCCGGAACAGCTGATTGTCGATGCCGGACGCGCCGGCCTGCGAAGTGAAATCGTTCGGTCCGACCTTGTCATCGAGATTCAGCCCGATAGCGGTTTTTCCCGCGGCCTCGCGATAGGGGAACTTGTCTTCGCGATCTTGCGGATAGCGCGCCAGTCCCTCGCGTCGCAGCTGGGTCGCTTCGACCGTTCCGCCATTGGGGAACAGCGCTTTGAATTGTTCGCGCGGGCCTTCGTTGAAGCCCTGCGGACATTCCTCCTTGCCGTTGTCCGTCTGATAGATGGCCCAGCGCGCTCCCGTCAGTGCAAAGCCGATCTTGCCGTCCTTGGGCGCGATCGCGTCTGCAGCAGCGGCACCGGCTGCCGTTCCAAGGACCATTGCAGCGCACAGCACGCGCACTGCCCGGATCCGCGCCTGTCTTTGAAACTGATGTTGCACGAGTCCCCCTCGAACCGTTCCAGGCTTACAGGTTGTTGCCGAAGAAATCGTCGCGCAGGAAGAACGCCTTGAAGCCGTTGCGACTGCCGCCGAACTCGCCGTTGCCGTTGCCGTTGATGTCGCCCGGCCGGGCATCGCCGACGTAGGTGTAGACCGGCGAGCCCCGATAGGCCCAGACGCGTTGCGCACCGGCCTGGCCAGGCGTTGCAAGATGCCCGGTCTGCGGATCGATCTCGACCACGCTCCAGGTGCGGCTGGTGCTGCGCTCGTCTGCGGTCGCCACCACGTAAGGCCAGTCGTGCAGACAGCGCTCCACCTTGCCACCACCGCAGATGGCGAGCCGATAGGCCTGCGGCGAGTCCGGCAGGTTGCAGTTGAGCTGATCGTAGGAATCGTCGGCGCAGTTGTAGACGTAGAGCGTCCTGCCGTTGCCGTCGGCAAGTACCACACCCGTCGTGCTGTCCTGGACGGTAAAGCCTCGGGGTGGCAGCGGCGCTTGCTGCGTATAGACGTTGTGCCAACCGGAAACATCGCTGCCTTGCTGACTGGCGAGGCTCGAATCCAGCACATAGGTGTAGAGAGGCTGCTGGCGGAATGCCCACTGACGAATTCCCGGCGAGCGCTCGAGAATGGACCAGTCGCCCTGCGGTCGTGCCGATTCAGGTGCGATGATCGGTGCCCAGGTGCGCGTGCACGCAGCGTCGCAGTTGGACTTTCCCGGGCCATCCTGGGTCGATGCATAGACCGAGTAACGCTTGTCGGTGAGCAGCTGTCGGCCCGTCGCGGTGGTTGCGATGGCAAAGCCGGGAGGAATCGCCGGCGGGGGTGTCGCGACTTCGCGCGCTGCCGGACCATCGCCGAAAGATCGGCGGGTCGTGGCGCCCATCACATCGCCGGGTCTCTGGTCGAGAACGGACGTATAGAGCGCGTGCCCGTCGTAAGCCCACTGCTTCTTGCCGTCAGTGCGCGTGATGATCGTGAATGCGCCGACAGGTTTGGCATTGTCATCGGCCAGCGCGGGCGGCCATACCGCCGTGCAACTCTGCCGCTTGTCCAGCTCCGGCAAGACCAAGCCTGGCGGATACGGACTCATCAGGCCGGCGGTTTTCGTGGTCGGCGTATCGGTGCACACGGAAGCGTTCTTGGGATCTCCCGTGATCCCGTTGCGCATGGTCGTGTAGGGCCAGTAGTAGAGCGTCATGCCGCGGGCGTCGGCAAACACCGGTCCGTCCAGCTCACTGCTTTCCACGCGGAACCCTGGCGGCATCGGAACGCGTAGATAGCTCTCATGCTTTGCAGCAACACTGCCCGAGTCGCGCGCCGCCGCATGCTGAAGTGGCGCGCAAAGGAATATTCCGAACGTCACTGCGCCGGCAATGCTTCTTATAGTGTGTCGCACGATATCTGATCCCCTTGGACAAAGGCTCCGCGCCAGCGATGCAGGAAGCTCGACAGGAGCCGTAAAGCTCACCAGCTCGCTCGAACCGATCAGGCCAGCATTTCGCCGATCTCCTTGGAGGTCCCGTTCGACTGGGTCCCCCAGGAACCGTTGTCCAGCTCGAACAGCTTCATCGCGGTAAAGCCCAGGCGCGTGCATGCCGAACCGCCGCCATCGATGTGCAGCCCGGTCTTGACGCGCCCGCCGGCACGGCCGGCCGTGAACATGGGCTGGTTCTCGATCGAATGCACGCGCGCCAGCGACTGATCGGTGCTGGCATAGATGAGCACGTTGTCCAGCAGCGTACCGTCGCCTTCCCTGACCTTGGCGAACGCCTCGACGAAGTACGCCCAGCTCTCCATCGAACGACGGATGAACCACGAAGTCTGCGGCTGATAGCCCAGTTGCTGATCCACCGGCTCCTCGTGCGAAGCCGTGTGGTGCGGCTTGTCGTAGCCGACGCGACTGGTAGCAGCAGCCGATTGCGAGTAAGCCATGTTGAACACGCGGGTCTGGTCGCAGGCGACGGCCATGACCATCAGATCCGTCATCAGCTTGTGACGCGCGGTCACCAGCTCCACGTCGAGACCCGCTTTCGGCTCTTCTTTCGGCGCCGGCGGCATTACGCAGGCGGGCCGGGGCTCGGGCTTGGTGAGCTGCTGATCGAACTGGCGCTCCAGGTCGCGCAGGCCGGTGAAGTACTGATCCAGCCGTGCCCGGTCCTCGGCACCGATCGAGCGACTCAGATCCTTGACGTCATCCATCACGCCCGACAGCACGCTCTTGCGCAGCATCACCCGCGGGTTCACCTTGAACTCGGCCGCATTCGGATCCTGGAAATCGCCGCCGAACAGCTTGGCGTAGAACTGCACCGGCGACCAGTCGGCGATGCTGATCGAGTTGGCGTTCTCGTAGCTGAAGCTGTCACGCACGTTGCCGGTCGCAGTGGCGGTCAAGGTCTGAAACCGCGCGCTGCTGCCGATCTTCTTGGCGATGGTGATATCGATGGTCTCGCCGGGCAGGTCGGCCTGCGTCATCGGCGCCATGCCGGAACGGGCGATGATCCAGCCAGTCTTGTGGCACAGGTTGGGCGCGGCATCGCGAAAGCAGTTGAAGTTCGTGTACAGGTTGATGTGCTGCCGTATCGGCGCCAGCGACACGATTTCTTCTGGCAGGTCGAAATTCGCACCGAGCTTCTTCGGCACGAAGATGTCCTTGTTCATTCCCAGGCCCCACGCCCAGGTGCCGAAGCGCAGCGGGAGCGGCGCGCCCGAGGCCAGAGCAGTGCCATTGTCATTGAGGAAGCAGTTCAACAAGGGCAATGCGACCGTCACCGCAGTACCGTTCAGCATGCCTCGCAAGACGCGACGTCGGCTCAGATCGCTCATACTCTTACTCCTGCCCGGTCAGGCCGTTCGTTGCATTCGAATCATGGTTCGCAGCGGACAGCCGCTGCCCGCGTTCGGAAGCCTTGTGCGCCGTCAGCGCCGGCGACTTCTCATTGCCGGCACGCGGCAACGCAAAGCCCATCGCAATGGTGCGCATCAGATCCGGCACCCGATAACCGTCGGCGGCGAATCGATCCTTCAGGTATGCCAGGATCGGCCGCTCGGCGGTGGTGGCCGGGCCACCCGAGCCGTAGCTATAAAGCCGTGTCACCAGACAGCTCGTGACCGCAGGGTTGTCGTACATGGCCCGCGCCAGCCCCTTCGCGTCCTGGAATTTCTTGCCGTCGAGATTGCCGCTGGCGTCGATGGGCGCGCCCGATTCGTTGTCGCGATAGGCTCCCGAGCCGTCGAAGTTCTCGAGTGCCAGACCAATCGGATCGGTGATCTTGTGACAGCCGGCGCAGGTCGGCGCGCTCAAGTGCGCAGCCACGCGCTCACGCTGCGTCGGATAGTGCGCGTCAGGATTGTTCAGCGCCGAGAAGTCCACGTTCGGCGGTGGCGGCGGCACTTTCTGGCATAGCAGGAGCTCACGCAGCGCCTTGCCGCGGTGAGTCGGCGAGCTGCGTGCCGGATGCGCATGCAGACCGAGGAAACTGACCTGCGTCAGGATGCCGACGCGCTGGCTGTTCTCCGGAAACTCATACGGCACCCAACCCGGCAGGGTCGGCACCTCGTAGACGGTCGCCAGTGCCGGCGACATGAACGTGTCGCGAGTCGTGAACAGCTCGCGATAGTCGCCCTTGCGCGTGAGCAGCAGATCCACCACCGTTCGCAACGTCTGCTCGCGGGCATCCTGCAGCGTCGCGCCGGTCACTTTCGGATACACCGAGGCGTCCTTGGCGAGATTGCCGAAATCCTCGAAGCCAAACATGTCGTCGAAGAAAGCCCGCACGCCGCTTTCCAGGCGCGGGCTGGCCAGCATCATGTCGACGGTGCGCTGCAATCCTTTGCGGGTGTACAGCTCGCCACTCTCGGCAGCGTTCAGCAACGCTTCGTCGGGCCCGGCGTCCCACAGAAAGAAGCTCAGACGCGAGGCGAGCGAATAGGCATCGAGACGGCGCTTGCCAGGATGATCCGGGTCCGGCTCGGTGGCGTCGACGATCAGCAGGAAATGCGGATCGATGAGCAGTCCTTCGAGCACCGCGGTCAATCCGGCATAGAAATCCTTCAGGTCGGTGGCGCCGCGGTGCGCCTGCTCGACCAGCGTATTCACCTTGGCCGCTTTCAGCGGACGCCGGAACAGCAGCCGTCCGGTGTGCTGAATGAACTTCCGTGCGCACTCGTCGTCCGCAGCCGTGGCATCCGCCGGCTTGCACGGCACCAGATACTCGCGACGCGACGGCGTCTGCTGTTCGATGCTGCCGGGATCCATCACCTGCGCAGCGATCGCCGCTGCGCTGCGTTGCAACTGCTGCAGCTCACCGGAGGTCACGCCAGCCGATGCCGCGCCCGACGCCAGCAAGCCTTCGGTGCGGCGCAATGGCGCGAAAGGCACACCGACTTCGATGTCGCTCCCGAATACGTACGCAATCGTGTTGGCGTATTGTTGATGCGTGATTCGCCGCACGCGGTCCGGCGCGTTCTCATAGGCGGCGGCAACTTCCGACGGCATCGACGCGCCACCCCATGGCAGCTTCGAACAGCTGACCACGCTCAACGCCGCCAGCAAGCAGGCTGCACCTCGTGACCCAGTGCGTCTGACAACGCCACGTTTGCACGCAACGTAATGACTCAAAGCAAATTGCATCGAGCTCCCCCGTCTACGTCACACCGTCTGCCGACGCCTGCGGGAGCACACTCCACGCAGCGCCTCATCCGGACAAGAATGCTAGGGAATCGCCGCCGCAAAAGGGTCCTCTTTTCGGGCCGCGAACAACGCTTCCGTAGGATGCCCATCAGCCGAACCCGGGGAGGAAGGGGACGATCGCCCCTTCCTCCCCGGACCTCACATCTTGATGCGAACACCGGCATAGAAGGCGCGACCCAATGTGTCGTACAGCTGCGGATTGGTTGGCATGTACCAATACGCGGCACTGGCGATCGCGGGCGGCTGCTTGTCCAGCACGTTGACCACGTTCAGATACGCCTGAGCCTCGGTGCCTGCGGTCGTGCGGAAGGTGTAGGCCAGCGACAGATCGTGATAGAACCGGCTGGGGATGTGGTTGTTGTCGATGGTCTGCGCGAACGGCGTCGACACCGGACAATCCGCAGAGCACTGCACGTAGGTCGCGGCGTAGTGGCCGGAGCTCATGTAGCGTCCAGTCCAGGTCACCGAGAATGGATCGAGCGAGTAGCCAGCTGAGAACAGCCAGCGCCACTTGAGCGGACCGGTGTTGGCGTTGTCGCCGGCCGAGTCCAGCACCGGGTTCAGACCGTCGTCGCGCTTAAAGAACTCCACGTGCGAGCCGAGCGCGCGCAGGTCGATGTCACCCTTCCATGAAGCCACCAGCGAATCGAGCGGCCTGGTATAGCTCGCTTCGATATCCAGGCCGCGCTCGTGCAGCTCGGCCAGGTTGTAGGGCTTCGAAGTGACGAACGTGATCTGTCCCGACCCGTCGCGGGTGATCATGGCGCACATGTCCTGCTGACCGAGGAAGCAGCGGTTCAACGTGTCCTGCGTGCCGACGGTGTCGATCGCGCCCTTGACGTTGATGTCGTACCAGTCGACCGAAGCACTGAAGCCCTCGAAGAACGAGGGCTGGAACACCAGACCGATGCCGGTGGTGTCCGCCTTCTCCGGTTGCAGCTCGGGATTGCCGATGGTCTGGTTCAGGAACGTCGGCAGCACCGCGTTGTTGTTGAACGGATCGAGCACGCCGGGCGACTGGCCGCCCGTACCGGCCGCGAACAACTCACCCAGGTTCGGTGCACGGATGTCGCGCGAGCGAGTGAGACGCAGGCGTACATCGTCGATCGGGTTGTACGTGATGCCCGCCTTCCAGGTGGTCACGTAACCGGAGGTGCTGTAGTCGGTGGCGCGCACTGCTGCATTGAAATCGAGAGCACGCGCCCACGCCGCATCCTTGGCGAGCGGCACGACGGTTTCGAGATATGCCTCGGTCACGTCATAGCGGCCATTGGTGCCCTTGTAATTGCCGGCGGTGTAAACGCTCTGCAGCGACAGCGGATCCGGCCGGCCCGTTACCTTCTCCTCGCGCCACTCGATACCGGCAGCGAGCGATGCTGGGCCGGCCCAGCTGCTGAAGGGTTCGCCGTTGATGCCGGCTGTCGCGACGTTCTGCGTGACCACCTGGTCGAGCGTCGCCAGGCCTTTCGAGAACGCGATCGCCTCCGGGCCGTTGTGGTTGTAGCCGAACGGATTCCACGGCACGCAGCCGGGAACGTCGTTGGCGGTCGATGCATCGGCATTGACCCGGCAGGCGATGACGCCGTTGGCGTCGCGCACCGAGTCGACCGCCAACAGGAAATTCCTGCGGTTCATGACCCGACCGTTGATGTCGCTGCGGGCCTTGCCCACCTGGCCGTAGACATCCCACGTCCAGCTGCTGCCGAACGCATCGAAGCTGCCTTCGAGGCCGGCCGACCAGCTGGTGGTGTGACGCTTGTTGTAGGTGGTGATGAAGGGCATGTCGAGGTTGAAGCTGCCCATGTGGAACGAGTTCAGCCCCAGCTGGTTCATGCGCGCGACCAGCGACGGATCCAGGTACGGATTGTCGATCCTGATCGTCAGCGTGTTGAGCGAGTCGTCCAGCTTCGAGCGTGCCAGGCCATTCGAGCGGCTCTCGATCAGGTTGACGAACGCGGTGACATTGTCGGTGAGATCGAAGCTGACTCGACCGAAGAAGTTGCGGCGATCGAGCCGGTTCGCCAGCGACTGGTTGTAGGCGCTGACGTCGGAATAGCGCCAGTCGCCGCCGACGTTGTACTGGCTGTTGGTGAGCGAGCCGTACTCGTACTGACGCGGCGTGCCGTCCGGGGCGAAATCGGTGCCGCGCAACGGCGTGTCGGTGATGATGCCGCCGGGAGTCGCCAGCAATGTCGCGACCTGACTGCGTATCAGGAACTGCGGCACCGAGGTCGATCCGGTCGCGGCGTTGTAGGCCGGGTTAGCGATGATGTGGACCGTATCGAACCCCCAGTCGCGTGCAGTCGTTGCGCCGAAAACGCCGTCGTTGTGCGCGAATTCGCCGCTGATGATGAGATGGCCGCGACCGCCGCCGAACGGCGTGCCGCCGGTGAGATTGATCTTGTAGCTGTCGTTGTCGCCCTGGCCGGTCGTCCCGCCCTGCAACTCCCCCTTGAGACCGGTGTAATCCTTGTCGAGCGCGAAGTTGACCACGCCGGCGAGAGCGTCCGAGCCATATGCTGCGGATGCGCCGCCGGTGATCACGTCGACGCGGCTGATGAGGGATTGCGGCAGATCGTTGATGTTCACGGCGCCGTTCACGTCACCGGCGACGATGCGATGGCCATCGAGCAGCACCAGCGTACGGAACACGTCCAGGCCGCGCAGGTTCAGATTGTTCTGCGACTGGCGGCCGGTCGAAATCTCGTTGCCGCCGCTGGTGGTGCTCATGCCACCGGCGAACGCCGGCAGGCGATTCACGAAGTCGGAGATGTGCTGCGATGGCGCCTCCTGCAACTGCTCGACGCCAATGACGGTCACGGGCGTCGGTGCCTCGTAGCCGTCGCGAATCACGCGCGAGCCGGTGACCACCACTTGTTCTAGCGCAGCGTTGCCTTTCGGCGCATCGGCAGCAGCACCTGGTTGTGCCTGCGCACTGACTGACTGAGGAGCCGCGAACGATGCGGCCAGGATGACGGCAGCGCCCGCGTTCGTCAGTACACCCACCCTCGATGCGCCTGCCACAGGTCGGCCGGCGGCCTGATTGAACCTGACCTCGATCATTGGATACCCCCTTGAACATGGTTCGCGCGCCATGTCGTTACGAAATGAGGCCGCGGGGTCTGGTGGTGGCACACCCGTTCTCGAGCGAGACAGCTCATCCGTCGCCCCCCGTCGTTGTTTTCGTGAGCCTCTGCCTTACACTTTCGCGCGCCACCGCTTGCGTCTTCGCTTGCATGCGTGCCTGCGCCGAAGTGCTACAGGACAATGCCATCGCGACGGGGCAGGTTTTTTGCGATTGTTTGCCGGTGATACGCCGCAGATTAGGACCGCGGTCCTCTTGCGGGCGGCGGCGCCGTTGATGCTGCAAGCGTTGCAGCGCAGGCTGATGTCGCCGTTACCAGAGGTGCCTACGCATGCGTCGGGGATTGGATGCGACCGATCTGAAAATGCTGCGGCTGCTGCAGCATGACGCCGAATACTCGATGCAGGCGCTGGCCGCGAAGATAGGCTTGTCGCATACGCCGTGCTGGCAGCGTTATCGTCGACTGAAGACAATGGGAGTGATCGTCGGTCACGCCGCCGTGATCGATCCGAAGAAGGTGGGTGTATGCATGAACGCGATCTGCGACATCGTGCTGCAGCAACATCACGAAGGTGCACTGGCCGCCTTCGAGACAGCGGTCGTGGATCTTCCGGAAATCGTCGCGTGTTTCGCGATGACCGGACCGAAGGACTACACGTTGCGCGTGGCGGTGACGAGCCTGGAGGACTACGAACGGTTCTTCAAAGAAAAGCTGCTGCGCCTGCCGGGCGTGGCGCACGTGAACACCAGCTTCGCCTTCAGCACCGTGAAGTACACCACGGCCTTGCCGCTCTAGCCCGCGCCGCTCCAGCCATCGTCATTCGGACCGGGGCCGCGGCGGCGGGGCCCGCGCACGGAGTGCGCCGATGACCGCGATGCGATCGCATTTCATCCGCGGCGCCACTCTCTCCGGCTACGTGAAAGCGGCTCGGGACGTCGGCCTCGATCCACGCGCCATGCTGAGGAAACTGGGCCTGCCTACCCAATGCCTGCAGGATCCGGATGTGCTGATCTCGCACGACTCATTTCTGCGCTTGCTGGAGATCTGCGCCAAGACGTCTCGCCATTTCGATTTTGGCGCGCGTGCGGCCATCGCCCGCGGCGTACCCGACCTCGGGCCGGTGAGTTTGCTACTGCGGGAAGCCGAAACCATCGAGGAAGCACTGCAGACCATTCTCGTAGGATTGCACCTGCACGGCGACGGCGCCTCCATCTCCATCGACGATCACTTGAATCGGCCGTTCGTCGGTGTACGCGTTAGCGGTTCGCGCGGCGTGCCGATCTTGCAGGGCACCGAGTTCGCCGTTTGCGGCCTGGTGCAGGTCGTGCGCTGGCTGATCGGCACGCAATGGAAACCTCAAGCTGTGTGCTTCTCGCATTCGAACCCCGCCTCGACGCAGGTGCTCAGGGCATTTTTTCAGGCGCCGGTGCGCTACCAGCAGAGTTCGTCCGGCATTCTGATCGACCGCGCGACCCTGCACCGCAAGGTCGAAACCTCCGTGCCGTTCCTGCGCAGGCAGGTGAAGAGCTACCTGGCGGCATCGCTCGAGCTCAAACCCGTGGATTTCTCCTCCAGGGTCATGCAGGTGATCGCACAGATGCTGCCTCGCGCCTCGTGCACCGTAGACAATGTCGCGCGGGTCTTCGACATCGATCGCCGCACGCTGGCGCGACGCCTGAAGCGAGACGGCAACAGCTATGCCTCCCTGCTGCAGACGGCGCGAAGCGAGATCGCCCAGCGGCTCATCGCCGACGTACGCCTGTCGCTGACCGATGCGACGGAAGTCACGGGCTTCCAGAACCTGAGTTCCTTCTCGCGCTGGTTTCGAACCACCTTCGGTCACTCCGCCACTCAGTGGCGTCAGGACTCACAGCAACCGCCACGGCGCACAACCGCCCGCAGGCATCCGCGCTAGAAATCTTTTGTTGCAGCGGATCGGCACTCATGGTCACTGCCATCGCTTGCATCGTTCGCATCCCTGCCCCGGCCTGAAGACAGGCTCACCCGACTGGTGCAGCAACGTCGCGCCGACAGTGTCCCGAATTGATAAATGCCTGTCCCGTAATGTCAAACGACGCAAACCCGCCAAACTAGGATAGGGCTCACGAAGAGGGGACATAACTAGGACAGGGATTCGCAGCTGGCGCTTGGGGGAGACAACCTTGTCACCAGAACTGGACGCGATCGATCTGCGCATTCTGCGGGAACTGCAGAAGAATGCCGATCTGACCATGCACGAGCTGGCACAGAACATCGGCTTGTCGCACACGCCGTGCTGGCGCCGTTACAACCGCCTCAAGCAGCTTGGCGTCATCCTGAAGAAAGTCGTGGTGGTCGATGCCGAGAAGATCGGCAAAGGACTGAATGCGCTGTGCACCGTCGTGCTGGAGCATCACGACGAGAAATCCCTGGTCGCCTTCGAGAAAGCGGCACGCGACTGCCCGCAGATCATGGAGTGCTATGCCATGGCCGGCGCCCGCGACTACCTGCTGCGCATCGCCGTAGCCAGTGTCGCCGAGTACGAGCAGTTCATGAAGCAGACACTGCTGCACCTGCCCGGCATCAACGCCGTGGATACGAATTTCGCGCTCAAGACCGTCAAGCTGTCGGTCGAGCTGCCTATTTGAGTGTGTCTCACGCAATGGGGGTTGTGATGCTTATGAGCAGGGCGGCGGACGTTTCGCTGGACACCACCGATTGGAAGATTCTGCGCGCGATCCAGGAGCATCCGAGCCTGGCCATCGTCGGCATCGCCGAGAAGGTCGGCCTGTCGGAGGCGCCCTGCTGGCGTCGCCTGAAGCGGATGGAATCCGATGGCGTGCTGCGCCGGCAACTGTTCGTGCTGAACCAGAACGCAGTGGGCCTGAACATCAACGTCTTCGCCCATGTGCGCCTGCGCCAGCATGACGAACTCACTCTGGAATCGCTGGAGCGCGCCGCGCGCGACCAGTGCGAGATCATCGAGTGCTTCTCGATGACGGGCGGCAGCGACTATCTGCTCAGGGTGGTGGTGGGCAGCGTCGAGGACTACGAGCGCTTTCTCAAGAAAGTGCTGCTGCACCTGCCCGGCGTGGCCGCCGTGAATTCGAGCATCGCCCTGAAGACGGTCAAGATGACCATGAACCTGCCCATCTAGGAGGCTCTGCGCCGTTTCACTCGCAATTGACACAAACCCGCGGCCCGGGATACGAAACCTGCGAGGCGCGCGCCGCACGCAGCTTGGGCAACAACAGCGCGATGACCCGTTGCGCATCCCGGCAGCGAATCGCTTCCAGCGTCAGTTCCGAAGGTCGGTGCGTGCGCTCGTCGACTTCATCCTCGAACAGCACCGAGAGGGTTTCGAGGTTGTCGATGGTCTGATCGATCAGCAGCAGCGGGTCGGTGAACATGGCTTGGCTCCTGTTGAGGCGTACAGGCTGTATGGTTATACAGTCTCCGGCATCGTGGCAAGTGCCTGTGCCAAGTCGTTGATTGTGCGGATCCCGATCCCCTCACGCCGCAAGTCGGGCTCAAGTACACTGCGCCGAAAACAAGCGGAGGGCATCATGACTTCCCGGACGCATTCCCCTGCTCTGACTCTGTTCCACCCTGCTCTGCTACGTCGTTCCGCCTCGCTACTCGCCTGCTGCAGTCTGCTGGCAGGCACTGCCGCCGCGGACATCACACCGAACGAGCTCGACTCGGCCGCAAAAAAAGTAGCGCCGAAAGTAATCGAATGGCGGCGCGACCTGCACCAGCATCCCGAGCTCAGCAATCGCGAAGTGCGAACCTCCGAAATCGTCGCAAAGCGCTTGCGCGCGCTCGGCATCGAAGTGAAAACCGGCATTGCCGTCACCGGTGTGGCCGGCCTGCTGCGGGGAGCATTGCCTGGACCAACCATCGGCCTGCGCGCCGACATGGACGCGCTGCCCGTCACCGAACAGGTGGACCTGCCGTTCAAATCCACGGTCACGGCTGAGTATCGCGGCGACAAGGTCGGCGTCATGCACGCATGCGGCCACGACGCGCACGTTGCCATGATGCTGGGAATTGCCGAGGTGCTGGCCGGAATGCGCGACAAACTGCGCGGCCAGGTGCTGTTCATCTTTCAACCTGCGGAAGAAGGCGCGCCGGAAGGCGAAACCGGCGGCGCCAGCCGCATGCTCGCCGAGGGCTTGTTCGATGTCGCCAAGCCCGAGGCCGTGTTCGGCATGCACGTGATCGCATCGCTGCCCACCGGCGTGGTCGGTTATCGCAGCGGGCCGATGATGGCCGGCTCGGACTCTTTCACCATCAAGGTGACCGGCCGGCAGACACACGGCGCCAGCCCCTGGGCTGGCATCGACCCGGTGGTCGCCGCCTCGCAGATCGTGACGGGATTGCAGACCATCGTCAGCCGCCAGGTCGACATCACCGCCATTCCCGCCGTGATCAGCATCGGCGCCATCAAGGGCGGCGTGCGTTACAACATCATTCCGGATGAGGTCGAGATGCTCGGCACCATCCGCACGTTCGACAAGGGCGTGCGTGCGGACATACTGCAACGCATGGATCGCACCGTGAAGAACATCGCCGCTGCCAGCGGCGCCAGCGCCACGCTCAGCGTCCGCGACCACCCCAATCCGCCGGTCATCAACGATCCGACGCTGACCCAGCAATCGCTGCCCTCGCTGGAAAAAATCGTGGGCAAAGACAACGTGCGCGTCATCAGCCTGCAAACCACGGCCGAGGACTTCTCGTTCTACGGCGAGAAGGTGCCTTCTCTGTTCTTCTGGGTCGGGATCACGCCGCCGGATCGCGATCCCGCCACCGTGGCTTTCAATCACTCGCCGCTGTTCTACGTCGATGAAGCCGGCATGGCCGTGGGCACACGGGCGATGCTGGCCGTAGCAACGGATTACCTGCAGCGCGCACGCTGACCCGCTTGAACAAGTAGCAGGCTGTTTTTCCGACAGCCTGCTGCTTGCGCGCCGGAGCCGATCATCCCTCGACGGTTGCAGAGCCATGACCTCGATCCTCGTTCGAGGATCCGAATGCCCGCCCCTGGCAACCCGTAGCCGTTCCTTGTTCGCAAGTCCGCCGATGCCCCAGGGAGCATCGGTTGCGAAGCCGGCACCAGGCGCCGCTGCTGTTCCGATCACTTAACATGCTATGTATTATCGGCGGCGAGGGACCTCGATGCCCGTCGCCCGACTTCACAGCGCCTCGCCCGTGCGGCGCTGCCCGTGATCGGAACACCACCGGATTTTCGCCGCAGAGAAGAACATGAACCTCAAGAAATCCCCCAGGTTGTCTGCCGTCGTGAAAGCCGCATGCCTGTTGGGCAGCTACGTCGTCCTTTCGGTCGCTCATGCTGCCGCGCCACCGGCGGAGATCCTCATTCCAGGCAAGCAGGTCGTGCCGGAAAGCCTGACGTCCGACAAGAATGGCGCGATCTACGTCGGCAGCATCGTGGAACGCACGATCTTTCGGGCACAGCCGGGCGCGAGCAAGGCCGAGCCGTGGATCGGTCCGGAAGCGGAAGGAATGCAGAACGTCCTCGGCGTACTGGCCGACGACGCGTCGAACACGCTGTGGGCCTGCTCCAGCCCCAATACGCCGCAAGCCGGCGAGCCGTCGCCTCCCCAGGCTGCGCTATATGCGTTCGATCTGAAAACCCGCGCGCTGAAAGGCAAGTACCCGTTCCCGACGGAAGGCGCGGTGTGCAATGACATCGCCATCGGCAGCGACGGCGCCGCCTACGCAACCGATACGGCCAACATGCAGGTGGTGCGCTTGAAGAAAGGCGCGAAGAGCCTCGATGTCTGGAGCACCGAGGGAGCATTCGGCCCCAAGGGAGGCGTGCTGGACGGCATCGCCATCCTCGGCAAAACGCTATATGTGAACACGCTCGCCAGCAGCAAACTGTTCGCAGTGCCGATCGGCCGCGATGGCAAGGCCGGCGCAACCACCGAGGTACAACTCGATCGTGCACTGGATCGGCCCGATGGCATGCGCAGCTTCGGCAAGAACAGCCTGCTGATAGTCGAAGGCGGCGGTCCCGGCCGGCTGTCAAAGGTCGTCCTCGAAGCAAATAGCGGCAAGGTAACGACGCTCAAGGAGGGCTATCCTGACAATGCGGTCGCCGTCACCGTCGTCGGCGAGACGGGGTATGTACTCGAGGCGCAGTTCAGGGCGCGCCGCGATCCTGCCTACGTGCCGAAACCATTTCGCGCCACAGCCGTTCCTGTCGGCAAGCCCTGATCAATTCATAACAACATCGAGAGGTCACCATGTTTCGCAGCCTTGCCCTCGCGGTCGCCGTCACGCTGTCATTCACCAGCGCTTCAGCCGAGCAACTGAGCAACGATCCATTCCCGGCGCCGCTCGAGGCGACGAAGGATGTCATCGCACTGGATTTCGTGGAGTTCGCGACGATTCCGGATGCGGACGGCGGTGAAGCACCGCGCCTGATGCACATGCTGACAGAGCCGGCGACCAAGCGGCTGTTCGCTCACACGATGCGCGGAATGCTGTACAGCCTGAGCTACGACGGCAAGAAGGTCACGCCGTACCTGGACGTCAATGCGAGCAAGTGGAAGGTCGACGTGGAATTCACGGGCATGCCCGAGCGCGGCATGCAGAGCTTTGCGTTTCACCCGCAGTTTGCGGAACGTGGCACGCCAGGCTACGGCAAGTTCTACACCTACACCGACGTCAAGACGCGGGCCACGCCAGACTTCACCTCGCCCTCGCCGAGGGTTTCACATCACCTGGTGCTGCTCGAATGGACTGCCAAGGATGCCCGCGCCGAACAGTACGACGGCGGTGCACCGAAAGAACTGTTCCGTGTCGCGAAGCCTTTCATCAACCACAATGGCGGCCAGATCGGCTTCAATCCGCTCGCCAGGCGCGGCGCCGCCGACTTCGGTCTGCTGTACGTCGGGCTGGCCGATGGCGGCGCAGGCGGCGATCCGATGAACCTGGCGCAGAATCTTTCTTCTGCGTTCGGCAAGATCCTGCGCATCGATCCGCTCGGCTCGAACAGCAAGAACGGCCATTACGGAATTCCAGCCAGCAATCCGTTCGCCAGCGACGGCAAGGACGACACACTGGGCGAGATCTTCGCGTATGGCGTGCGCAACCCGCAGCGCTTCACCTGGGATACGAAAGATGGCCGCATGCTGGTGGCCGACATCGGCCAGAACCTGGTGGAGGAGATCAGCTCGGTCGCCATCGGCGCCAACCTCGGCTGGAACAAGTGGGAGGGCAGCTACAAATACGTCGATGGTCAGGTCGATCTGGACCAGCCACGCAGCGAAGCCGGCCTGGTCTGGCCGCTGGTGGAGTACGACCACAAGGATCCGCTACTGCAGCGCATGGCCGCGATTACCGGCCTCACCGTGTATCGCGGGCGTGAGATCAAACAACTGGCCAACCTGATGATCTTCGGCGATCTCACCAGCGGCGAAATCTTCTACGCGAAGGCCGACGGCCCGCTGAACGGTGGCCCGAGCGCAATCCGTCGCATCCTGCTGAACGAAGGCGGCAAACAGAAGACGCTGCTGCAGGTGGTCAACGACAAGCTTGCGAGCCAGAACAAGCAGGCTGCGCCTCGCGCCGACCTGCGCTTCGGCTTCGGCCCGCAAGGGCAGATCTTCGTAATGAACAAGCACGACGGCGTGATTCGCCTGCTCGTGCCGAATGGGGCGAAGAAGCCGGCGTTGTGACTGCGGCGAGTTGACCTGATTACCGAGGCGCCGCGTGTCGGCGGCGCCTCGGCTCTACTGTATCCACGAACTGAAGGTGCTATCGCGTCGGCACTAGGCGCTGATAGCTAACACCCGAAACTAACGGCACGCGCGACACACCTGCCGGATTGAGATGCTGGATGCGCTATATCCATACATCATTCTCTGCCGTATAGGCACCGCCTGCGCCTCCGGTGTTCACCACACCGCGCGGCTCCACCAGCATGATGCAGCACTCCCGAGCTGCTACCGGACGGTGCTCCACGCCCTTCGGAACAACATACATTTCCCCGGTGGCAAGCGACACCGACTTGTCTCTGAACTCAAGCGTCATTTCGCCTTCCAGAACGATGAACACTTCATCCGTGTCCGCGTGGGAGTGCCAGACGAACTCGCCTTGCACCTTGGCGAGCTTGAATTGATAGTCGTTCATCTCGGCGATGACGCGAGGTGACCAATGCTCCGAGAACTTGGTCAGTTTGTCCCGCAGGCTGATTGCAGTGTCTGACATTGTGCACCTGACGCTCCGGATGTGCCGCGAGCGAAGAGTACCGCTCTTTGCGAATCAAGCGTATTCAGTGCTTCCGACAAAGACGACCGGCTTGTCGATCTGCACGCTCGAAGCTGCATCTGCGATCGCCTGCGCGAACTCCTCGACTGTTGGCAGCGAGCCGACCTGATTCTTGCGCGATTCAACCGTCTCGCGAAGCGCCCGTGACTAAGGCGATCTTTCCAGTCAACTCAGTCATTAATGTTTGAACTCCCGTGTGCCCCTGGTGCCGGACGCCATACTTGTGCCACGCATGACCTTGTGTGCGTCGGCGCCAAAAATCCGTTAGCGCTCTTCAGCGCGTGCTGACCAGTAGCTCGGCTTGCGTCTACGATGGGCAACAGCTACGACGCGAATAGCATCGGCATCACGCCGAAAGATGAGGGCGTACGGAAAGCGCTGCAGAGGGAGCCGACGATGCAGTGAGTCGAGCTTCTCGCCGAGGGATGGAAGCTCAATGAGCACAGCCGAGACCCGCTCCACCTCCAGGAGAAAATCGTTGCCCAGTCCCTGGAGCCGAGCTTCATAGCGTTCGGACGCTTCTATCAGTTCTCGTTCGGCGGCAGGAAAGAACTCGAGTTTCACTGCTTGAGACGCGCGCGCGCACGCTCGAACACTTCTTTTGCCGGAATCGATTTCACAAGGCCGGCATCGAACTCTGCGCTTCGGCGTTGAACCTCTTCGAGCCAAGCCCGATCCGCATCCGAGTCGATCGGACCGTCCAATTCCTCCAACAGCGTCCGCAACAGGCGCTCTTGCTCGGGACGATCCAAGTGCCGGATTTCATTTTCAATTTCCGCTATCGCCCTTGCCATGACAAAGCACTCAAAACCGCAAGATGTTCCGAGTGTATCTCTAGATATTCTTGATAGCTAACGCCGGATTGAGCCGCTAGCAAGCAACACCGAAGCCGTTCTGGCATCCGCCCCTTCACCTTCTCCTCAACCCCAGACACACGAACGCACTGATCTCCCGCGCAATGTGTTCCACCCGATCCGGCGCGTGCGTGCCCGTATCCTTCACGAGCCAGCTCACGAAACCTGGTAGCAGCAGCATGCGCGCGGGTAAATCGCCGATCTGCAGGCTGCCTTCCTCGCAACCTGCCGACAAGGTGCTGAAATAGCCTTCGCTCAGCGCCTCGGCCTGCGGCTCCATCTGCGCCTGAGTCTCGCCGGCCAACGCTTCGTGACCGACCAGAGGCGCAAGCGGTGAGAGGTCGTGACTGAGATACGCGATCGAGAGCGCATGAGAGGCCGCGGCCACCGCTTCGAGGCGGCTGCCCTGGTACTGCTTCATGCCGTCCATGATGAAAAGAAAAATCCGGAACGCACGCGCATAGCAGGTCGCCAGCAGTGTCTGCTTGTCGCCCAGGTGGTGGTAGAGCGTGCGCTTGGTGGCGCCGACGTGGCCGGCAATCTCCTCCAGCGAGGTCGAGTCGATGCCCTTGCTGTTGAACAGCCGCGAGGCGATTGCCAGCAGCGTCTCGCGCTTGGCATCGCCGACGGCGTCGCGATCGAATACACCGATGACACGGGTCACCAGCGGTGACAAATCGATGCACCGGTACTGCGGCATCGCGCTTCGATCCGCTGCCAGCCCGTCCAGCAGCGCTGCTTTGAGCGCGGCCATCAGTCGCTCTGGCGTGTAGACCTTGGCGGGCGGCGCCCAATAGGGCATCAAGGGTACCCAGGTCACCAGGCTGATGATGGCGCTGGCGTTGACATTGCTATCGCAGGATCGCAACACGCCGGCCTGGGCGCCGGTCTCGAGCACGTTGGCAAGGCGGGTGATGATGGCGTCGTACAAGCCCTGGATGATTTCGTGCCGTTCCTGGCTGAGCACGGCGATCTCGGCACGCGTGGCGATTTCGGGCTGCGCCGGGTCGAGCATGCGCTCTACGAACAGCGTCAGGACCTCCACTGCGTCCGAACCCAGCCGGATGGCCTCGCCCAGGTGCCGGGCCATCACCTCGCAGGAGCGCCGGTAGCACTGGAAGACCAGATCCTCGCGATCCTCTATATATTGGTAGAGCGTGGCGCGTGAGACGCCGAGACTCTCGGCGATATCGCCGAGCGAGGTCAGCGAGACGCCCTTGGCGTTGAGATGTTTGGCCGCCGCATCCAGCATCTGTTCATGGCGGGATGCGGCGGCACCGGGAAAGTTCTGTCGGGCCAATGCTTCGCGACGCTTTTTCATGACGCGCCTTAGGAATCCTGCGGCGGCGAGGACTCGACTGGAGTGGGAAACGTGGGGTTGAGCCGGGCAAGCATAACCGGTCCGGGACGCGCGCCGCAGCAAAACCTGCGCAACCGTTGACCTGCCCGGCCGCCAATGGGGGTAGAAGCATGAGCCTGTCGCCAGGGGCGTTGACGAGTTACGGGCAACACAGCCAGCAGCTGGTCGTGCTGCATTCATCGGGACTCCACCCATGAACCGGGTCCGCGCCATCCGCTACCTGACAGTGCCGTCGCAAGCCGCGCCGGCGCTGTTGATCGTGATTTTCAGCGCCCTGCTGGCGCTGGCCAGCAAGGCCTCGCTGCTGGGCATTCCGCTGGCGCTGCTGTTGATCACCGGCTTCTTCAACTACGCCAACCTGCTGCTGGACCGGCTCGCCGATGGAATTGCCGAGCCGCCGGTGTTGTCTATCGAGATGATGAACCCGGTCGGCTCGTCGCGGACGCTCATGATGCTCTTCTGTGCCGGGATTGCTTTTTTCCTGTCAGGCGCCGCCTCGTGGTGGCTGGGCGCTGTGCCGGCGGCGCTGGTGGCACTACTGTTTGCATCCGTGCTACCCGCCATGATCGCAGTGCAGGCCGTGACCGGCAGCGCCGCCCAGGCGCTGAATGTCGGCGTCGGCGTGCGCCTGATGCAACGCCTGAGCGGCGATTATCTGCTGATTGCCGCATGTTTCGTGCTGGCCGGAGCGATCGGCAGCAGCGTGGTCGCAGCGGACGGACTGCCGCTGATCGTTCGCCTGGCATTCGTGATGTACCTATGGCTGGCGCTCTTTTCCTTGATCGGCGGCGTGCTGCACGAGCGGCGCGACGAGCTCGGGCTGGACGAAGTGCCAGAGGAAATCGATGACACGACAACGGGCGCAGCGCTGGAGCGGGCACGCACCCGACAGGTCGACCTGATCTACGCCTCGTGGCGCGGCGGCGCATACCAGAACGCCTGGAAGGCCATAACCACCCAGCTGGAGCAGAGCACCGACCCGCTGGCCGAGCTGCGCTGGCTGTACGAGCGCATCGCACGCTGGCCCGACCCTCGGCTCGCCAACCGCCTGGCCGGCGAATTGCTGCCGCGGCTGCTGGCCCTGCGACATACAGGTGAAGCGCTCGATATCGCGCGGGCGCGACTCGCGACGGATGCCGATTTCCGGCCGGGCAGCAGCAATGATCTGCTTGCCCTGGCTCGCCTGGCACGCGATGCCGGCGACAGGCCAACCGCACGCGCCCTGCTCAAGGACTTTGCACGCTTCTACCCGAACGACCGGTCGCAGCCTGCGGCCGACGTTCTGGCACGGCAACTGGAGCGATAGATGATTGCCGGCGCACGAACTGCCGTGCTCCGTGTGCCGCGACCGCAGCGACGCCCCGATCACGCGATCGAGCTGTCCTCGCTGGCAGTAGCACTGACTTTACTGTGCGGCACCAGCAGTGGCAGCCCTGGGGACGCCATCAATACTCAGCTCGCGACAGCGCCGCAGATTTCCGACCAGGCGCTCGAACCCCTGTTCGCCGCCCCGACCCGGCTGGATCAGATCGGTCGCATCCTGGCGCCGGTCATGATCAACGGCCAGGGTCCGTTCCGTCTGATCGTCGACACCGGCGCCAACCAGTCGGTGCTGACCACCAAGCTGGCCACCGCGCTCGGGCTCGAGATTTCACCCGAGCACACCGTGAAACTGCACGGGGTCACCGGATCGGTGCTGGTGCCGATCGTGGCGGTGGATCGCTTCGAGACCGGCGACCTGGTGCAGCTGGGCCTGGAATTGCCCGTGATGAACAGCGTCATGGGCGGCGCGGAAGGCATCCTCGGCATGCAGGGCTTTGCCGGAAAGCGCATCACCGTGGACTTCGTCCACGACCGCATCAATATCGAGGACTCGCGCGGCCAGCGCGCGCCGCGCGATTTCATCACCTTGCCGGCGACGCTGCGCTTCAACCGACTGCTGCTGGTCAACGGCGAAGTGGATGGAATTCCGGTCCGTGCCGTCATCGACACCGGTGCACAGCGGACCTTGGGCAATCGGGCCTTGCGCGACGCGCTGCTGCGGCGCGGCCGCTTCGGTATGCGCGGCTCATCCACACAAGTCATCGGGCTCACCGAAGAAGAGCAGCGCGGCGATGTCATCCATACGCCGCCCATCCGGCTCGGCGGCGCACAGATCTCCAACATCTACGTGGTCTACGGCGACATCCGCGTGTTCGAGTTGTGGGGACTGAAGCGGCAGCCGGCGCTGCTGGTCGGCATGGACGTGCTGGGCACCCTGCAGACCCTGGTGATCGACTATCGATTGAAACAGCTGCAGATCCTGGCGCACGAAGCGGATTGATTGCCGCAGCGAACATCGGCAACGTAGGACGCCTCACCGGGTTTCACGGACCGCCGCGATGCCAACGCATACTCCCGCTGCCGCGTTCTACATCGATCCGGCCCGCCTGGCGCTGGAGCACGAAACCGTGTTCGCCCGTTCCTGGCAGCTGGTCGGCCACGTCGGACAGCTCGCCCGGCCCGGCGACTACTTCACCGCACAGATAGGCCGCGAGCCGCTGCTGTTCACCAACGACGGCGGCACGCTGCGCGGCTTCTTCAATGTCTGCCGGCATCGCGCCGGGCCGGTTGCGCAAGGTTGCGGCCACGCCCAGCGCCTCTCGTGCCGCTATCACGGCTGGACCTACGATCTCGCCGGGCAGTTGCTGCGGACCACGGAAATGGACGGCGCCGATTTCGATCCGTCGCAGATCCGGCTGCAGCCCGTTGCCGTGCACCGTTTCGGCCCGTTGCTGTTTGCGGCGCTGGATCCAGCCACGCCTGCTTTCGAGACACAGTTTCCCGGCGTGGCCGAGCGCTGCGCGCCGTTTGCTCTCGAACGGATGAAGTACGTGACCACGCGCAGCTACCCGGTAAATGCGAACTGGAAGGTGTACGTCGACAACTACCTCGAGGGCTACCACATCCCGCTGGTGCATCCGACGCTCAACCGCGAGATCGACTATCGGCAGTACGTGACCGAATTGGGCGAACATCATGTATTGCAATACGCCCCGGTGCGCGCCGGCACGGCCGAACACTATCGGGCGGATTCCGGCAGCGGCGAGGCGGTGTACTACTGGCTGTTCCCGAACCTGATGCTGAACATCTACGAAGGCCAGATGCAGACCAACATCGTGACCCCGGTCGCGGTGGATCGCACCGTGGTGCGGTTCGACTGGTTCTCGCAGGAACCGCTGCCCGATCCGGAAAGCAACGAGCGCTGGCGCGAGCTTGCGGCCTTCAGCGAAGTCGTGCAGGCCGAGGACGCCGGCATCTGCGAGACGGTGCAGATGAACATAGGCTCGCGCGCCTATCGTTCGGGGCCGTATTCGCCGAAGCGCGAAAGCGGCGTGCAGCTCTTCCACACGCTGATGAAGGCGTGGGACTGATCGTTCTAGAGTGGAGCTGAATCGTTCGAGATGTGACGAACCTGTCACTCCCGCGCATGCGGGAGTCCATCTTGGATCCGGATGGATTCCCGCATACGCGGGAATGATGGAAGGCAGCGGCAATGCATTTCTTACTGGCACGCTTGCCAGATTCTGTCAGCTTTAGTTGTTCCATCATCGGAGTCAGTGTCAGTCGACCGCGCAGGCGCACTGACGTTTGTGCATAAGCTCATGCACTGCACATTCCTGATCTGACTTCATGAATGTCGTGCGTCCAGCCTGATTGGTCGCCTCGCGCACGCTCACTAAAGTTCCGCCCCACGAGCCAGTCCTGGCTCGAAGGGAGTCTTTCATGTTCCAGCTACGCCGCGCGTCTTCGACCATGACGGTTTTGTTTCCGCTGCTCGCTGTTACGGGCGCGGTGGTTCTCTCGGGCTGCAAGAGCGAAGCGACGCCGGCCGCCGCACCGACGGCTGCGACTGTTTCGGTAGCCGCTGCCCTGCAGCGCCAGGTCACCCAATGGGATGACTTCACCGGTCGGCTCGAAGCCGTGGAATCGGTGGAGATTCGTCCACGCGTCACCGGCTATATCGAGAGCGTCAACTTCGCGGAAGGCGGCATCGTGCACAAGGGCGACCTGCTGTTCGTCATCGATCCGCGTCCGTACCAGGCCGAACTCGACAAGGCCGAGGCCGAGCTGACTCGGGCCAGGGCCCGAGTGGAGCTGGCACAAAGCGACGTGGTGCGTAGCGAGAAGCTGCTGAGCATCAAGGCAGTGTCGCAGGAAGAGTACGATCAGCGCGTCAACGCCTCACGTGAAGCGCGAGCCAATGTCGAGGCAGCGCACGCCGCTGCTGAAGTAGCACGCCTGAATCTGAGCTTCACGCGCGTCACTTCGCCGATTGCCGGCCGTGTCAGCAAAGCTGTCGTCACTGCCGGCAATCTCGTGACCGGCGGTTCGAGCACCGCGACGCTGCTGACCACGGTCGTCTCCATCGATCCCATCTACGTGTCCTTCGAGGGCGATGAGCAGGTGTATCTCAAGTACACCGAGCTGGCCCGCCGCGGCGAGCGCCCCAGCTCACGCTACGCCGCCAACCCGGTGAAGATGGGCTTGGCCAACGAAGATGGCTATCCGCACACCGGCCGCATGGTATTCGTCGATAACCGGATCGACCCGCGCACCGGCACGATTCGCGCCCGCGCAGCTTTCGACAACAAGGACGGCTATCTCACGCCCGGACTGTTCGCGCGCGTCAAGCTGTTCGGCCACAACACCTTCCCCGCCGTCCTGGTGGACGATCGCGCGGTCGGCACCGACCAGAGCCAAAAATTCGTCTACGTGGTCGATGCCGACAACAAGGTCAGCTATCGCACCGTGAAGATCGGCCGGCTCACCAACGGACTGCGCATCGTGCAGGAAGGGCTGGCAGCGGGCGAAACCGTGGTCGTCAACGGCCTGCAGCGCGTGCATCCAGGCCAGGTCGTGGCTCCGCAGCGCGTCGCCATGGACGCGAGAGAAAACGACGAAGCACGCGTAGCCAGCAGCGGCGCCTCCGAGCCGAGCCCGTCATCGCTCTGAACGCAATGCATCAACTTCAAGGGAACGGTGCGCCATGAAATTCGCGCGCTTCTTCATCGACCGGCCGATCTTTGCCGCGGTCCTGTCGATCCTGATCTTCATCGTCGGGGCGATTGCCATGTGGCAGTTGCCCATCAGCCAGTACCCGGAAGTCGTGCCGCCTTCGGTGGTGGTGCGCGCGCAGTATCCCGGCGCCAACCCGAAAGTGATCGCCGAAACCGTGGCCGCGCCACTGGAGCAGGAGATCAACGGCGTCGAGAACATGCTGTACATGTCCTCGATGGCCACCAGCGACGGCATGATGGTGCTCACCGTCACCTTCCGCCTGGGCACCAACGTGGACAGCGCCCAGGTGCAGGTGCAGAACCGTGTTGCCCAGGCGTTGCCGCGCCTGCCGGAAGACGTGCGCCGGCTTGGCGTCACCACCATCAAGAGCTCGCCCGACCTGCTCATGGTGGTGCACCTGACATCGCCGGACTCGCGCTACGACATGGTGTATCTGCGCAATTACGCGACGTTGCAGGTGCGCGACGTCCTGTCGCGCCTGAAAGGCACGGGCGAAGTTCGCATCTTCGGCGCGGGTGACTACTCGATGCGGGTGTGGCTCGATCCCGATCGCATCGCCAGTCGCGGGTTGATCGCCAGCGATGTGGTGCGCGCGATCCGTGAGCAGAACGTCCAAGTGGCCGCCGGCGTCATCGGGGCCAATCCCGCGCCGGCCGGTACTGAATACCAGCTCAATGTCACTACCTCCGGCCGACTGATCACGGAAGAAGAGTTCGGCAACATCATCATCAAGACGCTGCCGGACGGCTCGATCACCACGCTCAAGGACGTGGCGCGCATCGAGCTGGGCGCAGGCCAGTATTCGCTGCGTAGCCTGCTCAGCAACAAGCCCGCGGTAGCGCTGCCGATCGCGCTGGCACCAGGCGCCAATGCGCTCGAACTGTCGGACGCCGTGCGCGAGAAGATGAAGGAGCTGAGCGCCAATTTCCCCGAAGGCCTCAAGTACGAGATCGTCTACGACCCGACCGTGTTCGTGCGCGATTCGATCAAGGCCGTGGTCGAGACGCTGGTCGAGGCGCTGCTGCTGGTCGTGATCGTGGTGATCGTGTTCCTGCAGACCTGGCGCGCCTCCATCATTCCGCTGCTGGCCGTGCCGGTGTCCATCATCGGCACCTTCGCGCTGATGCTGGCGTTCGGCTTCTCCATCAATGCGCTGTCGCTGTTCGGACTGGTGCTGGCCATCGGCATCGTGGTCGACGACGCCATCGTCGTGGTGGAGAACGTGGAGCGCAACATCCGCACCGGCCTGGCGCCGCGCGAGGCCACCTACAAGGCCATGGACGAAGTCAGCGGCCCGATCATCGCCATCGCACTGGTGCTGGTCGCGGTGTTTGCGCCGATCGCGTTCATCACCGGCCTGACCGGCCAGTTCTACAAGCAGTTCGCGCTCACCATCGCCATCTCCACCGTGATCTCGGCGATCAACTCGCTGACCCTGAGCCCGGCGCTGGCCGCGTTGTTGCTCAAGCCGCACGGCGCAAAGCCGGACAAGCTGACGCGCGGCATGGATCGGGTTCTCGGCGGATTCTTCCGGCGCTTCAACCAGGTCTTCACTCGCTCGGGTGACAACTACGTCCGCGGCGTGCGTGGCGTGCTGGCACGCAAGAGCATTGCGATGGGTGTATTCGCCGGCCTGCTCGGGCTCACCTGGTTCATGTTCCAGGCCGTGCCCAAGGGCTTCATCCCGGTGCAGGACAAGCAGTACGTCGTCGCCATGGCGCAGCTGCCGGATGCAGCCTCGCTGGACCGCACCGAGAAAGTCGCGCGGCAGATGACCGACATCGGCCTGAAAGTTCCGGGCGTGGACAACGCGGTACAGTTCCCAGGCTTGTCCATCGCCGGCTTCACCAACAGCCCGAGCTCGGCGCTGGTGTTTTTCACGCTGGACGATTTCGACAAGCGCGAATCGAGCGAGTTGTACGGCCTGAGCATCGCCAATCGGCTCAACGCCGCCTTCGCTTCGATCCAGGAAGCGCACATCGTGGTGTTCCCGCCGCCCGCGGTGCAGGGACTGGGCCAGATCGGCGGCTTCAAGCTGCAGATCGAGGATCGAGCCGACGTGGGCTACGACGAGCTGTTCCGTGCGACGCAGGCCGTGGTGAACAAAGCCCGGCAGGCACCCGAGCTGACCGGCGTGTTCTCCAACTACCAGGTGAACGTGCCGCAGCTGCGGGCTGACGTGAACCGCGTCAAGGCCAAGGAGCACGGCGTGGCGTTGAACGACGTGTTCGAGACCCTGCAGATCTATCTGGGCTCGATGTACGTGAACGACTTCAACCGCTTCGGCCGCACCTACCAGGTGATCGCGCAGGCCGATGCGCAGTATCGCTCCAAGGCCGAGGACATCGTGCGACTCAAGACCCGCAACGGCGACGGTGAGATGCTGCCGCTCGGCTCCATCGTGCAGGTATCGGAAAGCTACGGTCCGGATCGCGTGTTCCGCTACAACGGCTACCTCACCGCGGATCTGAACGGCGGCCCGGCGCCCGGTTATTCCTCGGGACAGGCCAAGGCAGCGATGGAGAAGATCCTCGACGAGACGCTGCCGAACGGCGTGAAGTACGAGTGGACCGATCTCACGTACCAGGAAATCCTCACCGGTAACAGCTCGGCGTTGGTGTTCCCGCTGTGCGTGCTGCTGGTGGTGCTGGTGCTGGCCGCGCTGTACGAAAGCTGGACCTTGCCGTTGGCCATCGTGCTGATCGTGCCGATGGCACTGCTGTCCGCGATCACCGGCGTGTGGCTGACCGGCGGCGACAACAACATCTTCACCCAGATCGCGCTGTTCGTACTGGTCGGCCTGGCGAGCAAGAACGCCATCCTGATCGTCGAGTTCGCCAAGGATCGTGAGCAGGCCGGCGTCGATCCGGTCGCGGCGGCACTGGAGGCGGCGCGGCTGCGGCTGCGGCCCATCCTGATGACCTCCATCGCCTTCATCATGGGCGTGGTGCCGCTGGTCCTGTCGTCGGGAGCGGGCGCGGAGATGCGTCATGCCATCGGCATCGCGGTGTTCTCCGGGATGCTGGGGGTGACCTTCTTCGGCCTGTTCCTGACACCTGTGTTTTATGTGTTGCTGCGCGCCGCGGTTAAGCGGCGCCTCGGCCACGGCAAGCCGGCAGCAGCGATCGAAGGAGCTTCGTCACATGCCTAATGAAAATACGCACTCATCAGCAACCGCAGCGCTTCGCGCGGCCCCCTCACCCCAGCCCTCTCCCACAAGGGGAGAGGGAGCCGAAAGCGCCGGGCGCAAACCGAACAGCTCGGGACGTTCTGCAGCGAGCGCCGCGGAAGCGTACAGCGTTCCACCTGGCCGAGAGAGCAGGCCGCTCCCTCGTCTTGCCGAGAGGCAGCCTTCCTCTTCACCTCTCCCCTCGTGGGAGAGGTCGCGCGCAGCGCGGGTGAGGGGTGCTCGTGCCGCCGGACTTGTGTTGCTCTCCGCAATACTCGCTGCCTGCGCCGTCGGCCCGGACTATCACGAACCCAAGGTGGCCACGCCCGACCAGTTCGTCGCCGTGGAGGGCGCGCAGTTCTCGTCCGCCGACCTCGAACAGGACTTCTGGAAATCGTTCCACGACGACACCTTGAACGGCCTGATCGAAGATGCGCTGACGGCGAATCACGATATCCGCATCGCCTTCTCGCATCTGCGAGAAGCCAGGGCGATTCGCGGCGAAGCGCGGCTCGACATCGCACCGACCGTGACTGCCTCCGGTAGTCATGTCGAATCGCGCTCCAGCGAGCGGCAGCTGCCTTTCCCGAACGTCGACCGCGATCAGGACTATTACGAAGCTTCCTTCGATGCATTCTGGGAGCTGGATTTCTTCGGCCGCGTCCGTCGCAACCTGGAAGCCCAATCGGCGCAGGTCCAGGCCGCCGAAGCTGGTTTCTACAACACACAGGTGAGCGTGACGGCCGAGACGGCGCGTAGCTACTTCGAGCTGCGCGGCTTTCAACACCGCCTCGAAGTGGCACAGCGCAACGCGCAGAACCAGGAAGAGTCGGTACGTATCACTACGGCGCGGCTCGATGCCGGGCGCGGCACACAGCTCGACGTCTCGCGAGCCAAAGCTCAGCTGAGCACCACGCTCTCGACGATTCCGGATCTCGAAGCGTCGGTCAACCGTTCGATCCTGCGTCTGGGCGTGCTCACCGGGCGTTCGCCTGAAGCATTGCTGACGCAGCTGAACGTGCCCAAGGCACAACCGGCACTGCCGGAAACGTTCGCCATCGGCACGCCCGAAGCCCTGCTGCGACGTCGGCCGGACATTCGCATCGCCGAGCGCGATCTTGCGGCTGCCACCGCGCGGATCGGTATTGCCGTGGGTGATCTGTTCCCGCGCATCTCGTTCGTCGGCCGCTGGGGCTTCGATGCGATTTCCTCGGGCGATCTGGGAAACACTGGCAGCGAGACGTATGCATTCGGGCCCAGCATCCAGTGGGCAGCGTTCGATCTCGGGCGTGTCCACCAGCGCATCAAGCAGCGCGAAGCGGCAACGGATGGCGCGCTTGCGCGTTACCAGCAGACTGTCCTGCGTGCACTGGAAGAAACCGATGCGAGCCTGACCGACTATGCAAAGGCCCGCATCAAGCAGCAGCACCTGCAAGCCAGTGCCAACTCATCGACCGAAGCCGCGACATTGGCGCGAGCCCGTTTCGACAGCGGCGTAACCGACTTCCTGACCGTACTGGACGCAGAGCGCACGATGCTGGAAGCGGAAGATCGGCTGGCGCGCAGCGAAACCCAAACGGCAACGGCGTTGCTGGCGATGTACAAATCACTGGGCGGCGGCTTCCGGCCGCTGGATGCACGCGCGGCACGTTGATAGGAACGATCAACGATCTTCGCGGATACAGAGCAGACGAAGGATGGAATGTCCTTCGTCTGCAGCTCATGGCGTATCGTGAGCTGCCACGAGCAAGCCGGCGGATCTCGCGCGGGCGGGGAGCGCCACGAAGCCCCATGCCGTAGGCATCAGATAGACGATTGCCTACAGCGGATCTGCTTTTAAAGCGCATCCGAAACTGGCTCGGCTAAACATGACAACTCTTGGCGCGCTGCAGGCCGGGCGCGCAAGACTTTCTCATTTGCCCAGCCGCGGGAGTATTCTCGCGGCTTCCCATGAGCACCTCCGACCTCTTCCACCCGGCCGTCGCCGCCTGGTTCGACCGTACCTTCACCGCGCCGACGCCGGCGCAGGCTGACGCGTGGCCGGCGATCCAGTCGGGCAAGAACGTGCTGATCGCCGCCCCCACCGGCTCGGGCAAAACGTTGGCGGCTTTCCTCGCCGCCATCGATGAGCTGGTGCGCGAAGGCGCGCAGTGGGGCCTGCCGGACGAAACGCGAGTCCTGTACGTCTCGCCACTCAAGGCGCTGTCGAACGACATTCACAAGAACCTCGAAGCACCGCTCGCAGGCATTCGCGAGCAGCTACGTGAGCACACCATTCGGGACGTGGAGATCCGCTCCTGGGTGCGCACCGGCGACACCCCGCAGCACGAACGTTCGCAGATGCGGCGCAAACCGCCGCACATCGTCGTCACCACACCCGAGTCCCTGTACATCCTGCTGGGCTCGCAATCCGGGCGCGACATGCTGTCGACGGTGCGCACCGTCATCGTCGATGAAATTCACGCGATCGCCGGCAGCAAGCGCGGCTCACACCTGTCGATTTCGCTGGAGCGGCTCGAAGCGCTGGCCGGTCAGGGCGTGCGGCGGGTCGGCCTGTCGGCGACACAGAAGCCGATCGAGGAAGTCGCGCGTTTCCTGGTCGGCACGAAACGGCAGGACTTGGACGGCAATGTCGACTGCAAGATTGTCGACAGTGGCCACGTGCGGCAGCGCGACTTGGCCATCGAGCTGCCGGACGCGCCGCTCGAAGCCGTCATGTCCGGCGAAGTGTGGACGCAGATTTACGACCGCCTCACTCAACTGATTCGCGAGCACCGCACCACGTTGGTGTTCGTCAACACGCGGCGCATGGCGGAGCGCCTGACGCGACACCTGTCGGAACGACTCGACGACAAGACACAAGGCACAGCGTCCGTCATCGCCGCTCATCACGGCAGCCTGGCGAAAGAGCTACGACTCAGCGCCGAGCAACGCCTCAAGCGCGGCGACTTGAAAGCGCTGGTAGCAACGGCTTCGCTGGAGCTGGGTATCGATATCGGCGACGTCGATCTGGTGTGCCAGCTCAGCTCACCGCGCTCCGTCAACGCATTCTTGCAGCGCGTGGGTCGCTCGGGCCACGCGGTCGGCGGCACGCCCAAAGGCAGGCTCTTTCCGTTATCCCGCGACGATCTTGCCGAATGCACGGCACTGCTCGCGGCCGTGCGCCGCGGCGAGCTCGATCGTTTGCAGATTCCGCAGAACGCCATCGATGTTCTTTCGCAGCAGATCGTTGCGGAATCGGCCGCGCGCGAATGCACGGAGAACGAGCTGTTCGAGCTGATGCGCGGCGCATTTCCGTACCGCACGCTCGACCGCGCCGTTTTCGATGAAGTGCTGCACATGCTCGCCGAGGGCTACACGACGCGCCGCGGACGTCAGGGTGCTCTCATCTATTACGATGCCATCAATCACCAGGTGCGCGGACGCAAAGGTGCACGGTTGACGGCCATCACTTCCGGCGGCGCCATTCCGGATACGGCCGACTATCAAGTGATGCTGGAGCCGGAAGGTCACCTGGTCGGCACCGTGAACGAGGATTTCGCGGTCGAGAGCCTGCAGGGCGATGTGTTCCAGCTCGGCAATCTTTCGTATCGGATCATTCGCGTCGAGCGCAGCGTAGTGCGTGTCGAGGATGCTCGCGGCGAGGCGCCGACGATTCCGTTCTGGCTGGGCGAGGCGCCGGGACGCACGGATGAGCTGTCGGCGGCCGTTTCGCAACTGCGAAGTGAGATCGAGCAGCGACTGGAAAGTGACGCGGCCCCGTCTCCCGCGCTGCCGCGCGACCTCTCCTACGAAGAGAGAGGTGAGGACGCAGTCGACAAAGCGAAACGCGACGGCAGAGTCGCAGCACTCGCTGACAACGCGACACCCTCTCCCCCCTCTCCCCTCGCGGGAGAGGGCCGTGGTGAGGGGAGCGCAATCGGCACGGCGCGTGACTGGCTCGTCGACGAGATTGGCCTGTCCGAGGCTGCGGCTTCCCAGCTTATTGTCTACTACGCGGCCGCGCGGGCCGCGCTCGACAGTCTGCCGACGCAGCAGAAAGTCGTGTTCGAGCGCTTCTTCGACGAAGCCGGCGGCATGCAGCTGGTGATCCATTCGCCGTTCGGCAGCCGCATCAACCGCGCCTGGGGTTTGGCACTGCGCAAGCGCTTCTGCCGTACATTCAATTTCGAGCTGCAGGCGGCAGCGACTGAAGACACCATCATTCTGTCGCTGACCACCGCTCACAGCTTCGAGCTGGCAGATGTCGCACGGTACCTGCATCCGAACACGGCGCGCGACATTCTGATTCAGGCGCTGCTCGCCGCCCCGATGTTCACGACTCGCTGGCGCTGGGATGCTTCCATCGCGCTCGCATTGCCACGATTCCGCGGTGGCAAGAAAGTGCCTGCACCGCTGGCGCGCATGAATGCGGAAGACCTGCTGGCATCGGTGTTCCCGGATCAGGTGGCATGCGGTGAGAACATCGTCGGCGACATCGTCGTGCCGGATCACCCGCTGGTGCAGCAGACGGTGCGCGACTGCCTCGAAGAAGCGATGGACATCGAGGGCTTCGAACACCTGCTGCGCGGCTTGATCAGCGGCGAGATACAAGTCATTGCACGCGATCTCACCGAGCCTTCGCCGCTGGCACTGGAGGTGCTGTCGGCACGTCCTTATGCATTCCTCGACGATGCACCGCTGGAAGAACGCCGCACGCAGGCCGTGATGAGCCGGCGCTGGATGGATCCGGAATCGGCTGCCGACATCGGCAAGCTGGATCCACAAGCCATCCAACGCGTGCGCGAAGAAGCCTGGCCCGATGCGGTGTCGCCGGACGAGCTGCACGATGCGCTGTCATGGCTGACCTTCATGACGGAGGCGGAGGTCCAGCGTAATCCGGCATGGCCGGGCCTGATACATGAGCTGATGACTCAGCGCCGTGTCTTGCGAATGAACAGCGGGCAGAAAGCCCTTACAGCCGTGACCAGCACCGGTCAGGCTGAAGGTGCCACCAACACTAGCGCAGCGAGCAGCTTGGCGGCCGAGAACGCCGCGCCACACGGCCTCTTTCCCCATACCGGAGTCGAACAAGCCGCAGGCGCTGGCGAACACCGCTTGCTCATCGCAACCGAACGACGCGCATTGTTCGAAGCAGCCTTTCCAAACGGCCGGTTCGAAACCGACGCTGCAGTTGCGGCTCGCGATCCAGCCTTGTCACGCGAAGCTGCGCTGATCGAAATCGTGCGCGGCCGCCTCGAAGGCCTGGGCCCGACGACAGCAGCGGCAATCGCAGACTCGCTCGGAGTCCCTATCAACGACATCGACGCAGCCCTGCTGGCGCTCGAGACCGAGGGTTCGGCGATGCGCGGTCAGTTCGAAACATCGATGGCCGACAGCACACCCTCGAACGGCGACAAGGCGCTGCCAGTGCAGTGGTGCGATCGCCGCCTACTTGCCCGTATCCACCGATACACCGTCAAGCGGCTGCGCTCGGAGATCGAGCCGGTGCAGGCGCGCGACTATCTGCGTTTCGCATTCGACTGGCAGCGCATCACGCCTGCAACACGAATGCAGGGCCCGGACTCCATTGCCGCGGTGCTGGCGCAACTCGAAGGCTTCGAGGCTCCCGCCGGTGCGTGGGAAACGGAGATCCTGCCGGCGCGTATCGCTGAATATGAACCAGCCTGGCTCGATGAACAGTGCCTGGCAGGACGCATCATCTGGACGCGTCTCGCCACACGTGCAGGCGATGCGGAACGCGGTGCGGCGCCGGTGCGGTCCACGCCGATCGCCCTGCTCGCCCGACGCAACGTGAGAATCTGGTCAAGCTTCTCCGAACCCACCGAGCGTACCCAGCTCACACCGAAGGCACGCGATGTCGCCCAGCTCGTCGAAGAACATGGCGCCTCATTCTTCGACGAGATCGTGGACGGCACACGGCTGCTGCCGAGTCAGGTCGAAGAAGCGCTCGGTGAGCTGGTGGCGCTTGGCTTGGTGAATTCGGACAGCTTCGGCGGCCTGCGGGCTCTGCTGGTGCCCGCGGATCGAAGAAGACCGACCGCACGCGATGCCCGCCGCAAACGACGGATCGCCATCTTCGGCATGCAGGATGCGGGACGTTGGGCCATGGTACGGCGTAGCCGAGGCGACACGCAGAGCACGGACCCGATCGAGCACGTCTGCCACACGTTGCTGCGTCGTTGGGGCGTGGTGTTCTGGAAACTGCTCGAACGTGAAGCGGACTGGCTGCCGCCCTGGCGCGACATGTTGATGTGCCTGCGACGGCTCGAAGCCCGCGGCGAGATCCGCGGCGGCCGTTTCATTGCAGGATTTTCCGGCGAACAGTTCGCGTTGCCGGAAGCGATTGGCCTGTTGCGCGAGGCGAGGCGCAAGCCGTCAAGCAATGAACTGATCTCGCTATCGGCCGCCGATCCGCTGAATCTGATCGGACTGCTCACACCGGGCGCGAAGCTGCCGTCGCTGACCGGCAATCGCGTGCTCTATCGCGATGGCCTGCCGGTCGCGCTCTACGTCGGCGGCGAAGTGCGTTTTCTGGAACAGCTCGAACCGAAAGAGCAATGGGAAGCGCGCAACGCGCTATTGCGCCGGCAAGTGCCGGCGCCGCTGGCTGACCTGGCCTGACTTCAACGTGCAGTGAGCATCGGCCCAACTAACACGGTTGCGCCGCTTCTCCCTTCAGGAATCAAAAACACCTCCCGGCCCCTCTACGCGAGAGAGGGGCCGGGATAACTGCATCAAGCGCGACTACGCGGGAAGAGCTTCAGCAGCAGGCATCGCCGCACGGCGGCGACGCGCCACGGCAAGGCCGATCAATGCCGGACCCATCAGCCAGAACGTACCCGGCAACGGTACCGAGGTCACACTCACGTCCATGTCGTAATCGAAGCTCGGCTCGAAGCTGAAGCCTTCGCCACCGACGGCGATGGTGTACAGGCCGCTGAAAGGCAGCGCGATGTTCAGCAGGCTGGTGCCCGCGGCGCCGAACGATGGTGTGCCGGCAACAAAAATATTGCTGCCGAAGCTGGCATCGTTGGCGAAACCAGGTACCAGCAGATCCAGCTGCTGCACCAGCCCCTGGTAGATGCTGAAGCCGAACTCGATCTGCTGGGAAGTGACCGCGATGGACAGCAGATCGCCGGCCTGCGCCGTCAGCGTCCAGAAATTCACCTCCGCGCCATCGACCGGATTGGACTGCACCCAGGCGTTACTGCTGGTGACGCTGCCCGACACGCTGCCCCCGCCGGTGACGTCGCCGCTGATGAAACTGGCGAACGAAGTCAGCGGCAGCGACAGTGCGATGAAGGCGATCACAGGTCGTATAAGGGATTTCACAAACAGGCTCCTCGAATGATGGATTGAATGACCGCGACGCTCACAGCGCGCCGTTGTCCCACGGACCGGTGATGGCAAAGGTGATACCGGGCGTCTGGGTGTTCACGAACATCCATTTCTCGTGGAAGCAGGCGCCTGCCCATTCGATGTTGGAGTAGTTGCCGGGCGGGAAAGCCGCGACTACGCCGCCGTTTGCATTCAACGCGGCATCGGCCTGGGCCACCTGCGCGGCGCTCAGATTGATGCGATTCTCGGCGAACACGAACGTACCGCCGTTCTGCGTCAGGCCACGCAGACGCTGAATGCTGTTGCCGCCGTCTTCGCACAGAACGATGCCGCCGCGCGGGCTGACAGCGATGTTGTCCGGCATGTCGCACTCGGTGTTCGAGGTGCCGGGTCCGGTCGAGTTGAACACCATCGTCAGCGTTTCGCGGCGCGGGTCATACACGAACACCTGGCCGCGACGTGCAACACCGCCGCTGGTGCAGGTGAAGTAGATCTTGCCGCTATCGTAGTAAGCACCTTCCGGACGGGCGAACGAAGCGCGGCCAGGCGCCGAGTTGTACGCGCGGCCGTTGATTGCCTCGACGTCGGTGAGCTGCACCCACTCCACGTTCCAGGTGGTGCCGGCGGGATAGTCCACGTAAGAACCGCCGAGCCCGCTGAAGTTGAAATCGTTCTGATCGACCACCTTGAGCGCATACAGGGTGCCGCCGGCAGCGAGACGACCGTACTGGTTCGGCACGAAGCGATAGAAACCGCCGGGCGTGGCGTCTTCGGTCTCGTAGACGAAGCCGGTGGCCGGATCAACCGCACAAGCTTCGTGCGAGAAACGACCCATCGCGGTGAGCGGCTGACCGGTGCCGACGCCGTAACCCGGCACTTCGAACACCCAGCCATGACGCACGCCGGTAGGCGAGGTGTAGCCGGTTTCTTCGCAGCTGAGCCAGGTGCCCCAGGGCGTACGGCCGCCGGCACAGTTGGTGACGGTGCCGCTCAGCGAGCCGTACGAAGACAACCATTTTCCCAGCACTGCATCGAACAGCAGATTGGTGGTGCCGCCGCGGCCATTCAGATTGTCGTACGCAGCCGGCGCGATGAAGGGATTGGCGCCGACGCCGCTGCCCTGCTCGTGGTTGCGGACCAGGACGATCTGGTTGCCCTTCGCAGCCACGACGCCCATGCCGTCATGCGCACCGGGCGTAGCGCGACCGTCGGCCATCGGCTGGCCACGCCAGCCGAACGTCTTGTAGGTGAACCCCGCGGGCAACGCGATCAGCGGCAATCCCGTGGTGGAATCGTTGACCGGCGCAACTGGACCGTAATCGTCGGAATACGGCAGTTCCGCCGCACCGGCACGACGCGCCAGCAACGCGGCGAAAGAAATCGACGCCGCGCCTGCGACGCCGCCTTTGATGAATGAACGCCGATCGACGATGGGCGATGTTTGCTCCGGCGCTACGCCAGGCTGAGTGCGAACAGGATGGTTCATTGCTGTCCTCTGTTTCTCGAAATATGACGGTGCGCGCCGTGTGCGATCTGGAATCGCGGCGCATGTACGCATGGGCGGCTCGAGCCGCGGTTATGCGAGAAACAGGATGCGGGAGGCCAATGGCTGCACTATGTCGTGCAAGCTAAATTTCCATGACTGGATTGTCGGCAGGCGGCATGACAGGCGCATGACGTCCGAGGTCATTCCGCCAAGAGGCAGTACAGATTGTCTCGCCTCGGTCAGCCGCAGCGTCGAGGCTGCCCTCGACTTCTGAAGCAACGATCGCGATCAGGTGATGATCGCGGGTTCGTCGTCGGCCGGCTCTTCCTGTTCGTGCTGGGGTTCCGGCGTTCCGGGATGGAGGTGCCAGCGCGGCTTCTTGTCGGCGTCGTCGAGATCCTTCTCTTCGCCACGCGCGATGGTGCCCAACCCATTCATGTGCGTACTCACTTCACGCGGATTGCCGGTGTAGAGAATCGCTCCCACACCGTTCATCGTGGCGTCCAGCGAGTTCTTCGGATGCACCAGCACGCTGCCGACGCCGGCAACCGTGATCTTGGCGTCGTCGGCCACCAGATCCTTGAGATCGGCATGCCCGGCGCCGGCCATGAACACCGTGAGATCCTGCACCTCACCGACGCCTTTCAGGTGCGTCGCGCCTTCCAGCCGCAATTTGGCTGCGCCGCCATTGAAGCCGGTCAGCAACACGTCATTGCCGCCCTCCAGGTTGAGCGAAGCGAGCTGCGGAACGGTGATTCGAAGGGTGATGCGCGGACTGGTGCCCAGCGAAATCCAGTCGCGACGCTTGCTGCTGATGTAGAGCGTGCCATCCTGAACTTCGGTCTTGAGCCGCTGCAGGGCTTCGTCGCGGCCTTCCAGCGTCAGCGAGGCGGGACTGCCAATGGCGACCTCGAGCCGGGCCGTGCCCTTGAGATCGATCGAGTCGAACGAACCGACCTCGCGAGTCTCGGTCCGCGTCGGCCCGGCGTCGAAATCGGCGTCATGACAGGCGGACAACGCCAGCGCCGCCATGAACAACGCCGGCAGAGCAACCTTGTGACGGTTCATCTCACACCTCACGACCCACTATCTACTATCTATATGAGAGCGGCCCACGGCCACCCACACCGATACTGCCCGGCCACCAGCTCCTCCATAAGCCCTTGCCGGCGAATCCCCACCCCTCACCGGTGGGGCCTGCGGGGCCTGCGGCCGGCGCTGGTAGAAGAACCTGCGCCAGGATCGTTGGCGCTGCGCACGATGTCGGCGTGGAACAGGCCAGGCCTCGCATTGGCAGCGGTGCTGCGGAACAACAGCGACACGACGCTACGCCTACGAGCTGCGCCGGTACGTCAGCGTGTACTTCACCGGCTCGGGCAGCTGCGGGCTGCTGAGTGTCACCTGCAACGTGAGCGTACTGCCGTCGGGCCCCAGGCTGAAATGATTCACACGCTGGCCATCACCAGCCTTGAACGTCTGGATCAGCTGCGACTCCTGCAGATTCGCGCTCACGTCGAATACTTCACCGTCGGCGCGCGTCCATTTGATTGAAGCGCCATCCAACGGCATGACGACCGGATTGCCGTCATCGAAGCGAACGCGGATCTCGGCAGCGCTTTGCGAAATCTCGATGCGACCATACAGCGGATTGGTCCTGGCCAGCCGGCCGCGGGCAATGGGCCGCTTGATGAAGTTCATTTTCGCGACCGCGGCTTCGATGGCCCGGTCGATCGTATCGTCCGGCTGGGTCGCATTCACGTACGTCCCTTGGAGCGCCTGCGCTGCCGCAGATTGCGCAAGCAGAAATACGGTACATGCAGCCGCGATGCGAACGATTCGTGCGAAATGTCGCATGGTCATCTCCTGCCCGGCGAGCCGGGCACAGGTCAAGCCCGCTTTGGCGCCAGAACACCGCAAAAGGGTTCTGTCCAGCGCCTCGGTACAGGTTTCGAGCGCCTGCACAGCGGACTGTGACGCGGATCAAGCCAGCCCGGCCGGCCACCGCGCAATGCGCAATGACCGCTGAAATCTGTGACATGAATCTCGCGTACCTGTGATGGTTGCCAGGGTATGAACGCATTTGCCGCGTTAAGTTACCGCCACGGCAGATCCGCATCGCCCATCCCATGACCGCCCCCTCATCGACCGCTCCAGGAAAGTCCCGCCGACGTCGGGCGACCGCGCTCGGCCGTCTGTACTCGCGCGTCCTGCCGCCGCTGTCGTTCGATCAACCGTTGGAATCGCAATTCCGGCGCTGGTACGTCGAGCATGTGCACGCACGTATCCGCAACGCGATGTGGATCCCGATGCTGGCGCTGCTGCTCGCGATGTTCGTCGGCGGGCCGGTCAAAGAGCTGCGCGAGACCATCTTCGGTGCGCACAACGACCGGATCGTCGATCTGCTGCGCTTCGCACTGATCGCGCCCAGCTGCCTGGCGATGCTGCTGGTCACCTACACGCGGCTCTACGAGCGCTGGTTCTCGCTGACCGCGCAGATCGTGGCGCCAATCCATGCGATGAGCTTCGTCGCCATCGACATCCTGATGAATACGCAGGGATACTCGTTCAGCGCGCTGATGCCACTGGTGGTACTCGGGCCCTATTTCCTGTTCGGCATGCTGCAGGCGCAGGCGGTGCGCACGGTCATCATGATCGTGGTGGCGTATGGCGTGGGCGGTTATCTCGCCGGCCTCACCGGCGGCCAGCGCATGTTCGACCTGTCGGTACTGATCTTCGCCAGCTGCCTGGGCGCGGCAATCCATTACTCGCTGCAGAAGGCGCTGCGCCACAACTATCTTTCGACCCAGCTGATGAACGAGTCGCTGAATCGCGACGCGCTGACCGGCATCCACAACCGTCGCATGTTCGACGAACATGCCGCTCGCGTCTGGCAGCAGGCGACACGCGCCGGTGTGCCGCTGGCGCTGCTGATGATCGACATCGACCATTTCAAGGCCTTCAACGATCGCGGCGGGCATCAGGCGGGCGACGCCTGCCTGATCAAGGTCGCAGGCATGTTGAATCGCGCTTCGCGACGTCCGTTGGATCTGGCGGCGCGTTATGGCGGCGAAGAGTTCGTGATTCTGCTGTATGACACGCAGCGCGAGCGCGTCGAAGACATTTGCCGGCAGCTGCACGCCAATCTGGCCGCGCTAGCCATCGGGCATCCTGCATTCGACGCGGAGCAAGTCACGTTCAGCATCGGCGCCGCCTGCGTGGAACCACAGCTGGGCCGGCGCGTTGAAGGCCTGATCCAGCTGGCCGACGAAGCTCTGTACACTGCGAAAGAACGCGGCCGCAATCGCACCGTGGTCATGGATCGCGAATACGCGACCCTCAACACCGGTGCCTTCCGAGTTCGCAGAAAGAACGAAGACGCCGTAGCCTGAAGGCCGCGGCACAATCCGTAAGACACATAACCCGAAGAGTACCGATGGGTACCCTTCCCCAACCCTCAGGATCGTTGAAGCACCGTGAATCCCGTCCTCGCCCAAGCCGAAATCGTCACCCTGCAGGCCCACATTCTGCAGCAGCAGTCGCACTACCCGGAAGCGACCGGCCAGTTCTCGTGGATTCTCTCGGCGCTGGCGATCTCCGCCAAGATGATCTCGTCGCACGTGCGACGTGCCCGTCTGGACGACGTGCTCGGCGCCGCCGGCGAGCGCAACGTGCAGGGCGAGCAGCAGCAGAAACTCGACGTCATCGCCAACGAGATCCTGTTGCGGACCCTGGGCGGACGCGAAGGCGTGGCGGTGATCGCCTCGGAAGAGAACGAAGAGCCGGTGATCCTGCGCAGCGACGATTCGGCCGAGCGCAACTACTGCGTGCTGTTCGATCCGCTCGACGGCTCCTCCAATCTGGACGTGTGCGGCGCCGTCGGCACCATTTTCAGCATCCTGCGCAAGGATCCCGCCACCGGCTCGCAGGCTGCGCTGCTGCAGCCCGGCGCTCAGCAGGTGGCGGCCGGCTACGTGCTTTACGGCTCCTCCACGGTGTTCGTGCTGACGATCGGGCTGGGCGTCGACATGTTCGTGCTCGATCCGGCCTACGGCGCATTCATCCGCGTCGCGCAGGGCATGAAGCTGCCGACCGCGAACCGCTGCTACTCGGTGAACGAAGGCAATCGCCTGAGCTTTCCGCCGGGTTACCAGCAGTACCTGTCCTGGGCGCAGGAGAACGGCTATTCCAGCCGCTACGCCGGCGCCATGGTGGCCGACGTGCACCGGATCCTCCTGCAAGGCGGCGTCTTCATGTACCCGCCGACGAACAAGGCGCCGAACGGCAAGCTGCGCCTGATGTACGAGGCGAACCCGATGGCCATGCTGGTCGAGCAGGCCGGCGGCAAGGCGCTGAGCGGTGCGAACCGGCGCATCCTGGAAGTTGTCCCCGGCGACATTCACGAGCGCGTTCCGGTGATCCTGGGCAGCGCGGACGAGGTCGATCACGTCGCGGCACATCTGTAGCAGGCGTCCAAGCGTCGGTGCGAGCTTAGTCCGGCGCCCGCAGTGCGACCGCCCGGTGTATCCTTCGTGCTTTCCACTTGGTTACTGCCGGAACGCACGTGCTCACTGCCGACAAAGTCCTGGTCACAATCGGAACACCCTGTTCGATGTCCGCGGTCGGCGGTACCGAAACTTACAACGCGCGGGTCACGGGCGCCCCGGAGTTCATCGCCTACGCCGCCTTCGACGCCGGGCTGATCGACATCGACATGAGCGGCCCGATGCAGTTGCGCTGGGCCCAGGGCGAGCGCGCCGGCGCGCCGGCCACCCTCGAAGAGATCGAGCGCCTTCACGGCAAGACGCTGCGGGCGAATCTCGGCATCCGCCACATCGATGAGCTGACGGCGCTGGGCAATTCCGTGGTCACGGACATTGCCGCCTGCCTGCCGCACGACCTGGAAAAAGGCGGGCTGCGCCGCCAGGCCGGCATCAACTACCGTGACGTGCGCGAATCGGCGCTGAAAGACATGTACGGCCTGTTCGACGACGACCCGCGCCTGGGTCCGTCGTTGCAAGCGCAATTGTTCGTGTATGCCGGCCTGGGTGCGCTGGCCGCCCTGCCGGTGGCGCTCTCCGAGCTGCTGCCCGATCCATACGATTTCCGGATCGCCGCGGCCACTGCATTCCAGGGCTTGGATGCACTGGGCGAGCTGCGCGCTGCCGGCAGCGTCGCGCCCGATACCGACAAGCTGCGTGACAGATTCGCCATGCGCCTGGCGAACTCGCTGTCCTCGCACGGCCCGGCGCTGGTGGGCACCATGCTCGCCCCGCCGTACTCGCTGAGCAAGTCGCTGAAGAATCCCGCCCTGCTGGATTCGCTGCGCTCGCCGAACGGCTTCATGCGCGTGCCGCAGACGCCGCTCAACGTGGTCGGCGCCTGTGCTTCCAGCTCCATCGCCTTCTCCGAAGTCGCACCGCAGATGTTGTTCGACTATCCCGGTTATCGCCGTCCGGCGATGACGCTGTGGATGGCGGCCGACGCCGCCACCCGCCCGCACTGGGCAATTCTCGACGCCTTCGGCTCCGGCGCACTGATGACGCGCGCCAAACTCGAAGCCATGAATGCAGGACGCGCAAGCGCCCAGCAGCGCTCGGTCGCAGACAGCCTGGCACCGTTCGACATCGACGCCAACGGCACCGTGGTCGGCGAAGGCGGCTCGGGCGTGCTGGTGACGACGCTGGATTTCGCGCTGCGTAATTTCCTGGACATCACGTCCATTATCGTCGGCTGGGGCCAGAGCGGCGAAGCCGGCGGCAAGGCGCATTTCGCCGGCGTCGGTTTCGGCGGCGAGAATGCCTTGATCCACGCACTCGAGCTCGCCTGGCGCGGACACGGCTACGGCATCGCCGACTTCCAGTATCTGATTGCACATGCCACCGGCACGCGCACCAACTCCAAGACCGACCTCACCACGGCGGCGAACGGTCGGGCCGCGGCCGCAGAACGTCAGGGTTTCAAGGGGCCGCTGCCACCGGTGATCGTCGGCACGCCCAAAGCGGTCGGCGACGGCCACAGCATGGGAGAGACCGGACTGAAGGGCACGTCACAGGCGATCCAGTACCTGCTCGGCAAGCAGACCGTCGGCGTCCCCACGCTGCGCAATCCGGATCCGGACCTGGCGGAAGTGGCGCAGTCGTTCGTGCTGCAAGCCGATCCGGTGCCGGGCAACCTCGATGGCGGCGCGCTGTGCGCAACCCAGGGTTTCGGCGGCTACAACGGCGCAATGGCGCTACGCGCCGCCAATGCGGAAGCGTTCAGCCGCTATTCGCCGGATCGCAATGTGCTCGCGGCTTATCTCGAACGCTGGCCCGAACTGCGGCGCGAGCGTGAACAGCGTGAGCGCAGCGCACGTCTGCGTCGTCGCAGCGCGCTGGAGCTGGCGCAGCAGCATCATTGGAAGGGACTGGAGTGATTCCACTCGTCACTCCCGCCTAGCGATGACCCGGCGCGAGCTCCGCAACTTCGCTCCCCGCACGTTCTGGATCGTGACTCTGGCGGCCGCCGTCGTTCTCGGCGCCATCGTCGCGGTCCCGCAATGGTTGTCGAAGCAGGCACGCCTCGAAGTGCTGCGCTCGCATGTCGCCGAGGTGGCACAACTCGCCGCCAGCGTGGTCGATGGCGATCTGCATCGCCAGCTGCTGGATCGCGCCAACTACACGCCCGGACTTTACGCCCGCACGCTGGCGCCGCTGGTGCGCTTTCATGCGGCGGACCCGGAGATCTTCTACGTCTACACCATGATGGAGCGCGACGGGAAGAGTTACTTCGTGGTCGACACGGCGGCATCGAGTGAGCTGGCAGCACGTCACCGGCTACGCGCTTCGGCTTACATGGAGCCCTTCTCGGTTCTGGACAAGGAACCGGACCCCGATTGGCTGCAGCGACTCGCCGCGGGCCAGACCTATGTCTATCCGAAGTTCCTGCACGACGATTACGGCTACTTCCTTTCCGGTCACGCGCCGATCTACGACAGCCAGGGCCGTTACAGCGGCTTCGTCGGCGTGGATTTCGACATCCAGTATTACCTGGGACAGGAAGCGCGCTTCCGCGCGATCTCGATCGGCACGCTTACCGCCGCGATGCTGGTGGCACTGCTCATCGGCTATCTGGCCGCGCGCTACGATTTCCACATCAACGATCGCATCGACGAGCAGTACCGCATCTCGGTGCACGACGAACTGACGCAGCTGTTGAATCGACGTGGCGCGATGGCGTCAGTCGAGCGGGCGATCGCCGCGCGCGCTTCCAGTTACGCCACTATCCTGGTCGATGTCGACGATCTCAAGGGCATCAATGACAACTACGGACACGCCACGGGCGATGCGTTCCTGATCCGGGTTGCCGAGGCCATGCGTGCCAGCGTACGCGAGGCGGATATCTGCGCCCGATTGGGCGGCGATGAGTTCCTGGTCTTCGCCAGCGGTTGCGACCTGGATGCGGCAACCGAGATCGCGCGCCGTATCCTCGCGCGAGTTCACACCAGCGATGAAATTTCCAAGCAGCCGGATTTCGGCGTCTCGATCGGCATCTGCATCGCCAGCCCGCCGGACATCGACTTCGAATCCATGTATCGCAGCGCCGACGACGCGCTGTACCGCGCCAAATCGGCGGGCAAGAACCGCTACGTCATTTTCGATCCGGTGCGGGTGATCGCGTAAAGCCTTCAACCGGCGCAACAGCGCAGCTCACCCGCCCCAGCGCTCCCGGCACAGCGCCAGAAAGCGTGAACCGGCCTGCGACAACGGCTGGTGCTTGAGATAGTAGATGCCGACCTGGCGCTCGATGCTGGAGAACGGCAGCCCTTCGATGGGCACCAGGTTGGCCGGAATGTGGCTGACCAGGTCCGAGACATAGGTGACACCCTTGCCTTCGGCCACCAGCGCCAGCCGCAGGTCCATGTGGCTGACTTCCCAGACCGACGCAAACACGTTGCGTAGCCGATCGCCGCCCGGACGGCGCGCCGCCTCGTCCAGGAACGAAGTCACCAGCGGCAGCGTGCGCAACACCGAGTACGGGTCGCGACGCAGCGCATCGCGGCTGGGATGATCGGCGGCGATCAGCAGGCGCCGCGTCTCCGAGAAGCACGGATGAATGGCGAAGTAATCCGGCATGGAGTGCTGCAACGGTCCGAATCCCAGCTCCCAGCGGCCTTCGGAGACGCCGTAGACGATTTCCCGGCTGGGCGCGACCACCACTTTCAGGCGGGTCAGCGGATTGCGCTCGGAGAAATCCTTGAGCAGCGCCACGCCGAATCGGGCATTCGGCGCGGGCGAGAGGGCCAGCGACAGCGTCGAGAGCGCACCCGTCTTGATCTGCGCAATGTCCGCCAGCGTTTCGCGCTCTTCGTTCATGAGCGTTTCGGCGAAACGCAGCAAGCGGATGCCGGCTTCGGTCAGCTGCGGCGGATTGCCCCGGCGCAGCAGCACCGCGCCGAGGCGATGCTCCAGGTTCGCAATCGCCTGACTCACCGCCGATTGCGACAGATCCAGCCGTTCCGCCGCGCGGCTGAAGCCGCCGGCCTCGACCACCGCGTGAAAGCAGCGAATTTCATTACGCTCGATCTGCATGGGCCGATTGTAGCGCCGTACCGGCGTTTGCGACGCCGCCGCCGATCGCCCTGGTTGATAGTGTCATCAGCCCGGCCGATGGCATCGCGGTTACTGATAGCCGTATCGATTCCGGTGCGTCGCTTACGGCCCGGTCGCGCGCTACTTTTTTGCCACGTGCCGTCATCCTCGGCACGGTGCGATTTTCCGGAGAGCGCCATGACCAATATCGAAATCCGCAAAGGCCTGGAAGGCGTGGTGGCCGACACCACCGCCGTGTCACTGGTGGAAGGCGAAGCCGGCGAGCTGTATTACCGCGGCTACCCGGTCGAGTCCCTGGTGCGGCAGCGCTTCGCCGCGGTCATGCACTTGATCGTGTTCGGAGAATTGCCCAGTTCGCGGCGCCTGGAGGAAGTCGAAGAATACCTGTGGCAGGCCGGCCGGCTGCCGCCGGAAATTGCTGTCTCGTTGCGCGAACTGGCGCGGCATGGCGCCCATCCGATGGCGACGCTGCAAGCCATCACGACCTTGCTGGCGCTGGAGCCACCGGAAGTGCGGCTGGGACGTACGGCGGAGGAAGAAGAAGCGCTGGTGATTGCCGCGCGCCTGCCCGCCGCGATTGCGCTGGTGCATGCAGCACTCGAGGATCATGCCGAGCATCCGTATCCCGCGTCGCGACGCTATGGCGAGCGGTTCCTGCAGCTGCTGCACGGGCGCGTTCCGAGTGCCATGCAGGTAGAAACTTTCGAAGGAATGCAGATCCTGCAGCTCGATCACAGCTTCAATGCCAGCACCTTCACTGCGCGGGTCGTCACATCGACGCTGGCTCCACCCGCCTCCGCCCTGTCGGCAGCAATGGGCGCTCTATACGGTCCGCTGCATGGCGCGGCCGATCAGGGCGCGCTGGAGATGGCGCTGGAAGTGGGTGAACCGCAGCACGCGGCCCGGTTCGTCGCCGATTGTCTTGCCAGCGGCCGGCTGGTGCTGGGCATGGGACATCGCGAATACCGTGTGGTCGATCCGCGGGCCAAGATCATCAAGGGCATGGCGGAGAAGATTGCGGTGGAATTCGCGCATCGACGACTGTTCAACACGCTGAGCGCGGTCGAAGCGGCCTTCGTCGAACAGACCAGCCACAAGCGCCGCACGCTGCGCGCCAATCTCGAGTTCTACAAAGGAGTGGTGCTGCTGGCGCTGGGAATTCCCAAGGAATATTTCACCGCCACGTTCGCCGCCTCGCGCATCTTCGGCTGGACCGCGCATATCGTCGAACAACGCCAGGACAACCGGATCATCCGCCCCTCGGCGCACTACATCGGCCCGGAACCGCGCCGGCCCGAGCAGGCGCCGCAAAGGGCCAACGGCTGAGGAACGGCCAGAGCGAAAACCCGGTTTACGCATTTCGTCATTCCCGCGCAGGCGGGAATCCATCGAAACAGCCAGGTGGACCCCCGCCTGCGCGGGGGTGACGAATAAACGGAATCTCGTTGGGACGGGCCGTGAATGGTGGCCTGCCACGGCATGTAGATCGCCCGGCAGCCGGGCACGATCGGCGCTCCCGGTCCGCATGAACGGCAAGGATTGGACAGACTGCGCTTGCCAGGCTCGCGCTGCGCTGGCTATAGTCGCCGCGACTCAGCCCTTACACCTCACTAACGTGCCAGCTGCCGCTTACGATTTCGCCGTCCGCACTGCGACCGCCCGTGTCGCGGGTGCCGTCGTGCGCGTCGTTGACGTAGTCAGCGTGGTAGTAGTTATTGGAGTCGTAACCGACACGCCGTAGGGGCCCGTTCGCCGAAAACCAAAGAACCCCCTGCAGGCGTGAGCCGGCAGGGGGTTTTTGTTTCTCTCATCCGGCACAGGTCTTCAAAGGGGTTCCCCACCCGAGGGAGCTTCCATGACACTCACCGGAGCCGAGCTGATCGTTCATCTGCTGGAACAACAGGGCATTCGCCTGGTGGCCGGTATTCCAGGCGGCGCGCTGCTGCCGCTCTACGAAGCACTGGGCCGCTCGTCCCGGATTCGCCATGTGCTGGCGCGACACGAGCAGGCGGCAGGTTTCATTGCGCAGGGCATGGCGCGCATCACCGGCAAGGCCGGCGTGTGCCTGGCGACTTCGGGACCGGGCGTCACCAATATGGTGACGGCATTGGCGGATGCGAAGCTCGATTCGATTCCGATGGTGTGCATCAGCGGACAGGTGCCGCAGCATCTCATCGGCACCGACGCCTTCCAGGAAGTGCCGACGCTCGACATCGTCAAACCCATCACCAAGGCCGCGTTCCTGGTGCGCTCCGCTTCGGAACTGTGGCGAGTGCTGCCCGAAGCCTTTCGCCTGGCTGAATCCGGTCGGCCCGGACCGGTGCTGGTCGATGTGCCCAAGGACGTGCAATCGCAGGCGATCGAAGGCATCTGTCCAACAGGCCACCCGCTGCCGGCCGCGGACACGGCGCAAGCCGCACAAAACAGCGAATCCACACCTTTGCGCAGCTCACCACGAAGCAGGCTGGCTCTGCGGCGGCAGAACGCCGGCACAAAGATTCGCGAGGCCAGCGACCGGCCAATGTGCATGGATCAAGGCACGCTCAACGCAAATAGCAGCGCTTATGACGAAGCAATTGAGTTGATCTGCCACTCGCGACGCCCGGTGCTCTACGTGGGCGGCGGCATCGTGAAAGCACGCGCACACCATCTGGTCCGCGAGCTTGCGGAGCTGGCCAGTATTCCGGTGACGACCACTCTGATGGGGCTCGGTACCTTACCTACCGATCATCCGCTGAGCCTGGGAATGCTCGGCATGCACGGCGCACGCTACACCAATCGGGTGCTCGACGAATGCGATCTGCTGATTGCGATCGGCGCACGCTTCGACGATCGTGCAACTGGACGGCCTGATCGCTTCGCCGCCGGCGCGAAAGTGATTCACATCGACATCGATGCCCGCGAGTTCGGCAAGATCCGGCAGCCGACGCTGGCCATCAGGGACGATGCCCATTCCGCGCTGTGCGAGCTCATTGCCCGCACACATCACCAGCATCGACCCGAATGGCTGAACCGCGTGCATGAGCTGCGGGCAGAATTTCCGCTCCAGACACCTGGCGCCGACAGGATATGCTCGCCTTACGGCATCGTTCGCGCCGTCGGCCAGCTTGCCGGCGATGACGTCATCGTCACCACCGACGTCGGACAACACCAGATGTGGGTGGCGCAGGCCTACCCGTTTCGCCGGCCCGACCGCTGGCTCACGTCCGGCGGACTGGGCACGATGGGATTCGGCCTGCCGGCGGCCATCGGCGCGGCCCTGGCGAAGCCGGGCGCGAGTGTGGTCTGCTTCACCGGCGACGGCAGCCTGCTGATGAACATTCAGGAATTCGCCACGCTGGCGGAGCTCGGTTTGAATGTCAAAATCATCGTGCTCGACAACGCGGCGCTCGGGATGGTGCGTCAGCAGCAGGAGTTGTTCTACGGCAAGCGCTTCGTCGCCTCGCAGTTCCATACCCCGAGCGATTTCGTCACCATCGCCCAGGCATTCGGCATCGCGGCGCTGGACCTGGAATCATCGAGCGCACCGTACGGTGCGCTGGCAAAAGCATTGAACGGCGAAGGCCCGATGCTGATCCGCGTGCCGATTGCGGAAGAACAGCATGTGCTGCCCATGGTCGCACCGGGTAACGCGAACGTCGATGCGCTGGATCACCCGCCACTCGCCGCCGCGCTGGTCGAGTGAGACTGTCGTTACAGGTTTTCTTCAGGAGAATGTCGATGCAAGCGATCGAATGGGCGGATTTCATGAAGGTGGAGCTGCGCATCGGCACCATCCTGGAAGTCATGGAATTTCCCGAGGCGCGCAAGCCGGCCTGGAAGATGCGCATCGATTTCGGGCCGGATATCGGCATCAGGATGTCGAGCGCGCAGATCACTGCGCTGTACTCGAAAGACGCGCTGGTAGGACGCCAGATCGTCGGCGTGGTGAATTTCCCGCCGAAACAGATCGGACCGTTCCGCTCCGAAGTGCTGGTCACCGGCTTTCACGACGAGCAGGGACGCGTCGTGCTGGCGATGCCGGAGCGCAGGGTGCCGAACGGCACGAAGTTGCTGTGAATCCCTCTGCCCCTCTCTCGTAGAGCAGAGGGGCAAGAGGCTGCCGGTAAGCAACGAGGTTATGCGGCCGATGGCTTACCAGATATGGACGCGCTGCTCCGGCGGCAGGTACATCTTGTCTTCCGGCTTGACGCCGAAGGCTTCGTACCACGCATCCATGTTGCGCACGACACCGTAGACGCGGAACTCCGGCGGACTGTGCGGATCGCTCATGATCCGGTTGCGCAGGCTTTCATCGCGATCCAGCTCGCGCCACACCTGCGCCCAGGACAGGAAGAAGCGCTGCTCGCCGGTAAAGCCATCGAGGGTCGGCGCGGGTTTGCCGTTCAGTGACAGGTGGTACGCCTCGTGCGCGACCGTGAGGCCGCCCAGATCGCCAATGTTCTCGCCCGCCGTCAGCCGGCCGTTGATCTTCAGGCCGGCCAGCGGCTCATAGCTGTCGTACTGCCCGACCAGTGCATCCACCAACTTCTTGAACGCCGCTTCGTCCTGCGGCTGCCACCAGGTGCGCAGCACGCCCTTGGCATCGGACTTGGCGCCCTGATCGTCGAAGCCGTGGCCCATTTCGTGGCCGATCACGCCGCCGATGCCGCCGTAGTTCACCGCCGGATCGGCATGCGGATCGAAGTACGGCGGCTGCAGGATCGCTGCCGGAAACACCACTTCATTGAAGGTCGGGTTGTAGTAGGCGTTCACGGTCTGCGGCGTCATGAACCACTCGTCCTTGTCGGTGGGGTGGCCGAGTCGGTTCACGTCGAACTGCCAGCTGAAAACGCGCGAGCGCACGGCGTTGCCGAACGCATCGCCGGCATGGATCTCCAGGTTCGAATAATCCTTCCACTTGTCCGGGTAGCCGATCTTGGGCCGGAAGGTAGCGAGCTTCTCCTTTGCCACCTTCTTGGTTTCGGCCGACATCCAGGGCAGCATCTCGATGCGCTGCGCATAGGCGTGCCGCAGGTTCTCGACCAGCTCGACCATCTGCCGTTTGGAATCCTCGGGGAAATACTTCTTCACGTACAGCTGGCCGACGGCTTCGCCGAGCGAACCGTTGAGCGATCGTACGCCGCGCTTCCAGCGATCGCGCTTCTGCGTCACGCCGTTGAGCGTGCGACCGTAGAAGTCGAACTGCTCGTCGTCGAACGCCTGCGGCAACACCGCGGCGTTGTTCGTGAGGTAGTGATACTTGAGGTAGCTGCGCCAGGTGCTCACCGGCACGGTGGTGAAGAAGCCCGCCAGCGCCTGCACGGCATCCAGCTCGGCCACGACGAATTCATGCTGATCCTGCAGCCCGCCCGCGGTCAGCAGTTCCTTCCACGGATACTTGCGCGCCAGGCCTTCGAGCTCTTCACGGGTACGCAGGTTGTAAGTGAGCTCGCGCTCGCGGCGCTTGGCTGCCGGCCAGTGGCGTTTCGCAATCTGCGTTTCCACCCCGACAATGGCCTTGGCCTGCTTGTCGGCGTCCGGTTCCTGCGCCAGCTTCAGCATGCGCTCGACATGCGCCTGGAATTTCTTGCGGATCTCGACCAGCGCGGCATCGTCCTTCAGGTAATAGTCGCGGTCCGGCAGGCTCAGGCCCGCCTGGCCGACGCCGATGATGTAGCGATCCGGATTCTTCTCGTCGATGGTGATCCCGACGTTGACCGGCGTGTCCAGGCCCAGATCGGGGCGTCCCATCAGACGCGCGATATCGGCATGGGTCTTGGCCTCGGCAATGTCCTTCAGCCCCGCGCTCGCCGGCTCCAGGCCCAGCTTATCGATGGCCGCGACATCCAGGTAGGACTGGTAGAAATCATGGACCTTCTGCTCGGCGCTGCCGGCCGGCGCATCCTTGGGCAATCCATCGATGATGCCGCGCAGCTGCTCTTCGGCTTCGACGGCCAACTTGGTGAACGCGCCCCAGCTGGTCAGGTCCGCGGGAATCTGGTTGGTCTTCAGCCACTGGCCGTTGGCGTATTCATAGAAGTCATCGCCTGGCTTGACGGCGGTATCCATGCCGGCCCGATCGAAACCCCAGGCGCCAATGGCGGCGTGGGGCGGTGCTGGAGCGTCGGCTTCCGCCACGGGCGCCGGCGACTTGGAGCAAGCGGCAACAGCGAGAGTAAGCGTGGCGGCCAGCACCGCAGTGGTTACGCGCGTCATCGATCGTTCTCCGTAAAATTCCTGCTTTCCGTACGTCACGTTGCAGGGCACAAGCCTACTCGTTGGGCGCCGTGCGGTACAACTTCCGGCCGGTCCGAGTTGTCTCACCAGTTGCTTCCGTGCGCGATCGCCGGTGCGCATTCGCTGCCGACGGCGTTGTACACAATCACCCGGACGATGTCTGGAGGTCTCTTATGCGCAAAGTGGGGCTGGTGCTGCTGCTGGTAGCCTGCACGCAGCTGGCAGGAGCCGACGATTACAAGCTCATGAAGGTCGAACAGGATGTGCGCAACCTGGAACGACAGGTGCAGGAGCTGTCGCGTCAGATCGCGGACCTGCAACAACGCGGTTCGCGAGCGCAGGATCGCACTGCAATCCCCGAGCGCGCAGCGCCGCTGCAACCAGGCTCGCCGCAATGGCTCGACATCGAGAACTGGAATCGGCTGCGTGTCGGCATGAGCGAGATGGAAGTCATCAGTACGCTCGGGCCGCCGACCTCGATGCGCAGCGACCCCGGCTCGGACTCGCGCACGCTGCTTTACGCAATGGAGATCGGCTCTTCCGGTTTCCTGGGCGGCAGCGTGCAGCTCAAGGACCGGCGCGTGACCGAGCTGCAGAAGCCGGTGCTGAAGTAGTCGAGGAATCCGGCAGCGATGCACTGAGCGCTCCACGGGGGTGGACTGATACCCTTGCGTCGCAATGAGCAACGTCCTCCCAAGCCCGCTCGCCGCTCCAGCCATCGGCCGCACGCACAAGCTATCGCTGCTGATTGCGCTGTATCTGGCGCAAGGACTGCCATACGGTTTCTTCACCCAGGCGCTGCCCGTACTGCTGCGCGAAGCCGGCTATTCGCTGAAAGCGATCAGCGCGATGAGCCTGCTGTATCTGCCCTGGGCGCTCAAGTTCCTATGGGCGCCTTATCTGGATCACCTCGGCACACACAAGCAGTGGCTGTTGCTGTGGCAGATTTCGTCGGTGTGCGCAGCATTGCTGCTCACGCAGCTCGATCTCGGGCACGGCTATACGATCGTGCTGGCGGCCGCGTTCGTGTTCAACATCATCGCCGCCTCGCAGGACATCGTCACCGACGGACTGGCGGTCCGCATCCTGGATTCGCAGGAACGCGGCCTGGCCAACGGCATCCAGGTCGGCGCGTACCGGCTCGGAATGATCTTCGGCGGCGGCCTGCTGTTGTGGATCTTCGCGAAGACCGACTGGGCCACCATGTTCTTCTGCATGGCGTTGCTGCTGGCACTCACCATCATCCCGGTCGTTTCGATGTCCGATGCGCCGCGCGCTTCCGGTCCACCGCCGCGCCTGCGTGAGCTGCTCGTCGGCTGGCTGCGCCGGATGTTGATGCCCGGCATGCTTGCCTTCGCCGGCCTGATCTTCTGCTACCGCTTCGGCGATGCGATGGTCTCGAACATCCTGGGTCCGTTTCTCAAGGACGCCGGGCTGAGCAAGGAGACGATCGCCCTCATGAAGGGCACGGTCGGCTCGGTCACCAGCCTCGCCGGCGCGCTGCTCGGCGGCTGGTTCATGTTTCGTGTCAACCGGCGCAATGCGCTGCTGATCACGGGCCTGGCGCAGGCAGCGACATTCGTCCTCTACATCGTCGCCGCGCTGGGTATCGGCGGCATTCAGCTGCTGTGGGCCGCCACGATCCTCGAAGGCGTGATCGGCACCACGGCAACAGTGGCGCTGTTCACATTGATGATGGATGCGGCCGATCCCGAGCACGCCGGCACCGACTACACCCTGTTCGCAAGCTTCTTCGTCCTGGTGAATGCGATCGGCACTTTCTGCTCATCCGTGATCGCCGACGCCGCCGGCTACGCGCCCGCCTTTGCCACCGGCACCGTGCTCGCCGCACTGGGCTGCATCACGCTCGTGTACGTGCTTGATCGAAGACCCGTGCCCGAACGCGTGGCGAAGGCGTGGCGGCTCACGAACCGGTGAAGAACTCACACCACGGCAGCGAGTGGCAGCTCGATGAAGAACGTCGCGCCCTCGCCTAGCCGGCTTTGCGCCCAGACCTTGCCACCCATGCGCTCGATGGCTTTGCGCACCAATGCCAGGCCGATGCCCGTGCCCGGATACTGGTCGTCGCGATGCAGGCGCTGGAACACCTTGAAAATGTGATCGTGATACTGCATGTCGAAGCCGATGCCGTTGTCCTCGATCGCCAGCAATGCGCCTCGTGACGTGCGCCTCGCCCGGATCGAGATCACCGGCGGCTTCTCTTCGCGCGAGTACTTCAGCGCATTCTCGATCAGGTTGCGCAGCGCCAGCGACAAACCCTCGGCATCGACATGCAATGTGATCGGCTCGACATCGAACGCGAAGGTCGCATTGCGCCGGAGCATCTCGTCGGCAAACTGCGCCGTGACCGACTGGATCAGTTCCTGCACACCGACCTGGCTCGCATGCAGATCGCGCCGCTCGATGTTCGAGTACGACAGCAGATCGTCGATCAGCGCCGACATCTTCAACGATCCGTTGCGGATACGGTTGAGATACGAGCCTACGCGTTCAGCCGCTTCTTCACCCAGCTCCTCGTGCAGCAGGTGCGCGAATCCATTGATGGCGCGCAGCGGCGCCTTCAGATCGTGCGCAACTGCATATGAAAACCCTTCGAGCTCGGCATAGGCACGCTCCAACTGCCCCGTACGCTCTGCAACCCGCCGCTCCAGTGCGGAGTTGAGATCGCGATACCGGTTCTCGCTGTTGCGCAGCTCCTCGTTCGCTTCCTGTAGACGACGGTTCGCGCCCACCAGCTCGGTGTTGAGCCGCTGGGCATCGCTCTGGATCCAGGCTTCACGTACGCCAAGCACTACCGCGAACAGGATGAACAGAGCCGCCGCCCAGCCGAGCACCCGCGGCGTCAACGACGGTGAGCTGCCGACTGCCACCACTACCATGATGATGATGAGCAGCGCCGGCACGATCGCCTCCAACCAGCGCTCGCGCATCAGCATGCGTTGCGGCGGCGCCGTATACGGATGTCGATGCAACCACAGGCGTTCGGCGGCCGACCACGCGATCAGCCCGAACACCAACAGCCAGCTCATATTCACGACATCGGTCGGCAGGTACGTTCGCGTCAACAAGGCATGAACGTAGATGAGATTGCAGACGGCATAGATGCCGCTGGCGATCACCAGCAGCAGCATCGGCCCCCAGGTGGTGCTCCAGCGATAGGTCCAGAGTGCAAACAGCGCGTACAGGAAGCTCGCGACGATGAGCAGGCACTGCACAGCGGAGATCCACAGGCTCAGCGGCGTCCGGCCGGAGCGCAACGCGGGCTCGACCAGCCCCAACACCACGGTGACCGCCAGACAGCACATCACCAGCGCCAGATTGCCCAGGTGCGCGAGCGTGAACGGCGAAGACCGGCGCGATTCCGGCAACTGCGTGATGGCCGCGATCGTGAACGCCGGGAACATCAGATACAGGCCCTGGCCGACGTTCGGAAACTGCAGCTCGATGCCCAGCACCAGCTCGTAGTAATTCCAATGGAACTGGCCCAGCAGCCAGATCGAGCAACCCGCGCCCAGCAGCCACCACGACCAGCTATCGGCGCTGCCGATGCGCCGAGCGGTTCGGAAGCAGGCCCAGGCAGCCGCAGCAGGCGCCAGCGTCCACGCTGCATCGTTGATCCACACGATGGCGCGCGCGCTCGCCAGCCAGATGAGGGTGCTGTAGAGAATCAGCCCGGCCAGCCACACGCCGGCCAGCAACCAGCGGGCGGAGAACCGTTGTCGAGCGGTTTGATCGAGCGCAAAGACCATGTGCGACTGCTTCCGTGTCGCGGCAGTATGCCGCAAATCACGCGGCAATCCGTTGTTCTGTCATTACGATGTCGCCCGGCGACGACGTTCAGGCAGGCCCGCGGGTGAAGTCCAGCAGGCGACCCTTCGACTCGATCTTCTGCCCGTCCGCGAGAAAGGGCCGCTCGGACTTTGTATACCCCTGGGCAGCCAGCAGCTTGCCGAACTGGCCCCGATATCCACGACCTGCGTCGGCGATGAGAATACGTGCTGTCGGCGTCGCATGGCGCTGGAGAAAGCCAGCCAGCAGTGCCGGATGATCGCGCTCATACAGCACGTCGCTGCCGACGATCAGATCGAACTGTCCCAACTCGGGATTCGCGGCGGCCCAGGGCGCGTCGCGATAGCGGATCGGCGGCAGCTGGTTCAACTCCGCGTTGTGGCGCAGGAACTCTTCGGCCAGCGGATGATTGTCACTGGCCGTGATGTCGGCGTGGCGCCTCTGCAGCACCAGGCTGACCAGACCCAAACCGCAACCCACTTCCAGAATCCGCTGACCGGCGATGGGGAATTCCGCCATTTCCTCGGCCAGCGCCAATCCCGCCGGCCAGATCATGCCGAACAGCGGCCAGGTCGCCGAGGAGATCCCGGCCCGCTCGGCCGCCCCGTCAGGATCGAAGAACTGCTGCCGGTCGCTGAGCTTGCGCAGGCGGTAGTCCTCGCCGCCGACGCGCACCGTGACAATCTCGACGTTGTAGCCACCCAAGCAGCCGTACTCCGATCATCGCGATGCGAGTGCTTTCGCGTTCTGGCGGCGATGATAGGTCAGCGCCAAGCCGATACAGAAGCGCAACGGTTATCCATCGGAACCGAGGCCGCCTTCCGAGCCGCCGTTGTCAGTTACGCAGCAATCTGCTCGTACGAGAATTGTGGTGCGTCGGCCCGCTTCGACGCGTGCTCGATCGTAATTGCGCGAATGTTGCCTTGTGCGTCCAGATCGAGAATCGTGTTTTCGTCCAGATCCCGCGTTTCTGCGACCGGAACGTCTCGGAATTCGATCAACAGAGTATCCGTATCTGCAAAGTAGCGAATCTTCATGGCACGAACCTTCTGTCAAAAAACGCATTGTGGACGGTTTCGCCATCCTCCAGGAGGATAACGCGCAAGTAGCGGTCCTCCATCTCTGGAATCAGCGCCCAGCGTCGAATGCGGCCATCTTCTTGAACGAGCTCTCGCACGGGGGTCCGGATCGCCCTCTCGATCCAGGCATCCTGAATGATGGCGCGATCCGGACGGCCACGAATCGCCTCGAAGTAGCGCGTGATCTTCATGAAAGCCGCCGCAGAGCGGCCAGGAGATCCCGACATGACTTCCATTTCGATGGGCTCGTCCAGGTGCTCATGGCTTTGTGTCCATACAAGGCTGCGCCGAGAGTCACCCTAGCATCGTTATGAATGTCGAGCCAGTGGATCAGCGCCCTCGTATCACGCAGCAGGTTTGCAAGCGGTTTCGCGCAGCTCGGTCTTTTTTCCTGATTCCTGGTGAATCAGCAAGCATCGCTCGCCGCTCTTCACCAGCTGGAAATGTTGCGGCCGGTCGAAATCGCGGCCGCTGAGCTGGCGGCCGCTGGCATCGCGGGGGTGGACGTGCTCGATGATGAGCGTGCTGGAGCGGGTCAGTGCGTCGTCGGCAAGCGTGACGTTGGCGACCCCGAGGGCAGCACTGACGGCGGTGAGCAGTTCGGCACGGCTTGCGGCAGATGGCTGGGTGATGACTGCGGGCGTATCCGGCTGCGCCTGTGACACCGCACAGGAAACCAGTAAGAAGCAGCAGCCGAAGACGACTGGTTTCATGCACGATTTGAGCATCGAGAACCCTCGAATCCTGCTTCTCAACCCGCTGCTCGTTCCGACCTGCATCCGCCGCCGACAGTTCCCGAATCGGGGACGGTTCAGCGCTGGCGCAGAATCCGGTTCTCACGCCACGGCAACCTGTACACGAAACCCTCGGACGGGCCCGACAACCGGGTCTTCGCCTGCGCTACCGGACCGCTCGGCGGCGTCGGACAGGTTGCACCGTCGCTTTCGAGATAGCCAATCGCGGCCGCCAGCCGGGCTTCGTTGGGATCGCCCAACGCATGCGAGAAATCGTCCGCCACCGAACAGCCAGTGACCTTCTCGCCCGCCGCGCTGACCGTGTTCTGCGGCGAGAAGCCGTCGGTGTAGTCGCCGAACCCTTGAGCGTTCACGCCCTTGAACTGGATCGCGAAGTAAGTCGTGCCGCAGTTGGGTGTGGCGTAGAAGCCGTAGGGCTTGCCGCAGGTGGTGCCACCGATCTGCACGACTTCGACACCGACGCCGCGCAGGCTGTTGATGATGGACTCGCTGGCCGAGCAGGTGCCCGAACCGGTCAGCACGAACACCCGACCCAGGTTGAGCGTCGGCAGCGGATTGCCGTCACCTGCGGAAAAATCCTGGGTGGTGGTGTGGAACGGTGTCGGGGTCAACGCCTGGCCGGTCACAGGATCGGTGTTGGCGTACTTGTCGTTGAAGGCGATCCGCTCGAAGGTCATGCCCGAGGTCAGCGCCGGCCCGGCGATCATGTAGGCCAGCTCGCTGGCGATATCGAGGAAGCCGCCGCCGTTGTAGCGAATGTCGATCACCAGGTCGTCGATGCCGTCAGTCTTCAGCGTGCTGACCGCCTCGATCAGCTCCGACTCGGCCGTGGCGATGTGGTCGTTGAACAGCAGGTAGCCGACCAGGCCCTTGCTGGTCGGAATCGAGGTAACGTTCTGCACCGGCTTCGAGACGATCACCTCCGACTTCAATGTCACGCTGTGGTCGACACCGGCGACATCTTTCAGCAGGAACTCATGGGTTTCGTCCTTGGCGGACGGCGCCAGTCCTTGATTCAGGGTATCGACGATCGCCTGCGAGTTGCCGTTCACTGCGTCGACACCGTCGATCTCCAGCACCTTGTCGCCACGCGTCACACCGGCAAGCGCTGCCGGAGAGTTCGGCTCGACATAGGCAACCACGATTTCGCGCGGCGCCTCGGCACTGATGATGAACCACTGTGCGCCGTAACCGGTCGAGGATCCCGATTGCGACAGTGCGTTCCACTCGGCCGTCGGGTAGGTGAAATGAAACTTGTCCTTGGGCGCGCCCGAGGCCGTGACGGCCGAGGTCTTGAGCAGATCGAAATAGTCGAGTGTCTGGTAGCCATTCGGATCGACGTCGGGCACTTCGCTGTACCAGAGATAGGTGTCGTTGATCCAGGAACGCAGCCAGTCGTTCTCGCTGGCCACCGAGCCCTGAGTGTCCGGATACGACTGGTTGGTGTACGGATCGATGCCGGTGCGCGGCGCGGCACATTGCGAAGCGAGCCCCTGATAAGGCGAAAACACGCCTGACTTGTATGGAACCGTACCGGCGGGCGTGGCATTGCGATCCGCTGCCTTCTCCCGGTCACTTTGTCCACCGCATGCGGCGAGCGAGAGCAGCCCGACACACACGAGAGAGGCCGCGGCAAGGCGTCGTACGCTGGCTGAGGCAGGCAGTGTGGCGCCTCGCATCCGGATCGCGGCAGAGCTCATTCGTTTCTCCCTTTCATGGACACACCCGCCCGGCACTCGGGGCGCCGGGCGTGCGGATTCTGTTTCAAAGAATTGGGGCTTGGATTTTCAGTGATTGCGGAGGCTGGAAACGCGATCCGGGTCACAGAACCGCCTCAGGTGAGCTGGGTGCGTTCTTCGCCGCAGCGGCGGCATCGTTGTGCGGTCATCAGCTTGCCTTGCTTCACATCGAACCGCCGTTCCCCGAGCGTTTGCCACTTGTGAAAGCCGGCGCCGCACAGCGTCTTGCCTTCGGCACGCTTCTGCTTCGCCTTCCTGAGATTGATGACGTTGGACATGAGGGTGTTCTGCCGGAGCGCAGGGTGACTCAGGCGGGTATGGCTTGTCCACTTCCGCGCATGCGGCAGCCAGATCAGGACCGCTTTTGCAGATTGACGGACGGCGATCTGCGATTCGCAGGGCAAAGGCGCTAGTGCGTCATTGCGTACGTCACTATGTTCACGCCCATCATGTAGGAGCGCGTCGAGAAGGTCTCGAAATACCATTCGCCGTAGGCTTCCCGCTCCCAGCCGTCGCCGACATCGGTGTTGTGCGTGGCGACCACCATGACGCGGCCGGCATCGTCGAGCCAGGCCCGCATTTGCGGCTCGCTCAAGGAGCCGGCCGGATATTTGTGGGCGCCGGCCGGTTCGGCGGTGTCGCCGCCCGGACTCGCGAACGGCAAGGCCGGGATCTGCGGCATCTCCTTGAGATCGAAGACGGTATGGAAGATCGGATGCTGCGGCGTCAGCACGCGCCATTCCCGGTCCGGCAGCACCTGGCGCATGACATTGGCGAACTGCTGCCACTCCGCATCGCCCCAGAAGTCGTCCACCCACAGGAAGCCGCCATTGGCCAGGTAGTGCGCCAGCGCCGCGATCTCCTGCTTCGACAACACCATGTAACCGGGGTCCGACATGAACAGCAGCGGGAAATCGCCGAGGTCGGGCGCGGTGAGCAGCCGGCTGGCCGCAACCGGAGCGACATTGATGCGTGTCAGCGTAGCCAGCCGGCGGCTGAAGTTGTCGTCGCCTTCGGGAAAGTCGGTTTCCCAGCGTGCCCAGAAGCGGCCGTCGTACATGTAGTACGCCTCGCCCATGCCGCCCTCGCTGTTGTAAATGGCGCGCGCCATGTTGAGTTTGGACAGGTCGGGCCGGATTCCGGCGCGACCACCGTCGCCCGGCAAGTCGGTATCAGCGGCAGCCAACGCAGCGATGGCAAAGATCGCAATACCGGCAAGTTTGCGGCGCATCAGCATCGGCGCGTCTCGTTGTTGGTACAGCCGCCGCCGAGCCGGCGATAGTATTCGACGGTGGCCTCGCGATACTGCGGCGTGTCGGGAGCCGCAGCCGAAGTGTGTGCCTCGGTCGCGTTGCGGGATTTCTCAGCGACCGCGAGCGTTTCCAACTCGATCTGATCGACCAGCTTCGACATGGCTCCGCGCTGTGCAGCCATGGGATCGCCAGCGAGGTGTCGCAGCTCGTGCGTGAGCTTGCGCAACGCGGCGATCTGCGCTGCGCTGAGTTGCGGACCTCTGAGCCGATTCACCAGGCCCTGGATGCGGTCGGCCGCGCCCGTAGCCTCCCGATTGAAGGGCGCTTCTCCAAGGCCACGCCGCAGCATGCTCAGCTCCGCAAGCAATTCCTCGGTAGTGTCTGGGCCGGTCTCCTTGCTTCCTTCGCTTCCGGCCGCCTTGGCCGCTGCACGCAGGTCGCGTTCCAGCGTCTCGAGCGCTTCGGCGATCAAGCCTTCGCGCGGCGCCGTCTCGCGGGCGCGTCCATAGCGAATCTCCGAGGCACTGCGTTTGATGCGGTACTCGAGATTGGCATTCTCCAGCGCGTTCAATGCTTCGCCCAATCGCCGGCTCGCCTCCGGGCTGTCGGAACGATGATCGTTCATGGCACCGCGCATTTGCTGTTGAACATCGCGCAACTCACCCGCCATCTTCTGCTTCGTTTCCGAGAGCGATTGCACACGACGCGAGAGCTGGTCGCGTTGCTGCTCCGACTCCAGCCGGTCGGTCAGCGTGCGGTACAGGTCGGACTCGACCCGGCGCTGCTCCTCGCTGAGCTGGCGAGTACGCTCCGCCAGCTGTTCAAGCGCCTGCTGCATGCCCTGCCCGTCCTGTCGATGCATCCGCTCCAGCGCCTGGCGCAGATTGCGACTCGCCTCGCTTGCGGAGCGATTCTTCGTGTCGCTGTCGGACTCGCCGTTGGCGGCGCGCATCTGATCGAGCGCCTTGCGCACGGAATCCAACGCCTGGGACAGCGAGTCATCACGCCGCTGCCGGTCTGATCCTGAAGTCGACGACTGGGACGTCGACGGTTGCGAAGAAGCGGATGGATCGGCCGACGGATCATTGCGCTGCAGCTCAGCCAGGCGTCGCTGCAAGTCCTCCGCTTCGCGCCGCAGCTGTTCCTGCTGCCAGCGCTGTTCGCGCTGCGCCATCGACCGGTTCGCCTGTTGCGCCAGTTTCTCCTGGCGTTCCGCCAGTTCCTTGAGTTTGCGGATGGCCTCGTCCAGCTCATCACGATCGTTGCGTTGCGACAGCTGCGACTGGGTCTCGTAGTGGTTCTTGTCGACATCCATCTCGAGCTCGAACATTTCGGTGAAGTTGCGCGCCGCCTGTTCGCTGCCGGCGCTGGAGCTGTCGCGCTGCATGGCAATCTGCACGTCGCGGAATGCCGATTCGGCCCGCAGCAGTTGCTGCAGTGCCTGCTGTTCCAACGGCACGGCCGCCTTGAGATCGAAATTGTTCAGGTGCCCGACCGTGGGATCCATGACGGTTGCGGCCCGTTCCAGGCTTTCCACGAACTGTTGAACGCGCTCGTCCTCTTCCGGTGAAACACGGGCACGCATGCGCTCGGCAAGCGTGCGGGTCTGCGTTGCGAGCGTGGTCTGCAGCTCGGCCAGCATCTTCGCGCTATCGGTGAGTTGAGCACGCGAACGCGCATTCTTCTGGTCGTTACGCTGCAGATTCCAGGTCGCCAGCAGGATCTCGCGCTGGCGTTCGGAGATCGCGCCCTGCTCGCCGCCCATGCCATCGCTGCCACCGCCGCCCTGCCCCTGCATGAAGCGCCGTTCGAACGGCTGCACCTGGACCATGAACAGGTCCGTCTGCGCCGACTGCCCATGGTCCTTGGCGACCGCGTAGTAGGAGACGAGATCGCCCGGCGCCAGCAGTGGCTGCTGGCGATCCTGAGCCGGCTGCTGTGCGCCGAGCTCTTCCAGTCTCAGCAGCGACTCGGCGTCGATCTGCCTGGTGCCGCCGGCGACCTTGATACTGCGCCAGTCGCCGCCGTTGACGGAGTAGTGCAACTCCACCTGCTGTACGCGAAAGTCGTCCTGCGCCTGGATTCGGACTGGGACTTCTTCGATGTTGGTCGCGCGGTAGTCGCGACCCGGCTTCTCGATCTCGATGCTCGGCTTCTCGTCGGGGACGACTTCGATGCGGTAGTCGTCCGTCAATGCAACCAGCTCGTTCGCGACGCGCGCAGCGATGTGATAACTGCCGGGCTTCGTCACTCTGATGCTGCCGTCATTGGCGTCGCCGTTCTTCTGCATCGCTACCGGCTTGCCGTCGAGCACGACGACCGGCGATTTGAGCGCCGCATCCGCAAACACTTCCAGTTTGACGTTGGTATCGGCGACCGCACGGATATCGCGCGAGGCGGTGTCGACTCGTGTCGGCAATCCGGTCCAATCGGGATATCGATACGTCAGCCGCACCTGCTCGACGCGCGGCAGATCGATGACGGCCACGCTATGCTCGGGACTGCGCTCGGTACTACGAGCGCTCTGTGCCGCCACGTAGTAATGCAGCGGCCCGCGCAATGCGTAGAGCCGGAACTCCCACTGCTTCCCTTCCTTCTCGACCGGCCGCATGGCGGCCCGCTGCCAGCGCTGCTCGTCATCGAAGCGCACGAATACCTGCGCCTGGTCCGGGGAGAAGCCTTCGATGGAGGCGCGAATCAGCAGATCGCTGTTGCGCCGCACGGTGACGTTGCCGGGGCTGACGACAACCTGGCGCACCGGTACCGCGGCACGGGGCAACTGCGCACCGAGCAGGAAGTACCGGCTTCCATAGCCCCAATGGGCCGGTCCCAGCATCAGCAGGCCGCCCAGCACGGCCGCCGCGATCAGACCCGCTCCAGCGAATTGCCACAGGCTCCAGCCAGGCACGACAGTGCGAACAGGAGTCGCCTCGGTCAGCGATGCTGCGTCGCCGGCGAGCAGCTCGATCAAGGGCGATGGGCTGGAAGTCGTCTCGCGCCGTCGCGCATCCAGATAGGTTTCGATGCGACCGCGCTGTGTCGGCAGCCGGCGCTCGAACTCTTCCGCACCATCCTTCCTGTGCAACTTCCACAACGGCAGCCAAAGCAGCGCTGCCGCTACGATCACGACCGAAAACAGCAGCATGCCGCGGCCGATCAGCGCAATGTCGGAAGGAAATCCCTCTCGCTGCAGCAGCCACACCGCTGCCACCGTGATCGCAAGCGCCGTAACCGCAACCACAGCAGCCGCACGTACATATATATGTGTGCGGATCCGCTGTCGCAGCGTATCGAGATAATCGTCCAGTCGCTGACGGGAGCTCATCGCTCAAACCTCGCGACGCACGGCCAGGTAACGATTGGCCAGCGCGATCTCCAGTACGGCGAGTGCGGTTGCCAGCAACAGCAACCAGTAACCGAGCGACGACTTGCCCGGGCCTACCGGTGATGAGACTGACTTCGGCATGTCCGAAGCCTCCGCTCGCGCATCGTCACCCCCGGGTGCGTGACGCAACTGCTGCCAGCGTTGCAGACTCGGCGGCGGCAAGCGCGTCAGATCCGATTCGCGTGCATCGGTATTCACCGCCACCCACCTCGCGCCCGCCGCGCCGCGAATCTCATAAAAACCCAACTGATCCGGCAGCATCCGATCGCTCGACGCGGTCTGGTTCAGGTTCAGCACGCGTCGGCCCTGCGGATCGAATATCTGCCCGCCACCGGCAGCGGTCAATCCGGTCATGACGACGGAGCCCACCCGCGCGCTGGCGGTCGATGTATCCGCCCGTGTCAGATAACGCGCCGTCTCGGCGACGAATCGCACGAACAGCGGCTGAGTCGCCAGATCGTTCCAATCACGATCGAGCGGCGCCGTCAGCAGCAGCATGCGGCCTGCCCCGAGGCTGCGCTCGATCAGCAGCGGCGTGCCGTCCTGCAAATTGATCAGGGTCCGGTCGCCATCGGCAGGCGTCACTTGCAGATGACGGAAGAATCGAACGTCCTGCCAACCGCTCGCATCGCGCAACGCCGGGTGGGAGGTTTCGACATGGGCAACCCGCGTCGGCGCCGACACCTCGTTGCGAACTCGCAAACCATCCAGCAGTGCGCTGCGCTGCTCCGCCGCTCCCGGTCCAAGCGTGATCAGTAGCGCGCCGCCCGATCGCACATAGTCGAGGATTCGGGTCGTAGCGGTGCTGCTGAGCGCGGCAACGTCGGTAACGACCATTGCGGAATACCCCTGCAAGGCTCGACCTTCCAGCTCCTGTCCGCTGCGTTGTTCGACCATGAGTTGCGGCGAGCTCAACGAAGCGATGGCGGCCGCCATGTACGCAGCGTCATCCGCATCCTTCGTTCGGGACGCGAGCAGAACGCGCGGGTCGGAATGTTCGATCACTGCATAGAAGCGATCGTCTGCCGGTAATGCATCCTGCGGTTCGAGCCTGACTTCGATCCGATGCGCACCGGCGCTGAGATTGAGCGATGGGAACAGCACCTTGGCACTGGGATGCAGCTGCACACCCTCGATATCGGCCGGGACGGAATGCGGTGGCGGCCCACCCTCACCTTCGTAGACCGAAACCGTGCCGGCCGGGCCGACTTCAAAACTCTTCCGCCCCAGCTCTGCGTCATCGAGCAGAACGATCATCTCGCGCCGCTCGACCTTGGGCGACGTGGTCTTGACGTGAACCGCCAGCGCGCGCGCTCCCGGCTCCGCCTCGACTTGCGTCACGTAAGTGTTGTCGGCGCGTTCTTCGCCAACGTCGTGAAATACCAGCTGTGTGTCGGCTGGCGGCTCCAGATCGGAGAAACGCATCGGGCTGGCCGACTGCTGCAGGTCGGAGATCAGGTGCAGCTCGACCGGCAGCCGCGTCGTGCCCAACCAGCTCTTCGCCGTGGTCATGAGCAATCCATAGTCGAGACGCTCGTTGCCTGGCTTGATCGAAGTCAGTGCCGTCGGCAGTGCCTGCCTGCCAGCGCTGGCAGTGTCGTGCACCACCTGGATTCTCCGGCCTCGTGCTTCGACCAGCAGGATCTGATCGCCGGGACGCGCCGCACCGATGATCTCGCGCGCCTGGGCAAGCGCCCGTTGCCATCGATCGCCGTACTGCATGGACAAGGACGCATCCATCACGACCGCATGCAGCCGGGCGTTCGGGTTGAGTACGGGAACCGCTCGGCGCGAAACCAGCGGACCAGCGAATGCCAACGCCAAGGCGGCGAGCAGTGCGATGCGCAACGTCAGCAACATCCAGTAGCGCAAAGTCCTTTGCGCGGTGCGTTGCGTCTCGCTCGCTTCCAGCAGCATGAGCGAGGCAAACGGATGTCGGGGCGGATTGGCGCGCGCCACCCGATGCAACCACACCGGCAGCCCGATAGCGAGCAGCGCAGCGAGGAAGGCGGGTGCGAGAAACATGGCAGTACCAGCTAGGCGCGCCTTTGTCGAAACAGCAGGTAATGGCGCAGCGCTTCGTTCAGCGGCTGATCCGTTTGCAGCAATACGTGATGCGCACCAGCATTGGCAGTCACCCTGCGCAACGACTCCAGATGCGAAGCCAGGCGCTGCCGATAACCGGCCTTCAGGAATTCCGGCGAGACGTTCAGGCTTTCGCGGGTCTCGCTATCTTCGAGCACCACCGATTCGTCCCAGTGCGGCGCGATTTCCTGAGGATCGAGTACGTGGAAGATCATGATGTCATGCCCGTTTCCGACCAGCGGACGCACCGCGCTCGAAAGCGAGGTGGGGTCGCAATACAGATCCGAAATCACCGCCACCAGGCCGCGATGCGTCAGATGCTCACGGAAAGCCTCGAAACTGGCGTCGATGTTGGTGCCGCGTCCGGGTGTGACCGTATCGATCGCATGAATGACACCCTGCAGGCTGGTGCTGTGGCTGCGCGCCGGCCGGTACTGGCGCAGCGCCTCGTCGAAAACGATCAGGCCAACCGGATCGTGCTGGCGCGCCGCCAGATAGGCGAGCGCCGCGGCAAGAAACTTGGCGTAGTCGAGCTTGCTCACGGAATGCGAGCGATAGCCCATCGAGGCACTGGCATCGAGCAAGATCATCAGTCGCGTGTTGGTCTCGCCTTCGTAGCGCCGGATGTAGGTCCGGTCGGTGCGTGCGTACACGTTCCAGTCGACGAAGCGCGGATCGTCGCCCTCGGCATAGGCACGATACTCGCGAAACTCCTGACTGAAGCCGAAACGCGGCGAGCGATGCAGGCCATTGAGGAAACCCTGCACAGCAGTGCGCGCAACCAGCTCCAAGTTCGCCAGACCTGCCAGCGTCTCGGGCGGCAGCAGACGAGTCTGTGCGGCGGGGCTCATGTGCGTTCACTCAGGATTGCGGCGACGTCACCGAGCACGGCGTCGACGCTCACGCCATCCGATTCCGCCTGATAGTTCGTCAGCACCCGATGCCGCAGCACCGGCAACACGAGCGCTTGCAAGTCTTCCGCGGTGACGTGATAGCGACCCTTCGTCAACGCGCGCGCCTTGGCCGCCAGACATAGGAACTGCGTTGCACGTACGCTCGCTCCGTAACGCACATAGCGACGCACGCTGTCAGGTGCGGCAGCTTCCGTCGGCCGGGTCGCACGCACCACGTCCACCGCTTTGCGCCGGATCTGCTCCGACAGCGGAACCTGCCGCACCAGCCACTGGAATTCGATGATCTCCTGCGCATTGGTGCAGGCTTCGACCTCCGGCAGACCGACGCGCGAGCTGTTGCGATCGACCACTTCCATTTCATCCTCGGCGCTCAGGTAGTCGAGCAGCACGTTGAACAAGAAGCGGTCGAGCTGCGCTTCGGGCAGCGGATAGGTGCCTTCCAGCTCGATCGGATTCTGCGTCGCCAGCACGAAGAACGGCGGCGCCAGCGAGTGGGTCACGCCGCGCACCGTCACCGAGTGCTCCTGCATGGCTTCGAGCAACGCCGCCTGCGTCTTCGGCGGCGTGCGATTGATCTCATCCGCCAGCAGCACGTTGCCGAAGATCGGGCCGGGCACGAAGGTCCAGCGCCGGTGGCCGGTGGTGATGTCTTCCTCGATGACGTCGGTGCCGGTGATATCGGTCGGCATCAGGTCCGGCGTGAACTGCACGCGCTTGAAAGTCAGGCCCAGTGCATTCGCCAGGGTCCGCACCAGCAGCGTCTTGGCGGTTCCCGGCATGCCGGTGATCAGGCAGTGACCATCCACCAGCAGGGTCAGCAGCAGATGCTCGACGACATCGTCCTGGCCGACGATGATCCGGCGCACCTGGGCACGGATGGCGTCCAGGCGTTCATGGAACTTCGCCACCAGGGCTGCGGCGTCCGGCGGCGCACCAGCGTGTCCGGCTTCGATCTCGGGGAATCCCGCGGCGGAATCTCTGAGTTGTCTGGTCATTCCTGGCGCTCCTCCACCATTTGCAGCAGCAAGTCCTGGGCAGGCTTGTAGTGCGGTGCGGTTGCAAGGGCATCGAGCAGATGGCGGCGACTGGCCGGCATGTCCCCGAGCACACGTAACGCGCGCGCCATGCCGAAGTTCGCCATGGCCGCATTCAGTCCGTTCAACGCAAGCGAGACCTGGAACTCGCGCATCGAATCTTCGGCGCGGCCGGCCGCGAGCAGCTGCTCGCCGAGCGTCAGGTGCTGCTCGTTGTTGAGCGGGTCGCTGTAGTTGACCGCTGCCAGTGCATCGATGGCTTCTTCGCGTCGGTTCGCAGCCACGAGCCAGGTCGACAGCTCGCGCAAGGTGCCGGGTTCCCAGCCACCGGCCTTGCGATACCGCAACGCTACGTCGGTGGCGCCATTGCGATCGCCGGTTTTCTCCAGTGCCTGCGACAGGATCAGGTATGGGCTGTCCGGGCCGGTGTGCTCCGGATAAATCTCGATGGCCTGGCGGGCTGGCGCAATGGCATCGGACCAGCGTTGCTCGTTGCGCGCCTTGAGAGCGGTTCGATACGACTTCTGCCAGTCCTCGCGACGGGCAAGCAGCGTCGCATAGCGCTGTCGCACGAACTCGACGAACTGCCGATCGAACTCAGCGGCCGGCAGCTTGAACGTGGCTTCGATCGCGGCCTGCGTAGTGGTCTCGCGCGTGAACTGCCGCAGCAACGCGGGCAGTTGCTCGAAGCCCCAGCGCTGTTCGATGAACAGGCAGATCAATCCGGCCTGCGTATAGGACACCTGCACTTGATTGGGATACTGCGGACGGATGAAGCCGGCATCCAGCTGCGCCACGGGCAGGAGCAGGTTCTGCTCCAATGCAGCGATCACATCGGGCGTGACGACGACTCCCGGCGTGGGACCGGTCCTCCATTCCTCGAACACCGAGACGCCTTCGCTCAGCCAGCGCGGCACACGATGATCCGTCATCTCCAGCGTGAAAACGTGTGCCATCTCGTGCCACAGGGTGCTGCCCCAGTTGAAGTCTCCGGTGGCGCGGCCCGAGGGACTGTCCATCGCAACCAGGTAACCGAAGGTCACGCCGAGCAATCCAATGCCGGGCAACGCGGCAACACGCACCGCGAAGTCATCGTGATCCGGATACAGCTCCACCGTCACCGGCTCGCGCGGCCGGAACCCGTAGCGTTGCGAGAACGTGGTGATGCTGTCGCGCGTCACTTCGAGCACATAGGGACGCAGCGCCTGCGATTCTTTGCGATTCAAGCGCAGCCGGACTTCGACGTCTGCTGCGTCCTCGGGAGCGCCCGCCGGCAGCGGGACTTTCGCTACGCTGGTCTCCACTTCGTTGACCCGATCCAGCAGACGCAGCGTGTTCACGATGGTCGGGCTGTAGGGATCGCCTTCGTAGGCCGTCGCCAGCTGCTGGCGTGCTTCGTCGATCTCGCCCAGACGCAGCAGGTTCGCACCCAGCTCGGCATGCGCCGACCAGAGATCCGGCTGGATCTCCACGGCTTTGCGCAATAGCGGCGTCGCCTCACGATAGCGCCGGCGCGTCACTTCGAAGCGCGCCAGCTGTTCATACACGGCACCATAACGCGGGTTGTAATCCAGCACGCGCTGGACCCAGGCATCGCGATGCATTGCAGCGCTGTCCCGGCCACGCATCAGATCGAATACCGCCCGCAACGAATACACTTCCAGCGGTGGCAGCTTCTTCGCGTCGGCGATTTTTGCTGCGCGGTCCAGTGACCGGTCGGCATCATCGAGCCGCCCCTCCTCCAGCGACATGCGTGCCGCCAGCAGGTGTGCAGCGAAGATCTGATCGTCCTCGGATAGCAACTGCGCAATCAGCGGACGCGCCTCGCCTTCGAACTGATCGGCATAGACATGCGCCATGCCGAGCCGCGCCTGGATGTCGTTCGGCGACAGCTCCAGTGCTTCGCCGAACAGCTTCTGCGCATCTGCGTACTGATGCGTTTGCAGATACAGGTATCCCCAGCGAACCCGCGTCTGCACCGGTCGCTCTCCGCCGCGCAGCGCTATCCGAAACAATTGATTGGCTCGTTGGACATCCCCAAGCTGCCACGCGGCCTCCGCTCTCACGGCCACGCTGCGTGACTGATCGAGCAGCAGCGAGTAGCACTGATTGGCCTCGGCGAGGCGACCCCGATACTGGTGATCGTCGCAAGCCCGCAGCTCGTTCGCACGGCGCGGGTCGTAGTCGATGGACTGGGCGTGGACGCCGAGAAAGCAGCAAAGCAAGCTGCCAGCCGCTACTCCAGCGACGTAGCGCGACACACGCCATCGTCGAACACGACTTGTGCGCATATCTGCACACCGCTCGACTGTCCGTGGCAAGCGCATGCCATTCATGGCTGCACCGCCTGCCTGGCGTCGATCTGCCGCTGCAGCGACGCGATTCGGACCAGCACGCCTTCAAGTTCGTTGTAATACGCGTCCTCGGCGAGCGCTTGCCGACGCTGCTTGACCCCATCGAGATCACGCTCCAGACGCACACGCTGTGCGAATAGTTCGTTCAGCTCGGGATCGGCAGTCACCCGCGCCGCCACACCGAAGCGCGCCACCTGAAAGCCGTCGGCGCCAGGCCCTTCGAGGCGTGCGTGCTCGGTCGCCAGTGATTTGTCCGATTCAAACTCACCCGCTACGCGGCGCGACGCGAAATCGAACGCCTCGGCGACCGTCACGATCTCATCCTTGTTGATGTCGGCATCGGGTTTCGCCAGCGCCTGTACCCAATACGTCGCAAACTTGGTCGCGGTGCGTTCGCCGCCGTTCTTGGTGGCGGTGATGACGATGCGCCGCTCGCTCTTCCAGCGCTCGATCACGGCGCCACTGGCGCTGGTGGCATTGACGATCAACTGATGGTTCGCACGCAGCTGATCGAACAGCGCGCCCAGCTCAGTGGCGGTGAGGTCGGGGCCGGGAAGATTGAAGCGGTACTCTTCGCCGTCGAAGCTGCCGTGACCGATCAGGGTCACGATGACAGCATCGTCCGGCCCGGCTTTGGCGGCGAGCGCACGCAACTCGCGTCGTACCGAGTTCCGATCAGCCTGCTGCGCGACCAGCGCTACAGCCTTCGACGCATCGCCGGTCAGCGTGTGTGCGGCCTCAGCCAGTGTCGTCGCTTGCTCGCGAAACTTCTGGTCGTATTCCGGCTCTCCGCCCAGGCCGCTGACGATGAGAGAGTAGGTATCAGCATGGGCCGGCAGGAACGCCGCAAGAAGAAGAAGAAGTCCGCAAGCCGCAGGCAGCAAGCTGTGACGAGACCCAAGCCCGCGCAGTCGCGCTTTGTAACCGAAGAGCCGCTTCACAGCCGCCCCCACTTCAGGCGCAGCGCCCACTCGATCAGCTTCAGCGCCAGCAGCGCCAGGAAAACAATCGGCAGATTCCACAGCTCCAGCGCCTGGCGCTCGACGATGCCGGTTTTCGAATAGGGAATGGCGGCGGCCAGCTGATTCAGCTCGGTGAGCTTCCAGTAACGGCCGCCGGTCATGGCGGCGATCCGCTCCAGCACCGCTCGATTCTGCCGCGCTCCGTACTGCTCCAGCACACCGTCATTGCGGCGCACGTGCGCGGTGGCCGACTGCGGCGGGCCGTTGGCGGGGCGCGCGTTCATGTCGATTCGATAGAGCCCCGCAGCCGGGGCATCGAAACTGGCCGTATAGCGTCCATCGCCGGACTCCGATGGCTGCATCTGCACCGAGTAAGGCGCGTCGCGCTCGGGAGCGACCAGGAGTTCGACTTGCGCGCCGCCGATCGGTTCGAAACGCTCGTCGCGCAGTTGTGCTTCCAGTGTGACCCGGTGTTCGTCGTCATAAACCGAGCGTTCGCTCGTCAACGTGGCGCGTGCCGGCGGGGCGTCCGCCAATGCGTGAGCCAGCTGGCGCCAGAACAGCTCGTGGCGCTGATCCTCGGGGCTCGCTCGCATCTGCCAGCGCAACGTGCTGGCGGTACCGAGCAAATACGTGGCGCCGCGGCCATAGCGTTGCCACACCAGCAACGGCGTGCCAGCACGCTCCGAAGCGGCAGCTTCCAGCAGCACGGTCGCGCCGGGTTTCAGTCGGCCCAGCGCCTGAAAGTCCGCCAGGTTCGGCAGGCTTTTCCAGAGCTCGGCATTGCGCTTGGGTTCGGCATCCAGCCGGGTGATGACGGACTCCATTCCGTAGACCGTGGGTCGCGCGGCAGCCGAACGCTGCACGAATGCCTGCGGCTGTCGCTGCGGCAGATGGGTCGGCAGAGTCGCCGACAGCGCCACGTCCTCCCAGCCGCCGGCGGACAGGCCATTGCGTCCGGCCAGCAGCAGCACGCTGCCGCCGCGACGATCGACGAAATCGCGCAGCAGCTGATGCTGCTGCACGCTCAGACTCGCCGCTTCGTAGCTGCCGATGATGACTGCATCGTAGGCGAACAGTTCGGCCGCATCGGTCGGAAAGCCGCGGATAAGCTCGGCACCCGAGCTGACGCCCTGGCGGAAATACTTGTTCGGCGTGGTGCGCACTACGCTGGTCAACCGCAGCGAACGCTCGCTCTCCACGGCTCGCCGCAGGAACTTGTACTCCCAACGCGGTTCACCCTCGATGTACAGAATACGACGCTTGCCCGCCGGCACATCCAGCACATGCGAGCGGCTGTTGTTGACCAGATTCTGCTCACCCGCCAGCGCATCCAGCGTGAACCGAAGATCGT
>Ga0182738_1000176_pt1 | contig 102350 bp, 118 predicted proteins | sample eDN5th30CBELigMG_FD_128876 | JGI IMG/M metagenome (GOLD analysis project Ga0182738, IMG submission 128876) | Enriched Miracle-Growth compost microbial communities from Emeryville, California, USA - eDNA 5th pass 30_C BE-Lig MG (version 2)... ... | reverse complement strand
GTCAATACTCCGCAACATGCGCGGCGGGATCATCGTCGTCATCGTCTCGCTGCTCGTTGGCATCGCGATCGAATGGCTCTGGCGACCGATCTACGGCCGCTACGGCTGGGACGTCATCGCGGTGGTGTTGATGATCGGTGCAGTCTTTGCGATGGCCGGTCTCGCCGAATTCGCCCGCCCGCAGAACCCGTATCGGCACCTCGACCCGCGCTTCAGCTACATGGACGCGGCACCCACCGGCGCAATGGATAGTGGCGGCCTCGGCTGGCTCCAGCAGGCCACGCCGCCACTCGTCGTCGCGCTCATCATCATTGTGGTGAAGGTTATCTTCTGAAGGAAGCTGCCAACTCGATTCCCAATTCCCTTAGGGAATTGGGAATCGAGGATATGGCTGTCAATATAGGGGCGCACGAACGCAATCAGCCGATCGCCTCTACCCCTCCCAGGTCGTATCGGGATCGAGCGGCCAGACCGGTCGGCGGACGTTCTGGAACGGGTAGCGCGTGACCATCGGGTTTGCCGCGCCCGGCGCATCGACCTCGATGATCGTCTCGGCGATCGGCTCGAAGTCGGCCCGGAAGTGGCCGCGCGACTTCACCACAAGCAGCGGCTCTTCCTCAGGAACAACGCCGACCATCTTGAAGTAGCCGCGGTCGTTCGACGCGTGGCGAACGGACGTCACGACCAGCTTGAAGCCGTTGACGTCGATGCAGGCGCTGGGGCCGGAGAAGACGGTGCGGCCTCGCACGACCGGGCCGTGCCCGACGAAGTAGCCGTCGCTCAGCCGCGTCACGCGACCGCGCACTTCCAGCGGCAGCCCGTAGTCAGCCGGGCCGGCCTTGCCGGCGATGCGGAAGTCGAGCTCAGCGCCGATGCCGGCCTCCATCGCCTGCTGGACCGTCTCGGGGTCCCAGATGCAGGCCGCCGCGCCCGGCACGCCACGCTCCAGAATGACGCGCAGCAGCTCGGTGGTGTCGCCGCTCCCGCCGCCACCGGGATTGTCGGCAACATCGGCCAGCACGACCGGCTTCTTAGCGCCGGCCTCGATGATCGCCAGCGCCTGATCGAGCGCTTCCTCGGGGGAGGGGATCGTCTTCAGGAACGACTCGCGCATCTCCCAGGCGGCGCGACCCAGGTTGTCGGCGCAGCGCTGCCCCAGCTCCGGATTGGTGGCGGTGACGACCAGCGCCGTGCCAACCTGATCGAAATCGGCGTAAGCGAAGCCGCCGAAGACAGCGGTCGTCACGATGCCCGGATGCGCCTCCCAGTCGACGCCGCGCTCAATCAGCTCGCGCATCGGCCCCTCGGCAGTGCGCATATTGATCGTCGGCGGGATCATCGGCGGCTTCGAGATGTAGACCTGCGGCATCGCCAGCGTGCCGTCGAGGATCTGCTGCATGCAGCGCGCCGCCTCAATGCCGCGCTCGTAGGAGTCGATGTGCGGGTTCGTGCGGTAGACGTAGACCGCGTTCACCGCCTTGCACATCTCGGCGGTGATGTTGCCGTGCAGATCGAGCTCAACGATGATCGGCACGTCCGCGCCGACCACGTCGCGCACCGCCCGGCACAGATCACCCTCGGCGTCCGGCGCGTTCTCGGCCAGCATCGCGCCGTGCAGATAGAGCAGGACGCCATCGACCTCCCCGGCCTTGCGCAGGTAGCCCAGTAGCCGATTCTTCAGCTCGTCGTACGCAGCAGCCTGCACGTTCGCGCTCGGCGTCGCGTGTCCGCTGACCGTGCCGATAATCTCCCAGCCGGCTGCGTCGCCGACCTCGATCATCCCGCCCAGACCCGTAAACGTTCCGCGGTTGCTGGTGACGACATCCTGACCCTCGATCAGCGCGCTGCGCCCAACATGAAACGACGCCAGGTTCGTTTCAATCTGGGAGAACGAATTTGTCTCATGCATCACCGACCCGATAACGACCTTGTGCCCCATCTGCCTCCCCAATCAATATCCAACACGCCCGCCTGCTCACGAGCAGCCAACCCGGAGCGGCCTGCGGCGCATCCTACAGGCAACCGCAGGAGGACGCCAGCGACATGACTCGGGCTTGGCACGTATCTGCAACATCGCGAGCCTGCAATGTGTTGGCGATGATGCGCTCTCAGGCGCAGGCTGATTGCGCACGTGGAAGAGAGGTCGCCAATGCGTGGCAGCCAACGTCCAGTGCCTGTTGCAAGCACGCGGATGGACATCGCTCGGACTGCGGTCGGGTTGATCTGGCTCGCTGGCGCGGCATTCAACGCGCTGGAGACCATGCGCATGCCTGAACCGTTCACCTGGCTCGAAGCATCGCCGGTTCGGCCGTATACCTGGTTCTTCCGCGATGTCGCTGGCGCACAGCCTGTCCTCTGGACGACGCTCCTCGTGGTTGGCGAGACGGCGCTGGGGCTGCTGACGCTGGCTCGTGGACGCACCGCGCGGGTCGGGCTGGGCCTGGGCGCGTTGTTCAGCGCGTTCCTGTTCTCGTTGCTGACGCCCTACACGATGATCATGGGAGCGCATGCGGCGGCACTCGCCTGGCTGGCAACAAAGGAGTATCCCGTCAGCCCGGTCCAGCGCCTCTGGTCGTTCATTACGCGCCACGAGCGGCGCACACACGGAACGGGTGCCTGACCGGCGCAGCGTCGGAAATATCTGTCGGGATTAGTGCGTCAGTGAGGTAAGCCAGCGTTCCTTCGGGTTCTCCGGCGTCCGCTCGGCGGCGTCCTCGATCGCCTGCCGCGCTTCGTCGGCGCTCAGGCCACGCAACGAGGTGACATAATCAACGTTGCGGACGTAGAGGGCGATATCGAAGGCGAACGCCTCACGGGCTTCGGTCTCGCGCCAGAACTGATACAGATTCGGCAGCCAGTCGTAGCCCCACGACTCAATGCGGAAGATTGCGACGCCCTGTCCACGGAGATAGGCGAGCGGCTCGGAGAAGTAGACCCGTGCCGTGCCGGTGCTTTCAATCGCGGCCTTGATGCCGTCGTGGTGGCGCGGTGTTGAGCGCAACGTGTAGAGCCGGGAGCCTGGTCGCTCCGGGCCAACCCGCAAGGGCTCGTACGGCGCGGAAGTTGTGCTGCGCTTGAACAAGGCCATAGACGTTCTGACCCACCCTCCACATGCTGACCACCGACGATCTCGGCGCGCCGCTGCCCGGCACACCCCGATTGTACGCGATATGGCAGTTCTGCCCTATCATCCGCCTCAAACCGTAGTACGACAGGGGAGGTGTGGGATGAGCACGGACGCCGCCACGCTACCGATTATCGACGTTGCCGGAAGCCATCGCGACATCGGGCGCGCGATCGGCGAGACGCTCCGCGATGGCCTGCGCGCTGTCGCCGAGCGCCACCGTATCGAAGTAGGGAACACGCTTGGCTGGGATCGCGCGATGGACGTCGCCGCGAATCTTTTGCCGTTCGCCGAACGCGAGGTGCCACACTGTGTCGAGGAGCTGCGCGGCACAGCCGAGGCAGCGGATATTCCGTTCGAGACGCTGTACAGCATGAACGCGCTGCAGGAGACGCGCTTCCTCGCGGCGCGAGGTGGCGACGAGGATGACGAGGGCTGCACGAGCCTGGCAGTGTCTGGCCCGACAACAGCCGATGGATCGACGCTGCTCGCGCATAACGAAGACGCCGGCACGATCCGCCAGGCGTTGCCCTACGTCGTGCGGGCGCAGCCGACCGGTCGTCCGGCGTTCGTCGGCTTCGCCTATTCCGGGCTGCTGCTCTATCAGGGCCTGAACGATCGCGGGGTCGGCTCGGTCGGGAATGCGCTAACGTTCAACGATGTCCGCAACGGAACGCCGAAGCTGCTCGCCTATCGTGATGTCATGGATGCGACGTACCTGGAAGACGCCATCCGCCGCACGCAGCGCGCCGACCGCGCGAACGGCAATAACCACATCGTCGCCAACATTGATGGCGACATCTATGACAACGAGGTCTCGGCAGCCCGCAGCGCGCTGATTCCGGGCCGCGACATGATCGCGCATACGAACCATGTGCTCGACCCAGCTATGCGCGAGGTGGAGTGGGGCGACAACCTGAATTCGCGCATGCGCCTGCACCGCGTCGAGACGCTGCTTGAGTGCGGACGTGGTCGTCATACCGTTGAGTCGCTGTTCGACGTGCTGAGCGACCACAGCAACTATCCGCGCAGTGTCTGCAAGCACGCCGATCCTGACATCAACCCGAATGTGCAGACGGTCGCCTCAGTCGTCATCGACCTCAGCGCCGGCCTGATCCACGTTCGCGCCGGCCATCCATGCACGGCAAACACGACGACCGTAAGCCTGGTGTGATCGCGACACCGACGGCCGGGAATCTGCAACGAGCAATCTACCGGATCGGTACTTGTCCGGACTGCGTTGGCGCGTGATTGGCAGAAATAATCAATCGTGGTGCTAGAATCGGCTCACAGATGACACCAACCCGCCACGGGTACAGAAGAACAGCGGGAGCAAAGGGGGAGTAATGGCAACGACAAAGCCAAAGGGTCTCGATTGGGAGACGACCAGTCGAGTCCTGTCAGAGGAACGCGTGTTCGAGCCGAGCGAAGAGATCGTCGAAAACGCGAACATTACCAGATACATGAAGGAAAAGGGCTTCTCCTCCTACGACGAGCTCCATCAGTGGAGTGTCGAGCACTCCGAAGAGTTCTGGGAGGAAATGGCGAAGGAGCTCGACTGGTTCAAGCCGTGGGACAAGGTTCTGGACTGGGACGCTCCCGATGCCAAGTGGTTCGTCGGTGGCGAGACGAACATCGTCTACAACGCGCTCGACCGTCACATGGACACGCCGACCCGCAACAAGGTCGCCTTCTACTGGGAGGGTGAGGACGGCTCGACGCGCACGATCTCCTACCGGGATCTGTACTTCGATGTCTGCCGCTTTGCCGGCGCACTCAAAGCGATGGGCATCGAGAAGGGCGACCGGATCGTCATCTACATGCCCCGCATTCCCGAGCAGATCGTCGCCATGATCGCCGCCGCGCGCATCGGTGTTGTGCATTCCGTCGTCTATTCCGGCTTCTCCTCCTCGGCATTGCGCGACCGGATCGTCGATGCGGAAGCGAAGGCCGTCATCACTGCCGATGGTTACTACTATCGCGGCAAGATCGTGACGCTGAAGGGCATTGTTGACGACGCGGTGCGCCAGTGCCCGTCGATCAAGCGCGTCGTCACTGTCGAGCGCGCCGGCAACGACATCACCTGGTACCCGAATCGCGACGTCTGGTACCACGAGATGATGGCGCTCGCGACACCGGATATGGAGATTGAGCACCTCGAATCCGAAGCTCCGCTCTATATGCTCTATACCTCGGGCACGACCGGCAAGCCGAAGGGCATTGTCCACGTCCACGGCGGCTACATGGTCGGCATCTATACGACGATGAAGTACGTCTTCGATATGCGCCCGGACGACGTCTACTGGTGCTCGGCCGACCCGGGCTGGGTGACGGGCCACTCCTACATCGTCTATGGCCCGATGATCGCCGGAGCGACGAGCGTCTTCTATGAAGGCGCGATCGACTATCCCGATCCCGGGCGCATCTGGCGCATGATCGAGAAGTACGGTGTGACGACGTTCTACACGTCACCGACAGCCATCCGCGCGCTCATGCGCTTCGGCGAGGGCTGGCCGGGTGCGTCAGATCTGTCGAGTATCCGACTCCTCGGCACGGTCGGCGAGCCGATCAATCCGGAGGCATGGATCTGGTATCGCAAGATCGCCGGCGACAAGCAGCCGGTCATCGATACCTGGTGGCAGACCGAGACCGGCATGATGATGATTACGCCGACACCGATCACGCCGCTCAAGCCCGGTTCGGCGACCAAGGAGTTCCTTGGCATCAAGGCCAGCGTCGTTGATAAGAACGGCGAGGAAGTCGGCGTCGACGAAGGCGGCTACCTCATCATCCATAACCCGTGGCCGTCGATGATGCGCACGATCTTCCACGATCGCGAGCGCTACGAGTCGTATTGGAACACGATACCGGGCGTCTACTTCGCCGGCGATGCCGCGCACCGCGACGCAGACGGCTACTTCTGGATTCAGGGCCGCGTCGACGACGTGATCAAGAAGTCCGGCTACCGGCTCGGCTCGATGGAGATCGAGAGTGCATTAGTGAGCCATCCAGCGGTCGCCGAGGCCGCCGTCATCGGCAAGCCCGATGAAGTTAAGGGTGAGGCAATCAAGGCATTCGTCATCCTCAAGACCGGCTACGACGGCAGCGAACACATGCTCAACGAGTTGCGACTGCACGTCCGCACGAACGTCGGACCAATCGCCGTCCCGGAGGAGCTGGAGTTCGTCACCTCGCTCCCGAAGACGCGCTCCGGCAAGATCATGCGCCGCTTCCTGAAGGCTCAGGAGCTCGGTCAGGAAGTCGGCGACATCAGTACACTGGAGGAGTAGGGTCGACCGTGACCAACCGTCCAGTACAATCGACAGGTTGTGTCAGCAGGGGCGTCGTCGACGCCCCTGCTCGATGATTCACGATCCAGGCTGAAAGCAAGGCACGATGGCTCGGTCCAACAAGATCTATCTGAAGACGCCGGAACAGATCGCTCTGATGCGCGAGGCTGGCCGCGTTGTCGCGGAGATCCTCGACCTGATGGAAGAGATGATTGTTCCCGGCGTCACGACCTCCTACCTCGACCGCATTGCCGAGGAATACATCCGCGCGAAGGGCGGCACCCCCTCGTTCAAGGGCTACCACGGCTTCACCGGCTCAGTCTGCGTCGCCGTCAATGAGGTCGTCGTCCACGGCATCCCCGGAGAACTGGTTCTGCGCGACGGCGACATCATCGCGCTGGACGTCGGGGTCATCCTCAACGGCTGGCACGGTGACGCCTGCCGTACCTACGCAGTCGGCACGATTGACGCCGATTCGCGGCGCCTGATGGATGTTTGCAAGCAGTCGCTGGAGGTCGGCATCGAAGCGGCCCAGCCGGGCAGGCGGCTCACCGACGTGTCCTTTGCGATCGAGCAGGTTGTCAATGCAGCCGGGTTCAAGGTCGTACACGACCTGTTCGGACACGGCATTGGACGCGACATGCACGAAGCGCCGTCGCTGCCCCACTATGGCCCGGCGGGGCAGGGACCGGAGATCCGTCCGGGAATGGTATTCACCATAGAGCCAATGATTGTCGCCGGCTCACGCTCGGTTCGCACGCTGGCCGATGGTTGGACCATCGTTACCAATGACGGCTCGCGGTCAGCACAATATGAGCACACTATCGCCATCACTGAATCCGGCAACGAAATCCTGACGCTGCCGTAATCAGCGGCGTGTGCCGAACGCCGAGAGCGACGATAGAATGTCGCTCCGAACGGATCAATGGCCCACCGGGGCGACAGACGCGCCGGGTTCGCCCAGCCGCGTTCACGTACGTCATCGTAAGCAAGGAGCCTCTGATGCAACGCTGGGAGTATCGCGTTTTTCATCGGCAACGAACGGTCACGCTCGGCGAGGTGTCCAGCGGATGGGACGAGAACGTCGTCGCCATGCTGCCCGAGCTTGGTGCAGCAGGCTGGGAGCTCGTGACGGTTCTACCGCGCTCAAGCACCGGTGGAGCTGTGAACGCGGGGATGACGACGGACGAACTGTGGATTTTCAAGCGACCACAGCAGGCGGTACCCGCTGACGCAAAACTGGCGGGGCAAGCACCGAGCGACACGTAACAACCTCAGGCTGATCCAACGGCAGGGCTAACCTGGACATCCCCCGTACCACCCCGAGCGTGAGTACCGTTTCCAGATTTGCTTCGCAATAGGTACTCGCGCTCCTACCGCAAAACTTCCTCATACTTGTGTATTCCTGCCTGGGCGACCGCACCTGCTGCGAACGAACGCACCACCAGGCGCAAGCAATTTCGTGATACCACCTTGCGGAATCGACTGGCTTCCGCTAGCATGGAGCACGGACACAGACACTCTTCATCTTCTCTCGTCCCTTCGCGCCGAACATCCGTTTGGCGTGCTGTTGCGATGAGGGATGAAATGCCGAAACGCGACCTTACTGAGCGCCGCATTTGTGCGACGGTCGGATGGCGCTTTGCGTCTCGCGGAGCGGCTGGGCAGTCGGGGCAGGTGTGCACATACGCCAACATCCAGCGTCGCCGACGACCCGGGCGATTCAGTGTTCGAAATTCAGGCCCGGCGGGCGCTTTGGCTCCGGGTCAGCATGGACAGCCGATCGTCAATCGATCGCTCGACAGCCATAGTCAGACCCGGAGGCCGTAGTGTTTACGCTGACGCGCGTTGGACAAACCTCTATTTATGCCGAGACATCGCTCAATGACGCCAACCACGGAAGCATGGGGTTCTTCGTTCCAGGCAATGTGCCTCACCTTCCGGCCCAACTGAGCGCCGACGATATCTGGAATTTTGGCATCAACTCTCGTGGTGCCGGCTGGTGTCTGTTCACTCCCAAGGGGCAGGGGATCCCGACCGACACCGCGACGGCCAACGCGCTTGCCAGCATGCTGCGTGGGAAGCTTCCGACCAGTAGCCCGCTGCCCACCGTCGGTTTCGTCTGGCTCGATGGGGACATGCGCCAACCAGCCTCGCTGACGGTCCAGTTCCTGGCACTGCTACAGGCGGACTCGCGGCGCGGCAAGCCAAACCCGTACACCCCCGCCTATACCCAGACGCTCAAGTTCAAGCAGTTCTCGATCGAAATTCTCGGCGGCACGCAGGTCAAATTGCAGTCCCGGGCAGCAGGCTTTGACATCCTGCATAACGCCCGGTCGAAAGCCTTCTCGCTGAAGCTGCCAATCGCGCCGCAACAGTACACGGCGGCCTCCAACGCGTCGGTCAAGTTTGAGGGCGAGCTGCGCGGGAGCGTGCAGTTCACGCTGGAGCCGATGCTGGCCGACAAGTTCGGCTATGGCGGATTTGATGCGTCGCTCTATTACTATCTCCGGCCGGAGAACGGTACCGGCCAACCTCGCAGGCTGCGCTATCCGCTGATTGACGAGACGCGCGTCTCCAGTCCGCTGTCGTTTGAGGTCGCATTCTTCCCGACATCGCCGACGTCGTCGTTCTTCACCGTCGTGCCAAAATCCGACGGCAGCCCAACGCCGATCCCCTCCTACTTCCGGACGACTGCGGGCTATCCAGTTGACCTGCTCTGCAACACGACCGCCAAGGGTCGCTTCTATATGCGACCACGGGCGAACCCCAACAACGAGGTCACCGATCTGCCGGAGATCTATTACTTCACGCCGAATGGCGGATTCGAGATCTACGCCGGTGGCCCGCTCGACGAGAACAGCATGACCGCGCTGCTGGCCGGCGCGTCCGGCACCGAATACGTGCGGCTTCGACCGCGCAACGGTACAGCCGGGGACCTGCTGCGCTTTGAGATCGATCGCAGCGCCTACGCCCAGACCTTTGGCGATCTGGAGGTCGGGGGCAGCGCGCTGCTGACGCCAGATTTCCGCACCTCGTGGGTCACGGTTGATGGTGTCGGCAACCCGTCCGACCGCTTCTACTACGCGCAGCCGCCGAACGCGCCGCTGTTCCAGGCCAACGGCATCTTCGAGGGATCGCCGTATCTTGACTACAGCGAAGCCTCGATCGCCACCATCAAGACGACGTTCCCAATGACGCCGGTCGCCGGCATCAACATCGAGCCATACGTCAACACGATCGACATTGATACCTACGAAGTGTTCGAGCGCGATGTCCTGGTTCCGACCCGTGACGAGACGATCAAGCGCGCATCGACGACTCTGCCGGCGAGCCCGCAGCGTTCGATGCGCTCGCTGCTGGCGAACGGTGCTAGCGTCGAGAAGCGCACAACGCCGCAGGGCCTCATCGTCGACGTTGACATCGCTACGAATCGCTATCAGCGTGTGCTGCTCGGTCGCATTGACGACACCGAGCTCGCCGTCGATTCGCCAACCGAGCTGTTCCAGCAGGCGCTGGCGACGAACAAGCTCTTCCTGGTCATCACGCACCTGGGCAACGTCGGTGATTTCACTGACAACGCGATCTCGATGAGCTCGTGGAACTTCGTTGCCGACATCGCTGCCGAGTCCGAGCCGGTCCGCAGCATCATGGTGATGAAGTACGCCGACGGAACCTCAGTGAACCAGCTCGTCGACGACACGTCCCAATGGCGCGACCCGGACAACTTCACTGACGCCGTCGCCATCTCCGCTAAGCTGAAGTCGATCATTGCCGACATGCGGGCCAAGGCGGCGAGCGCTGGCGGCGGATCGCCCAGCACCGACGCCGACGTGGCGAAGTACTACCAGACAATGCTCGACAAGGTCATCGACGCGCCAAACTGGTCAGGCATCATCGTCTTCGACGCATCACTCGGCAATCCGAATGAGATGCCTCGCGAGATTCTCGGCCTCCTGCCGGGCATGGTCGTGACGAAGTCCACCGCGGCCGTTGGTGGTGGCGATCTGATTGCCGCCACCAACAAGATGGATCCAGCCTTCAAGGCGCACCATCTGCGGATCGACATTGCCAAGGTCAAGCAGGACGGCGCAAACAACATCCTCGGCATCGAGAACAGCTCGATGTCGGCGTTAATTGATTACGAGAACAAGAATCCAGCCATCACTGGTGCATCGCGCTGGACCGACAACTCCAAGTCGGCGATCGAGGTCGACAATATCCTGGACATTTCCGACTTCTCGTATCGCGTCAAGTTCATGCGCGTTGTCTTCGAGAACTCCTACATCAAGAACTTCATCAGCGATGTCACGCTGAACATCCACAAGCTGTTCAAGGAAGTCCCGGATATCACGCTCCTGCCGGATGGCTCGATGTCGGTCAATGCGATCGACCTGTCGGGCTCGCTGCAGCAGATCGACGGCATTCCCACCTACGTCTTCCGCTTCGGCTGCATTGACCCGCTGCTCAACAACTTCATCGTCTGTTCCGAGAAGGGGTTGAGCAATACCCGCGCGATGGTGAAGTTCCCGGCCGTCAGTCCGGTCATCACCGCAATCGAATCTACCCGCGTGGATTACAACATGCTGCAAGCGGCCCAGGACGTTGGGCAGACAAACATCGCCGAGTTCGTCGTCGCCGGCTTCCTGGAAACGCGTGAGCTCGGCGGTCGCGACTTCTTCTCTTATGAGCGGGTCGGGTTCGGCAAGCTCTCTCTCGGCCTGCAATACACGATGCTCGACGAGAGCGCGATGACCGACGACATCGCCAAGCCCGAGGACATGGGCAACCCTTTCTGGATCTTTGCGCCAAACAATATGCGCTTCGACACCGTCCGCGGAAAGACGCGCGATGGCAGCGTCGTCAAGGCCGCGCCGCTGTCGCTGAAGGGCATCGCCGAATCGGTCAGCAGCTTCTCGGCTGCTGACGCCAGCGTCTTCCCGATCCCGAACCTGGTACCGATGTCGAAGGCGATGATCCCGTATCAGCCATCGAGCACCGCGATCCTCGACCCCAGCCCGGTGACCTACATCATCTCCTACGGCTTCAGCACTGCTGGTATCGGCCTCAACATCTCAGCCGGTGGTCTAATGGACATCACAGTTCACACCGGCTGGAAGGAAGCCACCTGGAACGATTCAGGTGAGAATGTCTTCTACACGGCGCTCCAGTGGGCGACGCCGCTGACCGGACTCGACATCGGCAAGTCCGGCATGTTCAAGGCTGAACTCAACGACTTCGGCTTCGGCGAAGTGCCGACCTCATCGAATGACCGGCTGTTCTTCATCTACGTGAACTCGCTGGCGCTGACGATCATGAAGTGGACCGCCAAGGTCTCGCTGCTTCTGTTCGCGCCGGTGCCGGCATCCGAAGGGTTTGCCGGAGCGTTTGGCAATGGCGGAGCGAACATTTCGAGCTGGTTTGGCTCGTTCTCGCTCACCAAGGGCAGCAGCGGCACATCAAGCGTCGACATGTTGCCGGTGCCGATCGTTGTCCCGGCCAAGCCGGGGGATCCGGAGTTCATCCTCGCAAACGCCGCTATCCGCCTGGTCATCCAACGCAAGACGAATGGCGAGCCAGAGAAGTACGAGCTTGTCGTGCACGGCTACGTGCAGAACGTCGGCGGCATCAACGGCGCCTCAACCATCACGGTGACGACGCGCCTGTTCGACGGCGGCATGATCCGCTCGGGAGACTCTCCGAAGACGACAACCGTCTCATTTGCTTCTGGCGGACTGAAGAGCCACGAGAAATTCGAGATTTCCTACGGCCAGTCCAATTGGCCCGGCTCCGATACGCAGATCGCTGCCGATGTCCGGATTAGCGGCGATTTCATCACCAGTGCGCGCAGCAAGCGCATTCGCCAGACGAACACCGTCTCGCTGCGCGCAGACGAGGGCAAGCCGGGGCGTTCCGGCTCGCCAATTGTGGAGATCGACTACATCGCCGTCGGGCGCGGCGTGCGGTTGCGACGTGGCACAGCGGCCGACGGCGATTCAAATCTGAATGTCCGTCCTGAGGTTCGCACGGTCGGCGATGCTCTCGCACTGATGCAGCAGATGCTGCCCAACGGCGAATCCGGCCCGGATCTCTACGCGGTCCTTCGCGACATCTACGCGCCAGACGCCGGCATGATGGTCGGCATCGACATTACGATCATGGACTGGCTGCGCCTGGCAGTGATCGCCAACACCGCCGACGAGATCTACGGCGGTCTCCTTGAGGTCAAGAGCTCGGCTCCGGGCTTCGCCCAGGTCCTCAAGGGCCTGCGAATCGAGATCCTCTACCGACGGCTCTGGGACGATAGCGATCTCGGCGTCTACGAGGGAACGCTGATTCTCCCGGATACGCTGCGTTACTGGGATGTCGGCGGCTTCTCAATCACATTGCCGGTGATCAGCCTGGCGGTCTACACCGATGGTGGATTCCTGCTCGACCTCGGCTTCCCGTCCGGCAGCTTCGCCGGCGGCTACGACTTCTCGCGCTCGTTCGCCATTCAGGGCTTCGTTGGCCCGTTCCCGGTCATGGGTGCGGTTGGTCTGTATCTCGGACGGCTCTCGGCCGACGCGGAATACACCATTCCCGACGTCGAGCCAGTCTTCGGCGCCTGGAAGTCAGCCTGGAAGTTTGGCCTGGCAGCGAAAATCGGATTCGGCAAGGCATACAAGCGCGGGCCGGTCTCGTTCGAGCTCTCTCTGACGGCGCAGCTCGCTTTCCAGGGCGTTGCCGCCGCACTCGATCGCGTGAGCTCCAGCAACGACGATAACGAGTGGAAGCCAGCACCAGCCGACTACCTTATGCTCGAAGCGAGCCTGGGTATTGTCCTGCTGGCAATGGGCAAGTTCGAGATCCGCAAGTCGGGTTTCGGCCTGTCGGCATCACTCAATGTCAAGGCGAGCCTCGGCATCTCGTTCCGCTACATGACGGCGGTGCCGATCAAGATCCAGATCAGCATCGTCCTCGAAGCCGAGCTCAAGGTTTCGCTGGAGCTGCTGTTCTTCACGATCTCGATCAGCTTCACGTTCACCTTCAAGTTCCAGCCGACGTTCTCGATCGACACCGGGGAGCGACCGGACTGGCTACCGTACGCGCGAGGATACCCGCCGAAGATCCCCAACAAGGGCGACAACGTCCTCACGACGTCGTTCGACAATCCCTTCGGCATGCGCGCCGGGCGCGCGCTGGCTGCGGGTGCGCTCACCTGGTCGGCACCGGGCGCGATGTGGGACTCGTCGTTCGACTCGGCCTTCCAGTACTCATCCGGCGGCGGCACGGCGGATCTGCGAAACGGCGATGGCAAGCTGCCAATCGACCGCGTCTTCGCAACGCCGTTCACGATCGACGAGGACGGCAACCTCGTGGCCGCTGCCGGGCTGGTGATCTCCGAGCTGCATGCACGCTTCCTGCAGGCCGGTGTCTTCGCCTGGGCGGCGAAGACGGTACTCGGCAGCAGCGTCAATGGCTCGACCACGCTCGACGCCGACGACCTGGTGACGCTGCGCGCAGCGATCGACGGCGAGCGCCAGGAGCTGACGTATGCGACGCTGCGCGACTTCCTGGATGCGAACTTCGCATTCAATATCCATCCGCCGACGAGCGCCGAAACGTACCTGAAGCCTGCCGGCAGCACCGAGACGTTGGCCACGATCTTCCCGATGGACCCGGGCTATTCGCTGTCATACGGCGACACAACAGTCGTCTTCGCCGACCAGACGAAGCGCGACAGCGCCTACTACAACAACCTCGATGACTATCTGGCTGCACTCCTGCTGAAGATCGAGCAGCAGCTCGGCCTGAGCAGCGGCGCAAGCGCGATGGCCGATCCGGTCGTCGAAACGAAGCCGCTCATCACGCACGTCTTCGAGGCGTACTTCGAGCTGCTGCTCGAGGCCGGCGTCGAGAACGCAATCGAAGCGAAGGTCTCACGCGCCGACGATCCAGAGGAGATCACCGACACCTGGACGCTGGCACAGATCATCGGCGACATCATCGACCGCGCACATCCGGCAGTCGTCACCGCCGTCACCGGCCTGACCTCGCGCCTGATGCTCGGTGGTCACCAGATGCCGGATACGTTCGATACGTCATCAACCCCACCAAAGCCGAGCAGCTTCCAGCCGCTCTACGCGCTCACCGGCCAGCAGATTCCGGTCTCACTGACGCTGCCGGAGCCGGACGAACCCGAAGCAGGCGAAGAGCCGGTAGAGCCGAAAGATACCGACGTCATCTGGACGCTCACGCTGCTCGACGGCAACGACGAGCTGGCTGCGGCCAACGTCACACGCGGCGACTATGCGGCGCTGACCGCCCTGCCGAGCGACGTGCAGGCAGCCATCGACTTCGATGCCGACGAGCCGGTCATCGAGCGGATCAAGCCATACCTGGAGCAGGATCCGAGCTACCCGATCGACGAGCGCATCCGCGTCGCGTCGTCGGCCGCGGACTCGTGGTCTGCTTCACTCATGCCGTTCTCGAAGCCGATCCTTGCTCGCCTCGATGAAGAGGACGACACGACGCGCCTCAGCTCCAGCATCACCAAGGTGGTGTATGAGGACGAGTTCTCGAACGAGATCGAAAGCACCGCGACACTGCTGTCGAGCCAGTACAACTGGGCCCTGATCGTGCCGTTCTCCGCCGGACGCATCGTCGATGCGATGGCATCGACGATGACCGAGAGCGGTTCAACGACGGTCTACAGCAAGACGACCTACACGTTCGGCGGCACCGACGAGCTGACACGGGCTCGTGTCGCCGCGATGATGACCGATCTGATGGAGGGCAACCCATCCATCGCTGAAGTGATGGTTCTCCATTCGACATCTATTGATGAAGTTGGCGGACTCGCTCAGCTCGACAGCACGGCCCGGATTCTGAAGACCAACCTGTCGACGGTCAGCGCCCCGCGCGTTGGACGCCGCCTCGCGGCTGTCGATCCACCGGAGGAGAAATTCTACGGCGACCTGTCATCTGCCGACATCTTTGCCAGCCTGCGTCTGCTCTGGGAGGCCAGCGTCGTCAACGCACCAGGCTTCTTCCTGGAGTACGACGGCGAGGACGGCATCCCGGATGACGCGTTTGGCGGCACCAATACAGCCGACCTGACGCTCGTCATCAAGCTTTCAGCGGGCAACGGCATCCCCGCGTATGCCAACGGCATCGTCTACGAATCGACGCCGACCTCCGTCGAGCGGTTCTACCTGACGAGCAATGACGCGGCCGCCAAGATCGCGATTCCGACCGGCGCACCGGGCACGCTGGCGTTCTACGCCGGACGCGATGTCTCGGACGCGTCGGCCGGCAGCCTGGCACGTGGCACCGCGACGCTGTTCAACCTGCTGGCCTATCGGATCAAGGACAAGGGTGGTAAGGCCGGCAGCTGGGCAGTCAGCGACGAAAGCTGGTCGCTGCCGTTCGGCCCGCTGAAGCTGAACGCGGACCTGCTGCCGACCTCGATCTCCAGCATGGAATGGAATTACGAAGTCGTCGTGCCGTGGACGACGTTCCTGACGGGTGGCCGCACCGCATCGCCGCTGGTCAGCGAGACCGGCGCGTACAGCCCGTACGACATCGTCGGCAACTCGGTCTATCTCGAGCTGGCCGCGCTGGACACGTTTGGCAACATCTACCCAACCACGGTCGAAAAGCAGTTCGAGATGAAATACACCGATCCTCTCATCTCGCTGCCGGAGTGGGCCGAGGCGAAGATCGCTTACCAGATCAACGCCAGCGGGCAGATCGTCATGGTCCTCGAGTTTGGCTCGGAACGCTTTACCGATGCAGAGTCTATCGACCGTGCCCGAGCACTCCGGGTGCAGTACGAGACGATCTGGTTCCAGCTCAACGACGCCAATACGTCGATCTCGATCAACACGACGCTCCTGAACAACAATGGCTCGATCGGTCTGGCCAACGGCAGCTCGATCAACACCGAGCTCCAGAGCTGGGTTGAGGAAGTCCTGGACTTCCTGAACGCCAAGGTCACCGGCAGCACGGCGACTGAGCCGAGCATGAAGGTCATCACGACCTCGGCGATCTCGCGGGCAACTCGCGATGAGCAACCGGAGAACATCCGCCCGCTCGCGGTTACGATCACCATGTCGCGACCGGAATCGATGGTCGACACGAACGCATCCGGCAAGATCGCCTCGATCACGTCGGTCACGTCGTCGATCAAGCCGGACACGCAGGTCGAACCGGATCTGCCCTCGCTGCCGGAAGGCATGACCGGACTGGCTGCTGAGTCGCTGGTCGGCTTCGCGCAGAAGTTCGAGAAGGCATTCCCGGAGATGCGCCTGGCGACAGGCGATTCGGACACAAGCGACCAGGCGCTGTGGATGATCCGCATGGGTCCGGGCGTCCCGGAGACGGGCACAGGCATCCAGTACTCGGTCAGCACCAGCGAGCGCTCGTACTTCGGTGCCGCACCGCTCTCGACCCGCCTTGAGACGGTGACGATCGCTGATCCGCAGAATCCCAACACGACGGTGCCGTTCAGCAACGTCGACATGGACAAGCTGGGCCGCCGGTTCATTGCCGTCGTCGACTCGATGCTCACCGAGCAGCAGGCAGTCGATCTCCGCCGGGCAGATGCCGACAAGTTCCGTCGCATCCTGCGGGCGAAGGAGACGCTCGCCGCCGGGATCCCGAACGGGCTGCTGGCAATCTACAACGGCGACGACGACGAGGGCCGTCAGACTGCCTCACGCGAGGTCTACCGTCAGACGCTGCTCAAGTCGCTGTCAGCTGCCTATGACGTCGACACGGTCCTGAGCTACAACGCTGCGGTGAACAATTCGGAGTCGATCTCCGGGACGCCGCCGAACCTGTACGGCACGGTCGTCGCGCTCGAATCCCCGGATGGTGAAGAGGCGGCCTACGTCGTCGGCACTGCCAAGATCAAGCTCGGCGGCGACAACCCGAACCTGTCGTTCACGTTCTCGACATCACGCGATAGCGACCGCGCGCAACTACCGACACGGATGGCCTATCAGGTCACCTACGTCGAGCACAACATCCAGACCGACAAGCCGGCCTGGGCACCGCCGACGGGTAGCTACGAGTACCGCTCATCGTCGTGGCTCAAGCTGATCCTGCCGGACAATCCGGCCGTGCTCGACAGCGACAAGCTCGTCCACGATCCGATTAAGCTCTTCGACGGCAACACGCCAGTGAACATCCCGATACCGCTGCGCGAGTTCCCGATCACGCCGGCCATTCTGCGCCAGTTCGGCAACCCGGAGACAGCCACCGGCGAGTCGGTAACGCTGGAGAAGGCCGCCGCCTGGGAGTACGAATTCCAGGTCGAGCGCGCTCGGGCCGCCCAGGACCGCATCTATCTGCAGATCGCGTTCAACAAGAAGCAGGCGTTGCGTGCGCTCCTCGCCGACGAGGACACGCTGCTCCACGCGCTCTGCCGCTTCGACCTGCTTTACACGCGGCTGATCGGTGGCGACAAGCCAATCGCCGAGCAGTCGCAGCCGACAGCAGCTGAGCTGCTGACACTGACCGACGCGATCGAGGCGGTCGCGAATACGTGGGGCAATTGGGAGCCGAACGTCCCGATCCAGGAATACACCTGGCTCAAGGACGACTGGGCCTACCACATGTCCGAATCGATCGCGTATCCAAATAGCGATTCGCCGGTCGTCAGCATCCGGCTCCAGCCGCTGGCGATCAAGGAGCCGGTGGGCGACAAGAACTATGGCGACTACCCGCAGATCCGCGTTCCGGATCCGATCACGAGCGGGCCGGTCGACCTGTACCACCACCCGGCGAACGCAACGCCGGGCGACCCGGTGACCTACTCATTCACCTGGTCTGGCACGGTGCCGGACAACCAGACGCGCTCGTTCGTCTTCTCCGACCTGAACGTCCTGAAGACCGAGAACGCGCGTGGCCGGATCTGGCTCACTCGCAACGAGAACCTCGGCGATCTCGATGGCCGCACGACCAACGAGCGGTTCGTCTATCGCAGTGGCGCGAGTGAGTTCACCGACCCGCTGCAGCCATACATCGATCGCACAGTGCCGGTGGACATCAAGGCCAGCGTCACGCCGGCGCAGCAGTCGATGGCGGGCTACCTCCAGGCGGTGTTCGAGCAGGTGTTCAACGTCGCTATCGACAGTGGCTATCCGTGGCCACTGACGAAGATCAACTGCCGCTACGGCCACGACCCGCGCAACATGGCGATCCCAGTGCAGGGGCCAGGCGTGGACGACCAGTTCTTCGTCTACCTGCCGGTTCTCGACCACGTTCCGTTCGTGCCAGACAGCGCGGCGGGGCTGGCAAACGAGATCGTCGACAAGATCCAGACGTGGGAGGCTCACGTCGATATTCCCAACAGCCCGACGAAGGGCACCGGGTTCTACGAGTTCGATCTGAGCGTGTTCAGCACGCTCGGCGATGCAAACGGTGCGCCAGTTCTGCGACTGCGTCGGATGTGGATCGCACGGTTTGACTAATCACGAGGCACGCGCCGAGTAGCGAGGGCATCGGGATGGATGACTACATCATCGGCGAGATACGGCTCGCCGGGTTCGACGGAATACCAGACGGCTGGGCGGCCTGCGACGGGCAGGCGCTCTCCGTCAGCGAGCACCAGGCACTCTTCGCGGCGATTGGGACTACCTACGGTGGGAACGGTCGCACGAACTTCCGCCTGCCTGATCTGCGCGGCCGTGTCGCTGTCCACGCTGGCGCAAACGGCTTCAAGCTCGGTGCAAGCGGCGGCGCTGAGCGGCACGCGCTGGCCATTGCCGAGCTTCCGGCACACCAGCACGAGCTGCTGCTCGCGCCGCCAGCCGGGAACGAGCGAGCGGGTGACGGTCAGAGCTATCTGACCGACCAGCCGATCGAGCATGTCGCCTGGACGGCCGTCGATATCGGCGCAAAGGCTGTGGGCTCGGCACACGACAACATGCAGCCCTATCTCGGTTTGACGTTCATGATCGCTGTCGGCCCTTCCGGCCGAACGCAGCGCTGAGGAGGGATGCGACCGATGCCCTATCCGGGAGAGATTCGCCTCTTCGCCGGCAACGTCGCACCCGCTGGTTGGGTGTTCTGCCACGGCCAGGTCGCGAAGGTTCGCGCCCTGCCGGGGCTATTCTCAGCCATTGGTGCGCGCTTCGGCGGCGACGGTAGACAGACGTTTGCGCTACCCGATCTGCGCGGACGTGTTCCGCTGCACCGCTCCGCCACCATTGCCGTCGGCGCGATTGGCGGCGCTGAGGCCGTCACTCTGGCGGGCAGTGAAATCCCGCAGCACGACCATGGCCTGCCGGTGCAGGACAGCACAGCAACCAGCAATACCGCAGGACGTGCCCTGCGCGTGAGCGCTTCGGCGAGTGGCAACCGGACCGTCAAGCTGGGCAAGATGACCAGCAGTGGCCTGGGGAGCGCGCACGACAATCTGCAACCATATCTGGCGCTGAACTACATGATCGCCGCCGACAAGCCCGAGGCGGGGCCCGTTGTCGGTGAGGTGCGCGTCATCGCCGGCAGCGGCGTTCCCGATGGCTGGGCACGCTGCGACGGCCAGGCGCTCGACATCGCCAGGTTCGGCGACCTCTATTCCGTCATCGGCACGACCTACGGCGGCGATGGCCGCACGCAGTTCGCGCTGCCCGACCTGCGTGGGCGGGTCGCGATACAGGCAGGACGTGGCCCGGGCCTCTCGACTCGCAAGCTCGGCGAAATGGGCGGCGACATCGCAATCGCGCTCCGCGAAGATCAGCTTCCGCAACACGATCACGAAGCCGAGCTGTCTGTGGCGATCGCTGATGGCGAGCGCGTTCTGCTGGCATCGTCGGGCGGCGGAACAGCGACCGGCAGCACCGACGCTGCCGACCGCCTCGTCAACGTCGCAACAGGCGTCTGCGGCGAGACGGCAACACACCAGAATCTCCAGCCATATCTCGCACTGAATTACGTCATCGCCGTGCGAGGGCGGCTTCCTGAACCGGCATAGGACACCGCGATGCGGATCGACGCACAGAGGGGTTTGAGATGAAGGTCGACTTTAGCAATGTGAAGCTCGCGAGACGCGATTTTCTCAAGCTCACATCCGCATCGGCGGTCGCGACAACGCTCGTTGGCGCGTCGGCGACGCTGACACCGCTGTCGCTGCCGAGCTTCGCCTGGACAGCGCGAGCGGCGACAACTGCTCCGCCACGCGTTGCAGTTGGCTATTGGGATGGTCGCCTTGATTCGTCGTTCGGTGATGCCGGATCTGTCGAGGCCGGCAGTGGCAAACAGGCCTCGAGCGCACACGTCACCGTCACCACTGGCTGTCCGCCAGAGGACCTCGCGGCCTGGGACAGCTACCGCGCAGCCGGGTTGACGTTTGACCTGCGCCCAAACCACGAGGGCGCGCTCAATGCCTGGCGGCATCAGGTTCATCCTGTTGCCAGCACCAGCCCGCTGGCGAGTTACGACATTCCGGTCGACACCGATGGCGGTCTGCGCGGCTGGATCGACTATCGCGCCGACAACGGCACGGCAGCGGTTCCGTTCCAGATCGGCGCGAACGGCAGCCTGCAGAACGGCACCTATCTGATCATGCTCTCCGGCCCTGGCGATGTCCGGCGCATTGACTGGTCGCCGCTCACACTCAAGGTCATCGACGGCGGCCAGGCACTGGCTTTGCGTGACGAGCGCGGGCAAGTCGTCCGCCGACCTCACGTTGTCCTTGAGGTCTACCTGAGCTAGAACCGAACGAAGAACGGCCGCCGCGCTGGACGCGGCGGCCGTCTTGCTGTGTGTCCGGTTAGCCGATTAGTCGGCGTCCATCGGAGCCGAGAAGTAGTAGATCAGCTCCTTGGCGTGCGCCCTCGCATCGGAGAGCCGGATCGACTCGTCAGAACCGTGCGCCTTCGACTCGCTCTGGCGGCCATTCCCAACCGTCGCGATCAGGTCAGTATTCAGCACTTGAGCAATGTTGGCCATGTCGGTCGAGCCACCCGAACCGGTGCGAACAAAGTCATCATCGCTGTAACCCTGCACGAGCTTCAGCGCCTCAACCAGCCGCTTTGCGCCCGGATGATCGGCAGACTGACGGTACGACGGATATGCGTGCATGAATGACACATCAGCCGACAGCGCCTGGGATTTTTCCAGTCCGCGCTCGACTGCCTCGCGAATCTCGGTCGTCACATCGTCGTAGTTCTCTTCTGGAATGTAGCGGCGATTGATCAGCACCGTCGCTGTCGCCGGCACGATATTGGACTTCACGCCGCCGCCGACGATGCTGAGATTGAACATGGGCCGCAGATGCGATGGGGCACCCGGAGCCGGAGCGAGTGGCAGTGCCGACCGGCGCGCCTCAACCTCGTGCTTGAGCGTCATCAGCTCGTTCAGGATCGGCACCATCTCCTCGATGGCGTTGATGCCGAGGTAATTTGCGCCGGAGTGGCAGGAGCGACCGTGGACGGTGACCGTCGCATCGATCGCGCCATTCGAGCCAAGGCGCAGCACGGGATCCTGGCTGCCTTCCATGCAGAGAACCGGCGCGGTGACATAACCTTCGAGCGCCAGGTGATACACGCCGGGATACACACCGATCTCCTCATCAGTGCAGAGAACGACGTTCAGATCCCAGACCGGCTCGATACCCTGCTGCTCCATGACATTCAGTGCCGTCAGCAGCGTCGCGATCGTGCCCTTCATATCGGCAATGCCGCGACCGTAGATACGGCCATCTTCGATCTCGCCACCGAACGGGTCCTTCGACCAGCCTTCCTCAATCGGCACCGTGTCCATGTGGGCATAGACAGTCAGCGGCGGCTTGCCGTTGTTCAGCCGCGCGACGAGGTTAACCCGATCGCCCTCCAGAGGCAGCGGGATCTGCTCGATCTTCTCCCAGGGGATGACGACGCGGGTTGTGTCGAATCCCAGGCGCTGGAATTCCGGCTCGACCAGATCGAGGAGCGTATCGTAGTTGCGACCTGGCGGTACGCAGTTGTCGATAGCAATGATCGATCGCAGCCGCTCAATGAGCTTGTCCTCCTGCGCATCGACCGCGGCAAAGGCTTCCGTAAAATCCACGCGATCCTCCTCTCACCCGTGCTTTGGCTACAGCACGGGTATGGTAACGGAATCGAGCGGAGAGTCCAGCGCCCGGCAGGCGGCTACGCGCGAAACGCTGGTAGCACCCGTTCGCCGAGGAGACGTATGCCTCCGGCGTCGGTACGACCGTGCGGCGTGCCGAACTCGATGCGGTCGGCGCCGGCGTCAAAGATCGCTTCACACTGGGCGATGATCTCGGCAGGACTTCCAGCGAATGCAAACCGCGCTAGCAGATCGTCGGGGATGAGGCGACCGGCGGCGACCGTGTCGCCAGCTGCCACTAGTGTGTCGATCCGCGCGGCGAGCTCGGGTTCGATGCTGATGGTCGGATCGAGTGGCGCAACGACTGGCAGATAGAGCGCCATCTCGCGGCGAATCAGATCGCGCGCCCGCTCGCCGTCCTCGTCAACGACCGTGACCGCGCCGAGCGCAAAGCCAATCGCTTGCGGATTGCGACCGGCACGCTCGGCACCCGCTTTGATGCGATCACGCATCGGCTGAACGACATTCGGGTTAGCCGAGCCGCCGATCTTCACTTCGTCGGCACGCTCACCAGCCAGCGCGAGGACGTTGCGCCCCCAGCCACCAACCATCAGCGGCACGCGGGGACGTCGCACGTCGTAACGCAGACGCAGTCCGGGACGCAGACGATGGTATGTGCCAAAGTAGCCACGATCGTCGCCACGCAAAAGACGCTCTATGACGTCAATAGCTTCGCGCATGCGTGGGACGGCGTTGTCCTGTTCGACGCCGATTTCATCCAGCCAGGCACCGCGGGCCAGCCCCAGGTATGCGCGCCCGCCACTGACCTGATCGAGCATCGCAATCTGGCCCGCGATCTCAAGCGGATGCAGGGTGAAGGGATTGACGGCAGCTGGCCCGAGGCTGATGCGAGACGTCGCCTGGGCGGCCAGCGTCAACGGCACGATCGGCGGCTGGTAGAGCAGGTCGGAATAGATCGAGAGCATGTCGAAACCGAGTTGCTCCACGAACACAGCAAGCTCGGCGTACTCAGCCGGAGACTTATTAGATTGCAGCGCAATTGAGAGCGACCGACGGCTGGTCACGTCAGGTCATCAACCTTGAATGTGCGTCGACCAATGCGCTCGATCCGCATGATGAGCCGCTCGTCAATATCCGGGCAGGCGATGAGAGTATCCAGCTCCAGCCAGTCTGCCGGATCGAGCAGGCGCTGCTTGGCAGGCAGCAGTGGCAGGACCGACTGCAGCGCATACAGACAGAAGTGCTTACCCTCGGGGATGCGAATCTGGCTCGATTCGGTGAGCTCGAAATAGTCTCCCACCTGCAGGCCACATACCGAGCGCCCCTCGATGCGATCAACAGTCACGCGAAGATCGAACAGATCGAACTCCAGCTCATCATCGTCCTGCAAGAACTCCATCAGCGGGGACCTTCCACTTCATCCCACGACTCGCGATGCAGGATGTCCAGCAATTCGGCGTGCAACGCTGGTGTCGCTGCGCCAACGATTGGAGCGCGGCGAGTCAGATCGAGCGTCACCGGAACAGGTGTGCCTTCGAAAGTCGTCAGAACTGCTCCGGAGACATCAAGCATGATCAATGCCCCTGCGTAATCAACGATCTTCTCCCCGTATCCCGCCGGTGAAATACGGTTCGGATTGACGAGTGCGTCGAGTGTGCCACAGGCGATCAGTGACAGATCCAGCGCCGAGCAACCAGTGATACGCACCCGCCGCGCGCCGACCATCAGCGGCCCCATCGTTCGCCAGGCCGTCTGCGTCTCAGGACGAATCAGAGCAATGCGCGCCTGGCTCATTGACTCCGTGTTCGCTGGACGAACGACGCGCCCATCGACACGCACCGGTCCACCGCGTGCAGCAGTATAGACATGTCCGGTTGCGAAATTCATTACACATCCGGCGACGATCCGATGATCGAGCAGGATGCCGACCGAAAAGGCGTAATAGGGGAAGCCGTAGACGTGGTCGGTCGATATGAGGCCGGGTTGCGGGGTGACGTGCTCGACGAAGTTCGGCACGGCGGTCGCGTTATTCGTGGCATCAACCGGGTCAACAATGGCGGTGAGCGCCGAGCCGCGGTCCAGGAATCCGACCTCCTCGGAAAGGATATTCATCCGTGGCTCCAGGGCAGTCAACACCTCCAGCGCACGATCTTCTGCGACCTGATCCACGTAGGACGTATCGAAGCCGTCCGCACCCAGACCGACGACGTCGGCCAGCCGCGCCTGCTCGGCCCGCACAATCGCCTCGCGCACCTGCATGCCGCACTGAGCAAGGTCGATCAACAGAGCGTCGTAATCAACCATGACAAGACACGCGTTCGGTGTCGTGTGAAACGGCCGGATGATCTGCTACCCTGAGCAGTTGAAGAGGGGAGCTCAACATCATGCCTCGCCATATCATTACACTGCTGATCGTCACCGCGGCGTTCTTCGGCATGCTCTGGATGGGAGTTGTCGTCTTCAATCAGACACCCGGAACTGCGATGCTGTTGAGCTTCATCACACTCTTCCTGATCGGGCTTGGCGTCACCTACAGCGTCTCAACACTGCGCCAGGATCGTACCGAACGCGACTAGGACGTCGGCTGCGGGAACGTACCGGCCCGGTAAACGCGCCCCGGTAGCTCTTTCCCGAGCTGCTCTGATAGCCACTCAGCGCACGCAATTAGCGCTTCCAGATCGATGCCGGTCAGGTATCCCATGCCGTGGAGCATATAGACGAGGTCTTCAGTGGCGATGTTGCCGGTCGCTCGCGGCGCGAACGGGCAGCCGCCGGTACCACCGACCGAAGCATCCAGCACTGTCACGCCCGCTTCGACCGCCGCCAGCGCGTTGGCAATGCCGGTCATGCGCGTGTCGTGGAAGTGGCAGCCGACCGGCACACCCAGCTCACGCGCGCCGTTGACCAGCTCGCGCACCTGCTTCGGCACGCCAACGCCGATCGTATCGCACAGCACGATCTCGTCCGGCGCGCCGACCTGCACTCGCTCAATCACCGAGAGCACGGTGCTGGCGGCGACCGGCCCCTCGAACGGGCAGCCGAAGACCACACTCAGCGGGATGACAAAGCGCTTGCCGTCTGCCTTCGCGCGTCCGGCCAGCTTGATCGCCAGATCGATGCATTCCTCGACGGTTGCATTCTGGTTGCGGCGCGCGAAGCTGTCGGTGACGGCGAACGTGAAGTGGATCGCATCGACGTCGGCCTGGATCGCGCGGTCATAGCCCTTCTCGTTCAGCACCAGACCGGCATAGGTGACTCCCGGCTTGCGCTTGATCGTCGCCATGACCTCCTCAGCACCGGCCATCTGCGGCACCAGCTTCGGATGAACAAAGCTGGCGGCTTCCATGCGCGTGATGCCGACCTGGGCGAGGCGGTCACAGAGCTCAGCGCGGACAGCCGGCGACAGAATGACTGACTCATTCTGCAACCCGTCGCGCGGCCCGACATCGACGATGGTTATCACAGTCACAGCAACATCCCCTCGCGACGCCCGATCCGGATGGCCTGGCGCACCCGTCGCCACAGCGCGAAGCCTGAGATGACGATACGTTGTCGCGTCGCCGCTGCCAACCTCATGCCGTGCTGTGGTTCAGTTCGGAGATCGGGGCGGAGAATCCGCTGTCGCAGGATCGGCCTGAATAGCTGTCACGATGCCGTTCAGCATGCCGCGGAACACGAACTGGTGAATCGGGTAGAGGACATACCAGTAGGCAAGGCCCAGCAATCCGACTGGATCGTAGATCGCTGTTTGCCGGACGAGTGATCCACCCTCGATAGGCTCGACCTCGAATTGGAGCCACGCCCGCCCCGGAACCTTCATCTCGGCGAGCAGCCGCAGCAGCCGGTCGGGCTCGTACGCTTCGACCCGCCAGAAATCAATCGTGTCACCGGGTAAGACTGCATCAGGGTTCCGTCTGCCGCGCCGCAGACCTGCTCCGCCTGCAATGAGGTCGAGGAATCCTCGCGAGCGCCACAGAGCATTGCCGTAGTACCAACCGGCGCGGCCCCCAATACGGCGGATGGGCGCGAAGGCGCGGTCAGGAGTCGCTTGAACACGCACAACGCGCGAATCGACGAATCGGTGCCCGAATTTTGCCCCGCCGAACGAGGGCTGCTTGCCTTGCATCGACTGGGCATCGCTCCAGCGAGTGACGGCGAACTCCTGATCCTCATTGGAAAGCGCGCGCCAGATCGCCTCCGACACGCCACGCGGTTGAATCGGAAACACCGTCAGCGCCGCCGGATCGCGCACGACGCTCTCGTTGCGCAGACTGTCGATGAGCTTGCGTCCCACGCGGGCATAGACCGGCGTGACCAGACCAAGCCAGAGACTCGAGATGCGCGGTGAGAGGACTGGCACCGGTAGAATCCACCGGCGTAACCCTCGCAGTCGCGCGTATTCCTTCATCATCTGTTCGTAGGAGACAACGTCCGCCCCACCGATTTCGTAGACCACGCTGTCAGCGATATCGAGGTCCGCAGCCGCGACGAGGTAGTCCAGCACGTCTTCAACCGCAATCGGCTGCGTGCGTGTGCGCACCCAGCGCGGGGTTGTCATAACGGGGAGCTTCTCGGCCAATGCGCGAAAGAGCTCGAACGACAGGCTACCTGAGCCAATGATGACCGACGCCCGAAACTCGATTGTCGGCACGCCCGACGATCGCAGCACCTGGCCGACGGCTTGCCTGCTCGCCAGGTGCGGTGAGAGATCATCCCCGTGCGCTAGTCCGCCAAGATAGATGAATCGCTCAACCCCAGCTGCTGCAGCGGCCTGTGCAGCATTTTCCGCCGACGCACGCTCATCGCGCTCGAAGTCTTTGCCGGAACCCATAGAGTGCGCAAGGTAGTAGGCGACACGAATGCCATCAAACGCAGCCTGTAGCGTCTCGGGACGAAGGAGATCACCGGCAATAACTTCCGTTATATCGCCGACGCGAGCACGCAGGTACTCCGGACGCCGCGCCAGGCAGCGCACGGCCTCGCCGCGCTCCTCGAAGCGCCGCAGCAGGCGGCCGCCGATATATCCGGTCGCGCCAATGATGAGAATGGACGGCGGTGTCGTCGCGTGATTCATAGCGGAATGATGACATACGCAGCAAAGACGCTCGTCGAGATATTTCAGCGGCAGCCGTTCAGTTGCGGTTCAGCTCTTCGATCGAGCCAGTCACCACAAAGACAACGCGCTCACAGATATTAGTCACGCGGTCTCCGACGCGCTCGATGTTGTGAGCTGCCCAGAGCAGGTGCGTTGCGCGCGAGATCGTCGTCGGGTCGGCAAGCATGTAGGTCAGCAGCTCGTGGTAGATCTGATCGTAGAGCAAGTCAACTTCATCATCGAGCTCAGCAATCGCCCGGGCGGCGACGGCGTCATCCTCGACAAATGCCTCGACTGCGTCCAGCAGCATCTTGCGGGCAATCGTCGCCATGCGCGGGATGTCGAGCAGCGGCTTCAGCAACGGCTCATCGGCCGTGCGGATCACCAAGTGCGAGATGCCTTCGGCATGATCGGCCATCCGCTCCAGGTCGGTGGCCACGTGCATCACTGCCGCGATCCGGCGCAGGTCACCAGCCATCGGCGCTTGCAGCGCCATCAGGCGCAGCGATTCCTCCTCCAGCTGCCAGCGCCGCCGGTTGATCTCGTCATCACCGCTGATGACGGCGCGAGCGCGATCAACATCCTGGTCGCGCAGGGCAACAATCGCCTCGTCGATCGCTCGCTCGACCATACTGCCGAGGATCATGACCTCGTTGAGAAGCTCACGGAGATCATGGGTGAACACTGTTCTGGTACTCATCGACCGCTCCCTCATTCAGCAAGGTGGGGGTACCGGCTAGCCTATGCGGCCGGTGATGTATTCCTCAGTTCGCGGATCGCGCGGGCTGGTGAACAGATCCTTTGTCGGACCAACCTCAACCAGCTCTCCAGCGCGGCCTTCGCCCATCGTCATGAACGCCGTCATGTCCGAGACACGGGCAGCCTGCTGCATGTTGTGGGTGACGATCACAATCGTGAAATCGTCTACCAGCTCACGCATCAGGTCTTCAATCCGCAAGGTTGCGATCGGATCGAGCGCCGACGCCGGCTCGTCCATCAGGATGACCTCCGGCGTGACGGCGATCGCGCGGGCGATACACAGTCGTTGCTGCTGCCCACCGGAGAGCGACGTTGCCGGCGCTCGGAGGCGATCCTTGACCTCGTCCCACAAAGCGGCCTTCGTCAGCGCCGCCTCGACAGCATTGTTGAGCTCGTGTCGCGAATAGCGGTGGTCGCCACCGTATCGCAGCCCGTAGGCCACGTTGTCATAAATCGACTGCGCGAACGGATTCGGGCGCTGGAAGACCATGCCGATCTTGCGTCGCATGATGATCGGATCGACATCCGCGCCGTAGATCGGGTGACCATCCAGCAGCACAGTGCCGTCGACCTGCGCGGACGGGATCGTGTCGTGCATGCGGTTGAGCGCCCGCAGCAGCGTCGACTTGCCGGAGCCGGATGGCCCGATGATGGCAAAGACGGAATTCTGCGGAACGGTCAGTGAAATCCCGCGGAGTGCGACGAACGTGCCGTAGCGCACCGTCAGATCTCGGACATCCACCTTGTGGCTGGATGTCGCGATATCGATTCGTGGGCGATCAATGGCAACAGTGCCAACCGCCGGGAATTGCAGTCGCGGCTGCCCCTGCATGACTCTCTCCTCCTCGGTCACCGCCAACCTTCCGATCATCCGACGCGCCCGGTGATGTACTGCTCGGTTCGTGGGTCAGACGGGACGGTGAACAGACGCTCAGTCGGTCCGTGTTCGACGACTTCGCCGACACCTCCATCGGCGAGCGTGATGAAGACGGTCTCGTCGGAAACACGGGCGGCCTGCTGCATGTTGTGGGTCACGATGACGATGGTGACATCACGCACCAGATCGCGCATGAGGTCCTCGATACGCAGCGTCGCCAACGGGTCGAGCGCCGAACAGGGCTCGTCCATGAGGATGATCTCCGGCTGCATCGCCAGTGCCCGGGCGATGCAGAGACGCTGCTGCTGGCCACCGGACAGGGAAACCGCCGGTGTATTGAGCCGGTCCTTGACCTCATCGAACAGACCGACGCGAATCAGTGACTCTTCGACGATCTGGTCGCGCTCCGAGCGCGAGATGCCATCGAGCTGCAGGCCCATCGAGACGTTGCCGGCGATGGTGCGCGCGCGTAGCGGGTTCGGCTGCTGGAAGACCATGCCGATCCGCCGCCGAACCTGCGCCGGATCAATCCGCCGGTCGTAAATGTCCTCGCCATCAAGCAGCGCACTGCCCTCTGCCCGCGCACCGGGGATCGTCTCATGCAGCCGGTTGAGCGAGCGCAGCAGCGTGCTCTTGCCGGTTCCGGATGGGCCGATGATCGAGGTGATCTTCTGGTGCTTGATGTCGAGCGTCACCGGGCGCACTGCCAGCTTGGGGCCGTAGTACGGCGCGAGGTCGCGCAACTCCAGATGCGCAGTCGCACTCGCCGAACTGTGCGTTACGGGTGATTGAACTGCTGTTGCTGTCACTCGGACCTCCTTAGCGAGCGCCGGTTGTCCGGCGCGTCGCGAGACGCACCAGGATGTTGGCGATGAGCACGATCGTCACCAGAATCAGCGCCGCGCCCCAGGCCTGCTGGTTGAGCACCTCAAAGGGTTGCTCGGTGTAGCGATAGGCGATCAGCGGCAGCGCCTGCATCGGGCCGAAGATGTCGAACGTCAGGTTGTTGTTGCCAAGCACAGTAACGAGCAGCGGCGCTGTCTCGCCCATCGCGCGGGCAAACGCCAGCAGTATGCCGGTGACGATGCCGCTCAGTCCCATCGGGATGACGACGTTCAGCGTGAAGCGCCACTTGGGCACACCCAGCGCCATCGCTGCCTCGCGAACGCTGCCAGGGACCAGCCGCAGAATCTCTTCGGTCGTACGGGTCACGACCGGCACCATCAGCACCATGAGCGCGATCGAGCCGGCCAGGGCCGAGAACTGCTGGGCGCGCTGCACGATCAGCACGTAGGCGACGACACCGACAACGATCGACGGCATCGCTGTCAGCACGTCGGTACTGAAGCGGATGACGTTCGAGGCGCTGGTGCCTGGATACTCAGCCAGGTAGATGCCGGCCATCACGCCGACCGGCACCGCCATCAGCAACGAAACGCCGACAATGAGCAAGCTGCCGACGATTGCGTGCAGTACGCCACCGGCACCAGTCGATGAACTGCCGAGCGTGACCGGCTTGAACGTCTGCGTGAAGAAGTCGAAGCTGAGGGATTGGAAGCCTTGAACAACGACGTAGCTGATGATGAGGAGCAACGGGACGAGCGCGATCAAGGTCGCGGCACCGGTCATGCCGACGAGGATCTTGCTGGTGATCTGCCGCCGCCGTCCTCCGGAAGCCTCAAGCAACGATGGACGCGGAGCGTTTGCTACTGCCATCAGGCCTTCCCTCCACTTCCTCGCTGCACCTTCCAGACGAGCAGGCGCGCAATCGAGTTGGCCACCAGCGTGATGCAGAACAGGACCAGCGCCACCAGAATCAGGGCGCTGGAGTGCATCTCGCTACCGGCGTTGGGTAGTTGGCTGGCGACGAGTGATGCGGCTGTCGTCGCCGGCGCGAACAGAGAACCTTCGATGCGTGGCGTATTACCAATGACCATCGTCGCGGCCATCGTCTCGCCGAGTGCCCGGCCGAGGCCGAGCATCATGCCGCCGATAATGCCGGCGCGGGCATACGGGATCATTGCGTGGCGGATGACCTCCCAGCGTGTCGCCCCCAACGCGATCAGCGCTTCACGCTGATGCGTCGGCACAACTGACAGGACATCGCGCGAGACGGCTGCGATTGTCGGCACGATCATGATGGCGAGGATGATGCCGGCCACCAGCATGCCGCGTCCGACCGTGACCGGGCCGGCCAGCAGCGGAATCGCGTCCCCGAACCGCTCAGAAATCGGCGTTGCGATCCAGGTCCGGAAGAAGGGGATGAAGACGAAGATACCCCACATGCCGTACACGACACTGGGGATCGCCGCCAGGAGCTCGACCAGGAACGACAACGGCATCCGCAACCGGGACGGACTCACCTCAGCGAGGAAGACGCCGATCATCACACCGATTGGCCCGGCAATCAGCAGCGCGATGGCCGAAGACATCACCGTTCCGTAGATCGCCGGTAGCGCGCCGTACTGGTTCTTGACCGGGTTCCAGGTGGAGCTGGTCAGGAAGCCGAAGCCGAATTCATGTCGCGCAGCAGCCGAACCGTCCCAGGTGACAGCGATGATCGCCACCAGCAGGCCGACGACCAGAACTGCAAACGACAGCGCGATAAGCCAGAACAGCAGATCTCCGTGACGAGTGCGGCGTCTCAGTCGCTCCCATCCACTCACGGCATCCGCATGCTGCATGTCCACTCTCCCAACCTCGGAACCGCCCTGCCGATGCGTCGGTATCCAGTTGCGGATAACCGACGCATCAGCCGGACGGGTTTCGCCGTTGCTACGGCGCTTCGAAGACCGCAGTGCCGTTCACGGTAACCTGCGTGAGCTTGTCGATTGCCAGGTCACGGACTTCATCCGGCAGCGGTGCGTAGTGCAGCTCCGCCGCCTGTGCCTCACCGGTCGTGAGCGCCCAGTACAGGAAGTCGGTCAGCGCTTCCGCCTTCGTCTGGTCAGTCATCTCGCTGCGAACGAGGATCCAGGTGAAGCCCGCGATCGGGTAGGCGTTCGCGCCATCCTGCGGATCGGTGATCGAGACGCGCAGGTCGTCCGGGAGGTCTGCCAGCGCTCCGGCGGCAGCCGCACTGGTCGACTCGATCGATGGCTCGACGTAATTGCCCTGCGCGTTCTTGATCGCCGGAGCCGGCAGATCGTTTGCCAGCGCGTAGATCAGCTCAACGTAGCCGATGGCGCCCGGAGTCTGCTGCACACCCGCCGCGACGCCCGGGTTCTTCTCGCCACCGATGCCGACCGGCCACTCAACTGCCGTGCCCGAGCCGACCTGGTCGGCCCACTCAGTGCTGACCTTCGACAGGTAGTCGGTGAAGATCGAGGTCGTGCCCGAGCCGTCCGAGCGATGAACGACGGTAATCGGCGTGTCCGGCAGGTTCACGCCCGGGTTGTCGGCAGCGATCATCGGATCGTTCCAGGTCGTCACGGTGCCGAGGAAGATCGCAGCCAGCGTCTCGCCGGAGAACTGGAGCGGCTGGTCAGTTTCGAGGTTGTAGACGACGGTGACAGCGCCGAGGACCGTCGGGATGTGCAGCGCGTCCGGCGAGGCGGCCATCTCTTCATCCGTCATGTAGGCATCGGTACCGCCAAAGTCGGTGACATTCCCGGCGAAATCCTTCTTGCCCTGGCCGGAGCCGACCGACTGGTAGTTAATCGTCGTGTCCGGTGCGACCGACTTGTACTGCTCAATCCAGGCCTGATACATCGGATCCGGGAACGACGCGCCGGAGCCCGTCAGGTCGGCCGACACGTTGCGCGGCTCCCAGTCGGCGGCCGGTGACGACTCGCTCGACGCAGCCGTTGGCGATGCCGTGGCACTTGTCGCTGCTGGCTCTTCAGTCGCCTCGGTCGTCGCTTCGATCTCGGCTTCAGTTGCCGTCGACTCGGAGCTTGTCGCGGTCGTCGCAGTTGACGACGTTCCGCTGGAGGTTGTTGCGGTGCTGTCGCCGTCACCGCCGCAGGCAGCCACAACCATGGTCAGCGCCATAATCGCGACGACGGTCAGAAGCAAGCGCTTCCAGCGTCGTGACGATGCGTGAGAACTCCCGATCACTCAGGTTTCCTTTCCTGGTGGTCCCGCTGAATGCACTTCATCCAGCGAATCGATAACCAACCCCATGAACCGTCTGGATCAATCCCGATCCATCCGGATCACCTTCCAATCGCTCGCGGAGCCAGCGGATGTGGACATCAACGTTCCGGGGATCAACAACGATCTCCGGACCCCAGACCATGTCCAGCAGCTCGGCGCGAGTGCAGACCTCACCGGCGCGCGATACGAGCGCCGAGAGCAGCCTGAACTCCTTGAGTGGAAGGTGCAGTTCACGTCCGTGGAAGACCGCGCGATGCTCCTTCAGCAGCACCGTCAGATCGCCCGATATCAGGACGTGGCTGTTCTCCTGTGCCGGTGTCACGCGGCGCATGAGCGCATTAATCCGTGCCAGCATCTCGCGCAACGAGAATGGCTTGGTGACATAATCGTCGGCGCCGAGGTCGAGCCCATTGACGACGTCAGCCTCGCGTGTGAGCGCAGTCAGCATGAGAATTGGCACATCGGAGGATTTGCGAACCATTCGACAGACCTGCCGGCCATCAAGCTCCGGCAGCATCAGATCCAGGATGACCAGGTCAGGGGACTCGGACAGGGCGAGATCCAGACCCGTCTTCCCATCGGCCGCCTGAAGAACACGGTAGCCGTGCCGCTCCAGGTTCCAGGCGAGCGTTTCGCGAAGGTCGTCCGCATCCTCGACAACGAGAATTGCGCCTCGCTCCTTCGCTTGTCGTCCCACCGTCTCGACCACGTCACCTCCAGCCTCACCTGCGAAAGCGCGGCGACCATCGCCGCACTTCCAACGCTACGGGCTGTTCGTAATGGACCTGTAATTGGATTGTTAGGTTTGTGTTAGGGCTGTCTGGAGACTAGTAAGGACCAGCGGTACCTGTCACGGCGGTATTTCCTAACCAGACGCGGAAAGTGTCTCCCACAGTCCGCAGGAGTCGCAGAACAGCCCGGGCCAGACAGGTCAGGGCTGTTCTGTCGTGCGTTCCGTCGATCACCGCCACGTTGGACAAATCGCACCCCGGCCGCAACCGTGTCGCCGACGGCCTGTTCTGCCACATGTTCTGTCCGATGTTCTCTCATGAAGTAGCCTGTAGCATAGAATACTTATGAAAGCGGTAGCTATCGTTGTTACTCTGCGCGCTGGGCACGACGGACGGTGCTGTGAGCAACACCCTCATGCACGATGGGAACCCCCATGCAATTTGCGGTGCCAAGACGAAAAGCGGGGGCACCTGCAAGAACCCACCGATGCTGGGGAAAAAGCGCTGCCGGATGCACGGTGGCGCTACACCGACTGGCGCGGCGCTGCCGCAGTTCAAGCACGGTCGCTACAGCAGCGTCATGCCGGAGCGCATGCGCGCGCGCTACGCAGAGTCCCTGGCGGATCCGCAACTCGAAGCACTGCGCGGCGACATCGCGCTCGTCGATGCGCGACTGGAAGACGTGCTGGGGCGGGTGGACACCGGCGAGGCGGGCAGCCTCTGGACGGCGCTCTTTAACGCCTGGGAGGATTTCCAGTCAGCGCGGCGGCTTGGAGACGAGGATCGCACTGAGTGGGCGCTGAACGACCTGGAGTCGCTCATCGGGCGCGGTGTTACGGATGCGGCTGCGTGGGCCGAAGTGATGGGGCTGATCGAGCGGCGGCGGAAGCTCGTGGAGTCGGAACTGAAGCGGCTCGAAAAGATGCAGCAGGTCCTGACGATCGAGCAGGCAATGACGCTGGTAGCAGCGGTACAGGAAGCAGTCAGGCGAAACGTCCGTGACCGTGGGATTCTTGCGGCAATCGAAGCCGACCTTAGCCGAATTGTCGGTCAGTCGACTCCTTGACGGGATCGCGCCGGACAAGGACGACGCACCTGACAAGCAGGGATTCGAGGCGTGGGTCAAGAGCCATTGGCCGACCTACGTCTGGAACGCCGCACAGCATCGCGCCATCTTCGAGGCTCTCCGAGGGCTCGACAACGACGACTATGACCAGCTGATGATCTTCATGCCGCCTCGGCACTCCAAGAGCGAGACGGTCACGATCCGCGCCAGCGCCTACAAGGCGATCATGGAAAGCGATCGTTATCGCGAGATCCTCATCGCTGCCTACAACCTGTCACTCGCGACGAAGTTCACACGCGCGATTCGTAACATCTGCTGGCGCGAAGGCGTGCTCGCGCCGGACCAGCGCGCCGCTGGGGAGTTCCGCACGACCGACGGCGTCATTGTTCGAGCTGCTGGCGTCCAGTCGGGTATCGCCGGCAAGGGTGGCGACTGGATTGTCATCGACGATCCGATCCGCAACCGCGAAGACGCCGACTCGTCCGTTATGCGCGAGAAAACCTGGGACTGGTACAACGACGACCTGCTCACGCGGCGCGGGCCAAATGCGAAGCTCGTCCTCATCCAGACACGCTGGCATCTCGATGATCTGGCTGGCAGGATCCTCGACTCCGAAGACGCACCCAACTGGAAGGTGCTGCACCTTCCCGCGATCGCGCTGGACAACGACCCGGCCGGCCGTGAACCGGGCGAGGCGCTCTGGCCGGAGCGGTTTCCTGTCGAACGGCTGCGGCGCACCGAAATCGATAACCCGCGCGGTTTCATGGCGCTGTATCAGGGCATGCCGCAACCGGCCGGCGGCGCGGTCTATCTGGCCGAGTGGTGGAAGGGCAAGAACCGCTACGACCCGACCGAACGCTGGGAACCGGTCGGCAGAGTCATCTTCTGGGACACCGCCGAGGAAGACAGCGATAGCGCCGACTACACAGCCGGCGTTGTGCTGGACCTGATGCCGGACTACACGGTTCGTGTCGTGGACGTCATCCGCAAGCGCGTGCTGTATCCCGATCTGCTCAACCTGATCGTCGAGACAGCAATCAAGCACAACCATGACGGCAAGCTGCAGGTGGTGGACATCGAGTACGCCAGCTCCGGTCGGCAGGCATACCAGACGCTCGATGCACAGGCTCCCGACTGGCTGCAACGCATCCTCTATCGCAAGTCCCCGAAGGGCGCGAAGCCGATGCGCGCTCGCGGCGTCGCCTCATGGTGCAAATACGGGATGGTGAAGCTGCCGTACCCGCATGAGTCGGTGCCGTGGCTACGCGACTTCGAGCGCGAGATCTTCGACTTCCCGACGGCTGCACACGATGACCAGGTCGACGCATTGAGCGGGGCACTCACAGAGCTAGGGCAGGAACTGGAACACGGATTCGAGCAACGCATCAACGAAGGGCAGGTGGTTCTGTGACGTTCTGGACGCGCGTTGTCGGTGCGATGGAAGAGATGCTCGGGAATGATGGGGCACAGTACGATGCTTTGATCGCGTCCGCGCTGGGCCGACAGGGTCCAGCATCGCCGCGTGCACACTACGATCTGCTACGGGCGCTGTACTACAACGACATGGCCACCGATGACGCCGGCGGCGAGCAGGTCACAATCGGCTTGCGCAACCCGACGAAGGCTGTCGTGGAGTTCTATGCCGCGACGATGTGGCCCGGCGCGCTGCCACAGGCGTTGCCGATCGACGTCCCTGAGCATGTGGACAATCCCGACGACCTGATCGCCGCAATCCATCAGATCTGGCAGTGGTCCAACTGGGGTGCGCAGAAGCAGGTGTACGCCCGCAACGACGCGATGCTTGGTGACTCCTTCATCAAGGTCGCGACGCATAGCGACCGGCAGGGCAAGGTCGATCGTGTATTCATGCAACTCATCAAGGCTGATAACGTCACCGACTTCGACGTCGACGAACGCAACTACCTGACGTACATCCGACTGGACGTGCCGAGCGAACGGCGTGAGGCTGACAAGCTCGTTGAGTACATCCACACCGAAGTCTGGGACAAGCGAGCCGGAACCTATCGCGTCTGGGAACACGATCTCGGGCTGGAGCGCGAGATCGTCGATCTGGGCAAGCCAAAGACCGAAAAGGCGATCGAATCGTTCGGCTTCGACTTCATCCCATTCGTCCACGGCAAGCACATCGACCTGGGGAACAAGCGCGGCGATGCACGGATCATCCCGGCTCTGGTGAAGGCCCACGAGGCGAGCCGGATGGCAACGCGACTCCATAACCTGATGTTCCAGTACAACCGCGCCGACCTCGTGCTCTTCTCGAACCTGACTGACGAGAACGGCAAGCCGCTTCGGCCACCGATGCTGAACATCAACAGCGACAATGAAATGACGGTCGGCGGACAGCGCATGTACGCGCTACCGAGCGGCTGGGACATGCGGCCGAGTATCGCGAACCTGCCATACGACGCGCATCGACAGGTGCTGGCTGCACACATCGAGCACCTGCAGACGACCGACCTGCCGGAGTTGGGCTACTACCGAGTCTCTGAGGCGACCGACCTGTCAGGCAAGGCCATTCGGTACATGCTCATTCCGGCAATCGCGAACGCCGAAGAAGCCCGTGGCAACGGTGAGGGCGTATTGGTGCGCGGTCAGCAGATGGCCTGCACGATCGGAGCGCACCACCGCCTGCGAGGGTTCGAGAAGCTCGGACGCTTCGAGGACGGGCAGCTGGATCATTCATTCCGTGAGCGCGAAATCATCCCGCTGTCCGATGAGGAGCGCGCTGAAGTTGACAAGACCCGCGCCGAAGCAGCGATCAAGCGCCAGCAGTACGGCTGGACGAATGAGGCGTTGCTGATCGAGGACGGCATCGCCGAAAAGGACGCTCGCGCGATGCTGGCCGAGTTCGATTCCGGCGAAGCCGCTGGAGAGACGCTCGACAACCCGGCCGACGACGAAGCGCAGCGGTTGCTAGAGCAGGCGCTGCGGAGGGAATAGGGCATGCCGGACGCAATCGAGGTCGCCCAGGAATATCGACGCAAGCTCACGAAGCAGGAAAACACGATTGAGGCGATCGTGCGCCGGCGCTACGCGGCACTGTGGGACGACATAGCCGCTGACGTGGAAGCCGCCATCGCTACGGTGATCGCCTATGCGGGCGATGATGAAGTGTCGCCGGCGTCGGTCACTCGTGACGCCGCGACCCTGGCGATCGGAGAGCGCGTCACACGCGGCGTTGGCGCGATCGTGCAAGAGCTCGGGCCACGGATCCTGCAATTGCAGGCAGTCGGAGCCATTCTCGGCCGCGACGCAACGCTGGCGATGCTGGGGTTGTCAGCCGATTCAGCGATCGACACGGCCGCGCTGGTGGGCTACGTCGGACTGTTACCGGACGGCAGGACTGTTCAGTCACTACTGGGGACACTGGCCAGAGGCGCGCGAGTGCGGACGGTGCTGGGCATCGCGGCTGGCTTCCGTGAAGGGCTGGACCCGTCCGACATCCGGCAGCGCGCGCGCAATGGTCTGGGCGGCAGCATGGCGCGGGCGCTGACGATCAGCCGGTCGGAAGTGAGCCGCGCCTATCGTGGCGGCAGCATGGCGCAGGCTCGCGAGAGTCTCGGGAGAGAGCCGCGCGCTGGCTGGACGTGGACCGCTGAGATCGGCGCAGACCCGCCACCCTGCGTCGTCTGCCTGTCGATGCACGGATCGTGGCACACGCTGGAAGAGTCGCTCGACTCGCACGCCAACTGTCGCTGCGTCCAGGCTTTTGGGATGGAACCACCGAGCGATCAGAAGCCACAGACGGGCGAGGAGTGGTTTGACGAGCAGCCGGAGGACCTGCAGCTGGCGATTCTCGGGCCGAGTGCGCATCGCGAGTGGAAGGCGGGCAAGGTGGCGCTCGCAGATTTTGTGATGGAGACCGACGATCCACGCTGGGGCAGGGGCTTGCGACGGGCACCGCTGGCCGTGGCGACGGGAGAGGCAACGGCGTGAACGACAACGATTTCCAGACGCTGAGGGCTGAGATTGAGCGACAGGCCGAATGGTGGATTGGTTGTCTGGGCTTACGCACATGGGATGTGAACCTGCAATTCGAGCGCGGCTACGAGGATAACGACAAGGGCGGTCGAACCACGGCGACTGTGGACGTCCACCCTGAGTACATGATGTTCGCAATCACGTTCTATTGCGGCGCGCTCTACGACTCCTTCGGTACACCCGTGTGCAGCGTCACAGAACAGCAGCGGATGATCGAGCGAACCATCCTGCACGAGCTGGCACATGTCCTCGTCGCAGAGCTGCGGCCGCTGCCCAACTCCGATCGCGACTGGAGCGAGTGGCTCTTTCACGAAGAGCGCGTCGTGTCGCAGCTGACGAATGCACTGGTGTGGACGGCCGAAGATGCCAGCGACCGGCCGCGCGCACAAGACGTGCTAACGCGAGCGCAATCCGCCGAGGCAGAGCAGGACGAAGACTCTCATGAGAGCGAGGCGGCATGACGCGCCGATATTGCAGTAATGCGCGCGAGTTCCACGGGCAGGCGTACTACCCGCCCGCGATCAGCAGCATTCAGAATGCGATCGATCAGCTGAGAAGGATCGCACCAGAGACGTATCTGGATCGAGCGACAGTAGCGCGTCGCGCGGCCGTGGCGCAGATCGAACTCGGCGAGTGCGAACAGGATCGGTTCACATTGGGTAATGCCACCTACCGTTGTGGTAGATATTGACGAAAGCGGTACGCTCAATCTACAATCGGCGTGAAAGCGCGCCCACGGACTAGCGACAACGACGCTCGCCTGGGCCGTCGTTGTCGGCAGAACTCACGAGAGGTGAGCAGATGCCCTCGGACAACGACAAGGATCCGACGACCGGCAAGACGCCAGCGACGGATGACCCCACGAACCCTGCCGCGAGCAAGACGCCGCCGGCAGACAACCCCAAGGACGCCAAGTCCGACGAGACGCCGGACGACTTCGACAAAGACCGCGCGATGGAGCTCATCAAGAAGTTGCGCGCGACGGAGCGGGAGCACAACGCGCTCCTGAAGAAGATCGAGACGGACGAAGAAGCCAAACTCGCTGAACAGAACCAGTTCAAGGAGCTTGCCGAAAAGCGCAAGGCGGAGCTTGACGAGGCGCAGAAAAAGGCCGATGAGGCCGACCGCTATCGGTCATCCCTGGAGACGTACCTGAAGGCCGAGCGTGAGGGCATTCCTGAGCACATTCTGCCGCTGCTGGACAAGATGGACGTCGTTGACCAGCTCGACTACATCGCCGAGAACCGCGAGACGCTGAAGGGCGAAACAAAGCGCGACGGGGTACCGGCAACGCCGAAGGACAAGAGCAAAGCGCCTGAAAAGGGCGAGGCTGCCAAGCAGTACGTATCGAACCGCTACCGGAGCCTGCGCAAGAGCAAGAGCAGCGACTAGACCGGCAACCGGCGCGGGAACGTTGGAGGGTAACAATGGCCCGGATCGTTTTCAGCAACTACGAACGAAACCTCGCGCCGGCATGGCAGGGCGACTTCTCCGACCGTGAGCATGTGCTGCCCGGCGGTGCGGTGGTCGATGCGTCACTGTTTACGGCGAATGGCGAGGGCAAGAAGTTCATCGCGAGCGGTTCCCTGGTGAGCCGAGCAACGAAGGACGCGAAGTTCGGCCCGTTCAACAAGACGCACGCCGACATCTATCTCGTCCTGCATGACGTCACTGACGCGGCCGTCAACCCCGAGGTCGAGCTGTATCGGCACGGTGGCCTTGTCAAGGTCAACCATCTGCCGGCTGCATCGCAGGCCACGGACCCGCTGGCCGAGATCGTCAAGCGGTACGAGACCGTCTACGGCGCGCAGGCGGCGGAATAAGACGCACCGCCTGCGTATGAGGCGGGGGATGGAGCAACAACATGGCGAAGGACCTGATGTCCCTCGTGCTGGCGATGCGCGAGGCCGGCGACCTGGACTACCTGCTGGCGAATCCGCTGTCGCAGTTCGGTCCGCCGGATCAGCCGTTTCTCGGCGCACGACTCCTGCCGGAGCGCATGGTGCCGGAAAACGCCTATCGCGAGGAGCAGATCCACTATCGCACGGTGATCGCGAACGACGGCTCGCGGTACTCGCCGGCGCAGCGTCTGTCCACTGGCCAGATCGTCGGGGGCTTCCTCGTCGAGCTGGGCAATCAGGACGTCGCGCAGGAGCTTGTGTCGCGTGAACTCGAAGCGATAAACCTGCTGTTGGGTCGCAACGCCGACAAGGAAGCGAACGCTTCTGCGATCCAGTGGTTCGACCGCACGATCGTGCAGGCGCTCGTGACGCTCGAAGAGCGCCAGCGCTGGGAAGCAATCGTCAACGCATCCGTCGTTCGGTTGGGCGACAACGCCTACTCCGAGACGGTGACGTACCCGAATCCGACCGGCCATCGCGCGGCCGTCGGCGGGGACTGGACCGCCACCGACTACGATCCGTTCGATGACATCGACGGCATGGTCACGATGATGCAGGACAAGGGCTATAGCATCTCGTCCATCATCACGCGCCGCGCGGTCGTCTCGATGCTGGTGCGCAACCAGCAGGTCATCCGGCGCGTCGCGAACGTCCGCACGCTGTCCGACGGCGACCTGTTCGGCCGCGTCACGCTGGCCGATATCAACGCCTACCTGATGGGCGACGGTCTGCCGCCGATCACGACCTACGACAACCACTACAACACGCTGACGGGACGGTTTCCGTTCCTGCCAGCAGGGACGATGGTGTTTGCCGCAGCGACTGGACGGACCGAGGAAATCCAGACGGATGACGAGGAGCCGGTGTATCTGCCGGACACGCTCGGCTATACGGCGATCGGCGTGGCAGTCGGCCGTACGGCACCGGGCCGCGCGTATCACCTCGAAGCGTTCGAGAATAAGCCGCCGCGCCTGACGGCCGAAGGCTGGCAGACGAGCCTGCCGGTCATCACCGACCCCGAAGCGCTCGCCGTCCTGACTGGCATCGGCGATCCGGTAGTGCCGGAAGAGCCGGAACCGTAATGAAGACGATAACCGCTGAGCTTGACCGCTCATGGATCGTCTTCGGTGTCGTGTATGGCCCTGGATCCGTGATGCTCCCCATTGAGGCCGCCCGCATTCTCGCGAAGCGCGGCGTGATCGCAGCGGGGAGCCTGCCGAAGCCGGAGTTGGAGTCTCCCGCTCCGCCGGTCGAGGGCACGGCACAGGACGCACCGCCGGCCGGAAACGGCCAGCCCCAGGCGGTCGATGCAACAGCCAACGCAGAGGTCACTCCCCCCACGGCGGAGACCGAAGCCACTGAGGGGCAGGCGACTACCACGGTAGAGCCTGAGACGCCGAGTGCGACGGAAGATCCCGCTGCGACCGACGCGAAGGCGACCACCGGCAAGGCCACGCGGCGCGGGTCTGCCCGCAAGGCCGCAACGCCGGACGAGAAAGGTTAGGCACATGTCAGTGCAGGTGCCGAATTCGATCACCGATGAAGAGCTCGCCCAGTGGATGCTGCGCACTGTTGGCGCACGTATCGCACGCGTGCTCGGGTGGGAGACTTCGGCATCTGTCACGGACATCATCATCGACTCGCTGGTGTCGTACGGCGTCGATACTGTCGAGCAGGTCGATGATGTGCCGCGACTGAAGGCACTGGCGCGCGTCGAGCTCTGGCGCGCGGTGGTGGAGCAGACGAGCGGGGAAACGTATCTGGCGATGCCGGACGGCATCCGTGCCTATGGCCACCAGATCAATCAGCAGGCGGTCCGCGCACTGGCAGCTGCAGAACGCGCTGCGGCCATCTACGGGGAAGCCTATGTCGTAACCCGCGTCACGATCGACGGTCGGCGACGGAGGCGGAATCAGTGGTAAGTCGGCACGACATCGAGCACACGGTCGGCTATGCGCGCGACATGATCGCGGACATGCTGACCGACTCCGCCACGTTCGAGCGCAACCAGCCGGGTGCGGAGCGCGCGCCAGGGCGGCCAGCAGCTGAGAACTGGCAGCCGACGGGGACGCTCAACTGTCGCTTCCCAGTGCCGATCCCAGGATCCGTCCTAGGCTACGTGCCGGGCCAGATGATCGATGTCGTCCAGCGGCGCTACGGGATGCTGGTTGTGCAGAACGCCAACGTGCTCGAAGGTGATCGCGTCGCAACGGTCATCGACCTGACGGGCCGCAAGCTCAACGTTCGACCGATGCGCGTTGATGCCGTGGTACTCCGGTCATCACATGCGCTGGTGATCCTCGAAGAGTACGGGGTGACGTAATGGCAACCGGAGCAACGATGAGCCTCGCCTGGTATGGCGATCAGATCCTGAAGCGGATCGAAACCAACATCATCGTCGCGATGAATGAGACCGTCGAGCAGGCAGCGCTCGGCGCGCAGATTCTGGCACCACGGGACACCGGCTGGCTGGAACAGAACATCGACTGGAAACCAGCGCAGAAGTCCGGCGGTGGCTACGTCGCGACATTCGGTGCCGAGGGAGTTGAGTACGCAATCTATGTCGAGGAGGGCACCTACAAGATGGTGGCCCAGCCCTATCTACGGCCAGCGGCACTGGACGAGTTCCCGCTGTTAGCGTCGAGGATTGCGGGCCTGTAATGAGTGGCATCGTCGTGCCGCCGGACTTCGTCTCGGCCATCGTCGATCACCTGCGGACGATCCCGGAGGTCGTGGCGTGGGCACCGGCAGAGCGCATTGCGACGCATGTGCCAGATCGAGCCGACGTGCCGCAGAACTGGATCGTGGTTGCGGGGAATCAGGGCGGCGGCCAGATCGGGAACGGGCCGTACTCGCAGCCGAATGTGGCTGTCGTGACGTTCGGCACCGATGCCACCGAAGCGAGCATTGGTTCGCGGATCGTTCGGGGAGCGCTGGCACCGGTGGGAAAGTCGCGCCGGATTCACCGGCAGGAATGCGTAATCCCGCAGGTGTGGGTACGCAGCGGACCGATCGCGAGCATGACGCCAACGGGTGCGTTCCCATACGAGTTGACGGTCTACGGACTGGTAGTGCTAGAGGAGCCGGTACCAGCATGACGATGATTCCAGTCCTGTCGCCGGTATTACCGGACAACCCCGACACCTGGCGCACGCTCGATGAGCGCGAGTTGCGCATAGCGACGGAGACCGACGAGAACGGGTTACTGACGCGCCGAGCGATGGCGATGCGACAGCGGATGCTCGATGACCGCTGGTATCTCGTACGCAACGTCTTCAACTGGCAGTCGAGCGCACAGGGAAGACAGGGGGCGGTCGAGTCGTACTTCACGATCGCTGGCATCGAACGGCCGCACCGTGGCATCTGGGGCGTGTATGCGGCGCTGGAAAGCATCACGCAGGACAGCGAGCTGGCGCGAACGCTGACGATGAACGCGCAGCAGATCGGGGCGATCGAGCCGATCACGACCGAAAAGGCGCGCGAGCTATACGACCGGATCCGGGCGCGGGTAGGGCCACACGCAAACATCGGCCCGCGTCCAGGTGACACCACACCTCGAAAGGGGGTGATGCGCAGGTGAAGAAGTTGATGTACCGCCTGTACAAATGGATCGGAGGGAAACCGCGCGTCGATTTGCTGCAGGGCACGAACAGCGCTACTCCGATCCGGCGCGGTGAGGCAATTCATCTCACCGAAGCGCAGGCGCAGCAGCTGATGCGCTCGGGCTTCGTGCTCGAAGAGGTGGCTGAAAAGTCGCCGGTATCGAAGACGCCAGCGAAGACGCAGGCAAAGGCAACGGCGCGCGGCACGTCGTCGCGGCGCAGTCGCGCGACGAAGCCGAAGCCGGCGGAAACGCCGCCAGCGGAGACATCTGGTAGCGAGGCTGCCGAGGGCGCAGCCGAGTAAGCCGGCCCGGCCGGTAAGTATGGAGGGCAGTTCACATGGCTAATGACGCTTCTGCGGTGCTGTTTGGCGAGGCGAACCTGTTTGTCACGCCGTACGACGCTGAAAACGACTTCCCGGTCGACACCGTCGGTGCTGGCGACTTTGGGAAGGACTGGGGGAAGGCCGCCGGACAGGAAGGGGATTGGCTCGGGCTGGGCTATACCCAGGACGGCATTAACTTCAACATGTCCGTCGAGCGCGGAGAGATCGTGTCCGATCAAGTGCTGGACCCGCTGTTCCGCCCGATCACGGGCCGCACCATCACCCTCGGGTCGAACCTGATCGAGTTCACTCCGGGCAACCTGAAGCTTGGACTCGGACAGGGCGTCGTCACGACTGTCGCCGCTGGTGAGGGCACGCGCGGCTACGATCAGTACGCCGTCACGGGCAGCGTGGTCGATAGCTACAACACGTGGGGCATCGACGCGCAGCAGCCGTCCGATGGCGAGCCGTTCCGTCTCGTGGCATGGAAGGGCCTGGCAACCGGTGGGTTGCAGTCCAACCTCGGCCAGCGGGCGACGGCCGCGCAGATTCCGGTCGAAGTGACGGTGCTGCCGGATGACTCCGTTACGCCGGCGCGGATCCTCGCGATGCGCAAGTACTCTCCGGCACTGCCGGCAGCCTAATCCCGACACCATGTAATGAAGGCGCTCCGTTTACGGATACGTAGATGGAGCGCCAACTAGCAAACTGATAGGTAAAAGGGGCAACCATCACATGTCACAAAAGCCGATTCTGACACTCGATACCGCAGTACCGGACCGTCTACCGGTCGCGATCAACGTCGATGGCGAACGGCAGATCTTCTTCCTGCGTGACACCGGCGAGTATTCCGCCCGCGAGCGCAAGACACTCGCGTCGCTGTTCGTCGGCATTGCCGAGTTCGAGCGCGCCGATGAGGACACGCTGACCGAAGACGACGAGCTTATCTACGTCGCTGCTCTCAAGCAGATCATGCGCATCACGATGCCGGACGTGCCGGACGAGATCGTCAACAAACTCGGCATTCTGGAACACGGCCGACTCTGCGCGTTGGTCATCTCACGTTTCACGAGGGAGACGACGGAGGAGAAGGAGACGCCGGCACCGGCCCCGGTGGCTCTGCCGACGGCTCCGGTGAAGCTGCGCAAGCTGCGCGACCAGCTAGCCTCGGCGAAGCTCTCGCACGAATAGTCCGCTTTTACGGCGGCCTGCCGTCCGAGTGGCTCAACGAGCCGGAGATTCTGCTGTACGAGATGGTGCAGCAGATACCGAGGCTCCAGGCCGAAGAACTGATGCTGCAGATGCAGGTGCAGCGCATTTCGACGGGGGCAGGGAGTCTCGCGTCACTGAGCAAGAGCGGCGCAAAGGCCGCGATCGAAGCGTTTAACCGGCTGATTTCCGATCTGCGCCAACAGGTGCAGGACAGGTCGATCGACAACCTCGGAGTAGTCACCGAGGCATGGAGAGGAAGGGAGGTGCTTTCGGGCGCAGACCAGCTTGCTAGCTGGTTCTGGCGCAACGGCGAGGTGCAGTTGTGAGCATCGGGGGATACGGCGACCTGTTGGGTGAAGCCGTACTCGAACTTCGCGTAGACGACGCCGATTTACGGTCCGGCATATCCAACGCGAAGCGGGAGACCGAGGGCCTTCGCGGTTCCTTCGATATGGTCGGGCAGTCCCTGACCGCAACCGGTCGCGGCATGACGGTGATGACCGCCGGCGTGATCGCGGCCGGTGTTGCTGCCGCCAAGACCGGCATTGATTACGAATCCGCCTTCGCTGGCGTCAGGAAGACGGTCAACGCGACCGAGGCTGAGTTCGGCGTTCTCTCGCAGGGCATCCGCGAGATGGCGCTGGAAGTCCCGGCCTCGGCAACCGCGATCGCTGGCGTTGCAGAAGCCGCCGGCCAGCTGGGCATCGAAACTCCCAACATCCTCGGCTTCACCCGCACGATGGTGGACCTGGGTGTCTCCACCAACATGACCGCCGACCAGGCGGCCACCTCGCTCGCCCGTCTCGCCAACATCACCCAGATGCCGCAGACGGAATTCGGCCGGCTGGGTAGCACCGTGGTCGCCTTGGGCAACAACTTCGCCACAACCGAGGCGGAGATCGTCGAGATGGGCTTGCGGATCGCTGGTGCAGGCCACACGGTCGGCATGACTGAGCCGCAGATTCTCGGCTTCGCAACGGCACTCTCCAGCGTCGGCATTGAGGCGCAGGCCGGCGGTTCGGCGATCAGTCGCGTCATGATCCAGATGGCCTCGGACGTCCAGTCGGGCGGCAAGAATCTGGAGCTCTTCGCCTCGACGGCCGGCATGACTACCGATGAGTTCCGTCGTGCGTTCCAGGAGGATGCCTCTGGCGCGATTATCGCGTTCATTGAGGGCCTGGGCGGCATCCAGTCGGCCGGCGGCGACGTCTTCGGTGTACTGGAAGAACTGGGCCTGTCCGAGATCCGTGTCCGTGACGCGCTGCTGCGTGCCGCTGGCGCTGGTGATCTCTTCCGCAATGCGATCGAACTGGGCAGCGATGCCTGGGTAGAGAACACCGCGCTCACCAACGAAGCCGCACAGCGCTACGCCACAACGGCCAGCCAGCTCACGATCCTCAAGAACCACGTGATCGAGGTCGGCATCGCATTCTCGGCGATGTTGCTACCGGCGCTTCAGCAGGGCGCGGCAGTGCTGTCCGACGTCGCGTCCTTCATCAGCGGCACACTCGTGCCTGCGTTCGGCCGCCTGCCAGAGCCAATGAAGACGTTCACCCTGACGTTGGTAGGGCTCGTCGCGGTCGCAGGGCCAGTGGTGCTGATCTTTGGCGCGCTGGCATCGGCGCTGGCGGCCGTCTCGACGCCGGTGCTGCTTGTCGTCGCGGCTGGCGCTCTCCTCGTCGCTGCGATGGTCGCGATCGAGCAGCATACCGGCGCGCTTTCAACCGGCTGGGCCGCGCTGGTCGATGCGTTCCACACTGGCGTTGACGTCGTGCGCGACGTTGTCGAGTGGTTCCAACAGATTCCCGACACGATCAAGAAGGTCGTTGAGACCATCGCCGTCGGCGGTTCAGCGATCGGCAAGCTGCTACGTGGCGACGTTATCGGCGCATACGACGACGCCAAGAAGGCCGTCAACATCTGGCGCGAAGAGTCGTCGCGCGATATGCAGGCCGTTGCGGGCGCAATGGGCGAGGCAGGAAAGGCCGCGCGGGAATTCGCCTCAGATACGACGGGTTCCTCAGCTGAAATGGCAGCCGCCTACACGGCGTATCGCCAACAGGTCGAAACCGAGTTCGCGGCGGTACAGGAAGCGCGCGCCAAGGACAAGCAGGACTTCCAGGAGTGGCTGGCCAGCCAGAAAGATGGCGTTGAACGGCAGGCTGAGGCGACCGTCGTCTGGAATGCCTCGGACCGCTCCATTCTGCTAAGCAAGGAAAAGTTCTCGGCGGCGATGGAGGATGTGCTGGAACAGGCCAGCGCAGACCTCGGCACCAAGATCACCCAGATGGACCTCGAACGCGGGTTCGTCGAGATCTGGGATCCTGAACTTGGAGCGCGCGTCGTCAATCTGCAGCAGTACGTCGACCTGGTTGGGCAGGTTGCCGAAGGCACGGCCGTCGCAGGCGATAGCGCTGCGGCAGCCGCTAGCGACTTCTCCGACCTCGGCGACGGTCTGCATTACACGCAGTCCGAAGTCGATGAGATGGTCGGCCGGGTTGATGGCCTGACGTCCGGGATCGTCGGCATGGGTGAGAACGCCGTCGGCGCGTTCGATGCGATCGGTCTGGCGGTCGAGACCGGCACGCTCACGGCCGGGCAGGCGATCGACGCCTTTGTTGCCAACGGTAAGGTGTCCTACCGCGAGTTCAGCGCCGCTGGGCAGGCCGAGCTACAGAAGCTCAACGATGCCCTGATTAAGGCGCTGGCCGAAGGCGACTTTGAAGCCGCCGACGCGCTGCGATCCCGCATCGATGCGATCACCGAAATCATGGGGGTCGCAGGCGAGCGGGCGATCCAGTTCGGTACCCAGATGAACCGCGTCGGGGAGGCGTACGCCGCGATCCTCGAACCGGCACAGCAGGCGTCACAGAACCTCTCGGAGTGGGAAGGCCGCGCCAAGCTTGCCGAGCAGGCGGGGAGCATCCTCGATCAGCAACTGGCCGCTGGCACGATCACCCAGGAGCAGTACAACGAGCAGAAGGAGCGCCTGAACTGGCTCTCGGAGCGGTCCAAGGGCGCGGTGCTGGACGAAGGCGACGCGATTGTCGATGCGGGGCTGAAGACCGCAGAGTACACCGAAAAGCTCGATCAGCTCAACAGCCAGTACGAAGACAAAAATTCCACCGAATACCGCATGGCGCTCGCTGCTCTGACGGCGCAGTACGACCCTGCCAGTGCCGCCGGCCTGACGATGACCGAATCCCTCGGGCAGCTTGCCACGGCGATGGATACGACGATCGAGAAGATCGTCAACCTATTGGTGCAGCTCGGGGTTTTCGACGAGACGCAGGCTGAAGCGATCCTGGGGGTTGACACCAGCAATGCTGAGCAGGGCGCAGAGGATGCCACGACTGCCGCTGAGGACTTCGCCGCTGGGGATTACATGGCGGCGTTCGAGGGCGACGACACTCATGCGATCGAGAAGGCGCACAACGCTAGCGATGCGGGTCGGACGTTCGCGGACGGCGACTACACTGCGACCCTGAAGGCGGAGAATGAGCCGGCAGTAACGCCAACTGAATATGCCAGGGGCCGGGCCACTGGATTTGCGGAAGGCGACTATACCGCGACCCTAACGGTCATAAGCGACGATGCTGTCACCCCGACCGAATATGCGAAGGGTCGAGTTGAAGGTTTCGCTGAAGGCGATTACACCGCGACCCTGAAGGCCGACAACGAACCGGCCGTGACTCCGACCGAGTATGCACGGGGCCGCGCCACCGGCTTTGCCGAGGGCGATTACACCGCAACGCTCAACACCGACAACTCCAACGCCATAGCGGGCATTGACGAGGTTGAATCGCGCCTGTCAGGCGTTACTCGCTCGTTCACCATCTACGCTCAGCTGGACTACACGGCCGTCACGGCCGGCCTGATCCACGTCGAGGGCCTGCTGCCGCACTCGCCGGCCAAATGGGGGCCGCTAGCCTTCACTCCCGACTGGTCCTACATCACCGCTGGATTCGCAGCGGACACCCTGCCGGCCGTCGAGAGCGGCGTTGGCGCACTCTCCAACACGTTCCACGGCCAGCGGCGCAATTGGTGGCAGTACGGCCGCGATCTCGGCGAACAGTACGCCGGCGGCATCACCGACTCGACGCCTGAGATCGTGGACGCGGCAACCGACGCCAGCGAGGCGGCGTCTGACGGCGTCGTTACCGGCATTGTCGAGTCGCGGCAGTTCCAGGGCGAATCGTTCCTGCGCGAGCTGAACGAATTCTCGAAGTTCGTGATCGGCATGGTCGCCGACACTGCCGACGAATTTGAGGACGGGCTACTCGACGCCGCTTCTGCTTACATGGACGCCGCCAAGAAGGCGTACGACCTGATGGAGCAGGGGCTAGGGCTGCTGGCGAAGCTCGATGCCAGCAACGCCAACCTGCAGCGCGCCAAGCAGGCTGCCACCGACGTCAAGTTCCTGAGCGAGCACATCGTCATTTCGATCGGCGATTCGGTCGCGCTCATCGACGCGACCCGACCGGAGGGCTTTGTCACCCGCGCCGGCGAGTACGCCGATGCTGCTGAGTCCGGCCTGAAGCTGATGGAACAGGGCGCGGACCTGCTCGCCACGCTCAGCGATCTGACGGCCGATCTGGGCCGCGCGCAGCAGGCCGCGTCCGACATCAAGTTCCTGACCGAACACATCATGTTCTCGATCGGCGACAGCGCGCTCTACATGGATGCCGAGCGCGACGATTCGTTCGTCGCGTCCGCAGAGTCGTACGCCGATTCTTCCACCTCGGGCCTTGACCTGATGGAGCAGGGGGCGGCCGTCCTGTCGGAACTGGCGAACCTGTCCGGCTCGCTCGTTCGGGCGAAGGACGGCGCGACGCAGATCAAGTTCCTCACTGAACACATCATGCTGTCGATCGGCGATAGTGCCGACTACATCACCGCAACTCGTGGCGGCGGTTTCATCGAACGCGCCGGATCCTACGCCGAGACGGCCGTCGCCGGCATGGAACTGATGACGTCGGCCGGGGAGGCGCTGGCATCGCTCGCAAGCCTGGTCGATGCCGACTTCACAGCAGCGACAGAAGCCGCAACCCAGGTCAAGTTCCTGACGGAGCATATCGTCGCCTCGTTGGGCGATTCAGCCATGCTCTTCACGACCGAAGGTCTCGCCCACATTGAGGAGTATCTGACGACCGCGCAGAGCGGCTATCAGCTCATGGGCGATGCGCTGCCGGCGATTCAGGCGCTGCTGACCTTCTCCGGCATGGACGTCACAGACGCCGATCTGCGCTCCGCGTCCGACCGGATAGTCGCGCTGACCGAGTACATCGTCTCGGCGCTCCAGCGGTCGTCCAGCAACTTCCAGACGAACGGTCTGGCGGCCGTCACGGACTACTCCACTGCCGCCACCGATGGACTGGGCGTCATGGGGCAGGCCGGCGATGCGCTCGAAGCCATCCTGCTGTTCGGCACGATCCACACCTCTGGACGCGACCTCGCAGCAACGTCGCAGGCGATGGTCGACTTGATCGAGCTGGTCATTCGGCAGTTGGAACTCGTCGCTGTCACCTGGGATACGAAGGGCCTCGATGCCGTCTCGGCGTTCTCCACCAGCGCCAACGATGGCCTGTCCGTCATGAAGGCGACTGGTGAGGCGCTCGCAGCAATTCTCATGTTCGGCGATATGGAGCCGACGACCCGCGAGAACCTGCGGCAACTCGCCTGGGAAATGACCGGCGTCACCGACTACATCCTCGACATGATCCGGCAGATCGCCACGAAGTACGACGCCGACGCGCTGGCCTATCTGCAGACGTTCTCCGATGTCGCCAGCGACATGCTCGGCATCGTCAAGGGCAGCGCCGACGCCTTCAAGGCGATGGTCGATCACGCCAGGGTCACGCAGAAGCACGCAGACGATTTCCTCGCCTCGTGGGAGATCGTCATCCAGCTCGTCCAGGACGTGGCCTATCTGGCCAGCACGCAGGGTGTCCAGGAGGCGCTGCGGTTCCTCGGCGCGGTGCAGGAAATCGCCTCACTCATTCAGGCCGCCAACGCGACGATCGAATCTGTCCAGCCAGCCGCACTACCGAGCGTTCCGAGCGGTGCAACCGGAACGACGACCGCACCGAAGACCGGCGCGGTCGAATCGGCCGGCGGAAAGACCGACACGTCGACCGGTCTGGTTGGAGTGCCGAAGGCGATGGACGAACCGGCCAGTACGCCGAAGTGGAATCCCGACCCGGTCGGAAATGACGACACGATCACCCGTGCCGCGAAGGGGATCGAGTTGCCGAAGCTCGCGATCGGCGGTGTCGTCACACGCGAACTCGACGCCACGATCGCAGAGAGCGGAGCCGAGGCGGTCATCCCGCTCGAATCGCACGGTGCGGCGCTCGTCGCAGCGGCACTGGTGGATCGGATGCGACAGTCGCCGGAGTGGGCGCGCATCAGCGCTCTCGACGTCGGGCCGCTCACGATGCAGGCAATGGAAGCCGGCCAGATCGGCGACGACATTGACGTCACGATCAACGGCCCGGTGACGATCAACGCTCGCGACCGCGAAGACGCTGAACGGTCTCTCGCAGACATCGGTTGGGGCGTCCGCTCCGCCAAGCGCAGGAAGGGGATGCCATGAGTCTGGGGCGTCAGTGGATTGAGGGCTTTAGCCGGTTGGATGGCACCGACCTGTTGAGTTTCGCGCGACTCGAACACGAATGGTCGTCGTCGCAGGAACTGATTGTCCCGATCCGGTCGGTCGTGGGTGCGAGCTACGGCATCAACGTGCTGGGCGGTGGTCCAGCAATGAAGCGGCCAGGACAGGAGCGCGGGCGGTTTCTGTTGGGTGGTAGTGCGGTCGAAACGGTCGATCAGGAAGAGCAGTCACTGAAGCGTGCGCTGCGACAGTACGGTATTGGCCGGCTCTGGAAGGTCATGGGGCGCATCGGAGACGAGGATCCGGTGCGACGCTGGGCGCGAGCGCAAGCGGTCTCAATGCCGAGCATGAATCTCACAGTGACGGATCGGCAGTTCATTGGCGTTGTCGTTGATTTTGTGCGGCTGTCTGACTGGCATGCCGAAGACATCACGACGGCGAGCCTGGGGGTCGGAACGAACACGGCCACGCTGGAGGTCGTCAACACTGGCGACGCCAACGCTGGCGAGGTGATTGTCGAGGTCGAGTCGTTAGCCGTCGGCGGCTTTCAGAACATCGAGATTCGCAACGCGACGACGGCCGAATCCATTGCTGTCGCAATGACGGCCGGGGCAGGGGACATTCTCCGAATCGACCCACAGCGGGCCGCAATTGAGGTCTCTACGGACGGTGGGACAACGTGGGCGAGCGCCTTTGAGGGTGTGACTTTGGGGTCAACGCAGACTGGTTTACTGACCATTGTGCCGGGCAGCAATTTCCTCGAAATCTCGTCTGCGGGATCGCCAGATATGCAGGTGGATGTGCGGTTCTATGCCGCATACGAGTAGTGAAAGGGTCAGATCGTGCCCAAGAGCGGGTCACAGCTTGGATGCGAGATCACTGCCACGAGCCTTCCGGCTGTAATGGCGCTGATAGCACGTCCGGCACATGCCCTTCGCAAGGAACGGGATCGTCGATGTGCCGCACTCGACGCAAGCGTCATGATGTCGCGACCATCGACCTTGCCGGCCACTGTGAAGACTCTGATGAGTACTTGCGTCGAGAAGGATCAGGTTCTCAATCCGGTTGTCGGTCTTGTCGCCATTGACGTGATGGACGTGTTCGCGCGATTCCAACGGCCTTCCCAGATGATGTTCCATCACAATCCGATGTTCCAGCACCTGCCCTCGTCCGCGAATAGTTCGATAGACATACCCGTTGACGCCGATGTAATTGGCCGTGGCGCTCCCTGCATCAGCGCAGGGGCGCGAGCAGAATCGACGCCCGCGCTCGGCAACCGACGCCGGCACAGTGAATTCCTCACCGCATTGATCACAAACCAGCGTCACAGCATTGCGGCGACGTCCACGAGTCATTTCCCCGACCGCTTTTGCGCGGCACTTCGCGGAACAGTATCGAGCCTTGCCCTGCCGAATATGCGCAGGCCACGCGAGAAACGCGCTACCGCATCGTTCACAGACTCGTTCAACACGCGCTCCGTTGGCTGTCATGGCATTGCCTCCTAGTGATGCCTAAGTATTGTACGTGAGAGGACAATCCCTTGCCCAAGAGTACTTGGCTCTGCAATAAAATACTTGACCATAATACCGGTCGGGCTGCTTTCGCTATGCCAACGGCGGTGTACGCCGCGCTGTGCAAGGTCGCACCGTCGAAGGGGTCGACAGGATCGACCATACAGGAGGTCGCGTACACGGGCTATGCGCGCGTGCAGGTCCCGGCCGCGAGCCTCAACGCCGCGTCCGGCGGCGCGATGACGAACTCGGCTGACATCGAATGGCCGGAGGTGTTGGGCGGCTCAGACACGGCCGTCGCAGTCGCGCTCGTCAATGCGCCGTCTGGCGGCGACATGCTCTATTACGACGCGGACGTCGGATCCGTGGCGGTGAGTACCTCCCAGACACCGCCGGTTATTCGGGCTGGCGCACTGACCCTCACCGAGGACTAGTAGCACGCAGGAGCGGGGCGCTGGTTCTCCGCTACTGACACGATAAGGCCGGTAGGCAGGACAACGTGGCCCAGATTGTCGTTTCCATTGGAGCGAGCGCTGACGATGGATACTGGCGTCCGTCGTCGACGTTCAATAACAACAACACAACCCGTGTGTACATCGGGGGCGCGAGCAACAGCGGCTTCTGGCGTTTCACTGGCCTGTCTGCACTCCACGGCGTCACGATCACCAGTGCGAAACTCACGTTCGTCGCATCGGGCGACAGCTCGGACACGAGCGGTACCTATACAATCCGTGCGCGTGCCGTTGATAACGGGGCGGCACCTACCAGTTACAACAGCGTTGTCGTTGCCGCTCGTATAGCCGAGACGGTGACATGGAACCAGTCCGGCACGTGGTCCGAGGGCGCGACGTACAATACCCCTGATCTGACGGCGCTATTTCAGTCGCTCTCGGATTCAGGGTATCTCGCGTCTGGCGTTGCAACCATTTACGTGCAGGTCGCGAGCTCCGGGCAGGCTCAGCGTGAGATCGCGCCATACGGCCATAGCACCTATGCGCCAGCGAAGCTCACGATTGACTACACGCCCAACACAAACCCGACGTTCACTGTCCAGCCCAGCGTCAACCACGGCTCCGGCTACTCGCACATCGGCCCGAACAACGCCAACGCGACGGTCTCATTTACGACCACCGACGCCGAGCAATCAACGCTCAACTACACGGTCAAAAAGGGCGCGGCAACGGTCAAGTCGGGCAGCGTCCAGACGGGCGCGCGCTCGATCACGATTGCCTACAACGACGCGAACCTGACCGACGGTGCCAACAGCCTCGTGCTGGAAGTGGACGACGGCGAGGGCGGCAGCGCCACGTCGAATGCGTTCACGGTCTACCGCGACACAACCGCGCCCACGAACGCGACCAGTATCAGCCACTCGCCAAACCCAGTTCCGACATCGAAGCAGTACGCGCTGACGTTCACTGCCAACGACGCCACATCAACCGGCGCGAGCCAGATGCGGTACGAAATCTGGACCGGGGCGGGTGGAACCGGCACGAAACTGATCGGGCCGATCAGCTGCACCAGCGGCACGCCTATATCGACGTCCCTGCTGACCGATAGCGGACTCGTCAACGGCAACAACACACGCTACATCCGCACGCGCGACGGCGCGGGCAACTGGTCCGACTCAGCCGCAACGATCACCGCGCTGCTCAAGGTGCCGCAGGAGATCACGGCAGCGATTGCGGGTGCGGCCACAATGCAAGCGGCCGTCACGGTCTCGCAGTCGATCCAGGCCGAGATGGCCGGAGCCGGCGCGCTCGATGCCCAGGTGATGGCAGCCGCGCTCATCTCAGCCAATATCGAAGGCTGGGCAATGGTCGAAGCGCGACCGTCCGCACCAGCTGGCATCACCGCGCACCTCTACGGCAGTGGGTGGATGAGTGTTCGCCTGCTCCCGGCCGCGTACATCGACGCTCAGATGCTCGGCTGGGCAACCGTCAACGCGCTCTTGCAGGTGCGCCGCCTGATCGACGTTGAGATCGCGGGCAGATCAACCTTCCACTCCGGCCTGACTGTTCCGGCAGGCTTCACATCCCACATGGCCGGTTCGTCCAGCGTGGATGCCAGGCTGGCTGTCATTCCATATATCGAAGCAACGATGGCCGGATCCGCTACCGTCGAGGCGACGGTCTCATTCCGCGCTGACATTACGGCGCACATGGCCGGACGCGGGGCCATGCAAGCAGCGTTGATGGAGTACGCCACCGTCGATGGGACTGGTCTGCGCGCTGACCTGTTCGGCATCGACGGTCAGCCGCTCGCGTCTGGGCCGCTGCTGACGATTCTGGGCGGCAAGTATGATGCCGGCCTTGATGAGGTTGGCCAGTTCGAGCTGAGCGTTCCGGTCGCAGACCCGGCCGTCGCTGGCGTGCGCGATGGCGTGCGACTCCGGCTTTATCGCGCCGGCGAGGGTCTCGTCTTCCGTGGCGTCGTTGGTCCATCGGACATCCAGATCACGCCGGATAACGCAGCCATCATGACGATCCATGGCGACTCGCTCGCGCGCGAGTTGGTGTGGGACAACACCATGATCGGCACGACCTATGACAATGAGCCGCTGCCGGATGTAGTGGATGATCTGCTTGATGGCACCGGCTGGACAGCCTATGCAGTTGCCACAGAGGGCGACAAGCGTGTTACTGCACAGTACACGGGCTTGTCGAAGTGGGCGGCAATGGTGAAGGCCGCCGAGATGTTCGGCTGGCACGTCCGCGAGCGCAACCTGACCCGACAGGTCGAAATTGGACCGTTGGGCGCGTCTTCCGGGCTTGTGATGACCAACGTTCCGGTCGTCGCGCCGGACGGCAACATGGCCGTGCATCCCATCTCATCGAACCTTGTCATTACCGATCAGCAGGATGAGCTCTGGAATCGCGTTGTCCCGCTGGGCGGTGGCGAGGGCATCAACGCACTGACGCTGCAATATAGCGACCGTACCGGGCCGCACCCGATCGAGCAGATAACTGGTCGCGATGGCAATCCGTACTGGCTGATTGAGGATGCTGAGAGCGTGGCGCTCTACGGCGCGCGATCGAAGGTCCTGTCAGTCAAGGACATCGTACCGCTGTCCAACTCGCCGGCGGAAATCCGCAACGCTGCAAACGTGCTCTATGACGTCGCCGCAGCCTGGCTCTCGTGGCATGGGCAGGTTCAGGAGAGCTACGCATTCGAGGCGCTGGGGCTGAGGCACGTCCTCAATGGACAGGTGCGGATCCGTGTCGGCGACACGGTCCGCCTGCGTTACCGCGGCGTCGTCCAGACACCGCAGGGCGCGCACGTCTGGCGGGACATCGACCGCGATGTGTGGCTAAGGGGCTATACCCGCGAGTTCGATGAAGATGGCGTCGATCGCTGGTCGGTGAAGGTCTCAACGGTCGATCGAGAGACTCCTAGCGACGCTGACGTGATCGCGAAGGCATTAGAAGACCTCTGGTCGGTTCAGACGGCCGCGCGACCGTTCACCTTCGTCAACACATACGGGCCGTACGTTGAGTCGATCGACGCTGGCAAGACCGGACGCTTCAACGTGCGGCTCGATCAGCGCATTACATCGCTACGCCTGGCGGAGCTGACCGTTCGCAAGCGTCGCGTGCGATCGAACGTCACTGGAGCAGCAGCCGGCGGCGGCCACACGTCGCTCGACACGGTTGTCGTCATCTCAGCCGGTGGTGGCGGCACCAGTGAAGAGGCAGCGAACCACTCGCACGCCATCACAGCGGCTGTTACTCCATCCGGTGGTGGCCATACATCGCAGGGCGGTTCTCCGCATACGCACTCCGTCACCGGCAAGACGACGCAACCCGGCGGCCTGCACTTTCATTTCATCGGGCAAGCAAACCCAACCTCGGGATGGTCGAATCCGGCATACATACAGCAGCTCATTTTCAATGAGTCGCCGACCGGCTCGCCGTCGTTCGGTGTCTACGTCGGTCGCAACGGCACGTCGCCGACAATCACATCGCTCTATACACAGCAGACGCAGGCGCATGAGCACACGATCACGGGCTTCACCAGCGAGTCCGAGAATCTGCACACCCACGGCGTGCTGAATCACACCCATAGCGTGTCTGGCCAGACGGCGATCGCAGGTGGCGCGCACCGACACACGATCTCGCCGCATACGCACTCAGTCAGTCCGCACAACCACGAGCTGACGCCGCACACGCACGCACTTGTCTACGGCGTCTTCCAGGGGCCGAACCCGTCTGCGCCGCAGATGACGCTGACGATCAACGGCACCGACCGTACCGCAGCGCTGGGCGGACCGTGGGACAACGACTTCACGGTCGACATTACGCCGTATCTGGTGGACGGGCAGGGCCAGCCACGCCGACAGACAAACACGATCGAACTGAGTAGCGCGCAGCTCATGGATGCCGAGCTGGAAGTGACGCTGTGGGCCACGACCACCAGCGTCGTACCGATCGGCTAAGCAGTCGAACTTGGCGGCCGCTGTAGGATGGTGGCACAGGACTACCTATGAAAGCGGTAACGCTCGTAGTTGCTAGGAGGTCTCGATGTACTACCGGCTGAAGCAGCCGTTCGAGGCTGGGCCAAATGGCCCGGTGGTGCTGCCGATCGAGTGGTTTGTGCGTGATCCGGACGAGGATACAAGCCAGACACCAGTGCTTGTCGATCAGGCGCAGGTCATGGTGCCGTCAATCTCGATGCTGACACAGGACATCATCGACGCAGCGATCAATGAGCGCCGCGACTATGCCGAGCGTTACTCCGCATCGCAGGGCAAGACGCTGCCGGCCGAAGCGCAAGTCATGGTGAACCGCACGCGGTTTACCAGCGGCGTCGGACGCTCGGTCGCCGTAGCGGAAATGAAGGCCGTTCAGGCTGAGGAGGCGCGGCGTGCGGAGGCACGCCAGGCGGCACGCGCCACGCCGCCGGAGCCGGAACCGCTGCCGGAGAAGGGCACGGTCGTCCGTGGTCACTGAGGAAGCACGGGAGCCGTACAAGCTCAATCTCTATCTCGCATCGGGTCCGGTTGTAACGATCCAGGCCGTCGGTCACAGCGTCGTCCCGCCGCCGCAGGGGCCTGATGGTGAGTACATCGGACAGGGCGAGCTGCACTGGACGCCAGCGGATGATGCACTGGTTGAGATCGAGATGCTGGATATGCGCGCAGTGGTGTGCATCACGCGGGAGATCATTCGCTAATGACGCTGGTTGAGGGCTGGAACACGATTGCGGCAGGGGGAGTCGGCGCAACCCTGTTCGTCATCCTGTTCATGATCGTTCGTGAGGACCTTGCGGCCGGCCGAACGCTCCGGCGCGAGGTCGATCGGAACGAACGCCTCAACGCGATCGTCGAGAAAACCATTGTCCTGACCGAACGGATGATGGACGTCATCGAAGCTTCCGACGAGCTGAACGAACGCATGATGGACGTGATTGAGGCCGTTGAGAATCAGGCACGGACCGGACGGTAATGGCGGTGAAGGCGATGTTGAAGCGGATCCTGAACGCAATCTTCTTTCCGAACGCGGATCGAGTGCGACGGAACGCGATCGACGTCTCTATTGAGCGCCACGAACAGCGACTTGAGGACCTGTCCAACTGGGTCGCACTGTATGAGGAACAGTCGGAGCTGATGCCGAAGATCGAGGAAGTCCGGCAGCGGAGGGCAACGCAACGCCGCCAGTCCGCGCCGCGCCGCCAACTTGGGGCGACGCGGGATGCTCACTAATCTCGGTCACGTCATCACGATCGCCTGGGTACTCATTCCCCTCTGGGGTGCGATTCATCACTGCCTGCTGTGGCGTGAGGTGCAAGACGCGATCCGGCTGCTCGACGCCGGCGTTGTGGAAGCGTCGGCTGGCGCTCGCATGCTGTTCATCAACGATGCTGACAACGAGCTCGACTGGACGGCCGTCAAGCTCGCGTTCTCAGTCATCGGCTTCATCCGCGCCACTCAGGCCAGCATTGATCCGCTCACCTTGCAGGGCACCTCAGTCGTCATTCTTCTTCTCGCAGTCGTTCTCTGGGCACGCCTGCGCTCCGAAATCCGCAGCCGGCGACGCCGGCGCATCATCCGCAGCGTGAAAGGGATCCGCCAATGACGATTACTGCCGACTCCCCGTTTCTGGTACAGGGCGGTGCCAGCCGAATCAGTCGCGAGCGGTTCATCGCCGTGCTCAAGCAGCTCGCCGCGCCGGCCGTTATCTCCGAGCGCGACGTCGGCGAGTATTTCGACAAGATCATCGCGACCAAGACGGAAGACGGGAAGAACCTCGACCCGCTCTTTGCGCTCGCGATGTTCAGCCACGAATCGCAGATGGGTCGCGAAGGTGTGGCGCGGACGACGCACTCATGGGGCAACACGCGCGATCCGACGTTCGGTGGTGTGCCGGTTGTGGACTCTGTTCCGGGCCTGACCGGCGAATTTCCCGTCTTCCGTGACTGGATGGACGGGCTGATCTCGACCGTCGCGCGACTAGTGACGAAGGCTTGGGTCTACAACGGCGTCAGCACGCACCCCATCACGAAACAGACCTATCCGGCGCGTACGAAGATCATCGAGATTTTCGATCATCCGAGCACGCTCGTCTGGGCACCGGCCGGCGATCGCAACGACCCGAAGGGGTACTTGCGGTCGATGCTGGACTTCATGAATCGCTACGCCGACGCCGGCGAGCAGGGTAATGCCGAGCCGATCACGATCGTCGTGTCGGCCGGGCACTGGGATAGCACTGGTGACGACTGGGGCGGCGAGGAGCGTGCGCGCACGCGGCCGTTGGCGATCGCCATCAGTGATGAGGCGGAGCGTCGCGGCTTCCGTGTCATCCGCCAGGTCGATCCCTTCGCTGGCACGTACCGCGAGGTCGCCGTCTGGTGTGCGCAGCAGGCACAGAAGCACGGAGCGCGAATGTTGCTGCAGGTCCACTTCGAGGGCACCAACCCCGCTGTGCGCGGATCCTTCGGCGTCTATCCGAGCAATGCCGGACGGGACGACTTCGACGCTGACGCGCGCCGTATTGGACAGGACATCTCACGTCGGCTGCGCGATGCGACCGGCATGCCGATGCGCAACGACGGCAGCATGGCTGAGTCGGCCACGAACGCTGGCGAGTTGGCGTGGTTCTCGCGCTCAGTCGGGCTGAAGGCGAACACGGAGCGGTTGCTGATGGAGTACGGAGCATCCAACAGCAACATGGACGATCGCGCAATCGTCGATAGTCCCGGCTTCTACCAGAAGGCGGCAGTCGCGACCGTCGAAGCGCTGGAAGCGTTCTACGGCATCCAGGGCCAGCCGGAACCTGGCGAGCCGACGAACCCGATCGTTGTCCCGCCGGCCGTGCCGGATCCGTGGGGTAGTCCGTTCGGCGATCTGTGGATTCCGGTGCCGTTCCGTGACGAGATTGCCGCGAAGGACTGGATGACGACTGGCTACATGCTCGGCGGCGCGATCGTCGAGGACGGCAAGCTCGTCCAGTACGCGCAGCGGGCACGGCTGGAGCTGCAGCCGAACGGACAGGTCACACGTGGACTGATCGGCGCCGAGTTGCTGGAAGCGCGTGCAGAGATCGAGAAGCTCCGCACGGTAATCCAGTCGTTGCAGGCCGAGATCGATCATCTCTCTGGATGAGTTCACCCATCAGGTTGGTAGGTGTCATTCGGCCGGGTGCCGGAAAGGATCAAACGCATGTCGGTGATTGAAGCGGTTTCGGCGGTTCTGGTTGCGCTGGTGGGCTTGGCGGGCGTCGTGCTTACCAGCGTCGTTATTCCGTATATCCGTACGAAGGTCTCAGCTGAGCAGCTGCAGAAGGTGCGTGAGATCGCACGCCTGGCCGTTGCTGCGACGGAGCAGATCGCTCCGGGCCTTGAGGTTCAGGGCCGCGAGAAATACTACGAGGCGCTACGACGCGCCGGCGAGCTTGCGGCATCTGTCGGCATTGATGTGAACGATCCGGTGTGGGATACGCTGATCGAGCAGGCAGTCCACGAGATGAACAACGTTATCAGCATCCTGGACGAGATCACGCTGTCGGCAACTGTCGACGACGCAGCCGGCGAAGATGTTGTATCGGAAGAGCGCTTCCGTTAGTATTGCTTTGAGCGCTACCGCCCAAAGCGGTGACTCTCTGTCTCCTTAGCGGACTTGGGCGAAGGATGGGCTTACGTCCGGCGATCCTAGACCTATCGCCAGACCTGTCCTGCGCGAAGAGCGTAAACGCCCGGTGTGTCCCAACCTCACTCCATGCGAAGCGCCTCCCCCCAGAGAGGCGCTTCGTTGTGTCCAGCGTCAACCACGGCTACCAGATCGGATCTCGCGGTCGGCATTCCCCAAGGATTGCTATGCCACCATCCTTTAATGCGGCCAGCTGCACAAATGCCACATCGCGCCGATGGCAATAACTGGTGAAGATCGCGTTCGCTTCGTAGTCGCTGGAGTAATAGAGCTCTTCGGTGCAGATGCCTTCGTTCGGCCGTACGTAATCGACCGTCAGGACGAAGGGCTTCAGTCGCAGAATCGCCTGCCTTCGCTTCAGAACTTCAATTTCCGCGTAGAAATTGGCCCAGTGCTCCGCCTCTTCTTCGCTCATCGGCGGCTCAAGCCGAGTCGCCTCCTCGTAATCGCTCACAATCGACCTCCGTGTGTCCAAGACCTGATGTGAATGTCGGCGGGTACCCTGCATCTCACTATGAACGTCTTCACACCGCCTGTCCACAAGACGACGCCTTCTATCCCGTAAGACCTCCAGACCTTGACAAAATGCCCGAAATGGTACTTAGACGGAAAACGCGAGTTGGGCGCACTGCCCAACTCGTGTTTTCCGTTCTGCTCAAGTTTGACTGTTCTGATGGTGGAAGCGGGCTTTCAGTCGTAGACCGGCGGCCGGCCGGGCCGTGATTCCTCGGCAGCCTTGCGGAGCTTCTCGACGTCGGACGGCAGGAACACCCAGAATGAACCCACCTTGCCGCCGACCTCGATGCGTTCTGCGAGCCGCTTTACCCATGCCGTCGTTATATCGAGCTCTTCGGCGACCTCGGATGCTGACACTAGTTGAGAGATGAGGTGCTTTTCGGCAGCGTCTTCAGCGACAGCAGCCACCGTGCGCAGGTGCCGGCGGATGAACCGTCGATCAGCCTGGCCACGCCGCAGGAAGATCGCCTCGACGCTGCGCTCGATCGCTGCACCGAGCGCGCTATCAACGTCTTCAGCGTCATCGCCCTGTGTATTCCAGGTCTGATTCACGGGTCCTCCTAGATCGAAGAGATTACCGCGATGATGAGGAGCAACACAACGAACCCCACGATGCCGACAAACGGCAGCCAGCAGCCTACCAGCGACTGCCCGCGAGTCAGGCCGGTGCGGACGCGAACCGGCGGATCAGGATCGTAGAGCATGCCGCGCACGCCCGACGGCCGGCCCGCGACAGTGCGTCGAGTCCGCGATCGCGGGAGCGGTTCGTCGTACAACTCGGCATCATCGCCATACTCGTCATAATCTTCGTCGTCATACTCATCTACAACCTCAGCACGCGCTCGAATCGGCGGCCGATCGCCGGAACTGGACTCAGGATCGAGGAAATTTCGCAAGCGATCCACGGCGGATATCCTCCCAGGCGAATTCCCCGAACCTGACCATCCAGGACAGCAGGGGAGCGTGATACAGAAATGCTTTCTGATTCGATACGGTATCATCCGCCACGCTCCTTACTACCGTCAAGCCGCCGGCACAGGACCGACGTGGACATAGGACGGCTGGATGTAGTCGGCCACCTCGACCGCGACGTCAGGGTGCGCGGCGACCTCGTCAGCGTTGACGAGCGCGACGGCTGGCAGTTGGCCGTGTTTGCGCTCGAATCGCCGTACAGCATCGGCTATGCGGCGCTCCGGCGTCGCTCCTGGTCGGCTATCCTGCCATCCCATATAGAGCGGTTCCAACGTCATCGGTAAGGATCCTTTCATCCGTGGGATCGTGGCCGGCGGGCAATCCCGCCGGCCGAAGTCATCGGTCAGGCCGCTAGCGCGAGACCGGCTGATGCAGCCTCAATCAACTCGCGAGACGTAGCCTGAATCTGCTGCAGGTTGCGGCGCAGCGCGGCTGCATCCTGCGCCCAGCCAGCGATGTAGGGTGCGGAGTAATCGACAGCGTCGATGCCGAAGTGCCGCAGGACGACGAACGCCGCGCTTTCCGCGACCGTCTCAGCATCGGCGCGGTTGATACCGGCCGCGTGTTGCGCGTGGAAGTGCGCAGCCTCGTGAACCAGCGTGCGCAGTCGCTGATCGCCAGTGAGCGTGTCGGAGATGCGGATTGTCTGTGTCGCCGGCGCGTACCAGCCATTCGCGCTGCCGGTGTCGCCAGACTCCAGCGTCAGGCCAGACTCGACCAGGTACGCTGCGAGCGCACGATCCAGCGCCGGTGTGATATCCGACTCGCCATGCAGTGCGATCGGCGTCTCGCGCTCCGTAGCGGCTGACTTGTCGACCTTGCCGTCAATCGGTTCGGTCTGGCTGCGATCGAAGACAGACACGACGCGGAACCGGCGGGCCTTCGTCGCGCGCGTGCGCTCGACCTCGTTGCCGTCGTCATCAATCTCGACAACCTTCACGCGCCGCGCGACCGGCGCGAGAATGCGGATGCCGCGCTCACCCTTGCGAACCTGTCGACCGAGGTCCTGCCAGCGCCGATAGCCTGCAACCATCGTCGCGTCCGGCCGCTGCATCAGGATCAGGAATGTGTTGCTCCATGAATAGGAGTGCAGCCGCGAAAGCAATTCCAGCCAGTCGCGAAACGTGTCGCCATTGACGACGGCCGTGATGGCCTCTTCCAGCTGCACCAGCGCTTCGGCTACCTTGTCGTTCGTCGCGTCCGTGCTTGTCGTCATGTCGGGATCCTTTCTCCCTGCGTTCGGCAATCAGGCGGGTGTGGGTGCCCTAGAAGGGCACCCCGTCTTCGACCTGATAGATGACCGGCGTCGCGCACTTGTGGCAGAGCCAGAACTGATCGAGTTCGTCGGTCAGCCCGTCCTCAGTGCGCCGCGTCAGTTCGGCGATCTGGCCGCAGGCGACGCAGTTGCCGATAACGACTTCGGCGATACCGCTTTGAGCGGTATTTTCGGCGACAGTGTGGTTGCGCTTGGTCATCGGTGAGGTCCTTTCCCTCTTGCCGTCCGGTCAGGGGCCGTTCTGCCTGACCTGTCTATATTGTATCAGTATCGATACGATAAGACAAGGGGAAATACGGGCAATCCTCAGAACTGCCCGTATGGAATCGGGATCTGTTAGCGGACTGCCGGCGGCAGGGGGATGTCGTGATCGCGCAGGAAGTCGAGCTTGTTGTCGTACTCGTCGAGCACCGCAGCCGCCCCGCCCTCGATGAAGTCGGCGGCAACCATGTCGTAGAGCTCATCGAGCGTCACAACCTTGCAGGTGACTGCATTCTCGGAGCGCCACGCCTCGCCCAAGGTGCGGTCGGGAATCGGCGTCCATGCTGGATCACCAGCGGCGTAGAAGCGTCCCCACAGGTTCGGCGCGTCCGGGTACTGGCCGGCCTCGAATGCCACGCTTTGGCCATTGTGGAAGCCACCAGTGGGCATGTAGTCGTATCCGTAATGCATCAGGGGTCGCATCGCGTTGACAACCATCAGGCGGCGATCGTGGATGTCCTGCGCTTGCGCGGCAGTGAAGCCGAGCGCCGTCCAGGCTTCGGCCGGCGCTTCATCAGCGGCGACGATCACGAGCGAAAGCGTCTTGCCTTCGTAAGTCGATCCGAACTCGCCCACGTACAGCGAAACGGTCTCAGGATCCAGCGTCATCGTACGGGGGAATGTCTGCGTCTGCATGTCGGCTCCCTTTCAGCCTGTCCGGGTCCGGCCGTTCCGTTCCCGTCTGCAGTAATAGTATCAATAGTGATACGATAAGTCAAGCATTGAACCAGGCCAATATGCAACCGGCGGCGGTGGGGATCGCTGCCGGTTGCTTGAGAGTGGGGTAAGGATAGGTGAGTACTAGCGTGCTACCAGCTGGCCTGGTAAGTAAACTGCGTGGCGCTGTCTGCGGATTCAACATCAGCAAGCGCGTGTTCGAGGATGTCCTTCGTTTCCTGGAGGATCCTGACGTAGCGTTCATCGTAATCAGTGTTGCCGAAGAAGAAGCCGTCGGCGGTCGGCAGGAGCTGCGCAGCGACGGATGGGTCAGCGATCACCTTGCCATCTTGCAGGATCGGGTCGCGCACGCCGAAGCTGTTGATTGTGTAGCCATTGCTAACCGTGTCATCAATGAGCGTGACGCTATCGAGCACGGTATTGACCGTGACAAGCAGTTCCGTCAACTGCGCGGGCGTCACATCGTAGCGCTGGCAGTCATCCTCGCCGTTCTGAACGTTGTCGACAAACCACTTGTGGATTGCGTTCGCCTTGCGCCAGTAGCCAACTTCCTCAGCGCCGCCAGCAATCGTGCGATCCAGGTACATATCGAGTCCCATGTCAAGGGATCCTTTCAGGCTATCGGCTGCAAGCCGCGCGACGTGCTTCGACGTCTTCGGCGACGATTGCGCAGACGAGCCGCACCTTCATGTCGGTAAGATCTTCCGGCAGGCTCGCAACAATCGACAGGTGGATGTCTTCGACCTGCTCATCTGACATGAATCCGAGCATGAATCGCACGGCGTTTTCGGCTTCGCGTGGGCGCGTCATTCCGAGGAGTTCCGCCAGTTCGGCGAGGTTGGCTTCGCGCTCTTCATCCGTCATCAGGCGCTGCGTTCGCAGCTCATCACATTCCATCTCGATCAGGTCGTCGTGTGTCATCTCAGAGGTCATCGTTGCTGTCCTGTCTGCGTGAGGCGCGGGGCCGGTGAAGCCCCGCGCCGGTTGTTGCTATTCCGCGTCCGTCAGCGGCAGTCCGCGATCGGTCATCAACTTGGCGAGAACCTCGCGAATGCCGTCAGCCGCGATGTCGGCCGAGTCAGCAGCCGCGCGCTCGGAGTAGAGCCGGTACTGCGCTATCAGCATCTCGTCATCGAGAGCCTCAGCGAACATCTCGACGAAGTTCGGTTCGCTCATGGGGTCAGTTCCTTTCACTGATTCCCGTGTGTCGGGGCCGTCCCCAATCTGCCTGTATTGTATCAGACTCGATACGATTACACAAGTCGCTAGGCGCGTTGATACAGCTCGGCAGAGTAGGTATCGAGCGTGTCGAGCAACCACGACAGGCGCGGATCGTTTGGCGGCAGATCACGTTGGGTGTCGAGCGTCGCGGCAACGTCGGCGATCACGTACTGAAGCTCGACCGTCGGCATCTTGGCGGCCAGCGGCGCGAGGTTGTGGGCAGGTCGCGGCGTGACGTGCGGCATTGCGGACATGGTGGCAATCCTTTCTGCAGGGCACTAGCGGCCAGACGTGAGCGCGCGCGGGACGTGCGGCAGCTCGGCATCGAGGTTGACGCGCTCCCCGGCAGCCTCGCCGGCGAGCATCGCGGCGCGCGGCATGTTGCGGTGCTTGATGTCTTTGGTCGTGATGTCGCCGATAAGCTCCGCGACCTGTTCGTCGGCGGTATCGCTCATGAGTGTGACCAGCGCGCGAGAATCAGTCTCGGCAATGACGCGCTCGCGCATCTCTCGCAGGCGCGCGGCGATCGTGGCAACGCAGCCGACCGCGAACGCACGCTTCCAGGATCGAGCTGAGAAGATCACGCGATCATCGGCATCAGTCGAGCGCCAGCCGTCCTCGGACAGGCGCACAATCTCAGCTCGCAAGCGGTCATACAGGAACCACAGCGCGGCGATCCTGTCCGCCGGCGCGACGATCGTCCAGGTGCGGTCGCGAGTGTCCGCGATCACGCGCGCATCATGCGTGCGGCAGATCACGTTGATAAGCGACTGTTCCCACAGCATCGGCCGGCCGACAACGCGATCATCAGCTTTCCAACGTGCCTCAGCACCGATTCTGTGAGCCTCTACGGCCGCCATGCTCAGGTTGTGGCGCAAGAGCATCTCAGAGAGCTTTTCGGCGGCGAGGGCGGCTTCATGCTCATTGCTGGACGTTGTGAGCGCGTGGAGCTTCTTCAGGCGATCGAGGATAGCGGTATCCATTGCGGCACCCTTTCAGGTGGTAGCGCTTTGAGCGGTAAAGCGAAGCGGACCGGCGGGCTACCGGTCCGCTTGTCGATTATCTAGGCGATGCGCTGGCCGCGCAGAAGAGCCAGTCCGAGGGAGTTGTCGACCGGCTTGCGTTCGGGCTGCGCTGCCGGAGCCTGCGCCGGAGCCGGATACATCCGGTCAACCTCGGCGGTGTGCCAGCAGCGGCCGCGATAGGTGGCGCTGGGGCAGGTGCAGATCGTCTGGTTCGCGCGGCGGCGCACGCGGTAGACGACGCCAACGACTCGGCGGCTCGGGACGATCCATTCATCCGCGCCAACCTGAGTGATGTGTGCTGCGGCGACGTTGGTGTTGTGTTCGATCATCCCGGTCATCTGCGTTGCCATTGGTTCAGGTCCTTTCCCTGATTCCTCTTTGGTCCGGGGCCGTTCTCCCTGACCTGTATATAGTGTATCAGAATCGATACGATAATGCAAGAGGAAACAAGGGTATCTAGGATATTGCTTCCAAGCGCCTGTGAGCTACCTGTATGCTAGGGCAACACGCAAGTAGACGAGAGGTCGAAACCGGATGGAATGGTCAGGCGTCGTGAGCCAGGGAATGATCCTGGCAGCTGCGGTCATTGGTCTCTTGGCATCGCCAGTAGCGGAATGGTGGCGGCAAAAACTCGCGCGCAAAGACTCAATTGCCGACCGTCGCTTTGAGTTTCAATGGTCTGTACTGATGCAATTGCAGGCAGCAATTCTCACTCTAGGAGAAGCAGCAGTAACTCTCAGCCTTGAGCAGGATCTAGTTTTCGACAAGATCGTAGACGCGAGTGAGTCGAACATCGAAGATGCAAGTAAATCCTATGTCAAAGAGAGAATTGCAACCGAAATTCTGGTCGCCCAAGTTTTCGATGATGAATTGCGGTCAGCGGCCAACAGGTTTGTAAGTTCATGCCTGGGCCTCATCAAGCCCATCAAGACTGCTGAAGAACTCTTTGAGGCGACTAGAGTTAGCGTAGACGCCCAATATCGCGCGCTGGCCTTGTGCAGTGAAAACCTTCGGATCCTATACGAATCTCGCAAATAGGCTTGCGCGACAATGATGAAACACTTGCGCGCGCTGGCTGACCATAGTACGGTACCGCCGATATTCACTTCATGACTCGGAGGTTGGGCGATGCGCAGCAGGTCTATGCGTTTCGTCGTGCTACTCGGACTTGTCCTGAGCAGCTTGGCGATCCCCGGTGCTAGTGCAGCACCGATCGCAAACGACGCCTTTTACCGCACCTGGGAACGAACCGATCAACCCGTCGCGGCCGGAGCGGTCTCGCGGACGTGGATGTGGGGACCGGAGGCTTTCAGCGCCTCGATGCCAGAGACGTATGCTGAATCGCCGGGCGGTCAGCGCACCGTCCAATACTTCGACAAGTCACGCATGGAGATCACCAACCCGTCAGGCGATCAATCGTCACCCTGGTACGTCACCAACGGCTTGCTCGTTGTCGAGCTGATGACCGGCCAGATGCAGACCGGTGACAACGCATTCGAGCCACGACAGCCTGCCAATGTCAATGTCGCAGGCGACCAGGGCGACCCGTTGACCTATGCGGTCATGGCCGGCCTGCGCAGCAACGCTCCTAGTGTCGTTGGGAAAACAATCACGCATCGCGTGAACGGAACCACCGGACAGGTGACGGACGATCCAAGCATGGCCGGCTATCTCGCGACGGCGGCCAGTTACGTGGCAGAGACAAATCACACCGTCGCTAGTCCATTCTGGACATTCATGAATTCGTCTGGTTTGGTGAATGAAGGCGGCCAGCAGATCAACGCCGGATTGTTCCAAAGCCCGTTCTACGCGACTGGCTTCCCAATCACCGAAGCATATTGGGCATCCGTCGCGGTCGGCGGTCAGCAGCGCGACCTCCTCGTGCAATGCTTCGAGCGGCGCTGCCTAACGTACAACCCGGCTAATCCTGACGGCTGGCAAGTCGAAGCAGGAAACGTCGGACAACACTACTACCAATGGCGCTATGGATCATCACCGCCTCCAAGCGACACCATCCCATCTGAGGGTGCAGTGATCTATCAGTCGACGCTTGGAGACTGGTCCGCTCAGGGTATCCCGCCTGCGCCATCAGGCCAGCCTGCGGAAAATGGCAGCGGCTATGTCGTCGCTGCGCTGCCAGGAGATTCGTTTGTCAAGCTCGGCGGTCCGATAGTGGGTGACGCGAGCTTCAGCGTCGATGTCCTTTCGATCGCTACCACGGGCGACCTCGCGGGCTGCCTCACCGCGCGTGCGAGCGGCCAGGGTGCGTATCTGCTGTGTCTCGGTGTGGCTGATGGAAGCGCCGTAGGGCATCTCGCGTTCTACCTCGACATGACTGGCACCGGTGATCTCGTTGAGTTGGGAACGTTTGCCCTCGATGCTCCGTTGTCGCCCGAGCAGTGGTTCAACCTGAAGATCATCGCGCAGGGACAGAAGCTGTGGTTCTTTGGCGATGGTGAGTTGCTCGGCAGTGTCACGCACGGAGGATCAGCCACTGGCTACGCGGGTATCACGATGGTTTGCGTTGACCAGCCCGAGGTTTGCGCAGCGGGATTCCGAAACCTCGTGATCCGTGAACTTGGGGCAGGCGGGCCGGTGACGCCGCCGCCGGCACAGCCTGATCCAACCCCAACAACGCCGACCACTCCGCCGGTTGTCGGCGATGGCATCGACTACGATTGCTCAGACTTCTCAACACAAGCAGAAGCGCAAGCGTATTTTGAGAGCCAGGGCGGCAGTCCTACCAACAACGTCGATGGGCTGGATGCGAATGGCGACGGTATCGCCTGCGAGTCGCTGCCCTAGGTACCAACTGACGGTTCGATCACATCGCGTGCCTGAATGCGAAGAGGTCTCTGGTTATGCTGAATCTGACGATCTTCCACACCCGGCTCGTCCGAATCGTCATGCTGGTCGCGCTCGCTTTGGGTGGATTGGCAATACCCGGCGTCAGTAGTGCGCCGATCGCGAACGATGCGTTCCAGAGAACGTGGGCGCGGACAGATCAGCCGGTCGCATCTGGTGCAGTCTCTCGTACATGGATGTGGGGACCGGAAGCGTTCACCGACGCCATCCCCGAACCGTATGCACAGTCGCCCGGCCAGAATCGCACCGTCCAGTATTTCGACAAGTCCCGCATGGAAATCACGCATCCTGAGGCGGTCGATGACGGACTCTGGTACGTCACCAACGGCCTGCTGGTCTCCGAGATGGTCAACGGCCAGGTGCAGACCGGCGACGGGCAATACGGCGAGACGATTGATCCGCCGGCCATCCCGATCGCTGGTGACCCCAACGGCCAGATCCTGCCTCAGATACCCAGCATCACCTACGCAGACATCGCTAGATTCGGCCTGCGCGATCGCCCAGCACGGACGGTCGGCGAGCTCATCTGGGATTTCATCAACAACTCCGGGCTGGAGCGTCCAGGCGATCCATACCACGGTAGCGGCGTCACAGCGGCGTACTACGTCCCTGAGACGAACCACACCGTCGCATCCGTCTTCTGGGACTTCATGAACTCAGAAGGTTTGGTACGCCAGGGTGACTCCAGCGTGATCGACAATCTCTTCCCGAACCCGTTCTATGCAACAGGCTTCCCGATCACTGAAGCGTACTGGCTGACCGTGAAAGTGGGCGGCTCACAGAAGGATGTTCTGTGGCAGTGCTTCGAGCGCCGGTGCCTCACCTACACATCGAGCAACCCGGTCGGCTGGCAGGTCGAGGCTGGGAACGTTGGACTGCACTATTTCGACTGGCGCTATGCCGATGCTGAGCCTGCACCAATCGGCGAGCAAGGCGTTGTGACGCGCGTTGTCGATGGCGACACGTTCGATGTTGACCTCAACGGAACCGTGTACCGCGTCCGCATGATCGGCATCGACACGCCCGAGGTGTACGGTGGCGTCGATTGCTACGGGCCGGAGGCATCGGCCGCGACCAAGCAACTCATCGAGGGCAAGACAGTGCAGTTGGTCAAGGACGTGAGCGAGACCGACCGATACGATCGGCTGCTGCGCTACGTCTACCTCGGCGATCTCTTTGTGAATGACTGGCTTGTGCGTAACGGCTACGCCTACGCCAGCACCTACCCGCCGGACGTCGCACATGCCGATCAGTTTGCAGCGGCGCAGAATGAAGCGCAGGCGAATGGCCGTGGCTTGTGGGCAGGATGTTCGGCTACACCGACGCAGCCGCCAGCACAACCAACGGCGACGCCAACACAGCCAGCGCAACCCACTGCGACACCGACGAAACCGCCATCTGCGGCATGTCATCCGAGCTACCCGGACTTCTGTATCCCGCCACCGCCGCCGGACCTCAACTGCTCGGACTTCTCCGCATCACAGAAGCCGATCAGGGTGCTGTGGAATGTTGCGAATCCCGACCCGCACCGGCTCGATGGCAACAAGGACGGCTGGGGGTGCGAGGGTGGATGAAGATACGTTGGCGCAGGATTGAGCGAATGCAGAGAGTAGAACTTCTGTTCTATACTCTTGTTCGGACGCGGGACTACGTGCCATCGAGTTATGTTGATCGATGGCACAACAATCGCGCGGTAGTAGGTCCCAGAGAGAGGAGGCCAGCATGCCGCTCAATCAACGCAAGTTTCGCGAAGCTGTTCTGTATTTCGTGCATACCTGCAACCCCGACACTCTTGGGCGTGTCAAGCTGATGAAGCTGCTCTACTATCTTGACTTCGACCACCTGGAGAGATACCGACGATCTGTCACAGGGGACACCTATGTCCATCTTGAGCACGGCCCGGTCCCAAAGTCCTCTTGGAACATCATTCAAGACATGGATGGGTCTGACATCAAGGTCACTGAAGTAGACGTTGGTGCCGCGAACCCACGCCACAACTTCGCTCCCCTTCGAGACTTTGACCTCAGTATCTTCAGCGAATCCGAACGCCAGATGCTGAAGGCTGTGAGCGCTCGCTGGAAGTACGCATCAACTGAAGCCATCCGAGATGCAAGTCACCGTGAAGCGCCGTGGATGCTGACCGAAATGAAAGCAGACGTACCAAAGGATTTGGCATTGTGCCGACATCCAAATAGTCGGCCATCACCCGAGTTCCAGGAACACCTGCTGCAATCCATCGTCAGTTCGATGCGACAAGAGGGTATTGAAATCCCCGAAGATGAAGCGCGAGCGCTATTCAAGCAAGCAGAAGCTTCGTTTTGGCCAGAGGCTGCTGAGCAAGCATGACTGATGAGCCGCCGTTCAGGTTTGTGATCTGGGACGACGAACTTGAGAAGACGCCGTCAGGTAGCCGCGCGCTGATGACGTCTTATGTGACCACAGAACTGTGGATCGGTAAGTCAGCGCCGAGCAGAGAATTGAATCAGGACCTCGCGTGCGATATCCATCGTATGCTATTCGGAGGGGTCTTTCCCAGAGCTGCGGGCAAATGCCGTCACAACGCCACCGGGTTTGATCAGCCGGTGTCGTTTGACGGCATCCCAGCGCCACACTTTCGCGATCTTCCAGAAATGCTGAACGAGTGGTCCCAGAAGATCAGGTACGAAACCCGAGCTATTGCTAACTGGATGGACGAGGATAGCCCAGAGCGCCACCTCACTAATGTCTATAAAATCGCTGCGTACGCGCATTGCGAACTAGTCAGAATGCACCCTTTTGTAAATGGTAATGGACGTACAGCCCGCACGTGTCTCAATTATTTCGCTCACCGTTATCGGCTCAAGCCGATGATTATTCATAGAGAGCGGGATGACAAACGAACGCCGTATATAGTGGCCGCGAACGACTGGGTTCGCTATCATGAGCCTGAACCTTTCATAGCCTTCCTCCGTAAGACCATGCCACCATTACAGTCGTGATCTGTAGCCGCTTTACCCATGCCGCGATCCTGGCGGCGCTCCATCCCGCCGTCGCCACTTCCGGCCGGTGACGTGAATCACTTCGATCATGCCAGCGAGTTTGACCCGGCCGATCAGCTCGCCGGTTGGCAGTTTTCGGATGCCAGAGACCTGCATCTGGTGCGGGATGTGATCCAGTCCGTAAATGATCTGGCGCTCGCGGCAGCCGCCCTTGCGACTCATCGAGCGACGGCCGGATAGCTCATACAGCACTCTCCCGGCCGTCCTCCTCATCATCGTCAGAGTAGGGTGACCATGTGGCCGTCCGCGTGTCGCACGACGGGCAAAACCACAGATCGTGCGTCTCAGATGCGACTGGCGCGACACCGACCCATCGGCGGCTGCAGGCGAGGCAGTAGCAGTCATACACGGCGAACGGGCCATCATCGTCGCCTGCAGCATCATCCAGAGGCCGAAACGACAGACGATGCACTGCTTCTCGATAGGCTTCGAGCATGCCGGACGGCGCTTCCGTCAGGCCATGCTCCCAGCGAGAAACCGTCCCTGGAGTGGCGTTCAGATAGCGGGCGACGTCCGACAGCGTGACTTCGGCCGCGATTCGCGCCCGACGCTCTGCCTTCCAGAGGGCACGGTCCGGGGCGAGCCGTTGACTTGCACGTTCTGCGAGCGTCTTGCGCATGCCAACGATCGCCGCCTCGCGCGCCTCGGCAGGATCCGTCAATGTCGAATCGCTGAAGGCCGTCAGACGGCCGTCGACAAACACCTGACAGCCCATCCGCTTGTCACCCTCGGGACCTTCGTACGGTTCACAGATCGCGGTGATCGTTGGTTCCGTCATGACTCATCACCGCCGGCCGTGATTGCGTCGATCGCCTCGCTCAGCTCGTCGATTGCCTGGCTCAATTGCTGGAACGACGGAGAACTGACGAACGCCTGCGCTGCGTTGAAGAAGTCGATCGCGGAAGCTGTCGTCGCGGTCAGATGGCTGAACATCTCGCTCTGCTGAGCGCACTCGACCATGTGCTTGGCGGCCTCGAAGTCAGCGAACCAGGCGAACTGGACGCCGTTAGCGTCACAGAGGAGCGCGCCATTGCCTTCACATTCGACCGACCAGGGAAACGGATTCTTCAATGCCGTCATTCTTCAGTGACTTCCTTTTCGTCAGGTGCGGTACACATCTCGTCGGCGATCAGCAGTTCGCAGCCCGGCTCATGCACGATCCCGCAGTCAGGATCGAAGACGTGGCCGGTCGGCTTTGCATCGCAGAATGGGCATTCGGACAGGAAGTGCCTCTCGATCAGGTCGCTGGTTGCGAGACCGAGCGTGATATCGAGTAGCTTGTCGAGCGATGACAACGGGATCGGCACCATCGTCTCGGCATCACTGGTTAGCGTGATTTGGCGAAACGTTTCAGCCTGAAGCCTCAGCTGGCTCATCTCGCTGCCGGACTTGTCCTGTGCGGTCATCTGCCGCACTCCTTGAAGACGACGAGTACGGCTATCCATATGACAAGCCATGAAACATTCGCCAAATCCTCTGAGCCGGAGCCAAAGTAGACCGCCAATGGCACGATGATCGTCAACGCGAGTAACCCGCCGATGGCGAACGGGTAGTTTTTCATCACGGTTCGCTCCGTTCTTGTTCCCACATGGCCATGCGCTGCTGCTGGCGGATCCGGCCGTGCCAACTGGTGACGAGTCGTGCGCACTTCTCTGGGTGAAAGGCGACGAAGGTGCCGTCTGCGCTGTCGTAGCCAGACACGGCTGCAGCTCGAAACCGCCGCCACGAGTTGACGCGGCCCATGTGGACCCACTTACCGCGCGCCTTTGCCTCAGCTGCCAGCCTGTAGGCCGACTCGCTGAGCTTCCATTCGGTAGATCCGCCGGTGAACCACGCATCGAACTCGTCCCACGGAACGGGCAGGTCTTCCTGTCCGTCCTGCCCGACGAACGCCGCTGGGAAGCCCAGCGCACGGATGACCTTCAGCCACGGCCGTGAGCGCTCGATCGTCGCAGCAGCATCAGCGACTACGTCGGGAGCGACCGCGAACAAGCACGTTGCGCGGTGAGGCGTGTACCGCACCATCCAGTGCAGCCACGCCTCGGCATCGAAAGACTCGCCAGCCGAGAAACAGCCGTTGTCGAGCGTGAACGCGGCGTAGTGGTCGACACGCGCCGCAGCGTAGCCCGAGCCGGGGTTCAGCATCAGGCCGGCTCCAGCCTCAATCAGGCGCTCCTCGACATCGGAGTCGGCCGGTCCGGTGAGATACATCACGGCACGTCGGGGCCGAACAACCGGCGCGCATGCAGCCACCGGCATCCATCCGTGTGGATGACGTCTTGCCGCTTCTCAGCTGCCGCATGGCAGTGTCTGCAGCTGTAAACCCAACCGCCGAGCTTGGCGGTTGACTCCCCGCGACTGACCGGATCGTCACTGGCGAACGTCCGCGCGAACGCCAACATCGTGCGCTGCCGTTCGTTTTCGAGACGCTCATCAGGCGATAGCCAGTAGCCCTCGACCGCGACGAGCGTGGACGGTTGCGCGCCTTCGTCGTTCTCGCGAACCTCTGCGTAGAGAACGTCGAATCCGCCGCCGTTGTCCTCAGCGGCCGTCACACGCATCCACGTATGGCGCGGCATCGAGAGTCCGTCGAGACCCTCGCCGGATAGGTCCATGATGGCCCGCAGCATTCCGAGCATCTGGCTGTCGTCCAGATGGCCGGGTATGAGGTAACAACCCGGCTCACCAACCATGACGATGTCGCGTGTCGAGATTGAGCCCGTCGTCATGAACCGCTCCGCTCTAGATCCGCCAGCGCCGCAGCAAGTGCCAGGGTGAGCGCTGCGTGACGGGCCACCCATTGCGGATAGCGTGGCTCGGGGCGCGATCGCCGGTGGTCTTCCAGCGCTTGACCGGCCTTCGCGACGCGGTACAACGCTTGTACGTCCTGTGCCTCAAACCAGCAGCCCATTGCAGTTACACCGTCCTGCCTATCATTTTGGTAGGTGTTCAAGGTCGCAGAAATGCGACCCATGACGGTGTCCGGGCGAGGGTGATACTCGAAGGGGCTGGGAGCCGCTTCAGGGACTTTCCACTCGCCGTCGACCGCGATCAGCGTGTACGGCCGAGCATCATCGTCAGTAGGGGAAACCTCGAAGAATAGCTCAGGGAAGTCAGGATCCTTGTCAGACGTGCGCGTCGCGATCCATGCGTGCCGAGGCGGTAGCAGCCTGTCGATATCTTCGGGTGCCTCACCACTCTCGCCGCCCCAGGACACAACCTTGCCGAACATCTCGAACTGCTGATCGCGACTCAGGTGCCCTTCGGTGATGTAAGCCATGACGCTGTCGCCAGTGGTGTCCCAGATTTCTTCAATCCACATCAGTGATATCCTCATTCTCTGTCGCTAGCGAGCCTGTCCGGCGGCTAGCCGTCAACCCCGTCAGCGAGCATGGCGTCGAGCGCCTGCACGGCCGCCACCGCGACGGCCGCGACCTGAATCAACTCCTTGCGGTACTGCTGGCGCGCCTCATCGCTGGGGTGCCAGTGGATCGTGTTCGCGGCGCGCGCCACCTCGCCGACCTCCTCAGTGAGGATGCCGAGCCATTCCTGTGGCTTGTGCAGCGACTGTCCCCACATCTCGTCCTGCCGGCGACGTTCGTCGGCGACGTCTCGCAGAACCATCTTCATCGGGTCGCTGGAGAGCGCCTTGTATAGGTTGACAAGCCAGGTTACGGCATCATCGAGGTTGCCGAATAACACGAGGGAATCGCCATCGCTCGCGCGATAGGAAGAGAATCCCGCATCGGCGATGTAGCCGATCCTGACGTTGGTACCAACAGCATCGACGGTATCAACGGCATAGCGGTTGCCTACGAGTGGCGTCAATCGCACGGGCAGTCCGCCATACGTTTTCGCCTCAGCGGAGCTAATGGACACGCTCTCGGGTATCGTTACCACTCTCAGATTTCCTTTCCTGAAGCTTGAGGCTAGTCCTTGTACGGATCGCGGACGTTCGCGCCGGCCATGACCACGATGCGCGGTTCCAGCCGATGCAGAATATTGATCGTCCCAGCCTGGCTTGCCAGCACGTCATCAAGCCTGCGGTAGCAGTGTGGACTCTCATCGACGTCGCCACCGCGCACGATGACGCCGCGATCTCGCGTCCACTCGCTCATCATCTGGCGCGTGATCTGCCCCTTGCGGGCCTGCCGACGCTCGCCTGTCTCCTTGTTGAACTTCGGCCGGCTGCCCTTTGCCTGCGACCGACTCATGACCCGGCCGGCACCGTGGACAGTCGAGAAGAGCGCCGATCGCTGAAGGTCGAGGCTGGTTCCTTCAGTCGATGGATACGCGCCGCTGATGATGTAGGCAGCGTCACCCATCGAGCCACCGACGAAACCCCGTTCGCCGGGCCATGCAGGCGTCGCGCCCTTGCGGATTACGACTACAGGCCGCAGTTCGCCATCGATCAGGTGATGCTCATGCCAGGCGAAGTTGTGATGGTTGTGAACGATCTGGGCAGCGCCGGCACCGATGATGTCCTTGACGCGCAGGGCAACCCACTCGCGCCCGATCTTGGCGTACCGGCCGGCCAGTTCCATCATCTCCCAGTAGCCGCTACCGAGGTCCGTATCCAGGCTCAGCAGCGCCTCAGCTTCCTGCACCCGCGTTCCCCACGGCTTGCCCTGCGCCAGCGCCATGAAATTGGATGCAATCGTGTGTCCCAGACCCCGGCTTCCAAAATGGACGCCGACCCAGGTCCAGCCGTTCTCATCCTCGAAAATGTCGACGTAGTGGTTGCCGGACCCGACCGTCCCGAGTTGTGCCCGAGCCTTTTCGCGCAACGCCTCGCGATGCTCCGCTGGCACGATGTGCCAGTGATCGTCGTCGAAGATGTCGTGATCGCGAAGCGCAGAATCGTCGGTAGTGTTGACGCGACCGACTCCGAATGAGATCGACGATGCAATTTCATCGGCTAGTTCGCTAGCGCGATCGGCGACCTCTTCCCACTTGACACTGAGCTGCAGAGCGAGGTTACCGCAGCCGATGTCGAAGCCGACGCCGGCGACGCTCACCTGATTGTCGTAGGAAGCCACACCGCCGATTGGCATGATGTAGCCGAGGTGGTTGTCAGCCATCAGCGCGACATGCAGCGCTCGCGAGCTGACGTCGAGCGCCTGCTGCATCGTGCGCTCGTCAGTTGTCCCAAAGACCGTGATATCAGTCATCGAGTTCAATGCCCTTCCACTTCGCAAATAGCAACACTGACAGCGATACGCCGGCGATCGCCAATGGAAACAGCGCCCACATGCTGGGGAGCAGGTCCATCGTCGCGAACGAACCGACGAAGACGCCAACATGCAGGGTTGGCACCTTCATGGGCACCTTCATGAGCGCACCCGCTCAGCGACAGGCAACTCCCAGCCGTATTCCAGTCGGCGATCGACGATGGTCGCGACCATCGCGCCGACGGCTTCTCCGACCGTCTGCGCCCGACAGCCCAGAGACCATGTCGCGTCATTGCCAACGTCCCAGGCGCTTTCGCCCTTGCCCTCGTATGGGATGCCGCCCTTCGACAACGCCTCAACATCGGCATGATGAATGACCGTTTTGCGCGGCAACCGTGGGCGAGAGTAGGTCCAGCGCTGGAGCGTCACACGGCAGGGGTACGGAGTCGGATCGCCCGGAATCATGATGTCAACGGTATGAACAGACAGGTGTTCAGAAGTCCGCTTCTGCTTGCCGAAGAGTCGATTCTTCAGTCGCCACGGCGACCATCGCCACTGCCGTGGATTCGACGAATCGAACGAGTCTGTCCAGAGGTTCAGCGTGGCGGAGAACCCGTACGACCATGACAGGTACGCATCGACCTCGCGTCGATAAGCTCGTCGCCAGCGGCCGATGCTGAGGAAAAACGCTGCGTAGCCGAGGTGCAGCCCGAAGGTCGCTTCATCGTCAACCGTGAAGCTCACGCCGAGCGTCTTGGCTGTCGAAGGGATGGCGATCTCCCACCCGATCATGCGGTTGCGGACATCGCCGGTGTAGTCCTCGGGGCACATGAACAGCGTTCCCCGACCGTCGTTGTGGGTCCAGCCATGCCAGCCATTGCGAAATCGAAAGCCACTCATCTAGCGCGATCCTGTCTCTGTGGAGGCTGGCTTCAGCATCCAGCCGATCAGCATTCCAAGAGCTGTGCCGATCCCCGCAGCGCACAGCGCCGAGCGCAGCAGAACCAACATGAAGAACTGCCCGTTGATCGGCCGATCGAGACGCGGTGCCAGGGCAGCGCGTACCGGCCGTCGCTGGGGATGCAGGCTCAGCAGCATGTCCTCGGTTGTCGGCGCGGGATCCTCCGTGGCGTCGAACACGACTTCGCCCTGATGCCGCACGATGAAGTGCGCGCCCAGTGGCCAACGCTCATCACGTGACAGCCGCTGGCACTCCCGCGCGTATTCGCACGCCTGCTCCAGCGTGTCGAAGATCCGTTGGGAGTATGTGCCGTTGAGCACCTCGAATCGGTAGAACCTGTTTCCTTGCCTCAAAACCACGGTTCGTCATCCTCTCCAACCCAGTGGCGATAGACGGTGGACGCCAGGGCAACCAGCAGGCAGAACACGACGAATCCGACGACTGTCACGCCGAGAAACGACATAATCACGCCATACGCTGCACCGAGTGCCAGCGATTGCCGGGCACTCATGAGCGGCGATCCTGCCCACTGGGCAGGGCCATGACGGACGAATCGACGCCGGGGAGTAGTGGGGGCATCTGCCCGCTCTTGTACGTCGCCTCGATCTGCGGCTCCAGATAGTCGCCGACCGTCTGGCCGTTCGGTAGCACGATGTTGGCAAGAAACGCATCCTCAAACGTTTCGATACCGGACTCGACAGACTCCAACTTGGATTTGATGACCAACACGAGGCTGCGCCACAAGCGTCGACATTCGGCCTGGTAGGCGTTGTTGTGTTGTGTCGAGGTGCGGACCTGACCACGAGCGTTGTGAGTGAAGTCACGGCTCGCAGGATCCGGCATGTAGAGCAGGAACTTGACACGCCGGTTGTGGGCCTCGAACTGAACCATTGCGAGTCGCTGGTCATCATCGAACCCACTGACGAATCGCCGCGCCCCGAACCGGACGATCAGCCGTGCTATCTCGGCCTGCGAGGATTCGATCGAGACGGTCGTACCTTCGGCATAGCGAGCCACTAGACCGACCCTCCCGCCACCGCGTCCAGTGCGGCAAAGAGGGGCAGGGTGTCGCCAGCGTGGCGCTTCTCGATCGCCTTCTCGCAGTTACGGACCGCCTGGGAGTGGTACGACTCCTTGAGCTCGAACCCGACGGCGTTGCGGCCCTGCTCGATCGCCACCCACGCAGTCGAGCCAATACCCATGAACGGGTCCAGCACGGTCGCGCCGGGATTCGAGTAGAGCTTCACGCAGCGCCGAATGAGATCGAGCTGCAACGGGCAGACATGCTTTTCGTCGCCCTCCTCACGGCCGTACTGCCAGCCGGTCAGCACGTCGGTCTCGCGGATGTCATCCCAGACGCCACGCGCCCAGCGGATCCACTCGTCGGTCGTTACCCAGCCATCAGGGTTCTTCTGGGCATCGTAGAGACACGGAACCGGCACGCCGTCGCCTGGCTTGCGAAACAACATGACGTAGTCATTGACGGCCGGTGCCAACATCCTCGCGTCGCGCTTCCCCGTCACGAACATGAGGCTGTGGAGCTTCTGGCGTTGGGCGATGACCTGTGGGTTTTTGGGTATCGCGACCTCGCCAGTCCAGTCGAATCCGCCGGCCGTGAACAGGTCAACGACAGCACCACGGAAGTCCCTGCGGCCGATGTAGCCGTGCTGCACCTTCGTGGCGATCAGCTGCTGGATGTGGATGCAGGCCAATGCACCCGGCGCGAGCACACGGTACAACTGCTCGATGAAAAATCTCATGTGTAGGCCGAAGTGCGACTCGCGCATGTCGATTCCGTCGAGGTTGTTGCCGATATCCTCGTTTTTCCCGCTGTAGGTGAACAGGGAGCCGAACGGGATACTCGACACGCACAGGTCGATGGACTCCGGCTGCAATCGATCCGCCATCCCGGCAACGCAATCCTCGTTGTAGATCGTGAACGTCGGGTCAATCATTCGGCATGTACTCCTTCATCGCAGCGCGATACTGTTGCTCCTGCGCCGCCACTTCCTCCATGAACCGCGCCTCTTTGCCCCGCACGTTGTCGAACACCATGCCCTCCAACTCCGGGACATACGGCACGTAGACGCGCACCGTCTCGGTCTGGCCGAATCGGTAGGCACGCCGCACCGCCTGGTACATGCGCTCGAAGGAGTCGTCGAAGCCGGAGAAGACCATCGACTTCACGAATTGCAGGTTCAGCCCGTAACCGATGAGCTGTGGTTTGGAGATCAGCACGCCGATCTCGCCGGCGCGGAATCGGTCGAGCGTTGCGAGCCGGTCATCGTCGTCGTCACTGCCGGACAGGCTGCCGATCGGCAGATCGTCCAGCAGGCTCGCCAGAATCAGCGCCTCCTCATCGAACGTGGTCCAGACGAGGACCGGCCCGCGCTCGGCTTCGGCACGGATGATTTCGGCAACGTGCTCGACCTTCAGTGAGTCGATGCGCTCCGCCCGGCGGGTCTTGCCGGTGCCGTGGTAGCGGAATCCGCGTGCGATCTGCGTCAGTTTCGAGCGCACAACGGCAGAGACCCGCTCGTCAGCGAACAGGCCGACGCCCTTCGAGATGAGCGTCTCCTGCATCAGCGCGCGCTGGCCCTCGGTCATCGGGATTCGCTCTTCGATGATCTCGGGATCCGGCAGCGACGCGAGGATGTCAGCAAACCCGAACACGGCCGGGTCACGCAGGTACAGGCTCCATGACGCCATGAACCGGTAGAACGCGGCGCGCGCGTGTGGTTTGACGCTCCAATTGCCGTACTTGTCGCGCTGGAAATACGTCCAGAGGATGTCACCCTCGGACCGCAGTTTTTCGAGAAACGCCGCCTGACTCGCGTACTCCATCGCCTCATTCGGCGCTGGCGTCGCGGTGCAGGAGAGCTTGTATTCAATGCCCCTGGCGCTTTTGATGACGTTCCATTTGATGACGCCGCCGCCAGTGCGCAGGATGCTCGACTCGTCGGCGATCAGGCCAGAGACAAGCCGCAGTTCCGAGATAACGCCGGGAATGAACTTCTGATAGTTCGTGGCCGCGATGCCGGATCCGTTGGCGCACCAGTCGATCAGCGCGTCGCGTGTGTGCAGCTGCGTGATCGGCATGCTGTCGCCGTAGAACCGCTCGGCCTCCCGGATCATCTGCGGGATGACAGCCAGCGGTGCCAGAATCAACACCCGGCCCTCGGTCATCGCCTGCACCTGCCGTGCCCATTCGAGGTAGCAGGCTGTTTTCCCTAACCCGGTATCGAGCCAGAGCGCGAACCGCTTCGCGTTCAGCGAGAGGCTCAACGCCCAGCGCTGGTAATCGAACAGGTGGCTGGAATACGGCAGCGTCTGTCGCTCAGGGATCACGACGTCCGCACCCAGACGGCCAGCGAATCGCGCCGGCGTCGTCATCTGGTAGGTGTCGGTCTGCCAGTCGTAGGTCAACTGCGTCTCCGGCAACGCCTTGGCGCGTAAGAACGTCTGGTAGGCATCCAGCCCGTAGCGCTCGAACGTGACGGTGGCGAGATCGCCAGCGACAGAGATACTCATGACTGCACCTCGTCACGCGCGCGCAGTCCACCAACCGGCATTCGCTGCTTCTTCCAGCGATGCTCATCGCAGACAGGGCAGGGTCCGACCGGCGCCGATCGGCGCTTTTGCCATCGTTCGGTCGGGATGGTCGCGATGCAGCCGCACTGCATGCACTGCACGACAGTGGTAGTTCCGCGCTGCATTGAGATCGTCGGCTCGATGTAGATACTCATACGAGACCGCCGATCAGCGGCAGTTGGCCGGCCGCCATCCGCTGCGCTGGTGTCATCGTGGCGCTTGTGTCCCATTCGCCCGATAGGTCGTGGGACTGTTCCTCTAGCTCCTCAAGCTCGTTCTCGAAGCCCGCCAGTTCCCACTCGGCGTCTTCGCGCTGCATCTCTAGGTCGGCGATTTCCGACTCGATGGCCAGGATATGCAGTTCGGTATCCGCGATCATCTTCGCGAGCACAGCGCGACGATCGGTGATGGTGCCGCTCGTGTTCATGACCGCGCCTCGGTTTCCCGATAGGCGGCATAGGCCGCCCGCGCAAGGTCGTACTGCATGTCGTGTAGTGACTTATCGCCGTCCGAACTCACTCCCACGGGAGCGAAGGTTGCGATGCAGAGGTCGCGTTGCATGGCGTGGAAGAAGTTGCCCGACTCGCCACCAAACCAGAACGTCAGGCCCTCGATCGTCTGGAGAGGCAGCATGTATCGGGACTGGACACATTCGACGTGGCCGGACTCAGTCACGCAGAACATCAGATACAAGAAGTCCGCCCCGTGGTGCATCGGCTGCACTGGCCCGATCGGCAGTACGGTGCATTGCTCTACGAGTTGGGCATCCATCAATTCGATGACTGGACGCGAGGTGGGCGACAGCGCTTCGGTCTGCGTGTTCCAGAGGATGGCAGTCGGCTTCTGCGCGTTCGCGTAGCCCTCGGGAGTCATGAACTCCTGGAACGCCTCGATGTGTTCGCGTGCGAGTCGATAGACGGCGCTGCCGTCACCAATCAGGATGTGACCGGATCCGCCGTCACCGATGAGGAAGTCCTTTCCGGGGTTCAGCATCGCGTCAGTCCAGGCTGCGTACTCCGGATAGATGCCCAGTGCAGCAATCACGTACTCAGGGGCGATCTGGCTCAGAGTCTTCGTCTCGCTCATGACTGCACCTTGCCCCGCAGCTGAGCCGAGATGGTGACTTGCGGCCTCTCGACGTACTCCATCCAGCCCGGCGTCAGGCCCAGCCCGGCCGCAGCGCCCATCAGGCGCGGTTCGTCGATCTTCAGTCCAATGCGATGCTCGATAGCCCAGGCATAGGCAGCGTCGGCGTCGATGATCGTCGGCGTGCGGCGGACACGGATGCCGACACCCTCAGTTGGCTGCTTCGATCCGGTCATGTGGTAGACGGCGAACGCTGCGCCGACCAGCCGCGCCTCCTGCAGACCCACTTCCTCTTTTGCGGCATCGATTGCGGCCAGCAGGTCGGCATGCTCAATCCGCAGGTCCGCCTGCTTCTCCTGCCACTCATCCAGTAGCGTCGCCAGAGTGCGTTGTGCATGCTGGTAGTCGGCGGCCTTTATCTCGATCGATGTCATTCTGTTGTGCTCATTTCTGTGTTGCGCTTGGCGCGGACGCGCTGGACGGACTGCATCGTCGAACGCAGTGCTTTGTGGATCGTCGCGGCCATCTCGTGATCGCCGCGCATCTGAGAGACGATCACCAGTGAGCGCAACTGGCCCATCCAGTAGAGCGACTCGTTCACGCGCTCTCGCGTCAGTTCGTCCGGACGCTGCTTCACCGTCTTCGTCTTGCGCGTCATTCGACCGGCACCCCCAGCGCGCGATGAACGTTGCCGTTGATGTAGTCGGACGGCCGCCAGACGACGCAGGCCATGGCCGAGCCAGGGCGATCGGCGACCTGCCCGAGGATCTCCTGCCAGTGGATTTGGTCGGGATCGAGCTTGCGGTGTTCGGTTTTCAGCTCCGCGAAAATCAGCGGGCGCTCCGGCACGATGTGTGACGAGCCGAGCCATGTGAGAACCAGATCGGGGAAGCCCTTGCGGGAGTTCTTGGAGTTCCAGGTGTGGTAGTAGTCCCAGCCGGCCTCCACAGCGGCAGTGATGATGTATTCCTGTAGCTTCTTCTCAGACATCTCTGAGGCGTTCAGGTGGCGGTACTCATCGACGTTGATCGTCTTCACTCGACACCGCCAGTCGCCTCAGACGTAAGCGATCGCGCATAGATCCGGCGCTTCCACTCGGAGACCGGCACGCGACTGCTCGCCTCCGCCTCAGGCACACTGCCGTCATCCCAGAAGTCCGCCAGGGCGATCGGCGCGAACCGGCGCGGCTGATTCTTCTTCGGCGTGTTCCGGCAAGCGCGGCAGGTGCGGTAGTGCGAGCCTTTCCCACGGCCGGTGGCATTGACACCCTCACGCAGATCGAACGCGCTAATCGGAAGACGCTGGCGACAGGAGAGGCACATCTTCACACGCTCACTTGTAGTCATGACGCTGCACCTACTGACTTGGTAGGTAGACTGCGCGACGGAATGCCAGCGTGCCCGTATGACGGCTCCGGCGTTGGGTCAATCGCTTCCAGCAGGTTGTGCGTTGCGACCGTCGCCACCGCCACGGTCTCACGGAGATCGTCGGCGATGTCCTCAGGAGCGCGGCTCAGCACGCCCAGCAACTGCACGACGACCGGTTCATTCGCGAGCAGCGTGTCACCGGCGGGATCATGGCCCGCCGATGCCAGCAGCAGATCCTCGTCGTCATTACCGAGATCAAGCGTCTCACTCAGACGGATGAGCATCTTCCGCGACGGGATGCGTTCGCCCTTCTCGATCCGCGAGATGTAGGAGTTGTTCACGCCCATGCGCTCGGCCAGCTGCGTTTGCGACCAATCCTGGCGGCAGCGGAACAACCGCACGAGAAAGGCGAACGTCGGCTCGGACGACTTTTCAGTGCTCATCCGACACTCCCTCCTGATTACTCACATCCGCGATAGCTGCCTCGACCTCTTCCATGACCGCGCAGACGTCGTTCAACAGGTCGGCATCGAGGCGGTAAAGGGACGCCACGTTCGGTGCTTCTTGTTGGAATAGCTTGGCCGCCTGGCATGCGGCGCGAATTGCCCTCCGGGTGCCAGCGGTGGTGCCAATCTCTACGTCCTCGGACTCGCCGATCGCCGCTGCCAACCCACGGGAGACCTGGCGCTGTGCGAGCTCACGAGATCGAAACGCTGGTTTGAGTTGGATATCCGCGCCGAAATCGGTATCAAAGGCGGCCAGAGGGACGGTAATCAGCCGCAGTGCCAAGTCGGCCTGTTCGGCCATCGCGCGCGGCATGACGATTGAAGCGGTGTACTCATCATCCTGTGTAGTGTCGGAAGCGGTCATTGTGGAGCCTTTCATATCGGCATCGCTGCCTGTACAGCTGCGGCCGCGTCTTCGCGCTCATCAGCCTTCTTCGTCCGTCGCTTCGATCGCGACAGCTTTTCGCGGCCTTGCATTGCGGCACCGACGCCTGCCGTCTCCAGGAGCGAACGCTTCAGCGCCTCGGCTGTCCCGAACCCACCTTTTTCGAGCGTCAGGCTGATCTCGTCGATGAGTGGCCAGCCCTCGGGCGTGACCATGTTGAGCATGCCCGGCACGTTCTCCATCAGGAACGCCCTCGGCCGGATGTCCAGCACGAAGCGGGTGAACTCGAAGACGAGCGAGTTGCGCGGATCCATCACGTTGCGCTTGCCTGCGTGACTGAATCCCTGACAGGGCGGTCCGCCAAACACGACGTCGACCTCGCCGACCGTCAGGCCGGTCTCCTGCAGCAGCCGCTCGCTGGTCAGCTTGCGGACGTCGCCGAAGAAGAACGTGCTGACACCGGGGCGATCGTCTGGACGGTACTTCCCGCTGACGAACGGGCCATCCAGATCGCGACTGGGAGCGAGAATCGGCGCAGTAATCTCGCTGTCTTCATCGAGCCAGCCATTGCGGCGGTACATGTCGCGCAGCCGTCGCTCGAAGCGTTCGCCGTCCTCCGGTTCGACGAAGACGAGATTGATCGGATACGCACCCATGTTCGTCAGGTACGTGATCGCTGCATCGGCATCCCACTCAACGGCTGCGACAACCTCGAAGCCGGCTTCGATGAAGCCGAGGCTGAAGCCGCCAGCACCGCAAAACAGATCGATCGCAATCGGTCGGTCACGCTTGTTCTTCTGCGGCACATACAGACCACTAGGTCGGAGCGCCAGATCATCGCGCTGCATCAGCGTCGTTGACAGGTCGATCATTGGCGCTCCTCCGGCGGCAGGAGCGCGATGTCGAGAAGTCGGCAAACGTCCGACTCTTCTGGCGTGGAGTGCATGATCGTCGGCATACCGAGCTTGTCCAGCTCCCAGATTGCGCCATTCACCACCCGAAAGCCATCCAGCAGAAGCCCGCCCTTGCGCTTCGGTGTCACAAGGCGCTTGGAGTAGTCGGCGGGACCAGTGCGGATCATCTGCAGCAGACCGAACTGCGCCGGCGGCAGCACTGAAAACAGGTCGATGCCGATGCCGGCCATTGAGCCGGAGTTCCAGACAAGACGCTTTGAGCGCTCGCCGGCGGACTTGCGGCCGTTGATGTCCAGCCGATAGCCGAGGATGTCGCGTGCAATCAGGTCATCAATGCAGGTATCAAACAGGTTGGTGTAGCCCGCTGGCTCGCCGAACAGGTCAACCTGGGTCGGGCGAAACCGCGGCGTGACAACGAGCTCGATGTCCTTCACGTCCGGTCGTCCGCGCCGGATTGAGCCAGCGATGACGATGCGATCAACAACGCCGAGCTGCACAAAGCGATCGGCGATCTTCTCCGCCAGCCCCTTCGCCGGCGCAAGCGGCCAGCGTGGCGCGTCCACCTCTGCGAGTAGACGGCCGAGCACGTCACCGTGACAGGGGCCATCGCACCAGCAGCCGAGGACCTTGTCCCGCAGCGACGGGAGCATGCGGCACAGTTCCGGCGATGATCGGACATGCTGCTCGTAGAGATCGAGCACTGTGTCAATGTCGCCGTCCTGGCCGACGATGTAGGGGTTTGCCCACGGTGACGCGGGCAGGTTGTAGGTGGGATTTGCGCGGCCAATGTAGACGTCATACCGCTGACCGGATTTGACGTTGACGACTGCCGCAATCGTCGGTGGGGAACCTGGCACAGTTGCGTCCTTTCCACAGACCGTGCATAGGGTCGGCGTTAGCGGTTGCTCTTACCGTCTTGAGAGTTACCGTTTTCTACGTTACCAGTATGACAGGTATTGACAGGTGTGTCAATCGCGCGCCAGCATTCGCCGCCGGACCGCTGAGCGATCGTGTCGCCGTCGAAGATGCGCAGGATTCGGCCACCTGGCGTATCTGCGTCCGGTGCCATCGCGACGATCCGGCCGGACTCAATGCCACTGGCTGTTTGGTACGAGACGTGATCGCCAACGGTGACGCGCGCGCCGCCGCGAACGATGGCGTAGTAGACCGATCCGAACATCCCGTGTCTCATCGGTGCTCAACTCCAATCACCAGCTCGCCGACCGGTTCTGCTGCTGGCGAGAGTCGCGCCGTACGATCGACTACGCGGTCGAATTTTGGCCGGTAGGCATCGAGGAACCAGCGCTCCAGCCGCGCGATGCCAGCGCCGTGGTCGACAGATGCGACCGCACGCACGCCACCGATCGTTTCGAGCGCCTTCCAGACGTCATCGTCGAAGCGATCAACGTAGGATCCTCGCTCGCGATACTCGCGAGCCGACTCCATCACCTGCTGCCAGGCTTCGTCCGGCGTGAGGATCTTTGCCAGTCGAGCTGACAGTCGAACGACGGCCGCCATCAGGATCGACGGGGTAGGAAACCAGTCCTCAGTGCGAATTGCCTCACGAACCGCGCCCTCCCAGATCTCGTCCGCCACGTGGGCGAACATGTCGCGGTAGACGTCGGTCGCCTGGGCAGTCAGCCCACGACCGTAGACATCGACGAGCAACGCCATACCAGCGGCGAAGCCCTGCTTTGTCAGACTCATGGTTTCCTCGCATCCGGTAATGCCGATGCCGAGCGCAGGATCCGGTCGAGCATCTCCGTGCGCTTTTCGTCGGCGCTGGGTTTCGCATCAGCACGAACGGCAGACGTCGGTTGCCCGAGCACTTCCCACTTGGGAATGTCGCGCTCAACATCCAGCAGATCGAACGGGCCAGTCCGCCATGTTTCGGACAGACGGTGCGCGATGAAGGCCGCGACCTTGTCGCCTCCGAAACCCTGTTCGATCAGGCGCTTAGCAACGGCGAGTTGGCGTTTTCGCCACGCTGGCGGCAGGCCCTCATCCTCTTTCCCGACAGCGTCGAGATAGGCGTGAAAAACGCCATACGGAGTGAACGGATCAGGGGCCGAAACCGCAGTAGGTGAACGCAGTGAACCTACTGTAGGTTCTACTGACGGTTCTTCTGATGGTTCTATATGTAAGTAATTGTCAGGTTGACACCCTTTTGTGTGCAGGTTGACACCCTTTTGTGTGCAGGTTGACACCCTTTCGTCGTTCAATACCCTGTCAGATTGACACCCTTTCACCGGTGCGCGATCGGCCTCCGAATCGCCGGAGTCAGCGTCACTAAACCCTGTCAGAATGACAGGGTTTTCGGAACGGGACGAAGTGCTGATACGTCGGTATGTTTGCGTGGGTCGGAAGGGTGGTTTGACGGGTGCGCGATCGAGGTGCAGCTGCCATTCCCGGCGGACACCACGGCCGCCGCGCTCGCCGCCGATCGACTCGATAATGCCGTCAGCGGCGAGCTTGCGCAGGTGTCTACGGACAGACGATTCTGACAGGTTGGTGTTGTAGGCCAGTCGCTCGATGCTGGGATAGACGCTGGTGCCGTCGTCGTTCGCGAAGTCGGCCATCGCGATCAGCAGGTGCGTCGTCATAGGGTCCAGGTCGAGCTTACGGACCTTCGCCATAAGTTCGATGCTCATTGCAGCCTCGACTTGAAATTGTCAAGTGGGGTAAAATCTATGCACACGGAGAGTCCTTTCCTCTCTGTGTCAAGGGCCGGCGGCCGTTCCGCGCGGCCCCTCTTTGTTGCCTCACAGTTGGCGAGTATAGCACTCAAAGCGTTACCACTTTGGGCGTTGCATCCACCGACATTGAGTCTCGCCGGCGGATGCAACGCCGGATCCTACGGTTCGTAGTTCGATCGCTGCGGTCGTTGTGGTTGCTGCCGCTGGGGCTGCTGGCGCTGCTGCGGCTGGTGCTGGCGCGACTCCTGATGTGTCGAAGCCGCTGCGTCCGGGTCGGCCAGATCAGCGTCAGCGAACTGCGTGCCGTAGCCCAGATTCGCGAGCGCGCGTCCGATCGCGCCGGTCTCCGCTTTCTCGATGTAGTCCTCAAATTCCGTGCGCGTACAGGTCTTGTAGGCGGTGGCGCTGGCGACCCACAGCTCATCTGTATCCACAATCTCGCCGGTCTTGCCGTCAACCACCGGCTGCGGCGGCAGCGTGACGGTCGCCTTCATCAGCGCCGCGCCTTCGCCCAGCCGGACGATCTCCGTCTCGATACGAGCTAGTGGATGCTCGGTGCGGAGCCAGACCAGCCGCCATTTGACCGGCAGATAGTCTTGGCCTTTGACCTTTGTGAAGTGCTTGGCTGGATCGAACGTCGTTGCCATGTGTGTCCCCTTGTTCGTGAAGTGCGATTAGACCTCGGGCGGTAGCGGGTAGTGCGGGACAGGCATCGGCCGTCGGAACTGGTTGCGCATCAGGAAGTCGACGGCTTCAGTCGTGTACATCTCGATCGGCGTGGGATCGTCGGCGTAGATCGCCCGAAAGCCGTTGCGTGCGTATGCGTGTTTCCAGCAGAGGTTGTCGTTTTCCTCGGCCGGATGTGGGCAGCCATGAGCAGCGCAGGTATTCACAGGATGCCTCCCAGGTGATATGCGGCATAACCGGCAAACAGGATGAACAGGCCGCCGGACGCGCCGGCGAGAACCTCGATGGCAAAGCGCGTCAGGCGTGGGGCGACGCGCGGCGGCTGGGGCATTTCCGGCCGGCGAGACGGTTCGATGTACGGCCGGGGCTTTTCGTCAATAAGCTTCATCAGGTGTGTACTCCATGACCTGTCTAGGCGCTACCGTTTTGAGCGGTATCGCAAGGCAAAAAACGGGCTACTCGTCCTCACATGGGGCAGGGACGGGATGACACGATCGACAGACTGGCGCAGGGTTTTCGAGAATCTGACCGAGGCTGAGCAACGAGCCGAAACTGCCGATGAACAAGGCGCGGTTGCAATCCGGACAGGCAACCGACACGTTAACGGCGGCGAAGGACGTGCGGGTATCGTTGTTGATGTCGTAGAGCCGTCGCTTGAGGTCTGCACCCGCGATCTGCTGCCAGAGTGTCGCGTTACCACTCACGTAGCCCGCCGTATATATCGCATCCGATGGTTGCTGGTCCTGCGTGACGGTGTGAGATGTGTCGATCAGGTCGAGCGCGATGTCGAGCTGCAACCTGCGGGAGAAAAAGTTCCGCAACAGAATCGCGGCGGCGGCTGAGAAGCGCTCCAGTTCCTCTCGTCGCTCCCGTTCAGCCGTTTCTCGCAGAGACACCGTCTCATCGAGTGCGCGGGAAATCAGGCTGCGAATCGGGAATCCGTCGGCAGACGTATCTGCAAGCAGCATGTCCGCGGCGGTCTGCGGCGTCGTAGCTACTGACATTCGTGGTGTCCTTTCAGAATACCGGCGGCGAGTCCGGCCGCCAGGTGGAGCGGTGTGTATCGCACGACGTTGCCTTCCTCGAAGGCGGGAAGGGTGCCGTTCTTCCGCCAGCGCAACAGCGTCTTCTCGCTGACGCGCAACCAGTCGGCAACCTCGGCTGGCGTGGCCGGTTGCTTGAGCAACCAGTCGGGCATTACGTTCGGCAGATAGCGACTCACCGCAACGGCAATGCGCTCAACATCCTCATCCGACAAGCGCAACACAGCATCGGACAGGTGCAACTCGACTGCGCTGCTCATCGGTCAGGCTCGCTATTAGACTGCTCCTCCAGCCGCGCGGCCCGAAAGAGGAGCAGATCGGTTGCCTCGCGCATCAGCTGCGAAAGGCCAGTGCGCCGCCGCTCCATCAGCTTTTCAATGTCGCGCGCCTGATCCTTATCGAGGAGCGCACTGACCATGATCCGCTTCCCAACCAGTCGGCCAATGCCGATCTCTTGCGTCTCGTCTGTCATCGTCCGTCCTTACGGTTTTCAGCGGTACCTATCAATGCGGTAACTATATAAGAGGTCTTACGAGAATGCAATAGCATATCGGATAGTTACTGTTATTATGGGTATCGTTCGAGGCGATATCGCCGTTATGGGTCTACAGGTTTATAGGTCGAGGACAGGAGACACCATGGAATTACGTCTGGGTAGTCTCGTGCGCGAGCGTCGGAGGGAGTTGAAGTTGACGCAGGATGCACTGGCGGAGCGCTCAGGCATCTCGCAGACGCACATCTCACAGATCGAGATGGGAAAGACGCAGCGCCCGGAACTAGAGACACTTCAAGCGTTGGCGACGGCATTGGATGTGCCCGTCGACGAACTTCGCGTGGCATCCGGCTGGGTGGAAAAGATCGAGGTGGTTATCGCAACAGACGCAATCGAGATTCAGGTCAGGGGCGAAATTCCAGGCAATGTAGACAGCAAGGGGAGCTTAGACGTGCTGCGTGTGCTTCCGGAAATGATCGGGGATTCCCGCCAGCCGTTCGCAGTCAGGGTGGTTGATGACACGTGGAGGGCGCTCGGGATCGTACGCGACCATCTGGTGATCCTGGAACAGCCGATCGATCGCAAGCCGGAGGATGGCCGGCTCGTCGTGGCGACCGTCAATGATGACGATGTCGCACGCATGTACCGCTGGAGCTGGGAAAACGACGGCGGAGTCGTTCTGTCAGCGCCAAACGAACTCGGTGAGGAGGTTGCTATTGCGCGAGTTGCAGAAGCAGATGTGCAGGTGATCGGACTCTATGTATACAACCTGCCGCCGGTGCCTGCGCGCAATCCGGCTACGGCCGGGGCATAGGTACTGGGGCGGGTGGTGACTCGATCGAGCCGCCACGGCGGCGAGAGGAGGTCTACGGTGGCCAGGGAGAACAAGAGGGCACCATCGAGCGAGTGGCGCTCGCGCAAGTCGCCCTATCCTGGCGTCTACCCGTCTGGGCCGGACAGTTGGCAATATCGACTGCGCGGACCGAAGGATCCGCTCACTGGAAAGCGCGAGCAGGTCGCTCGCGGTGGTTACGCAACTGACAAAGAGGCCCATGAGGCCCGCGTCAGGCATCAGACTCGCATCCTCGACGGCATGCATACGCGCCGCGCGGATGAAGACATAATGCTGGAAGAGTTCCTCGACTACTGGCTCCAGGTTCGTCGCGATCTCTCCGGCTCATCGGTCTATAACTACACGTGGGCAATCGAATCGTGGATCAAGCCGTACATCGGCAAGATCAAGCTCCGGTCGCTCACGGTTGACATCGTGTCGGACTGGTTTGGCCAGATCGCCGAAGCCCCGTCAGCTCGTGACGACACGAAACTGGCACTGACGCACAAGTCCGCAAACTACGTTCGCACGGTGCTCGTCACCGCACTCTCAAAGGCGCAGGAAGAACGCCGGATCGCCTTGAATCCTGCGGCGTTGGTGCGTCCGTACCGCGTCGTCAAGAAGAAGGTCGAGCCGTGGGACGATGAAGAGATCGTGCGGTTCCTCGAAGTGCTGCACGGTGATCCCGACGCTGCCTACTGGCGGCTGATGCTACTGGGGCAGATGCGAATCGGCGAGGTCGATGCCCTCAAGTGGCCGGTCGTCGATCTGCGCGCGGGCAGGGTGAAAGTCGAACGCACTCGCACACGCGACGCTGTAGGGAACATCGTTCTGGGCGAAAGCGCCAAGTCTGTCGCTGGCGAACGATGGATCGAGCTACCGGACGTCTGCGTACTCGACTTGCGGCGCATCAAGCGTAAGCAGGACGAAGAACGGCTCCGGTCGGGACTGGGTGACGACTGGAATCCGCACCAGTGGGTATTTCCGGGCCGGCAGTGGAAGATGCGCTCCAGTCCGGGAACCATGCGGGGCCGCCTGCACGCCCTGTGCGACAAGGCGAAGGTCCGACCGCTCTCGCCGCATGGGCTACGCCACACCGGCGCAACGTGGATGGCACGTAACGGCGTCTCGCCGGCAACGATCTCGAAACGCCTCGGACATAAGCGGGTCGAGTTCACCATGAACGAATACGTGAATCCCGGTCGCGCCGAAGATCGGGATGCTGCCGATCGGCTCAACAACCCCCCGGTCATCGGCAAGCAGCGCTACGAAGACGACGACGGAACGGCGATCGACGCCGCTGTCAACTGACAGCCTGTTCTGTCGGTTGTTCTGTTGGATTGTTAACATCTTCAGGAAAGCCTTTCCAGACAGCCAAAAACAGACCCATGCCCATTCAGGATTGTTAGGTTTGTGTTAGAGCGGGCAGAAATCTTCAGATGCTGCGGAGTCGTCAGGGTCTTCGCGTACGATGGCGCTGAAACAGGCCGCAGACAGATGATCGGCGATGCACGTGAACAAGCGTTCCGGCTGGTTCCCATACGATGAGAGCCTGGATCAGCAGCGATCCGCACGGGTGGTCAGGCTTGGCGCGATCTGCGACTTCGCGACCGGCGCACCGGAAGCCGGGCCATCGCAGAGCTTTTCGGTCCGCGAGTTCGTGGCGCTGGATGACGGCCGCAATGTGGTTGTGAGCGAGCGAGGCTTCACGATAAGTACGCCACGAGAGGTCGTCGAGCTGGAGGATGGCCGCCGCGTCATCCTGGAGAACACAGCGCCGATGAGCTCCGGCCTGACGCTCGACATTATCCGGCAAGACGTGCTGAATGTCGTCCTGCCGGATGATGATGACGGCGAGCCCCATCCATGGCAGTGGCTTGCCGAGCAGGCGCAGCTCTACGGCATTAACGTCACTGCCGTAGAGCTCAAGGCGCTGTCATATGAGGTCAGCCTGACGAAGCGGCTCGCGAACTGGATAAGTGACAGTTGTTCGCCCTGCTGAGTCAATTCTCAAGCCCAACCACAATGCAACATCGTCATAAGGCATAGCAATCAGCTGCGATCAACCGCCGGCACCGGTTCGTGTTGGCCGAAACATCGACCGTCGCATACAACAGCCGATTCGTAACACGTCATGTGGTCGCATTCCCTCTACGCATGAGGCAATGCGCCTCCCCGCACTGATTGAGATAGAACAGCAAGGACCAGCTCCGAAGCGTCGGTCATGGCAAGGTCCGTCTTCTGCGGTGGATCAACTGCCAGGTCTGGAGCTATTGGCTGGAAATCATCGCCGTTCTGCCGCTCACGACCGCGTCACTAGCGACTGCGTGGAATAGCTATCAGGCTGCCCGCTGGGGCGGCGTGCAGTCGACCATGTTCTCTCAGGCTTCAGCCAAGCGTGTGCAGGCCAGCGACGCCAGCTCGTCCGGCTTCGCCAAAATGTTCATGAACGCCGAGGTGTTCTACGACTACGCCGATGCATACACCAGCAATGACACGCAGCTCATGGCTTTTCTGGAGCAGCAGTTTTCGGATCGTTCGCGTCCGACAGCACACGCATAGCTCGCAACGGCACCGCGATCGAATCCCGGCGCGCCAGGTGGCCCAATTGACATGTCGGAGTACAGGAATCCGTCCTTCGAGCGCGCAGAGCAGCTCTCCGACGAGGCGGACGCACTCTTCACTTACGAGCTGGACGCCAGCGATAAGAGTGACCAGTACATCGTGAATACGGTCTATCTGGCGACGGCGCTAGTCTTCGGCGGTATTGCAGGGGCGGTCGTCGGTAGACCAGCGCGCACGATGATTATCACTATCGGCATCATGATGCTGACGGTCCCTATCACATTGTCGCCCTGCCAATTCCGTGGGCGGCAATATTCAGCCGTCGTGCTACGCTACTGGCGACTGCGAAAGCTCAGCAACTGCAAGGGGATGACATGCGCGTAGAAGCAGGCATTGGCGACCTCGCCTGGGGCGACGTTGGCGCACAGGCAGCCCGCGCGGAAGCGCTCGGATTTGACGCACTCGGCGCACCGGAGCTGAAGCACGATCCGTTCATTACGACCGCCGTCATTGCGCCGGCCACGTCAACGATTCGCCTGGCGACATCGGTCGCGATCGCATTTCCACGCAGCCCGATGGTCGTCGCCTACATGTCGCGCAATCTGCAGGATCTGTCGCAGGGGCGCTTCACGGTGGGGCTTGGCACGCAGGTTAAGGGGCATATCGAGCGGCGCTTCTCAACGGTCTGGGATTCGCCGGGACCGCGTCTGCGCGAGTACATCGAGTCGCTGCGAGCCATCTGGGACACCTGGCAGAATGGCACGCCGCTGAACTACAAAGGACGCTTTTACAACTTCAGCCTGATGACGCCCGAGTTCAGCCCGCCACCCTCCGAGTATCCGGCGCCGCGCGTCGAGATCGCCGCCGTCAACGCCTACAACATCCGGCTGGCCGGCGAGCTGTGCGATGGCTTGCGCGTCCATCCGTTCTCGACTGCTGAGTACACGCGCGATGTCATCTGGCCGAACGTGCAGGAGGGCGCGGCGAAATCCGGGCGCTCGCTCGACTCCTTCGAGCTGAATGGCACCGGGTTTATCGCCACAGGACCGGACGAGGAAGCGGTCGCGGCCGCTCGGGAGAACGCCCGCTACCGGATCGCGTTCTACGCCTCGACGCGCACGTACCTGCCGGTGCTGGAGCATCACGGCTGGGCAGATCTGAACCCGGCGCTGCGCGAGCTGATCGCTCAGAGCCGCTGGGATGACCTCGGCACCGTCGTCCCCGATGATGTGCTCGATACGTTCTGCATCTCCGGCACCTGGGACACGATTGTCGACAAGGTCGCGGCCCGGCTCGGCGGCTTGACTGATGTCGTCTCGCTGAGCATCCCGGCGACCGATGATCCGCGTTTCGACGCGGCACTGGCCGGCATGAAGCAGATACCAGGACGCCGTTGAACACGCCGGACGACCGGCTGTTCGAGGGCACTGCCTGGTATTACGCGCGCTACCGACCGGGCTATCCGCCCGCGCTGATCGATTGGGTCGCTAGCGAGAGCAGGCTCGATGGCACCGGGCATTTGCTCGATCTCGGCTGCGGCACCGGGCAGCTCACCTTGCCGTTCGCGCCACATGTTGCCTTCGCTTTCGGCGTCGATCCCGACGCCGCGATGCTCGCGGAGGCGGACGCTGCAGCCCGGAGCGTGAGCGTGCAGAACGTGCGCTGGCTGGAGGGTCGAGCGGAGACGATCGAAACGCTGGCCGACCAGATCGCGCCGCTGCGCATCACCGTGATGGGCCGCGCGTTCCACTGGATGCCGCCCGACGAAACGCTCGCCGCGCTCGACCGCCTGACCGAACCGGGCGGCAGCGTGCTGCTGTCCGGCGACGGCTGCGGCATCTGGACCGGCGAGCTGAATTGGCAGGTGGTTGTCCGCGGCACACTCCGGGACTGGCTTGGAACCGAACGCCGGGCCGGCGACACCGTCTACCGCGTCGCCCACGACCCGTGGGAGGAGATTCTGGCCCGCTCCGCCTTCCGTGACTTCCAGTATCGTCCATTTCCTGCCCGCCACACATGGACCGCCGACTCCATCCTCGGCTTCCTCTACTCCACCTCGTTCGCTTCGCCACGTCTGTTTGGCGACAACCGCGCCGCGTTTGAGTCGGATCTTCGTCAGCGTTTGCTGACGTTAGACGCCTCGGGGCAATTTGCGGAGGATGTTGTTGTGGATGGATTTCTGGGGCGGAAGTAGGCCCTCACCCCTTGCATCTTACGTAACGAGAGGTTGTAGGCTGCACGCAGGTTGCCAGCACCGAGCGGAGGGGCGATGAAGATCGGGGAACTGGCGCGGCGGACGGGCCTGACGGTTCGGACATTGCGCTTTTACGACGAGATCGGTCTGGTGCGGCCGAGTCAGCGCAGCGAGGGCGGCCACCGCGTGTACGGGGCAGATGCAGTGCGGCGGTTGCAACAGGTGACATCGCTGCGGAGTCTGGGCCTTTCGCTCGACGAGGTGCGCGACGTACTGGAATCGCACAATCCGTCGCTGCTGGAGACGTTCGAGCTGCAGCGAACGCGACTGGGTGAACAGGTCACGGCGCTGGAAACCCTACAGCGACGGCTGGACGGTATCGCGCGACTCCTGCAGCACGGCGAAGCAGTCACAACCGACACACTTGTTACGACGATGGAGGCGATGAGAATGGTCGAAAAGTATTACAGCGAAGAGCAGCTGGAATGGCTGCGCAAGAGGCGTGAAGAAGTCGGCGAAGAGCGCATCGTAGAGGTCGAAGCAGAGTGGCCGAAGCTCATGACAGAGGTGCGCGCAAAGATGGAGGCGGGCGTTGATCCCGCTGATCCGGAGGTGCAAGCGCTGATGGTTCGCTGGCGGGGGCTCGTCGCCGAGTTCACCGGCGGTAACCCGGGCATCGCGAAGTCGCTTGAGTCTTTCTATGACAACGAGGACACGATGCCGACCGGTGAGTCGATCGACAGGGAGTTGTTCGCGTACGTTGGTCGGGCGATGCAGGCCGGGGAGTCGAACGGCTAGCTCGGCAACGGTCCAGTGTAACGAGCGCGTGGGCGAATGAGCCTGTCGCGCTCGTTCTCTTCGAGTGCATGGGCCACCCAGCCGGCGCTCCGGCCAATCGCCATCAGCGCCAGCGGAGCCCCGGGCGGCATCGCATAGGCACGCGCCAGCAGAACCATCGCCAGGTCGATGACCGGCGCGAGCCCGACATCAGCGGCGGCGGCGATTGTTGCGCGACCAAGCACGCCCGTTTCGGTGTCTCCTGCTACATCGCTAAGCATCTCCAGCAGGAGCGCAGCACGCGGGTCGCCGCCAGGATACAGCCTGTGGCCGAATCCGGGCAGGCCATCGCCACGCCGAAGCCGACCGGCGACAACGCTCTGAGCGCGATCCGGCGTGCCGATCTCATCCAGCAGGGCCTCGACCCGCAACGTCATGCCGCCATGCTTGACGCCCTGCAGCGCCGCGAGCCCCCCAGATACGGCAGCGTAGAGCGGCGCTCCCGCCGAGGCGATGCAGCGCACGGTGAAGGACGACACGTTGAGCTCATGATCGGCCCACAGGATCAGCGCGGTGTCGAGCAAACGAGGAAGCTCCGGTACGTCCGGCGCCCAGACTGAGGCGATACGGTGCGCGATTGATGTGTCCGATCGGCTGTCCCCGGCCAGCACGCCGACGAACGCATCCAGTATCCGCCAGCCTGCCCGGACAAGCGCCGTCGGCGTGCGATCGTACGCCGTGGGATCGCTCGCTGACAGCATCGGCAGGATCCACTGCAACGCGGCAATTGGCTCAAGCTCGGGTGGCGGTGCGAGAGCCGCAGCGGCTGGTATCGGCTCGGGTCGCGACGCCAGCGCCTCGTGCCAGAGTAAGGCAACGACTTCCTCGAAGTGTCGCTCGCGAGCCAGCGCAATCGCATCGTGGCCGCGATACCAGAGCCGACCGTCATCGATGAGCGTTATCGCCGATTCAAGCAAGGGCACGCCAAAGCTCAGCGCCTCACGGACCGAGCCGGCCGGATTGCGCCGCACGTCCTGGCGCTCGCGGAGGCGGCGCACCTCCTCGACGCGATAGCGCCGCGCGCGCACGTCGCCGGGGGCCGGCTCGGATGCGATCAGGCCACGGCTAACGTAGGCATAGAGCGTTGAAGTCGTGATACCAAGCGCGCTGGCCGCCTCGGCCGCAGTCAGATAGCGGGACTCGGTCGATGCATCACTCACGGCGTGCCCCTATGTATTGATTGATGAATCAAGATTGACAACCTGTATTGGTCGAAGGTTACTACACGGAGAACGGTGAGTACATCGGCCTATAGCCGGTCGGAAGGGTTGAGATCCATGTCAACAGCACAGGTTCACGCCGGACTGGAAGGAATCGTCGCCGCTGCCACGCGCCTGAGCAGCGTCGATGGCGAAGCGGGGCAGCTCGTCATTGCCGGCTATCCGGTTGAGGAGCTCGCGCCAAACGCGACGTTCGAGGAAGTTGTGTTCCTCCTGTTCAACGACCGCCTGCCAAACGCCGCTGAGCTCGACGCGCTTCGGGCCGACCTCGCTGCCCGCCGCGAACTGCCGGAGGCTACACAGGCGATCCTTGTGACGGCAGCGGCGCAGAACACGCCGACGATGGACGCGCTCCGCATCGCGGTCGGCACACTGGGGATGGGAGCGAGCGGTGCAGAGTCGACATCGCAGGATCTCGCGCTGACGCTCATTGCCCAGGTCGCGACGATCGTCGCAACCTACGCGCGGCTCGTGTCCGGGAACCAGCCAATCGCGCCGGACGCAACGCTCAGTCACACGGCGAACTACCTCTGGATGCTGACCGGCGTCCGACCAGACGAAGCCAGCGTCCGCGCGTTGGAAACCTACCTGAACACCGTCGTCGATCACGGCCTGAACGCATCAACGTTCGCAGCGCGCGTCATCATCGCGACGCACTCGGACCTCGTCTCGGCGGTCACCGGCGCGGTCGGCGCGCTGAAGGGCCCGCTGCATGGCGGCGCGCCCGGACCGGCGCTCGACATGGTGTTCGAGATCGGCAGCCTTGAGCGCGCCGAGGCTGACCTGCGGGCGCGGCTGGAACGTGGCGAGCGCCTGATGGGCTTCGGCCATCGCGTTTACAAGGTGCGCGACCCGCGTGCAGACGTACTCGGCGCGGCAGCGATGCGGCTGGATGCAGCCGGTGCGGGTGACCCTGCGCTCTACGAGCTGGCGATGGGTGTCGAGCAGGTCGCGCTGCGCCTGCTGGAGGAGTACAAGCCGGGACGGCGACTCCAGACGAACGTCGAGTACTACACGGCGCTGCTGCTCCACAGCCTCGGGCTGCACACCGATCAGTTCGCGCCTACGTTTGGCGTCAGTCGGGTCGTCGGCTGGTTGGCGCACTGCTTCGAGCAACTGGAGACGGGCCGCATCATCCGACCACAGTCGGTGTACGTGGGTCCGGTGAATCGCGAATGGGTGCCGGTCGGCGAACGGTGAGGGGCGCTGTAGAACGATAGCCAGTGTCTTCTCTGCCACCCTGAGTGGGCTGTCAGCGCCAGACTGTCCGACCGTTGGCGGCGGCAGGCCACCACCTTTACCTGACGCTCCTATGTCAATGGCAGGCTGATGTGTGCCAGTGGTGGTGGCTGGCACTGGCGCCAGGCGGTGAGGATCAGGCGAGCCAGCATGCGTTTGAGACAGCGCAGCGCCTCCTTTGCCGTCTTCCCGGCAGCACGCTGTTTGGCCAGATACGCCCGTGCCTCAGGGGAGTGTCGCGACTGACTGAGCGCGATGCGATGCAACATCGCATTCAACGCCCGGTTGCCACTGCGG